>ORMF010289716.1_pt1 | contig 10026 bp, 8 predicted proteins | sample 1779871 | NCBI WGS metagenome assembly ORMF01 (sample SAMEA104232316, study PRJEB22302) | groundwater metagenome | biome: forest; feature: aquifer; material: groundwater | place: USA | collected 2011-08-07 | depth 5.4 m | reverse complement strand
TCGCCCTCGAGGTCGGGGTTGGTCGCGAGGATCAGCTCGCGCACCGCGCCGGAGGCGAGCCGCGCCTCGAGCGCATCGAGCGTCAGATCCTTGGCGGTCCGCCCCTCGAGCGGCGCGAGCCGGCCGCGCAGCACGTGGTAGCCGCCGCGGAATCGTCCGGTCTTCTCGATCGCCAGCAGGTCCTTGGGCTCCTCGACGACGCACACTTGCGCGAAGTCGCGCGTGGGGTCGGAGCAGATGTCGCACGCGTTGGCGAGCACGAGGTTGTGGCAGATCGGGCAGTCGGTCGTCTGCTGGCCGACTTCCGCGATCGCTCGCGACAACGCTAGCACCTGATCCCGCGGGGAGCGCAGGAGGTGCATCGCGAGCCGCTCCGCGGTCTTGCCGCCGATTCCCGGGAGGGACCGGAGCTGCTCGATCAGCCGTTCCAGAGCGGGGGGGTAGGACACGCCGTGAGCCTACGCGAACGGCACAGAGGGGTCAATCCGGGCGGCGGGGAGGGGTCCTCACAGTCGCTCGAGCAACGCCGCGAGCCCGTCGATCTCCGCGGCGGCCTCGGGATACGCAAACGCCCGGTTCTGGGGATTGCGCACGATGACCGTCGGCATCCCCGCGGCCAGCGCCGCGACCAACCCCTTGCGCGCGTCCTCGAAGACGAGGCAGTGGGCGGGCGGCTCGCCGAGCTCGGAGGCGGCCGCCAGGAAGATGTCGGGCGCCGGCTTGGGGCGGAGGGCGTCCTTGCGGCCCACGATCGGCAGGGGGCACGAGGCGCCGTTCGCGGCGAAGATCGCGGCGATCTCGTCGGCGCGGCTGTTGCTTGCGATCGAGGCCTTGAACGGGCTCGCCGCGAGGCGCTCGAGCGTCGCGACCACGCCGTCGAACAGCGGGATCCGCGCGTCCTTGCACCACGCCGCGTACTGGGCCTTCTTCGCTCGCACGATCTCTTCCGTGGTCACCGGCAGCGAGAAGCGCTCGATCTCGTCGCGTGCCCCGAGGCCTGTCTCCGTGAAGCGCGCCCAGTACTCGGCACGGTCGAGCCGATGGCCGTGGGCGGCGAACGCGAGCGCGTAGGCCTCGTAGTGCCACGGCTCGCTGTCGGCGATCCCCCCGTCGAAGTCGAGCAGCAGCGCCGGTCGCGTCGCGAGCAGGGCGTCCAGCGCCGGGTTCGACGTCGGGGCCTTGGCGGTCAACGTCCTGCCTCGCGCGTGTGGTAGATCCGGTGCCAATCCCGACGGGCCTGCTTGCGCGCGGTTTCCCCCGAACGCGAATGATCCGTGGGATCGTGCGGCGGCGGAGCCGCCAGCGACGAGCCCGCGCGCAGTGCCCGGTCGAGCCGGTCGAAGGCCTCGAGCTCGACCAGCTTCCCGAGCTCGAGCTCGCACATCGCGTTGAGCAGCACGCGGACGGCGTCCGCGCCCGCTCCGCGCGCGACCTCGCCCGGCGACGCCGCCCCCGTGCGCGCCGCCTCGAGCGTCGCGCGCTCGATGCGAGGAAGCTCGCCCGAGAGCGTGCGTGCGGCGTCGGCGTACACGACGCGCGCCGGGACGTCGAGATCAGGGGGCGCGTCGTAGGTGGGCTCGTACGGGTCCGTTGCGACTGGATGGGTGGGCTCGATCCGCTCGGGACGACCGTCTCCCAGGAGGAACGCGATCACCGCCACGACGGCGACCGCGGTCGCGGCGCCGAGCGCGACGTGCACCGTCGCAAACGAAGGGGCGGACGGTGCCCCAGGCGCGGCCGGCGGCGCGGGCGCGCGTACGTCCACGGGGCCCGGGACCGTCTCCCCAGGCCGTGCAAGCACTGCCATCGCGGCACGCGCGGTTGCGAAGCGGCGCTCGAGGCGCGTCGCGCACCCCTGGTACAGGATCTCGAACCGCGCGAGGTCGTCGATCGAGAGGCCGCGCGCCAGGCTGGCGAGGTCGTCGTTGCGGTCGGGGCGCTGGCCCGCGACGAGCTCGAACGCGATCACGCCCACCGCGTAGAGGTCCACCCGATGGTCGCCTTCGCCCTCGCGCTGCTCGGGGGCCATGTAGTCGAGCGTCCCGGCCACGTCGCTCTCGTCGCCCATCCCCGTCGACAGCGCGAGCCCGACCGGCGGCTTCACGGCGTGGCCGAAGTCGGCGATCTTGGCGCGGCCCGTCGCGTCGAGCAGGATGTTCTCGGGCTTGAGGTCGCGGTGTACCACACCCTTGGCGTGCGCGAAGTCGAGCGCACGCAGCACGTCGAGCACGATGCGCTCGGCCTCGTCCGCGCCCAGAGCGCCGCGCTCGAGCCGCGCGCGGAGGCTCCCCCCGGCGCAGTACTCGCACACGAGGTACGCGGGGCTCGCGTCGAGCGCGGCCTCGATCACGCGCACGATCCCGGGGTGCGTGACGGCCCCGGCGAGGCGCGCCTCGTGGGCGAGGTGGTCGCGCGCCTCCGGGGCGCGCGCGACCTTGATCGCGACGTCGCGGCCTCGGTCGTCCTGGGCGTGGTACGCGGTCGTGAAGGCCCCCTCGCCCACGCGTTCGAGCAGGCGGTATGGGCCGAGCCGGTCGCCCACGCGGGGCGCAGCGATGGTCGTCACGGGCGATCCTCGTGGTCGAGGGTTTCGAGGTGGCGGGCGAGCGCTCGGTTGTCCGGGGCGAGTTGGATCGCCGCCTTGAGGTCGGCCTTGGCGCTCGAGCGCTCCCCCATGCGCTCGAGGAGCTCGGCGCGAGCGAGGAGCGCGATGAGGTTGGCGGGTGCGAACAGCAGGGTCAGGTCGAGCAGGCGGCGCGCTCGCGCGTGGTCGTTCATCTGCTGATGCGCACGCGCCTGGGCGAAGAACTGATCGCTCTGGCGCGTCAGGACCAGGCCGATCTGCTCGGCGCGGTCGATCTCGATCTTGGACAGGATCTGGGTCAGCACGCGTGCCGGGTCCTTGCCGCGGGCGACGAGCGAATCGTGGAAGTACAGGAGCGCCGCGCGCTGCTGCTCACCCGAGCGCTCGGGCAGGAACCACACCGCGAGGAATTGCTCGCGATCCAGGTAGATCTCGCGGCGCAGCTTCGCGGCCTTGTCCGCCAGCGCTTGCGAACGGCTCCGGCTCGCCTGGCGCAGGAAGCGCAGCACCTGATCGTCGGCGATGTCGGTGAGCACGGCCGGAAGCGGGTGGCGCGGCAGCCGCAGCGCCTCGACGAGCGGGCGCCAACCGGCGATGTCCTCGAGCGCGAGCAGCAAGGCCACCGCGTTGTCCAGGTGCTCGCGCGTCTCGTCGTAGAGATACGGGGCGAGCTCGTCCAAGAGCTCGCGGGGGTCGTCGTTCTCGACGGCGGCGCGGCGCAGCGTCTCCCTTGCTTCCGTGAGGCACCCCTGTTCGAGGAGCGACTTCCCTTCGGCGAGCAGCTCGAGGAAGCGCTGGTGGCGTCGCTCTTCGCGCACGCGCGCGCGATGTCCCGGGAGCTTGAGCGATCCCGAGGGGAGGCACCCCATCAGCTCCGCGACGAGCTCCTGGGCCGTCTGGTAGCGATGCGCGGGATCGTGGTGCATCGCCTTCAGGCAGATGCGCTCGAGCTTCCGTGTGACCGCCGGGTTCTTCGCGCGCGGGGATTCCGGTCGCCCGTCGTTGATGCGGACGAACAGCTCGGGCGTGGTGTTCGCCGAGAACGGCACGTCACCCGCGATGATCTGGTACAGGATCACGCCCAGCGCGTAGATGTCCGTGGACGGTCCGATCGAGTCGCGCTCGCCGCGCACCTGCTCGGGCGACATGTAGTTGGGGGTGCCGACCGCGAACCCGGCCCGCGTGATGCGCGGGTTGTCGACCAGATCGCGCGCCAGCCCGAAGTCCGTGATCACCGGCTCGCCGTTGGTGCGGACCAGGATGTTCGCGGGCTTGAGGTCGCGGTGGATCACGCCCGCGGCATGGGCGGCCTCGAGGCCCTGAGCCACGCGGATCACGGCCGAGACGCCCTCGTCGAGCCGGAGGCGGTGGTTCTCGATGTAATCCCGGAGCGACTGGCCCTCGATGTAGTCCATCACGAGGAAGTGCATCCCCGCGTGCTCGCCGAACTCGTGCACGGTGATCACGTAGGGGTGGTTGATGCGCTGGCAGGCGCGCGCCTCGCCTTGGAAGCGGAGCACCCGCGCGTCGGAGCGCTCGTCCTCGGGTTCCTTCAGGATCTTGAGCGCGAACGTTCGGCCCTGCTTGCGGACCTTGTACACCCAGCCCATCGTACCCTCGGCGATGCGCTCGACGATGTCGTAGCCGGCGAACTCGTGGCCGTCGACGCCGGGAATGACGTCGTACGAGGACGACGAGTCGTCGGCGAAATCGAACGCGTCGAGTCGGCTGTCGATGATCTGAGTGTCGGAGCTGGCAGGGGCCTCGGTTTCCACGGTCTCCACGACCTCGGCGAGCACGCCCCGGCAGTGCTTGCACCGGTAGCTGGTCTCGGCGTCGTACCCCTTCACGAGGAATCGGCTGCTGCACGTCGCGCACCGCAGCAGCCGGCGCGTGTGCTGGCCGAGGAGGTGCTCGACCTGGTCGCGGGCCAGCGTTCCGGAGTCGATGAGGAGGTCGCCGAGCCGGCGATTGATGCCACTGCGCGCGAGCTCGGCTTGCTGCTCCAAGCTCGACCGGATCTGCTCGGGGGTCGCGAGCGAGCGCTCGAGCACGAGCCTGCCGAGGAGGAGCTCGCTCGTTTCGTCGACGTCGGTGCTATTGCCCGTGTAGGTGCGCTCGAGGGCCTCGAGCTGGTAGTCCGTGATGCGTCCCTTTTCGATCAAGAGTGCGCCCAGGGTGGTGGGGCGACCCTGCTGCTCGCGGAGCGAGAGCTCGAGCAGGCAGACGTTCACCTCGGCGGCGGTCAACAGGCGGCGCTGGACCGCGAACGAGCCGAGCTGGAAGTCGCGCAGGCGCGACCCGGCCTGGTCGGTCATCTGGGCGTCTCCCCGCGGCAACCGGGGCGTGCGCGGCACGGGTGTGTCATGGGGCGCGAACATTGTAACGGCAGGCTCGGCGGTAGAAGGCTCGTTCCGGGACACACCCTATGACGCCGGCCAGCCTGGCACTTTCACGCGAGGCGGGCGAGGAGCGCGCGGGCGCGCTCGCCGGCGCCCGGGGGGGCGACGGCCTCGGCGATGAGGATTGCCTCCTCGAGCGCTGGCCGCGCGAGGCCGAGCGCGAGGGCACCGCGCAGATGGCTGTCGAGCTGCGGAAAGGCGGCGAGGGCCGTCAGCGCCGGGACGACGGAGCACTCGCGTCCGGCGAGGTCCAGCCCGGGTCGTGCCAGCACGCGGCCGTAACCCTCGAGGATCATCCACTGCTCGAGCTCGGGCGAGATTCGCCGCATCCGGGCGCGCAGGCGGTCCACGTTCTTCCCGTAGACGCGACCGGCGAGCGCGAGCCCCGTCTCCCACGTGCGGGCAAGGGCGTCGGTCGACGGCAGGTCGGTTGCGTCGCTCGGCCTGGCGGGCGCGGTTGCCGAGCGTGTGGGTGGCCACGGGTCGATTCCCGCCGCGGCCCGTGCGCGGTCGAGCGCGTCGAGGGCCGCGATGGCTCGCGGGTATCCGCAGAACAACACGAGCTGCAGCGTGGTCTCGTACACCTCGCCCGGGTCCGCGCCCTGGGCGAAGGATGCCGCGTAGAGGGGGGGCAGCACGTCGTCGCGGCCCGCGGCGCCGGCCGCTCCGACCGCGGCGAAGCTCGCGCGCGACGGGCCGAGGTGGGTCGCGGTCGCGGCGCGCTCGAGCAGGACGCGCGCGAGGGCCTCGGACGCGGGCGCCGAGGTATCATCGGAGGAAGCCATGGCCCCGCCATCCTACCGCCCGTCCTCGGCCCAGCGCCGGTCGCGCCCGCAATCGACCGGCCCCTCGCCGCGCGCCACGGGATCTCCGGCACCCGATCGGGAATTCGCGATTCCCGTGGAACCAAGGCGGGGGGTCGCCGCGTTCTGGATAGTGGCGGCATGACGCGTGGCGGTCGCGACGCGGACGGGATCCTGCGCGCGCGTTTCGAGCGCGAGGTGCTCCCGCACGTCGACGCGGCGTTCCGCGTGGCGCTCGAGTTGGTGAAGGACCGGTCGGCGGCCGAGGATCTCGCGCAGGAGGCGATGTTGAAGGCGTTCAGCTGTTTCGCGAGCTACGAGGAAGGCACTCGTCCCAAGGCGTGGCTCATGACGATCGTGCGGAACCTGGCCATCGACCGCCATCGGCGGCAGAGGGTCCGCCCCATCGAGCTGTCGCTGATCGAGGGCGCCGTGGGCGCAGTTTCCGGTGCCGACGCTGCGCTTGCCGGCGCCGCCGTGACCCCGCTGGCGGTCCACGGTGCCTATGACCTCGCGGCGCTGGATGCCCGGGTGCGGGACGCGTTCGACGACGAGGTCGCGCACGCGCTCGAGGCCTTGGCGCCCGAGCATCGGCAGGCGCTCTTGCTGTGCGACGTCGAGGAGCTGTCGTACCAGGACATTGCCCAGGTGCTCGATTGCCCCATTGGAACGGTTCGTTCGCGGATCGCGCGGGCGCGCGACCGGATGCGCGAGGTTCTGGCGGGTCATCCGAGCGCGGCCGAGGTGGCCCGATGAGCGGCGTCGGCTGCGATCGGGTGCTCGAGCTGAGCGACCTGTACCTCGCGGGCGAGCTGTCCCTGCGCGACCGCGAGCAGGTCGAGGCGCACCTCGCGACGTGCGCGGCCTGCCGCGAGCGGGACGCGCTCGACCGGCGCATTCGCGGTGCCGTGCGCCGCCACGGGCGGGCGCTCGCCCCATCAGCGGACCTCGCGCGCCGCCTCGACGTGGTCCTCGCGGGCGGCGCGGCCCGTCGGCTGCCGTGGACGCGCGCGATCGCGATCGCGGCGGCCGTGCTCGTCGTCCTGTGTGCCGGCGGGTGGCGGTGGGGGCGGCACGTGGGCTGGTCGCACGCGCGCGACATGGCGCACAAGCACGTCTTCTACCTGGACCAGTCGGGCGCCGGCTGGGTCGTGAGCTCACCGGACCGGCACGTGCTCGAGCACTGGGCGCGTGGCGAGCTCGGGTTCGCGGCGGCGTTGCCCGATCGGACGCGCGACCTGGTGGTCCTCGGCGTGCGCGCCGAGGACGTGGCCGGGACGCCCGCGCTGCTCGCGTTCTTTCGCGACCCGTCGGGCCAGCCGGCATCGTTGTTCGTGATGCGCGCCGGTGATGTCGGGGCCGACGAGCTCGGTCGCCACCTCGATATTCGCGGGGGGGACTCGGCCGCGGGGGTGACCCGCGAGCCGTCCGCGCCCGGGCCGCTCGACGTGTGGGTCGAGGTGTGGCGGGAGGGGGACTTGCGCTTCGCCCTCGTCCACGTCTCGCCGGACCTGGTCGACGCGCGCTAGCGCGCGACCGTCCGTCGTGGCGCGGCTGGTCTTCGACGCGCGCTCGGTCGCGCCCCGCATGCACGGCATCGGGCGCCACGCGTACCACCTCGCGCGCGAGCTGATCGGCCAGGGGCGTCACGAGGTCGTCCTGCTGCGCATGGGTGACTACCTGGTCGACCATTGGCCCGCCACGCGATCGGTCGACGTCGGGTGCAAGCTCTATGGGCTGCGCGAGCTCTACGTCGTGCCGCGCGCGCTCGCGCGGTTGGGAGCGGACCTGTTCGTGTCGCCGTCGTACTTCGCGCCGCCGCTCGGAGCGTGCCCCCAGGTCATGACGGTGCACGACCTCACGCACTTGTGGCGGCCGATGCGCACCGCGCGCCACGTGGCCTACTACGACGCCGTCGTGGGGCCGGCGGCGCGTCGCTCGCGGCGCGTGTTCACGGAGACGCGCCACGCCGCGCGCGCAATCGTGCGCCGGCTACGGGTGCGACCGGAGCGTGTCGTCGTCGTACCCTCCGGCGCGGGATTGTCGGCCCACGCGCCGCCGGCGGCGACGCGGGACGTGGTGCTGTGCGTGACCAACGACAAGCCGCACAAGAACGCGGCGGGTGCGCTCGCGGCTTTCGCACACCTCGTGCGCGCGCGACCGAGCGAGCGGCTGGTGTTGGTGGGGGCGGTGCCTCCGGGGCTCGAGCGCATCGCCGCGGGGCTGCGTGGCGTGGAGTGGCGACCGCGTGTCGAGGAGGACGAGCTCGCGGCGCTGTACGCGCGGGCGAAGGGGTTCCTGTTCCCGAGCTTCTCCGAGGGATTCGGGTATCCGCCGCTCGAGGCGATGGACGCCGGGGCTCCCGTCGTGGCGTCGAGTGCGAGCTGTATTCCGGAGGTGCTCGGCGACGCGGCGGTGTACGCGGATCCTCGCGATCCCGCCGCGATGGCGCAGGCGATGGCTCGCGTGCTGGGCGATTCCACGCTGGCCGCGGAGCTCGTGCGGCGCGGGCGCGAACGGCTCGCGCGGTACTCGTGGGCGGAGATGGGGGCGCGGATCGGGGAGGAGATCGACCGCGTGTTGGCGGAGGGGTCGATACGCTAACGGGGTCTTCGAACGCCCTTCATCGTCGGGCCGGCGTCGGTCGCACGTGTCGCCCGACGCGGCGACAGCGTTGGCGGGCACGTGCTCGTGACCGTGACCGCCGCTCGCGCGCATGTCCGAGCGTGAGGGCACCCAGGGCAAGCCACCGCAGGCATGAAGGAGCGGGACGGCGCGCTATACTAAATACCAATGGACCGGGCCCCAGGAACTACCGCGGCGGCGACTTCGACGGTCGTCCTCGAGTCTGTCAGCTGGAACACGTACGTGACGCTCGTGGCTGAAACGGGCGACGACCGCCATAGCCGAATCACGTATGACCGAGGACGAATGGAGATCATGTCGCCCTCACTGCGCTACGAACGTATCAAACAACTCCTGGGCCGTCTCATCGAGGTCGTGAGCGAGGAGCTGGGCATCGAAATCGCGAGCGCCGGTTCCACAACGTTCAAGCGGACCGACCTGGAGCGGGGCATCGAACCGGACCAGTGCTACTACATCGCTCACGAAGCGGCGATCCGTCGGCGCGACGAGATCGATCTGGCAATCGATCCCCCCCCCGACTTGGCGATCGAGATCGACCTGAGCCACGGGCCATCTCAGAAGATCCACGTCTACGCCGCGCTCGGCGTCCCTGAGGTGTGGCGCTGGCGGGACGAGACGCTCGAGATTCATTCGCTCGGGCCGAACGGAACCTACGCCAGGGTAGACGCGAGCCCGGGATTCCCCGGACTCGACCTCCAGGCCGTACGCCATGCGCTCTCGCGCCTCGGTGTCGACGCCGAGTCGCGAATCGCCCGCGACTTTCGCCGCGCACTCCGGTAGGTCGGTCGCGCGCCATCCGGTCGTGGCGCGGCTCGGTACGTACCACGACGGTCGTCCTACTTCCCTCAAGCCAAGCGCCACAGCGCGTCGCGGGCCGCGCGCCACCGGGCCTGGCGCTCGCGGTGCTCGGCGCGACGCAACGCGCGCTCGATCGCATTCGGACGATCGCCGTGCTCGCGCCAGCGACGCTGCACGAGCCCGACGATCCAGCGCTCGCACTCGCTGTCGAGCGGCGCATGCACGTCGACTCCTCGGCTCGCGGCGTGACGCAGCTCGCGGACGAGGTCGGCGCGCGACCAGCAGCGCGGGTCCATCGCGCGTTGGGGGGCGAATAGGGCCGCGATCAGCCGCTGGAGGCGCGACTCGACCTGCGCGATCCACGGCTCGATGGCCCCACTGTCGTGCGCCTCCGTGGGGAGGCCGTGGTCCGCGAGGAGTTGCGCCTCGGAGGGATGCAGCTCCATCAGTGCGTGGTCCGGGGCGGGCGAGGTCCGTTGCGCGAGCCGCACGAGCTGGCGCGTGCCCGCCAGAAGGTCGGCGTACGCGGCCTCGACGGCGCGCCGGTCGTAGCGCAGCGCGAACGTGAGCACGACCCAATCCTTGAGCGCGCCCACGAGCTCGAAGGGGTTCGGGATCAGGCTCACCACGACCCCGACGATCGACTTGCCCGCGGCGGCGCCGGCGCTGCGCGGCGTCAGGAGCGCGAGGTCGCGTGACATCTGGTCCAGGTGGGCGCGCGTCGCGAGCACGAGCTCGAGGTCGAACGCCGCCGGCGCGCGGCGGGCGAGGTCGGCCGGCGGAAGCTCGCCGC
>ORMF011361625.1_pt1 | contig 10027 bp, 7 predicted proteins | sample 1779871 | NCBI WGS metagenome assembly ORMF01 (sample SAMEA104232316, study PRJEB22302) | groundwater metagenome | biome: forest; feature: aquifer; material: groundwater | place: USA | collected 2011-08-07 | depth 5.4 m | reverse complement strand
GCGCCGTCATCGACGTCAACCTGCTCGGCACGATGAACCCCCTCGCCCGGGCGGTCGAGCGCATGTGCATGCGCGGGCGCGGGCATGTCGCACTGTTCGGCTCGCTGGCTGGGTTTCGGGGACTGCCGTATTGCCCCGCCTACAGCGCCAGCAAGGCTGCGGTGCACTGCTATGCCGAGGCGCTGCGCGGCATGCTGCGGCGGCACCGTATCCGGGTGACGTTGATCGCGCCGGGTTTCGTTGCGACTCCGCTCGAAGACTCGATCGTCTGCCCCAAGCCGCTGCTGATGACGGCCGAGCGCGCCGTCCGCATCATTTGCCGCGGCCTCGACCGCGGCGCCGCGACGATCGTCTTCCCGCGCTCGCTTTACTATGGCCAGCAATTGCTGCGACTGCTGCCGCGGCGACTATACGACCTGGCATTGACGCGGATCGCGGTCGACGTCCCGGAACAGATCGCCGGCGAGCGCGACTAGGCGCGGCCGCCCGCAATGGATCTGCCGGCGCTATTGCCGCTCGCCGCCGCCGCATGGTGGCTCGTTTCGTGCAGCGTGCGCACCGGTGCGGCAGCGGCCGCTTTGGTGCAGCCGTGGCTACGCCGCCGACAGCGGGCGCGACAGGACCGTCCGCCGGTATCGATCGTAATCCCGGTGCGCCGCCTGGAGAACGACGCCGATGCGGCCCTTGCCTCCGCCTTCCGGCAGGTCTATCCGCGCGTCGAGGTGCTGGTTTCGGCACAGCAACAGGCATCGCCGATGCTCGATCTCGCAGCACGGGTGGCCGCACGCCACCCCGACACTCCCAGTCGCGTGCTCCGCGGCAATCCGCAGTTCACGCCGAACCCGAAGGTCAGCAATCTGGCCCCGGCGATCGCGGCGGCGCGGTATGATCTGATCCTCGTCAAGGACGCAAACGTGCGGCTGGAGAGCGATCAGCTCGGCGAATTTGTCGGCCGGCTGACGCCCGGGATCGGGATGGTCTGCGCCGTACCGATCGGCGTCGCGCCGCTGGGGTTCGCCGCGGAGATCGAGTGCGCCGTGCTGAACGGCCATGCGGCACCGCTGATGTTCGGCGCATCGCTGCTGCGGATAACGGTCGGGTTCGGCAAAATCATGCTGTTCGAGCGCGGCAATTTCTACCGTGCCGGCGGCATCGCCGCGATCGCCGACACGTTCGGCGACGACCAGGCGCTCGCCAAGGCGCTGGCGCGCATCGGACTGCGAACCGTATTCGCCGGCGGCGTGATCCGCCAGACGCTCGGCCGCCGCAGCCTGCGGGAGGTATGCGACCGCCAGCTCCGCTGGCTCGTCATCCGCCGCTGCGAGGAGCCGCTGGTCCTGCTGTCCGAGCCGCTATTCTACTGGGGCTTCACCGCTGCGGCAGGCGCAGCGGGCGCACAGTTGCTCGATCTGCCTGCCGGGCTGGCTGCCGCGGCCACGATCGCCCTGCTGCTGGCGCTCGAGACGGCCGTCGTTGCCCTCAAGGGCTGGGGCTGGTCGTGGCAATTCCCGCTGGCCGGGCTGTGTCGTGAAATCCTGATGCCGGCATTGTGGGTCGAGAGCTGGTTCCTGCGCTCGGTTACCTGGGGCGGGACTTCGTTTCCGGTACCCGGCCGCAGTCGCTGAACGGGAGCCTCTATTCCGCTGCGACGGCGATGCGGCCGATCGTGTTAGCCGCCTCGCGCTTCGCCGCGGGCGGTGCCGCGTGGCGACGCGGCACGATTTCGCCGCGGTCGATCGCCGCCACTTCACTCTCGATATGCGCCGCGACCTGACGCGAGAACGCGCCGACATGCAGATACATCGCGGCCAAGCCGACGACGATTTTCAGCGCCGCCGGATTGTGGATCGCGCAATCGAGCGCGGTCCGCAGGAACGGCAGCGCGAGATCGCGCCGGCGCGTTGCAAGCACGACGAGGAACCTGCCCAGCGAGCGCATGTCGTTCAGCACGGCCGACGCCGAGAAGCTTGCCCTGTTCCGTGGCAAATCGACCAGCCGGGCGACCGTCCGGACGCGCCGGAAGAACGCCTGCGGCCGATAGATCGTGTCGAGGATCGTCCGATAATCGTCCAGGATGTCGCGGCGCGGCCGCGCCGTGTCGAAATTCAAACCCTGCGTGCACTGGTCGCCGGCCACCACGTTGCGGAAGAAGTCGAAATCCTGCTCGGGCTGCAGGCGGCCCTCGCCCGTCAGACGGCGGGACAGCTGCGTCTCCGGCAGGGCGGTCAGCATGCCCGCCATGCAGACCGGCAATGCCGCCGACTCGATGCAGTCGATCATGCCTTCGGCGACGCCTTCGCGCTCGCCGTCAAAGCCGACGATAAAACCGGCATGAACCGCCATGCCAGCGCGATAGATCGCGTGGATATTCTCCGTCAGCTCGCGGTCGGCGTTCTGCTTTTTCTGCGCCGAGATCAGCGTATCGGGATCGGGGCTTTCGATGCCGATGAAGATCATGCGGAAATTGGCGTCCCGCATCAGCCCGAGCAACGCCGCATCGTCGGCCAGGTTGACCGACGCCTGCGTGTTGAAGACGAAGGGATAGCGGTGCTCCTTCTGCCATGCCGCCAGATGCGGCAGGAATGCCTTCACCGCCTTCTTGTTGCCGATCAAATTGTCGTCCACGAAATCGACCGGGCCGCGATGGCCGAGGCGATACAGGGCCTCGAGCTCGCCGAGCATCTGCGCGGTCGTCTTGGTGCGCGGCACGCGCCCGTACAACTCGATGATGTCGCAGAACTCGCAGGTGAACGGGCAGCCGCGCGAAAACTGCACCGCCATCGAAATGTAGTGGCTCAGGTCGAGCAGCTCGAACCGCGGCAGCGGGCTGGCCGCAACATCGACCGTGTACTTTTCGGCACTGAACTCGCCGCTCGTCGCGCCGGCCAGCCAGGCATCGAGAAAGGCTGCAAGCACGCCTTCCGCCTCGCCGCGGACGCGGAAATCCGCCACCGCGAAAGCCTGCGGGCTCGAGGTCACGTCCGGCCCGCCGACCGCCGCCGGCGTGCCGCGCGCCCGGCACCGCTCGACGACCCACAGCGTGTCGGGGCGCTGGGGGATCAGGCCGCCGGTCAGCACGAGGTCGGCCCAATCGACATCCGCGTCGCGAAGATCCTCGACGTTGCGGTCGATCAGCCGAACCGGCCAGTCGGGGGGCAGCAGCGCGGCGATCGTTATCAGACCGAGCGGCGGGTTGTAGCGCCGCTTGCCGGCGATCTCGCAGGTCGCCTCCAAGCCCCAGAAGGACGCATATTCGAAGCGCGGATAGACCAGCAGGACGTTGCGCGCGGCCGTCACGCCCGTCACCTTCGCCTGGCTTGCCGCATGGCGCTCAATAGCCCATCAGGCCACAGCAGCGGCTGCACACCGGCATCAGCCCGTCGTGGCTCAGGCTGCGGCGGAAATCCTGATAGCGCGGCGAATTCCACAATTCGCTGATCGTCGCCTCCTTGACGTTGCCGACCACATAATCGTGGTAGTCGCGGCAGGGCGACAGGTCACCGTTACTGTCCACCTCGACGACCTGAAAGATCGAGACGCAGCGATCGTACCCGAAATTCGCCTGGTGATCGCCATAATAGGTTTCGAGGTTCTGCGCCCCCTTGATCGGCGGCACCACCGCCACGGCCGGCGACGACCATGCCCGCGATTTTTCCTGCACCGCCGCCAGCTGCCGGTCGAGCGCCACCGTGTCGGTCGGCCGCCAACCGCCGACCCAGCCGCGATGCAGTTTCGGCTGAAAGCCGAAGCGGCGCGCGAAATCGGCGTCGTGCGCATCCGCACCCGCCTCGTCGATCCACCATGACAGGTAGAAGACGAACAGGTCGACCTCGTCGCGAAAGCTCTCGTAGATGTCGTTGAGGTGCGCAACGTTGGCGTGCGAGATGACGGTCAGAGCGGCGATCAGCGGCAGGCTGCTGCCGGCGGCCTGCCGTGCCGCGCGCACCGCGGCGAGGCCGCGCTTGATGTCGCCGAAATTGTCGCCGCCACCGCCCGCGGACGGCCGTAATGCGTTGTGCAATTCGGCGCAATGCCCGTCGATCGACACCTGCAGCAGGAACAGCGGCGCCGCAACCAGCCGCTCGGCCCCCACCGCCAGGCGGGTGCCGTTGGTTGCGATCGCCGTCGGCAATCGCAACTCGCTGGCGCCGGCGATCAGGTCGTAGATGCCGTCGTACAGCATTGGCTCGCCGCCCCAGAAATACACCAGTGGCTGATGTCCTTCGGCAACCATATCCGCCAACAGTTCGCGATAGCGCTCCGTCGGGAGTTCGCGCGCCTTCAATTCGGGGAGGGTGCAGCTGTGCAGATAGCCGTTATCGCCCCACTGGCCGCAGGTATGGCAGCGCAGGTTGCAGCGATCGGTCAGGCGAAAGCTGGCCTGGCGTATCTTGCCGGCGCTACCTTCGGCGTAATGCGGGTGCAACAGCGTGAAGAAGCGCTTTTCGACTTCAAGCTTCAACAGCTTGTTGCCGATCCATAGATGCGGCCCCACCTGCCGCAGATAACGCGCGACGGTGCCGACGCCGATGCTGGTTCGGATCATGAATGCTCCTGAATCGCGCGCACCGGCATCCGCACCGCACCGCGCGGGCGTCGGCCGACCAGACGAAAAAGACGCGCCGGCCCCGCCCGCACCTGCCTGATCGCCATCAGGCCGAGCACCACCGTCAACTCGCCGCCGACCAGCCCCGCAACGACCCACCCGGCGTCGAGATCGAACCCGATCTGCTCCGCTGCGACCACCGTCGCCAGATGAAACACGGCAACGACGGCCAGTACCGGCACGACCGGGTAGCGCTGGCGACGGTCCATCATGCGCCAGGCGGCCATCAATTCGAGAGCGAAAAACGTGTGCAGGATCGTCAGCGGCGGCAGGCCGAAGCGCTTGACCGCCTCGCGCACCCAAGCGCGCGCCGATTCGGGATCGTCCGCGGAATCGCCGCGCGCATGCCAGAAGCCGATCGGGCCGAGTTCGTCGGCCAGCCGATAGGTTCGTGTCAGGCCGGCCTTGCCGAACGTGCCGACCGGCACGCTCATCGCTTCGAAGGCGACGACCTGCATCTCACCCTTACGGGCATCGAAAAACTGTACCGAGCCGTCGAACAGCACCAGATTGTCGGTCCCGGCGCCGTCCGCCAAAGCGGCACGCTGGGCGGAGTAGGTGCGCTCGGTACGGTCGGGCAATCGCTCGCGGATGAAGACATCGGCAAATGCGCGGTCCGCCAGCGGCCGATCGAAAAAAATAACCAGCCGACCGGCGTCGATATTGTTGAATTGGCCCGGTCGCAGCAAAACCGGGTTCAAATCGTGCCGCAGCGAAAACAGCACGTCATGCATGTTCCCCGCTGTCCAGGGTGCGGCCACGCACGACAGGGCATAGCCGAGGCCGGTCATGCCCAGAACGGCGCCCAGCACCATGCCCCGGACCGACCACGGCGACAGGCCCGCCGAATACAGCACCGCCAGCGTGCCCTCCGAGAGGAAATTCGCGTAGCACCACACCACCGCGCCGGCGACCAGCAGCGGCAGCGCATGGTAAAGGATCATCGGCGCGACGGCGGCCAATGCCGGCAGCGCGAGCCGGCTGAACACCGCCTCGCCCGGTAATTGGGTGAACACCGAGACGACGATGACCGGTCCGGCGCCCGCGACGCTGACCAGCAGCGACGTGGCGACGATTTGCCGCGTAAGGTATCTGCCGATGATCGTCGTGACCGCGCCCCCGCCCGCCGCTGACCACCCGCCCCGTCGGCCGGGGGTGCTGGCATGACCCCTTGACCTTTGCTGACAGTAGCAAGACCGTTAAGGCGGCTCAACCGCAGCGCGGCCGCTGCGAGCCGCTGGCGCTGCGGCGACGGCTCCGGACGATGGCGGGGATCAGGATGACCAGGTTATGCCGCCGGCCCTGATCCGGCGCGCCGGCGAAATCGGCGGGCGGCTCGCCAAGCGGCTGATCTGGAGTCTCGACGGTTATTTCGCGCGGCACTCGACGCTCGGCGACCGCTCGTTCTTCGACAATCGCGACTTTCCCTGGGTGCCCGCCGTCGAAGCCGACTGGCGCAAGGTACGCGCCGAACTCGATGCGCTCCTGCCGTTTGCCGCCGATCTGCCGAATTTCCAGGATTTGTCCAAAGACCAGCGCAACATCACCCAGGACGACGGCTGGAAGACCTATTTCTTCTACGCCTACGGGCTGAAGGCCTGGCGCAACTGCCGCCGCTGCCCGCAAACAGCCGCGCTGCTGCGCCGCATCCCCGGCATGAAGACGGCGTTTTTCTCGATCTTTGCCCCGCACAAGGAACTGCCGCGGCATCGCGGCCCGTACAAGGGCGTGCTGCGGTTTCATCTGGCCCTGCTGATCCCGGAGCCGGCCGATCAATGCGGCATCAGCGTCGCGTCGGAATCGCGTCACTGGCAGGAAGGCAAGGCGCTGATCTTCGACGATACCAAATTGCATGCGGCGTGGAACCGCACCGACGCGATGCGGGTCGTGCTGTTCGTCGATATCGTGCGGCCGCTGCGTTTCCCGGCGAATCTGCTCAATGCCGGCCTGTTGTGGGCGATCGCGCTGTCGCCGTTCGTGCTCGGCTCGGCCGGCACCTATCTGCGCTGGGAGAGCCGCTTCGAGCGCATCGTCAACCGGCAGGGGCCGGTGCCGCGTTAGCCGATGGGACGGGTAATCTATGGCGTCGCCGGCGATGCCGGCGGGCATGTGTCGCGCGCCCTGGCGATTGCCGAGGAATTGCGCAGGCGCGGCCATGACATCGTCTTCGTCGGCGGCGGCCGCGTGGCAGACCTGGCCAGCCGGGGCTATGCCGTGGTGCCGATCGCGATGTTCGAGACCAAGCTATCGGCCAATGGCGTGCGGCCGCTTGCGTCGGGGTTCGCCGGTCTCGCCGCGCTGGCGCGATCCGCGCGCACGGTCGCGCGCCTCTGCGCCTTGATCCGCGAGGTACGGCCGGACCTGATCGTCACGGATTACGAGCATTTTCTGCCGCTGGCGGCGCGCCGCCTGGGCTATCCGAGCGTCAGCGTCGATCGGCAGCATGCCTTGACGCTGTGCCGCTACGACATGCCGCCGGGGCAGCGGGTCAACCGCGCGCTGACCTTGTCGGCGATCCGTCTTCTGTACAGCGCGGCGAACCGGTATCTGGTCAGCTCGTTCGTGGCGATGCAGCCGATCGATCCGGCTCGCACCGAAGTGTTCCCGCCGGTATTGCGCCGCGAGGTCGGGATGCACAGCGTAACCGACGGAGAGCACGCCGTTGCCTATCTGCGGGGAGCAGACCTCCGCTGGGTTCGCTCCGTGCTCGGTGGCCGGCGACGACGGTTTCTGATCTACGGTTTCGACATCGCCGCCGAAGAAGGCAATCTCAGCTTTCGCCGTCGGTCGGATGCCGGATTTCTCGCCGATCTGGCAGGCTGCGCCTATGTCGTCTGCAATGGCGGCCACAACCTGATCTGCGAGGCGCTGCATTATCGGAAGCCGCTGCTGTGCCTGCCGATCCGGTTGTTCTACGAACAGCTGGTCAACGCGCATCTGTTGGCGCAAGCCGGCTATGGCGCCTGCGCGGCCCCGGCCGAGGGTGCCGTCGCGCTCGCCGCCTTCGAGGAGCGCCTGCCGGCTTACAGCGCCCAGGCAGCCGCCTATCGAACCTGGATGGCGCAATCGATCCCGCAGCGGCTGGAGCAGCTGATGGCTCGGCCCGCCGAGCGACCCACCAGCTACCGCGGCTATGCCGCCGCCCCCGACGCCGGCCGTGACCGCGTCTGAGCGGCTGATCCGCCCGGCGTCCGGCCGGGACGGCGAGGCAGCCCCCACGTCGGCGGTCGGGCCCCGCACCGCCTACATCCTCCACTGGTTTCCGGTGCCGACCGAGACCTTCGTCTTCGGCGAGGTAGTCGGCTTGCGACGCTTGGGACTGCCGCTGTGCGTCTATACGCTTTACGGCGAGCGGCGGCGCAACCTGTCGCGGGCGATGCGGGAGGCCGCCGACCGCGATGTCGAGCGCCTTGGCCTTGCCGGCATCGCGCGCATCGCGGCCGCGATCTTCCACTGGCACCGCCGCCGGCCGCGCCTGACCCGGCATTTGCTGGCATCGGCCTTGCGGCGCCGTGGCGACGGGTTCGAGAAGGGTGCCGAGAATGTCTGGGCATTCCTCGCCGCCTTCGCGCTCGCACGGCGCTTTGAGGCCGCCGGCATCGCGCACATCCACGCGTCGTGGGCCAACGGCCCGGCAACCGCCGCCTGGGCCGCCGCCCGACTGACCGGCATCCCGTTCACCTTTACGGCCCGCGCCTGGGACATCTATCCACCCGATGGCATCATCGCCGACAAGATCGCCGCCGCGGTGTTCGTGCGCAGCGAGACGGCCGCCAACATTCGCCACCTCGTAGCTCACGCCGGCGGCGACGCGGCGAAATTCCGCCTGACCCATAACGGGGTGCCATTGGCGCCGGTACGCTTGGCCGAAGCTGCGATGCGGCCGCCCTATCGCCTGCTGGCGGTCGGGCGGTTTGTGCGCAAGAAGGGGTTCGACCAGCTGCTGCGCGCGCTGCGCCTGCTGACCGATGCCGGCCTCGATTGCCGCCTGACGCTGGCCGGCGACGGCCCCGAGCGCGGCCGGTTGCATCGCCTTGCCAGGCGTCTCCGCATCGCCGAGCGGGTGGCGTTTACGGGGTTCGTGCCGCATGATTCGGTCGGCGAGTTGTTCCTCGCCAGCGACATTTTCGTGATGCCGTGCGTCGTCGCACCCTCGGGCGACCGCGACGGCATTCCGACCGTCATCATGGAGGCGTTGCAATATCGCCTGCCGGTCGTCGCAACCGCTGTCTCCGGCATCCCCGAATTGATCGAGGACGGCGTCACCGGGATGCTCGTGCCCGAGCGCGATCCGACGGCATTGGCGGCGGCGATCCGCCGGCTGACCGCGGATCGCGATGCCGCGCTCGCCCTCGCCGAACGCGGCCGGGCAGCGGTGCGGCAGCGCTTCGACCCGGACACCAATCACCGGCAGGTTTTCGACCTCTACCGTACCGTTGCGGCGCCGCTGTGAGCGAGGTGCCGCCGCTTCGCCTCGTCGTGCTGCTGCAGGACCTGGAATTCGGCGGCACGCAGCGCTACGCCGTGCAACTTCTGGCGCAGCTCGACCGTCGGCGATTCGCGCCGGAATTGTGGCTGCTGCGCGCCGGGGCTGATCTGCTCCCGGCAGCGCAGGCGAGCGGCGCGTCGATCGTCCGACTGTCCACTGCGTCGCGGGTCGGGCCGCTGGCGCTGCTGCGGCTCGCTTGGCGTTTGTGGCGGCACCGGCCGGAGCTGCTCTATACGCTGACGGTCGTCCCCAATCTGTGGGGCCGGTCGTTCGCCGGCCTGTTGCGCATCCCGGTGGTGTCGGGCTACCGCAGCCTGCTGCCACGACAGGGCGAGCGCCTGCTGCACCGCTTCTCCGGGCGGATCGTCGCCAACGCCGCCGTTCTCGGCGAGTTGATGACGGCGCGGTTCGGCGTCGAACCCGAACGCATCGCGATCGTTCCGAATGCCGTCGATGCGGAATATTTTGCGCCCGACGAGACGCCGAAATCGCCCGACCCGCTGATCGTCTGCGTCGCCCGGCTGGTGGCCGAAAAGGATTTGCCGACGCTCGTCGCAGCGTTCCGACGGGTGCGGGACGCGATGCCGTCGGCCCGCCTCGACATCGTCGGCGCTGGCCCGTTGATGCCGCCGACGACACCCGGCCTGCGCGTCGTGCCGCCGAACACCGATATTCGTCCCCATCTGCGGTGCGCCTGGGTGTTTGCGCTGTCGTCGGCGAGCGAGGCGTCGCCGAACGCGATCGCCGAGGCGATGGCGTGCGGTCTGCCGGTCGTCGCGACGCGCGTTGGCGGCATCCCGGAATTGGTCGCCGACGGCGTTACGGGGCAGCTCGTCCCGCCGCGCGATCCGGTAGCCCTGGCCGCCGCGCTGAGCGCGTTGTTGCGCGACGCGGACCGACGCGAACGGCTGGGGGCCGCCGGCGGCCGGCCT
>ORMF010665263.1_pt1 | contig 10028 bp, 8 predicted proteins | sample 1779871 | NCBI WGS metagenome assembly ORMF01 (sample SAMEA104232316, study PRJEB22302) | groundwater metagenome | biome: forest; feature: aquifer; material: groundwater | place: USA | collected 2011-08-07 | depth 5.4 m | reverse complement strand
TGGCAGCCTCGATGGCCGCCCGCGTCTCCGCCTCACCGAGGCTCGGCACCTTGGTGATGACGTCGCCAGTGGCCTTGTTGGTGACGGGCAGCTTGGGCTCGCCGGTCCACTGGCCGTCGACGTAGCACTGGCTTCTGATCAGGCTGATGGTGGGCTTGTCCATGAACGCCTCTACACGGCTTGAGTCGGGGATCGTTGGGTCGAGCGTCAGCGATGACCCAACACAATGGCGTCTTCGCGCTTCACGGCGTCGGGTCTGCGCTCCGCTTGACCCAACCTACGATTGCCAGCGACCGCCTGCAAGCAAACCCCTTCCCCGGCGCACAAAAGCCGACTAGCGTGCCGCGCCATTCACCGAGCCGGATCTATGCCCCTAGACCTCACCGACACCACCATCGTCTTCGACCTCGACGGCACCATCGTCGACACGGCGCCCGACCTCACGGCCGCCACCAACCACGCGCTCGGGCGGATCGGGCTCGATCCGGTGACGGTGGCCGAGCTGCACCCCTTCATCGGCCATGGCTCCAAGGCCATGATCGAGGCCGGCCTGCGGTTTCGCGGCACCAGCGTGAGCGGCGCCGACCTCGTTGGGCTGCACGAGGCGTTTCTCGCCTACTACGCCGACAACATCGCCGTCGGCAGCCGGCCGTTCGAGGGCGTGCCGGAGCTGCTCGACCGACTCGTTGCAGCGGGAGCGCGACTTGGGGTGTGTACGAACAAATACGCGACCCTGTCGCGGTTGCTCCTTGAACAGCTCGACCTCGCCCGCCGCTTCGGCGCCATTGCCGGCCGCGACACGTTTGCCGTCTGCAAGCCGGACGCCGCCCACCTGACCGGCACGGTCGAGATGGCGGGCGGCCGCGCCGACCGCGCCGTGATGGTGGGCGACAGCGCCGTCGATTTCGCCACCGCCATGGCGGCCAAGGTCCCCGCCATCGGCGTCACCTTCGGCTATACGCCGCGGCCCGTGCGCGAGCTGGCGCCCGAGTTCGGGCTCGTCGCCATCATCGATCACTTCGGCGAGTTCCTGCCCGCGCTGGAGCGCGTGCTGGCCGGCGTGCGCGGCTGATCCCGAGCAACAGGATTCGGGTGGACGCTGCCGCGCTTGGGCGCCTAACAAGCCTTGCTCCTCGCACGCTCGCAGGCACCCCATGCGCACCACCGACTGGCTGCTGCTGCTGCTCCTGTCGCTGCTGTGGGGTGCCAGCTTCTTCTTCGCCGCCGTTGCCGTGCGCGAGATCCCCCCGCTCACGCTGGTGCTGGCGCGCGTGGCGCTGGCCGCGCTGATGCTGGCGCCCATTGCGCGCGCGCTCGGCCTTTCCCTGCCCACCGGCCTTGCCGCCTGGCGCGCCTATGCCACGCTCGCCGTGCTCAACAACGTCATCCCCTTCAGCCTCATCGTCTACGGCCAGACGCGCATCGCCAGCGGGCTCGCCTCCGTGCTCAACGCCACCACCCCGCTGTTCACGCTGCTGGTTGCCCGTGCCTTCGCCGGCGAGCCGCTCACGCTTGCCAGGCTCGCCGGCGTGCTGTTGGGGATCGCCGGCGTCGCGCTCCTGATGGGCCCCGATGCGCTCTCCGCCAGTGCCGGCAGCACGCTGGGCATGCTCTGCGTGCTCGCCGCGGCGTTCTCTTACGGCCTCTCCGCGTGCTGGATGCGGCGCTTCAAGGCGGTGCCGCCGCTGGTTTCGGCCGAGGCGCAGCTCGTCGCCTCGACCGTGCTGCTGCTGCCGCTCGCCGTGCTCGTCGACCGTTCCTGGTCCCTGCCCCTGCCGAGCGGCACGGCCATTGCCGCCGTGCTCGGGCTCGCTGCCTTCTCCACCGCGCTCGCCTATATCGTGTTCTTCCGCATCAGCGCCACGGCCGGCCCGAGCAACGTGATGCTGGTGACGCTGCTGATCCCCGTGACCGCCGCCGGCCTCGGCGCAATGGTGCTGGGCGAGAGGCTGGCGGCCAATCAGGTGGTGGGCGGGCTCGTCATCGCCTCGGGCCTCGCCGTCATCGACGGCAGGCTGGTCGGCTGGCTGGCGCGGCGCCGGGCAAGCGCCGCCTGACCGGCGTCCGACGCGCGGACCGGCGGGGGGGCAGGGTGGCTGCGCGCCCCCACCCCCGCCCCCCGCAACGGGGCCCGGTCGAGCCGGCGCAGCAGCCGGGCAAACCGGCTGTCGGGCACCGCCAGGCTGGCATTGACGAGGAGGTCGATGAGCATGGGGCTCATCCTCGCCCAGCGATGCTTAACAATCGATAAAGGATGGTGGACGAAGCCTTCTGGCAAGGTTGTCGATCCCGACTCGAGCCGGCATCAGCCGCCGAACAGCACCCGGCTCATGATGCGGCCGGGGGCGAGCGTGAAGAGCCCGGCGATCAGCAGGGCGCCGCAGAAGATGCCGATCATGGTGAAGCGGTGGGCCTGCACGGCGTGGGTGCGCGCGCGCCAGACGCCGAGCGGCAGCATCGCCAGCGTGAAGATGGAGAGGAGATGGATCGGGCTCCAGGGCCCCCACAGCCGCAGCTCGTGGACCCAGAACGAGCTGAAGGCGACGATCAGCATCAGCCCCACCCAGGTGTAGCCGAGCGCGCGGTGGCGGGTGGTGCCCTTCACCCCGGCGAGCTGCACCACGCCCAGCACGAAGGCCGCCATGGCGGCATAGGCATGCAGCTGGATCGGCAACGGCGCAGTGGTGAGCGGAGCCAGGTTCATGGGTTCGCGGGCCTCTATGTTAATATGCTTAACATAGCAATTTACCGCTCCCTTGCAATCCACAACTGGCTGGCAAAGAGGCGGAGCCGATGGCCTGTCGCACCGATGCCTGTCGCACCGATGAGGACCTGCATCGCCATCGGCCGCGAAAGCTCGGCAGGCACTCCTCGGCGTCCGCTTTCCGACCCTTGCTGCCAGACGCCAGACATCGTGGCACCGGTAGGTTGTGACCCGCATGAGAACTCGCTGATCTTGTAATCTCCGCGCCACGCTGGGTGCGGCCTTCGAATCCAGGTCTTTAGGCGGCTGGCACCTGCCCCGGACGATTTCCAACGTGCAAAGGCACCGGACGCCTGCGACCGCCGCTACCCCCTCTTGAAGGACATGCAGCGATCTGATGCTCAAGTGACGTCTGGATTAGCCGGTCATTAACCAGAATTCCAAACGTCGCCTTCATCTGCGCCGTGTGACGATGTGGCAACGGCGCGGGGGCTGCAATGGCAAAACGTTGTCGGGCGACAACGTCGGCATCGGTCGCGGACGAACGGCGGACGACCGTATCGACTTGGTCGATCGCGGAATCCGGGGATCGACAATGACAATACAACGTCCTCCTTCGATCCGCTGGCTCCTCTTCTGCGGAGGGCTGTTAATCGGGGCGATCGCGATTGGCACCGCGCTTATGGTCGATTATTTCCGTGAGCGCGCGTTGGCCAACAGCAAACGCGAGCTGGGAAACACCGCGTTGTTGCTCGCTCGGCACCTCGATCAGGAGCTCGAAGAGCTAGAGCTCGTGCAAAAGATGCTCATTGAGCACGTGCGTTCGCTGGGGATCGCTTCGCGCGAGGATTTTGAGCGCGAAATGTCCAGTCGGGACGTGCATCTGATGCTGCGGGCCAAGATCGACGCGTTGCCCCATGTCAACGGTCTCAGCTTGGCCGGCTCAGACGGAAAGCTGATCAACTTGTCCTACTCATGGCCGGTTCCGGCCGTGAATTTCGCCGATCGGGGGTATTTCAAGGCCCTCAAATCGGACCCTCAGTTGACAACGTTTCTGAGCGAGCCCGTGCGCAGCCGCCTCACCGGGGCTTGGACCATCGTCCTCGCCCGCAAGCTGACCGCGTCAAACGGCGAGTTCCTGGGTCTTGTTCTGGGCGGCGTAGAGTTGGCCTATTTCGAGCGATTCTTCGCATCCCTGGCACTGAGCGAAGACGCCGCGATCGCCATGTTCAACCGAGACGGGACACTACTCGCTCGCCATCCGCGCGTCGACTCGATGATTGGACGCAATTTCAAAACCGGTCCGCTGTTCCAACATGTTTTATCGAAAGAGGGCCGTGGGACGACGCGGCTGATGAGTCGGATTGATGGTCAGGACCGGCTGGTTGCCGCTTACAGCTTGAGCCATTTCCCCATTGCGATTGTTGCGGCCACGACCGTATCGGCTGCGCTCGCCGATTGGTGGCAGCAAACGAGATTTCTGATCGGCGTAGCAGGTGTTTCGGTGCTCGTGATTGGCGTCATCCTGTTCCTGATCGTCCGACAGTTGTCGCGGGAGCATGAATGGTCCAGGCAGAGGCTGACGCTGGAAAAGCAGCGACTCGACACCGCCATCAACAACATGGCGCAGGGCCTGTTGCTGTTCGATGCATCAGAGCGGATCGTCGTCGTCAATCCGCGCTATATCGAAATGTATCAGCTGTCGCCGGACGTGGCGAAGCCAGGGTGCGCCTTTCGCGATCTCATTGCCCACCGAAAAGAAACCGGAACCTTTGTGGGCAACATTGATGATTATTGTTCCCCTATCCTGCGCAACATCGCGAAGCGAAAACACTCCCAGGCACAACTCATACAAACCCCGGACGGGCGTTCGATCCTAGTCACGAACCAACCACTGGCAAACGGCGGATGGGTATCCACACACAACGACATTACCGAGCGTGAAGAGCTCAACGCCGGCCTGAAGCAGAAGAATGACCAGCTCGATGCTGCCCTGACAAACATGTCCCAAGGCCTCGCCATGTTCGATACCGAGCAGCGTGTCGTGATCGCCAACGACCGTTTCGCCGAATTGTACGGGCAGACCCCGGAGCAGGTGAAACCTGGTACGCCACTCAGAGATCTCATCGAGCATCGCATTGCCACGGGCCTCTACGTCGGCACAACAGTGGACGAGGTATTGGACAGGATGCGCGAGCGGGTGGCTCGCATGAACGTGAGCCACATGACGAGCAGATTTGGTGATGGGCGGTCCATTACCGTTTCCATCCAGCCGCGGCCGGACGGCGGCTGGGTCACCACACACCAGGACATCACCGAGCGTGAGAATCTCAAGGACCGGCTAGATGCGGCGCTCAACAACATGGCCCAGGGCTTGGCCATGTTCGATGCCGAGCAGCGTCTCGTCATCAGCAACAAGCGCTTTGCTGACATGTATGGTCTGCTGGCGGAACAGGTAGAGCCAGGCACCACCGTGCGCCAGATCCTCGGCTACTGTGTCGTCAACGGCGGCTATGCCGGCAGGAACCCTGACAGGATGCTGGCATCGACGATGGAGCACCTCGGTTCCAAGGCAACGGGATATTACACGACGAGGCTGAACGCCGGCCAGGTCTATGGTGTGTCCGTCGTGCCGATGTCGGGTGGCGGCATCGTCACCACGCACGAGGACATCACCGAGCGGCAGCGCATCGAGGCGCGCATCGCCCATCTGGCGCACCACGATGCATTGACCGACCTTCCCAATCGGGTGCTTCTGCGCGCGCGATTGGAGGAGGCGCTGGTCGGCGCAAGTCGTCAAGGGCAGGGCGTGGCCGTTCTTTACCTCGACCTCGATCGTTTCAAGGAAGTCAACGACACGCTCGGACATACCGTCGGTGATCTGTTGCTCAAGTCGGTGGCCGAGCGCTTGCGCACTTGTGTGCGGGAGGACGAATTTGTCGCCCGATTGGGTGGTGATGAGTTTGCCATCGTCCAAATCACCGCGGATGCAGCGCAATCAGCCGCAGCCGTTGCGGCTCGGGTCATCGAGTCGTTGACTGCGCCCCATGAGATCGAGGGAAATCGCCTGTCAATCGGCACCAGTATCGGCATCGCCGTGTCCCCAGGAGATGGCACCAATCCAGAACAGCTGTTGAAAAACTCCGATCTCGCGCTGTATGGCGCCAAAGCCGATGGCCGTGGAATGTATCGCTTCTTCGAGGCCGCAATGAACACGGCCATGAAGGCGCGACGCGAAATGGAAGGCGATCTGCGCGAGGCGCTGGGTGAGGGCCAGCTCGCGCTGCACTATCAGCCGATTCTCAACCTGGAGACGGACCGGATCTGCGGCTGCGAGGCGCTGCTGCGCTGGGACCACCCGGAGCGGGGCAGGGTCTCGCCAGCCGACTTCATTCCAGTGGCCGAAGCGACCGGCCTCATCGTGCCAATCGGCGAATGGGTACTGCGTGAGGCCTGTCGAGAGGCGACAATGTGGCCAGAAGAATTGAAGGTCGCTGTAAATTTGTCGGTCGTTCAGTTCAAGTCCTCCAATCTCGCGCAGACTGTGGTCAGCGCCCTGGCAGCCTCGGGTCTCTCGCCCAACCGCCTCGAGCTGGAGATCACCGAATCGGTCTTGCTCTTGGACAGCGAGGAGACACTCGAAGTGCTCGGGCGGCTGCACCACCTCGGCGTGCGGATCGCGTTGGATGACTTCGGCACCGGGTACTCTTCCCTGAGTTACCTGCGCAGCTTTCCGTTCGATAAAATCAAGGTTGATCGCTGTTTCGTTCGCGACCTTGCGAGCAGAGATCCAAATTCCGTCGCGATATTGCGGACGGTGGCGCAGCTCGGGAAATCCCTCGGCATGGCGACGACCGCGGAAGGGGTTGAAACCAAGGAACAGCTCGAGATCATCCGAGCCGAGGGCTGCACCGAGATGCAGGGCTACCTGTTGAGTCCGCCGGTGACTGCCGCGGCAGTGCGACAACTGTTTTCGCGGCGGTGCGAACGCCCCGCCACTGCCGCCTAGGGAGTGCGGACTCGTCGTACCCGAATTGAAATCGTGTCGTGGATAGCCGCCGCGCCTTTTCCCGGTTTGAGGTTCGCATCCCGGCAAGCTGATGTGGGCCTACGGGGCATCGGCAAGACCTGCGTCATACAGGATCACTTTCGGGATGTGCGGCTTGGTCCGCAAAGACAGTTGCGAAAACGCCACTCTCGACGCCCTGCGAGTTCACTTGCCAGGCGGTCTGACGGCTGCTGTTGGCACTTCGCGCCCGTCCACCATCCGTCAGGTTCCCGGGCATAGCGGTCGCGAAGCGGTGCTCCGTCAGCCGACGGGTCAGGCCAAGCTGCCCGGGCAAAGGGCGCGCGCAGACCAGGCAGCCGGGAGGCACCACGGCGCCGGCGCTTCAGAACGGGATCTCGTCGTCGACCTGCTTGTCGAAGCCCTTGGCGCCTGGGGCGCCCGGGGCCGCGCTCCGCTTGGCGCCGTTGCCATTGCCATTGCCGTTGCCGGGGGCCGCATAACCGGCCTGATCGTCCTCGGCCATGCCGGCGCTGGCACTGGCACCCGCACCGGCACTGGCACTGGCGCCGCGCGCATCCAGCATCGTGAGCTGGGAATTGAAGTTCTGCAGCACGACCTCGGTGGAGTAGCGGTCCTGGCCGTCCTGGCCCTGCCACTTGCGCGTCTGCAGCTGGCCCTCGATGTAGACCTTGGCGCCCTTCTTCAGGTACTGCTCCGCCACCCGGCACAGGCCTTCGCTGAAGATCACCACCGAGTGCCACTCGGTCTTCTCGCGCTTCTCGCCGGTGGCCTTGTCGCGCCACGTATCGGTGGTGGCGACGCGCAGGTTGGCGATGGGGCGGCCGTCCTGCGTGCGGCGGATCTCCGGGTCCTTCCCCAGATTGCCGACGAGGATCACCTTGTTGACGGAACCGGCCATGGGGCCCTCCTCTCGAGCTTTGCCGCGCTTGCGGCCACGAATCTCACGTTGCGACGTTAGCGGCTGACCCCGGCCGACGCTCGGCCCTCGGGTTGCTTGTCCACGCTTTTGCTCGGCGCAACCTGCCAGCGACTTTTGTTCGCTTTATGTTCTAGCATGGCGAATCCGCCCTGTCCATGGCCGGAAATATGGCCCGGGGATCTGATTGCAAAAGCGGTTTCGGGGTGGTTTCGGGGGGCTGGCATGTTGCGGCCCAGCGGCAACGCGGCCTAAGGTGAATCACGGGCTGCAATTTGGGGGGCGGCATGCGGATCACCTTGGCAGGGCTGTGCGCGGCGTGCGCGTTGTTGGCCGGGATGCCACGGCCAAGCGCGGAGCAGGTCTGCGCCGGCGATACGCTGGGCGTCTCCCGCGTCGCCGAGATCGACACCACCGGCGGGCCCTGGTTCGGCACGCCGCAAGGCGACCCGAGCTTTCTCGCCACCGGCGAGGTCGTGCTCACGTTCGACGACGGCCCGGTCCCCAAGTATACGCGCCCGATCCTGGCCGCCTTGGCCGCGCAGTGCGTCAAGGCGACGTTCTTTGTCGTCGGCGAGATGGTGGCCGAATACCCCGATGTCGTGAAGGAGATCGCCGAGCAGGGCCACACCATCGGCACCCATACCTGGACGCACGCCAACCTGAAGCGGCTGTCGGACGAGAAGGCGCAGGCGCAGATCGAGGCCACCTTCACGGCGGCGGAGAAGGCGGCCGGCCAGCCGATCGCACCCTTCTTCCGCTACCCGTTCCTGAGCGACAGCGAGTCCGTCGTTGCCTATCTCAAGTCCCGCAACGTCGCCCAATTCGCCATCGACATCGACTCCTTCGACTGGCGCACCGGCGATCCCAAGAGCGTCATCCGCCGGGTGATGGCCGGTCTGGAGCGGCGCGGCAGGGGCATCGTCCTGTTCCACGATATCCACGCTTCGACGATGCGGGCGCTGCCGGAACTGCTGTCGCTGCTCAAAGCCAAGGGCTTCAAGATCGTGCACATGCGGGCACGCACGGCGATCCAGACCCTGGCCGGGGCGCAACCGCCCGTGAAAGAGACGAAGCACTTGACGAGCAGGACCCCGCGCCGGATCTCGGTGCGCCACCGAGGCCGCCATCGCTACGTGCGGGCGCGCGACTTGTGATTTTTACCGATTAACAAGTATTACTTGTTGCAGCGAGACCCCGGCGACCCCATACTGCCCGTGGAGGTCGACCATGGCCGAGATCGAACGACTGAGCATCGCCCTGCCGGCGCCGATGGCGGAGGCCATCCGCCGCGCCGTCGAGGTCGGCGAGTATGCCTCGGCCAGCGAGGTCATTCGCGATGCGCTGCGGCTGTGGGAATCGCGCCGCCACCTGCGCGAGCGCGACGTCGAGGCGCTGCGTCGGCGCTGGGACGAGGGCAAGGCCAGCGGCCGCAGCGGACCGCTCGACATCAAGCGCCTGATCGCCGAAGAGCGCGCCAGGCTCAAGGGTGGCAAGCGCAGGCGCGGCTGAGCTCAAAGCCGACCTACTGCCCCCTCGCCGCATCCGCCGCGCCGGCAAGCTCGCGCAGCAGGCGCGGGCTCATGGCCGCCGCCGCCGGACAGTCGGCCGCGCGCAGCTTGTCGTAGAGCACGGGGATGTCGCCCTTGAAGCCCTGCGCCATCGCCCGCCGGGCCACGCCCGTCGCCACCGCCCCGTTGGCGAAGCGCGAGCGGCACACCAGCTTGGTGAGAAACTCGGTCAGGCGCGCCTTGTAGCCCTCGGCGATTGCGGCCTCGCTCGCCTTGACGTAGCCCTGCCACGCCTGCTGGTCGGGCGCCAACGCCCAGGCGCCGTTCTGGCTGGCATCGACGAGGGGCCGGAGGCTGTCGGCGAGCCGCGTCTTGAGCGGGCCGTTGTCCAGCGGCGCCAGCGATGCGCCGAGCGCGGCGAGCTCGTCCTCGCTCAGCGGCCGCATGACGATCTGGGCCAGGTCGGAGACCGCCACGGCGGCCTCGCTGCCGGGCGGCACGGTGCGCCACACGAACGCCCCGGTCATGTCGCTGCCCTGCAGCTTGGCGCCCGTCATGTCGGCGCCGTTGAGCCTGGCCATGCGCAGGTTGGCGCCCTCGAGCTCGGCGTCGCGCAGCGCCGCCCCCTCGAGGCTGGCGAGCGACAGGTTTGCGCCCTGCATGCCGGCGCTGGTGAAGTCGGCGAGCTGCAGCTTGGCCCCGCTCAGGTCGGCACCCTGCACCGACGCGAGCAGGAAGTTGGCGCCCTGCAGCGACGTTCCCGAAAGATCGGCACGGTCGAGCCGGGCGCCGGCGAAGTTGGCGCCGACCACGAGCGCGTGCGCGAGCTGGGCACCGTCGGCCGGCGCCTCCTCGAGCCCGGCGCCG
>ORMF012519946.1_pt1 | contig 10029 bp, 9 predicted proteins | sample 1779871 | NCBI WGS metagenome assembly ORMF01 (sample SAMEA104232316, study PRJEB22302) | groundwater metagenome | biome: forest; feature: aquifer; material: groundwater | place: USA | collected 2011-08-07 | depth 5.4 m | reverse complement strand
GACGAGTGAAACAACAACTGTAACGATTTGAGTTTACATTTTGACCAAAAACAATAATGGCCCTCTGGTGCACATTTTTCCGCTACTGGTTTATTTCACAACGTATCAGAAAAGTGTAAACCTGATTCGGTACTATACACTGCCGCAAGCCGATGGTAATCCCGTGAATGGTAAGCGTTCCTGAACAATTGGCACCGGGACAGGGTGTCCAACAGCTCGTTCATTTTTTTAGGATATTCCTGCGATGTTCTTTTTCCGCTTCTTTTACTTCTTTAAGCTTGAAGTGACTTGCCAGTGTCCTCATCACTTCCACGAACGGCACTTCTTCAGCCAGCAGGGGTATCATGTCCCTGTCCCACCTTACTTTAAGCTTGTCTGCCTTGCTGAACATTCTCTGAATATTGAAGTTTGTCCCGGATTGTTTGCATTTCTGCCTCACAAGCTCAAGATTGATTGGCAAGCCTGCTTTAAGAATCGTGTAAACATCGTAGTGGTCTCGTGGCCTGTTCCTGCCGACTGTGGCAGCAACTTTCTCCGCGAACATTTCGTCTCTGGCAAGAGTATTGACAGAAAAGGCCGGAATATAGCCAGGATAAAAATGTTTAATCTCGTGTCGTTCAGGCTTAAGGAGGAGCTTGGCTCTCTTGTTTAAGTCTATGAATACTTTGCCTTCCTCGTCGCCGAACCCCTTGTAATTAATTACTAGACGGGTGAATCCTTCAACATCTTTATCCTTGGTGATGCTGGTTGCAAATTGACTGGCTTTTATCGCTTCGGTTATCTTTCTTTTTGCCTCTTCCATTTCTATTGTGACAGTGTAATCAATATCTTCACTTAATCTGCTATGATCAAGAAATATTTTTTGCAGAGCGGTTCCTCCTTTGAAATACAACCCATCGATTTCTTTGCAGAGATAGAGAAACACTGTGATGTAGTAATCTTTAGTCAGCAAGATATCGTTAAATGGGTGCTGTGAAGCAATATCTGCAAATTCTCTGGGGCTTATCTTGTTGATTTCAGCCATTTTTTTGCATCCTCTTTTTTTTCAATCCTAAATGGATGGTTGCCTATGCGTCCTACAACAACACTGCTTACCCTTCTTTTAGTGCTCCTATGAAACACAATACGCGTATTGAGCACCCTCAACACACCCTGCCGTTTTGTAGTATAAACATCAATCTGCATGGGGATTTGATCAGTAAGATGCCAGTAGTTGGCTGCCGCCCATCCACCGATAAAGTAATCTTTTCCACAGCACGCTTCATCTGCCAAAATGAATGAATGCTCGCCCCAGCTTCCGGATTTTGCCTTTGTGGTTATCAGGTAGTATCTACCCCTGTTTAGCTTAACAATGCGTTTCTTCTTCATCAAATGTTTAATGAAATTGTAGCGCTGCGTTTTGTTTTTTGCAAATCTATCTATTTCTGATGAAGAAAAGAAATATTTGTCATAAAATTCAAGCCATGAAACAATCTCCATTTCCTTCCTCGACAAGCCTTCCATTTTTAACACCAATTAGTAAGATATTGACTAACTGATGTTACAACTATATAAAGTTTCTGATTTTAAGAAGGACGCAGGAACAGGACTTCCGGACCAATCATTATCTACACGATTTCCTTATCCTATGGTCTGTTCTTGTCTATTGGCGGGTTTTACTTCATAATTTCGGGCTATGACGCTGCAAAAATGGAGAATGCAAAATTAGCGAGAGCTTTTTGTAACAAGAATTTTCAGAGAAAATTTTATATAGAGAACTTTGAATAACCCCTTATCTAAACAACTTTAATTTCCTTCACGTTAAAATATCTCTGCGCAATGCTCTCGTAATTCCTGAGGTTCCTGCCTGCCCTGCCGATTATGTAGCCGCGGCTTTCTGACGAGTCTGGCGTTATGGTTACCGTGCCAGCCTCGAACCTTATCTGCTTTGCCTTTGAGGGCTGGATTAGGCTTGCGACAAACAGGGCGACATCGTCAGAAAACTCAACAATCTTGACTTTCCTCTTGAGGGCGGCCTCAAGGCGCTTTACGTTGCTGCCTGCCCTGCCTACAGCCAGGCCGTACTGGGCAGGCTCGACAACAAAGACAAGCATGCCGTTCTGGTCTACAAAGCAATCCCTGAGCTTTGCCCTGGTGACAGACTCAAAGAAGGACATCAGCTTAATCAGCGTGTTGTCGTATTTTATCTTTCCAGGCTTGGCGGCGCCAGGCTCAGAACCTTCAGCCAGGTTAAAGTCCACGAGAATGCTTACCTCAGAATTCCAACAGTGGATATGGAAAAAGGCTTCTTGCAAAGGACGCCGAGCTCGTCGTTAGGAACAGACAGCTCCACAAGCTCGCACCCGGCAGCTTCGCACGACTGCCTAATACCCTGCATTGAGGATTCAGGGCAATTTGAGGCGACAAAAACCTTCGCCAGCTTGCCATCCTTGAGCATCTTCCTTACTTCACGCATGCCAATGACAAACTTGCTGCCCTGGACATGCTTCCTTAGCTCTGTTAACGCTTCCATTTCAATCAGCCTTCAATCTTCATCATTCCGCTATTTATTCTCTGCTCTCTTCAGGATGAGCTTCGGAAGGCCAGTGCCTACCGGAACCGGCTGGTTCAGCATCACGTTCTCGACAACAGATGTGAGATTGTCAACCTCACCGTAAAGGCTGGCGTTAATGATGTGCTTGATGGGCGTTTCAAACGAAGCCCTTGCCAAGACGCTTGACTTGTCGCGGACCACACCGTACCTTGTTATGCCCTTTACTTTACCATCGGCGCACATGACATCAGCCACAAGCATGAGGTGTCTTATGTCAACGTTAAGGCCCTGCTCCTCGATGACCTTGTAAACCTCATCAATGATTGCCTGCCTCGCAGCCTCTATGCCGAGAGATTCCTCAATTTCAAAAACGTCATTCGTTGTCGTCCTGGTTTCGTCAACAAAAGGAAGCTGCAGCACCTTCTTGATGTTTGAGCCAAACGTGAGAATGACATACTCGTTGTTCTTCTTGACAGGCAAGACTTGCGTAATGCCGCGCACTCCCTTCACATAGGCTTCTTTTGCCTTCTCCTTAATCTTGAAAATGTCGCTGACTCCGCCTTCCTTGCCCTTGACTTTCAGGATTATCGAGTCTCCTTTTATCTCGACATTGACCCCCTTTGCGCTTACTTTAAGCGCCTTGGCAAGGGTTACTTCGGAAATGCCGAGCTCCTTCATCTTTGCAACGTCAAGCTGGGCTTCAATCCTGCTATCTGCAATGTTGATTGAAAACTCAGAAGCTATGTCCTTCAGCTTGCCCTCTTTAATCATCAGCGCGACCTTCTTGATGTCCTGCCCGTCAGCATAAGGCTTCTTCAGGTAGATTTCCATCATCGGGGTTGTGAGCTTCTTCCTGCCATCAAGTATCTCTATGATTCTCGGCAGGCCCATGGTGACGTTCATCTCGGAAACGCCTGCGAAGTGGAACGTGTCCAGCGTCATCTGCGTGCCAGGCTCGCCAATTGATTCGGCGGCGAGAAGGCCGACTGACTCGCCAGGCTCAACCTTCATCTCATTGTACTCATCAGCCACTTTCTTTGCAAACGCTTTTACTTTCGAATCAGGAAGCTTATCAGGCAGCGCCTCTAATACCATGTTGTAAACTCCTTCAGGCAATATTTCCTGAAGCTCCTTCAACCCGTCTGCTGTCATTTTTTCCACCTGTAAAATTCAGAGAACTTTGAATAACCATTTATTTATGATTTTTGTTCAAAGTTATCTTTACTTTTCCTTATCAACGACTTCACTTGCAATCCTCTTGAAATTAAGCACGCCGCCCTCGGACTTTGAAACGTCAATGCCATCCTCGCCATACTTGAACTGGACAATTCTCCTGCCTGAGTCGCGGACAGTCTCGTCATATTCTACTTTGAGGTCCTGCAGCGCGTTTGCCAGCCTCCTGTAAAGGTAGCCAGACTTTGGAGTCCTCAAAGCTGTATCCATCAGCGCATCCCTTCCTACAACAGACTGGAAGAAAAATTCTGCAGGCTTGAGCCCTGACTTGAAGCTGCTCTTGATAAAGCCCCTTGCTTCAGGAGTAAGGTCGTCTCGCTTGAAGCAGGACAGCGTCCTGCCTGCATAGCCCGCTTCAATTCTCTTGCCCCTCAGGGCCTGCTGACCTACACAGCCTGCCATCTGCGCAAGGTTCATGGGCGTGCCCCTTGCGCCGGAGATTGCCATCACGATGGTATGCGAATAGCTTTCGACATTCATTGCAACAATCTTGCCGGTCTCGTCCCTTGCCTTGTTAAGGACTTCGAGGATTTTAAGCTCCAAGGTTTCCCTGAGCGTGCGGCCAGGCAGGATGTCAAGCTGGCTGGAATTGTAGCGCAAGATGAGCTCAGCGACTTCATGCTCAGCCCTTTCAAAAACATTGCGGATAGCGGACTTTGCCTCGGCTGGAAGGTCAGTATCTGACAGTGCTGTTGTGAAGCCGCGCTTCATAAGCACGGCAATGCCAAGCTTGAACATCTTGCCGAGAGTGTCAAGGGCAAACTTCTTTCCATAGCTCTTGTGAAGGTTCCTGAGCAGAAGGCCTGAGCCCTCGCCAAGGTTGTTCTTGTCCATTACGCCGCTCATTAGTTTGCCGTTCTTTATCACAACCTCAGGCTCCTCCCTTGACTTTGACCTGCCTGAAAAGCTGAAGTCACCAGGAAGCAGCACGCTGAAAATTTCCTTGCCACTAACCTCCTCCTTCTTTGGCAAATTGCCAACATCGGTAATGCCAATTGATGCGAGTATGTCAATGGCATCTGACCGTGGCATTAAAAAACCGCCCCTGGTAAGAAGGTAATTGCCTGAGATGGCATCCTGGATGCAGCCAATCACAGACAGGCCGTACCTTGGCGAAATCATCTGGGTATCAACCAGCATCAGCAGCTCAGCCTCGGCTCTCGCCTCTTCAGTCTGCGGAATGTGAAGGTTCATCTCATCGCCGTCAAAGTCAGCATTGTAAGGGAAACAGACAGCAGGGTTAAGCCTCAAGGTCTTGCCTGGCAGCACCCTGACCTTGTGGCACATCATGCTCATCCTGTGAAGCGAAGGCTGCCTGTTGAAAATCGCGACATCGCCATCCATGATATGCCTTTCAACAACATACCCTGGCTGGAGCTCTTCAACCGACGCCTCAATTGTATCCTCGGTAAGCCTCTTCTTCCTGCCATCAGGCCTGACCACATAGTTTGCGCCTGGATAGTTTTTAGGGCCTTTCCTGACAAATTCCTTCAGGTAGTCCATGTTCCATTCTGTAATCCTTTCAGGAACAGTGAGCTTCATTGCCATGACTTCTGGAACGCCAACTTCGTTAAGCTCAAGCATGGGGTCAGGGCTTATTACAGTCCTCGCGGAGAAGTTCGTCCTCTTGCCTGTAAGGTTGTGCCTTATCCTGCCCTCCTTGCTCTTGATGCGCTCTGTCAGCGTCTTCAGCGGCTGGCCTGACCTGTGCCTTGCAGGCGGAAGCTGAGCGACATCATTGTCAAAGAACGTGGTAATGTGATACTGAAGCAAGTCCCAGAGGTCCTCAACTATGATTTCAGGCGCCCCGGCGTTTATGTTTTCAAACAGCCGCTGGTTTATCCTGACAATGTCGCCAAGCTTGTGGGTCAAGTCATCCTCAGAGCGCTCGCCTGTCTCGAGGGTTATCGAAGGCCTCATGGTGACAGGAGGTATCGGAAGAACAGTTAGGACCAGCCACTCAGGCCTCACAGCTGTTTGGTTAAGGCCGAACAGCTCAATATCAGCATCGGTCATCTTCTCAAGCCTGCTCCTTATTTCGATGGGTGAAATCCTCTTGTCATCCTCGAAGAAAGTTGTTGGCTTTTCAATCACAATTTTTTTCTGCTTCGCCTTGCAGTGGGCGCACTTGCCAGTTGACTTTGACGCGGTTATCAGGTCCTTTAGCTTCTTCCTCATAACGTCAGGACCCTTGTCCTTGCCAAGGCGCTTAAGCCTGTCGCCATACTGTTCAATCCTGGAAGTGGGAAGAAGAATCCTTGAACATTCCCTGCACGTGTACCTCAGCAGCGTGAGAACTACGGAAATAAAGCTTATGTGAATGACAGGCCGCGCGAGCGAGATGTAGCCAAAGTGGCCAGTGCACTCCTTGAGTTTTGAGCCGCACGTCTTGCACCTGAGGCCAGGGTCAATGACGCCAAGCCTGACATCCATGAGGCCGCCATCTACAGGGTAGCCCTCCTTGTCGTAAAGTTCAGGCGTGACAATCTTGGCTGCCGCCATCTTTTTGATGATCTTGGGGCTAAGCACGCCAAATACGACTGCGCTTACCTTCTTGTACACATAAGGCTCGTTATCGTCTGCCATTCTTGTTTTCTCCTTCAGTATTTTGTCTTAAGCTTGAGCTGCGGATACAGCACAAGGCTCTTGAACTCGTCAAGTATCAGCTTGAAAGCGTAAGAGACTTCAACGAAGTTTATCACTGAATCGCCGCACACCTGGCAGTAGCTCCTGCGCTTGTACTCGTCATAAATTCCAACCATGCCGCAGTTCTCGCAAACAGGCACAATGGTCCGGTCAGAGTCGAACCGTTCCTTGAGCAGCATTGCAGCTCCATGCGCAACAAAAGTGTCCTTCTCCATCTCGCCAAGCCTGAGGCCGCCCTCCTTGGCCCTGCCTTCAGTAGGCTGCCTTGTAAGCAGCTGAATTGGTCCCCTTGCCCTTGAATGAATTTTGTTGGCAACCATGTGCTTGAGCCTGAGGTAATACATGTCGCCCACAAAAATTTTCACCTCAAACGCCTCGCCTGTTTCGCCGTTGTAAACAGTCTCAAGGCCGTTATCCCTGAAGCCAAGGCTGAGAAGCTCCTTTCTAATCATTTCCTCTGGCTCAGAATCAAAAATAGTGCCGTCAATATGCCGGCCGGCCAGCGCACCTGTCTTCCCTGCAATGAGCTCAATTAGGTGGGCCATGGTCATCCTGGTTGGAATGCTGTGAGGGCTGAAAATAAGGTCAGGCGTTATGCCTGAAGCTGTAAACGGCATGTCTGCTTCTGGGACGATAAGGCCGACAACGCCTTTCTGGCCATGGCGGGAGCTGAACTTGTCACCAACCTCTGGAATGCGCTGGTCCCTGAGCTTAACCTGCACGAGCTTGTTGCCTTCACTGTTCTCGGTAATCAGAACAAAATCAACTATTCCTTCCTCGCCGTGCTTCATTGTGACTGAGCTCTCCCTTCGCGTCTCTACTGAAAGTGAATACTGCTCCATGCTGCTCAGGAACCTCGGCGGGGAAGTCTTGCCTATCACAACATCACCTTCCCTTACCTGGGCCTCAGGGTAAATAATGCCATCTTCCTCAAGGAAGCGGTAGTCCTTTTCGCTCTTGAAGCCCTTGACGTCCTTTGCAGGAATGCAAACCTCGTCAACAAGGCCGCCTGAGTAGCGAAGCTCCTCAGAAATCATCGGCCGGTAATAGCTCCCTCTGCCCATGCCGCGGTCAATCGAGCCCCTGTTGATTATTATGGCGTCCTCCATGTTGTAGCCCTTGTAGCTCATAACAGCCACGACAAGGTTCTGCCCTGCAGGGTGCTTGTCATACTCTGACACGTCATGCATGATAGACTTGACTACCGGCATCTGCGGATTGTGCAGGAGGTTGACATCCATATCCATCCTAATCAGGTAATTTGCAGCGTAAAAGCCAAGCGCCTGCTTCTGGTTCTTGGAGCCTGTGTTTACCTTCTGCGCAGAATTGAAATTGGCGTAAGGCACAAGGCTCGTAACAAGGCCGAACATTGACATTGCAGTGAGCTCAACATGCGTGTGCTCAGGCGTCAGCTCCTCTTCGGAGAATGAAACAAGGGCGTTTTCCTCCTCAGCAGCGTCAAGGTACTCGACAATGCCCTGCTTGACCAGGTCAGACCACTTCAATTCGTTCCTTGTGAGCTTCTCAACGTGCTCAGATGTTAGCAGGGGCCTTCCATCCCTAACCACAATCAGCGGCCTGCGCAGCCTTCCCTTTGCAGCCTCGATATGGACTTCGCTGCTGGCTGAATTGAAAAAAACATTGACGTTCTCTGAAGCAGCGCCCCTCCTTCGCTCCTCGCGCAAGGAAGAGGCAAAAGCCTCGCCGTCTTCAACACTCCCGACAAACTTTCCGCTCAGATAAACATCAGACATCTTGTTTTACCACCATTCAAACCATCATATTTGCCTTGCGACTTGTTTCAGGCCATAAGTTTTCATAAGCTTCAATATGTCATCCTCATTGGCATCAAGGCTTACAGTTGCCAGAAGCGAGAGGTTCTTTTTCAGGCCAATGTTGGTGCCTTCAGGAGTCTCAATCGGGCAAAGCCTTCCCATATGGGTGCAGTGAAGCTCCCTGGCCTTGAAGTTCTCCTGAGTAGCCGAAAGCGGGCTGACAACCCTTTGGAGGTGGCTCATCATCTCCAGGAAGTTCAGGCGCTGGATGCGCTGGCTCACGCCCTTCCTGCCGCCAACCCACGCGCCTGTGGCCATTGAGCTGTAAATCCTCGAAGTGAGGAGCTTTTCCCTGATTATCACCTTCAGCGTCGGGAACTTACCGCGCTTAACGACACGCTGGAAATTGTACAGCAAGTCACCAATCAGCACCTTGAGGTTAACGCGCAGCAAATCAGCCAGCAAGTCGCCGGAAAGCTTAAGCCTCTTGTTCATGTAATGGTCCTTGTCATCAAGCTTTAACTCGCCGCGCGATGCAAGGATGTATTTCCTCAGCATCTTGGCAAGGTTATAGGCCTTCCATATCCTGTCCTTGGGTGTTATGCCAAGGTGCGGCAACAGGTACTTGTCCAAAATCTCCTTCATGCGCTCAAGCCTTATCTCCTTGGGCTGGGTTATGCCGGAAACCTTGGCAATGGTGTCCATCGCATCCTCTTCTGTTTTCAAGTCAGCAGAGTCCAGAAGGTTTACCAGCACTTCATCATAGTTCTCATTCCCTGATATGAACCGCATTATCTCCTCATCCTTGGTGAGGCCAAGCGACTTGATTACGGCAATGAGCGGAACTCTCCTGACTCTCGTGAATGTGAGGTAAAAAATGCCATCGTTAAGCCTCTCAATAGTGTGGGGAATCTTGTAAGAGCCCTTCTCGGAAAAAATCTTGCACACAATCTTGCCGGCGGCGCCTGAATCCTTGTCAATCAGGACCTTGTTGGAAGCGAGGTCTTCAACCTTCACAAGAACCTTCTCAGTCCCGTTTATTATGAAATAGCCACCCGGGTCGTCAGGATCCTCGCCGTGCTCAATAAGCTCTTCCCTTGACAGCTTGTTCAGGTGGCAGACACCCGACTTCAGCATGACAGGAAGGCTGCCTATCTGCGTTTCAAAAGACTCACGCTGCGCGCCATTGATGTGGGCGCTTACTGTAATATACATGGGAGCAGCATATGTAAGCTTCCTGAGGCGCGCTTCCATCGGGTAAATCTTCCTTACAGAGCCATCTGCCTCTGTTATCTCAGGCTTTGTAATCCTCACGTTGTCAAACCGTATCTTGAACTCGTCAACGTTCGGCGGGATGATAGTCGGCATCACTTCCCTGTTTTCATCAATTATGGAGTTAAGCTCGTTTTCCAAGAAGTAATTGAAAGATTCTATGTCAGACCTCACAAAAGACTGCTCTTCAAAAAACTTTTTTATTAAAATTGAGTAGTTATTCATGCCAAAGCACCACTGCCTCGCCCAAATCCCAAAATCATGTAAGCACAACCACGCGGTAAAAAATCGTTTGGCCAGCTGTTGCGCTCTTCCTTACAATCTTGACCATGTCGCCGAACTTCACGTTCATCCCCTGAAGCGCGGCATCCCTCTTGAGTATCCTTGGAAAATCATCAACTGATGCATTGTACCGCTTTAGAACCTCTTCCTTCTCCTTCTCCGAGAGCTTAACGTGCTTCGGGATGAGCGCATGCTTCCTTATGTCTGCCTTTTTCATTTTTTGCTGCCACCAACCACAGATAAATGACGCTCTGGATAAGTTTCGGAATGCGTTTTTAAGTTTCGTTT
>ORMF012527817.1_pt1 | contig 10030 bp, 12 predicted proteins | sample 1779871 | NCBI WGS metagenome assembly ORMF01 (sample SAMEA104232316, study PRJEB22302) | groundwater metagenome | biome: forest; feature: aquifer; material: groundwater | place: USA | collected 2011-08-07 | depth 5.4 m | reverse complement strand
TACTTCTCGTAGACCAGATATCCGTGCCGTACCACCAGCAGCCCGCCGTTCTGGCTGCACCGCTGGGTGAAATCGTATGCCTGGTCGAGCCTGGCGAGATCCATTCCCGCGACCCTGCGGATTGCGTCTTCGCCCTTTAGGGTCCGCCAACCACCCTGGCTGTCCGATGGGGGATAGTAATCGGCCCGTTTCGGAGTCGAATATGCAAACTGCGATAACATAGGAACGACGGTTAATAAGAGTACGAGTCGCACGTTATTGCTCCTAATGACCGCTCGGAGAGAATTGATCTAGACCGGTTCCAGCTTTCGATGCGGCATTGACGGCAATTCAACTGATATCCGGTCGCCGGGACGTACTTCGCCTCCAGCCACCGCAATTCCCATGACTCCTGCCTTGCGGACGAGTTTGCCGGATTCGTCTCGGCCGAGCGTAGCCGCCATCAAGCCGGGCTGGATCCCGTCCAGCTGAGCACATGGATTGCGGAGACCTGTAATCTCTACAACTGCGCGTTCCCCTAGTTGAAGCCGTGTACCCACAGGCAGTCCGAGCAGATCGATCCCACGTGTGGTGATATTCTCACCCATCTGCCCGGGTGTAGTGTCGAATCCTGCCGATCGCAGTTCGTCGAACAGCTCTGCATGGATCAGATGAACCTGACGGAGGTTTGGCTGCCCCGGATCGCGCGCGACCCGAGAGCGATGCCTGACCGTTTCACCCATATGGGCGTCGCCCTCAACCCCCATTCCCACCACGAGCCGGATACAATACTGATTCCGTTTGCTGACCGTGTGAGTCGGACTGATGCTAACAGCCGCGACAGTGCTGCATAGCAACGCGCTACTCATTCGAGGGACGCCGCTCCCCGCCACCACTCGATCCCGATATCTTCCAGCATCCGCGCAACCGTCGCAACCGGAAGGCCTACAACGTTGAAATAGTCTCCATAAATCGCCTCGACGAACGGCGCGGCGCCGCTCTGGATGCCGTACGCGCCTGCTTTGTCCATCGGATCACCGGTAGCAATGTAGGCGTCGATCATGTCGTCGGTCAGCTTCCGGAATTGGACCTGGGTGTCTGCAACCTCGCTCGTGGAACGAAAGAGTGTTGGCTCCTTACTTTCCGCTGTTTGGAAGACTGAAATTCCGGTGAAGACGGTATGAGTCGCGCCGGAAAGCAGGCGAAGCATTCGTCGCGCGTCATCGGGGTCGGTTGGCTTACCTAGAACAATCTCGTCGCCTCCCAGCTCGGCCGCCACCACTGTGTCCGCGCCAATCACGATGGCTCCTTGCATAATCTTCCAGCACACGGCTTCCCCCTTATCTACGGCGAGGTGCTCAGCCTGTCCTCGGGCCGAAAGATTGAGCGATAGCGACTCGTCGACTTCACTCGGCATTGCCTCAAACGGAAGACCCAGAAGTGCCAGCAGTTCCCGTCGGCGGGGCGAGGCGGAGGCGAGGATCAGGCGGCGAGGCATTGGGATGCTATGGTTCGTCAGGGCTATGGAAAATAGGGCCAGTACGGCCGGCGGCGAAGGATGTTTAAGAAGGATGAGATCCGCTGCTGACGCACGATTTCGCGATCGCTTTCGATCCCGATATTTGCGAGTGCGATGGCCGCCTGCTCCCTAGGTGAATCGGGTCGGCTGCGCTCGTCGAGGATGGACTGCATCTTCGCGAGCTCACCGTCCTCTACCCAGATGCCCTGACAGGCATCGCAGCGGTCCAATTCCAGCGGCGAATCGTAAAGGTAGCGATAGCGGTCCAGCACCCGAGCACATGACGGGCAGCGGCGGCCCGTAGCCGGCGCCGATTCGACCGCGTTCTTCGCCGCGGACTCTTCCAGGGACGTCAGCGCGACGGGATCGGTCTGAATGAGCTGCCGCAGCTCGCCGTCGTCGAACCAGATACCCGCGCAAGCCTCGCAGAGGTCCAGACTCACGCCGTCATATACTCTTACGGCCATCTGCTGCTTGCAGTCAGGACAGTTTCTAATCATTCTCGATCCTTGAAGGAGAGTGAAGGGGAAAACGCACGTAGTATACCTGCTGCACGATTCCACCATTCCGGGCGTTATCGGGCAGTTCGATCCTATGGCAGAGGGGCTTCGACCGAGACCTCGCTCGGTCGTTTCCGGCGCGAGTTTACCGCGAGTACTCCTACCAGAACTACCGCGGCGCCCGCAATAGACAGCCACCCCGGGCGTTCGCCCAAAGCAATCCATGCGACGAACCCTGCGACCAGGGGGATTAGGTATAGCAGGCTGGCAGCCTTAGACGCCGGAAGCCGGGACAGGACATACGCCCACGTGGCGTAGACGACGCCGACGGGAAAAATGCCGGTATAGACCAGCGCCAGTGTCACCCCCAACGGAGCTGTGCGGATCGCGCCGACAAGGCCCGGAGCAAAGACGAACAGCCCGATGACTCCCAGCCAGAGCGATGCCGATGCGACCTGCAGCGCACTGTAACGTGCGAGCAGGGATTTTTGAAAGACGATGTTGAGGCTCCAAATGAACGCTGCGGCGACTACGAAAATCGCCCCTGGAGCGAAATGCAACCCCTTGCCTTCTCCCAGTCCGATCAACGCCGCGCCGGCCATGCAGCATGCCAATCCTGCGATGACACGTCCGGTCAACACCTCGCCGAGGAAAAGCGCGGCCATAATCGCCGTAAAGACCGGCGCCATGTTGACCAGCATGCTGGCAGGTCCAGACGAGACGGAGATAAGACCGTAATTGAGGAAACCATGGTAAAGCGTTACGCCAAACAGTGCGACCGCGATCAGCCGCGGCAAGTCCCGCCGATTGGGCAAAGGCATTCGAACGATAGAGGTATAGATAGCCAAGGTGACCGCGCCAACGACAATTCGAAAAAGTGCGACCTGGCCGGGTGTATAGTAGTGCAGCGCCGCCCTTATAGCCGGAAATGCCGTGCCCCACAGAAGCACCGTGACAATGGCTGCCGCGATTGTTCGATTGTCACGGGGACGGTTATCGGGCATTCGCGGACGCGCCGAGCCAAAGATCCACGGGCTTGGTCCCGGCAGGCGGTGTAAAGGGCAGATCGACCTTCCGCCCGGTACCCGCGGCTTGATATCCCGCGAAAAGTACCTCCAGCACCGCGCGCCCATCTTCGCCGGTCACGCGCGGCTCGATGCCGTCGGCTATACATTCGGTGAAGTGCTCGAACTCGCTTGGGTAACCGGAATTGAATATCTCCTCGAACATGGTAAAGGTCCAGCCTTTGGTCGAGTCGGCCTTCTCAACTGCGTAGCCATAACCGCTCTGGCTGTAGGTGAGAATCGAGTTTCCGCGCAGGAGGTCCGCGTAAGCCGAGCCGGACGATCCATAGATCTCTGTGTTGTCCTCCATCCCTCCGAATTTCGCCCAGCTGTCTTCGATCATCGCCGTTGCGCCGCCCTCGAACTCCACGATCAGGATCGAGTTGTCTTCGCCCTTCGTCCGCTCTTTCCAAACGTATGTACCGAGGTGAGCGTATACGGATTTCACCGGCGGGCGGCCCAGGACCCAGCGGGCATACTCGATCCCGTGACAGCCCATGTCCATCATCGCTCCACCGCCAGACCTCGAGACATCCCAAAACCATGGCGTATGCGGACCGCTGTGCTTTTCGCTCTGTTTGATCAGGAACACGTTCCCGAGCGCGCCATCATCGACGAGCTGTTTTGCCCGGACGTACTTCGGGGCAAACAGCAGCTCTTCTGCGTAAAGCAGCAGGACTCCGGCTCTATTGCATGCCGATATCATCCGGTCGGCTTCATCCAAGGTGGTGCACAGGGGCTTTTCACATATGACATGCTTGCCCGCCTGGGCCGCGGCCTCCGTGAACTCACAGTGGAGGTCGTTCGGAACACCAATGACGACGGCGTCCAGCTCCTTCATCTCGAGCATCTTGCGATAGTCCGTGAAGTAGTTGGGGATTTCGTGTTTCGCGGCAAACTCACGAACATGCACCTCGGTCTTGGACGCGACGGCCACAACCTCCGCGCCGGCCACGCGCGCAATGCTTTCAGCATGGATTGTAGCCACGAATGCTGAACCTATCAACCCGTAACGAACCCGGCCCATACTTCCCTCCTCCTCCTCCTAGGCGCCCACGGTCGAGACATCGCTTCAGTTCCTCGAACGGTTAAACTGATCCCTGTTTGAGTGAACGCAGTACGAGGCCGCTCCACAGTTTTGGATAGAAAAACGTGGATTTCGGCGGCATCTTTTCTCCGGCAGCGGCAACGCGCTTGACTTCGTCCGCACTGGGCTGAGCCAGTAATAACGCCGCCTGATACGCACCGGAAGTCACTGCAGCGAACGCCTCATTCCAATCCCTGGTATACCCGACGTCCGGCGTCGTCGCCAGAGCGGACGCCGGAATCTCCAATGCCCGCTCCAGAACGAGCGTCTGGAGAATGCTGACGTCGAGGCGCTTCCAATCCGGCGAATGATTCAGCACCGCTTCGTCCATGGTTCGTTCATCGCGGAGTTCGAGAAGATAACTCTCATCCCTAAGAACCAGTCCAAAAACGTGCTTGGCGCCGCCTGCCCCCGTCAATCTCCGCATCAGATCCGAAGTAGTCGAAGGTGACACGTCGAAGTACCTCTCGATCCGGACGATGAGCTGCTCGATCCGGCTATCGGGCAAATTCCTTATGAGCCGATGTGTCGGCAGAACGACCAGACCTGGATCTTCGAACGCCGAAAGAACCGTTAGAACATATTCTGCAGCCGGATTCCGGCTACCCTCCGGCTGACCGTCCCGATACGCTAAAGCCGTCTCATACCGATGGTGCCCATCCGCGATCCAAATCCGCCTATCCGATAAGTATCGCTGAAATGAACCGATAGTGTCCACATCTATAATGCGACGGACTTCATGCAAATCCGCGTCAATCGTTACGCTGAGATCAGGCGCGGACAAGACAGCGCTGCTAAAGAGCGCTGAAGTATGTTGGGCGGGGTCTTCGTACAGAGCGTAGATCGGTTCGGGATTGGAAACGGTCGCGCGCATGAGCGCGAGACGGTCGCTCTTTGCTTTCATCCGCGTCTCTTCGTGAGGAAGCACGATCCCGCAGGAGTATGGCTCGAGACGAAGGGCGCAGAAGATACCATCCCGGGAGTATCTCCTCCCGTCTGCCGGATTCGTGAACTCTTGGCGATAGTGGTAGAGGGCCTCCTCACGATCTTCGCGCAGTACGCCTTCGGAAAGCCACGTTTGGAGGTATCCGGCCGCTCGGTGGTACGTGCAATCCTCATCGTCTTCAGATTCGGCGCGATTCAGGATAACGCGGACGAAGTTGTAGGGACCCGCATTATACAGAGCTTTCTGCTCAGCAGCCGAGATTACATCGTAGGGAGGCGAAACGGCGCTTGCCAAGCCGCCGACCAGGCTCAGGTCGTAAGTGATCCCCCGAAACGGAACGATCTCGGCCACCGATTATCGCCTGATCGCGCAGCCGACAGATTTGGTTTCAGCGACCGCGACCGTCCTATTCGCGAGCGCTGCGTCCAATGCGTCCTTCAGGTAGCTCTTTGTGACCGCGTCCTGGTTGGAATTGTCGTCGATCGCTCCAGAGTAGACGGCGATCCCCTTCGAATTGACCACCCACACACTGGGAGTGGTCGTCGCACGGAAATGGTCGGCCACGACTAATGCCGGATCGGTCGTCACCGCGAGTCGTACATCGCCGGCGCTCCCTGCGCCGCCCGAAGCCTGTCGCACCTTGATGCCGTCGATCAGTCGGTCGATCTCATCCAGTGTCTGAATTGCGCGTCTGACTGCATCTTGACCACTCGGGGCGGTTTGGTTTGGAAGCGCGGCGCGGCGCGGCGCCGGTCGCTCCGTGTCGTAGGCGATACCGAGAAATTGCACGTCCTTATACTCGGGATTTGCTACCAGTGCAGCAATCCGGCCATCGTAAGCCTCGGATGCCGGGCAGTTCCTCCCCATGAAAAAGACCACCGCCGCCTTTTTTCGAGGTGCAAAGAGCGATACGGTCTTGCCGTCACGGGCTGTCAGCGAGAAGTTCGGTACGGGCTGTCCGATCGCCGCCTTCCAATCCGAGAGCGCCAGGGCGAGGTTTTCGCCGTGGCGGGTCTTTAGCGTGGCGCCGCCCCGCTCGAACTGGTCGTTCACCGCCTGATCAATGCTTACGATCCTTCCATCCGGACCAATGACAAACGTCACTCGGTTTGGAAAACCCGATGCGCCCAGTACACCATACGCCTTGATCATTTCCTTGCCGGGGTCCGCAAGCAGCGGAAAGTTCAGCTTCTCTTTCTCAGCGAAGCCTTTATGTGATTCGACCGTATCGGCGCTCACTCCGAAGACCACGGCATTCTTTGAGGTAATGCGGCTCAATGCGTCCCGCAGAGCCTGGACTTCGCATGTTCATCCGGCGGTGAAATCCTTCGGATAGAATGCGAGGATCACGGTCTTTCCTCGATAGTCCGCAAGACGGTGGATCTTGCCGCTCTGGTCCGGCAGAGCAAAGGCCGGCGCGAGCTGTCCAACCTCAAGGTCTGCCTTTGCGATTGAAACGAAAAGCATGGATGCCACTAATGATAGGACGACCGGCATCCTGTGGATGCTTACATCAATGGGGATCAATTAACACTCCTATTCTGAGAGAGGTGAAGCCGGGCCGATTCAGTTTAGACGATCCGTTACCGTCGGTCAAGATGTAGCCGGAGCGGGGACGCGACGGATCCAACGCCTAATCACCAAATACAGTGGCAGGGCAATCACGCCATTATAAATGCTTTCGTTCAGCGCCCGCGTCATATACGTAACTGCATGGGGCTGGGGAGCAAAAAGGAAGAAACATCCGGCGATTAGAAGCGTACCGGCTACCACTGCGATAATGGCGACAAATGCGTTATCACGGTAGATGCGCTCTTCCAGGGCGCCCACGGCGAACCCGGCGAGCGTTCTTGTAACAATAAAGCTGCCGACATAATCCGACACGAAGCTCGCCTCCATCAATCCGGTACAGAATCCCATCGCCGCGCCGGCATTTGGCCCGAAGAAGAGCGACAGCACCAGTAGGACACAGACGGCGATATTGGGGGTTACGCCATGGATCTGGAAGTCTCTTGCATAGGCCGAATGGAAAATGAATCCTATCGCGATGAGAAGGGCGGCTTGCTGCATGCCACGGTTCATGGCAATACGAAGACCTCCTCGAGCTTGTTGAAATCCACCACAGGCTTCACGCGCACGTTTTTCGTGGAGCCGGAAGCATCCGGCGTAACTGATACGACGCGCCCCATCACAATACCCTTTGGATAGACTCCTTTCGCTCCACCAAGCCCGGAAGAGACGATGATGTCGTTGAGCTTAACATCCGAATCCTGGTTCAAGTAGGCCAAACTGAGCAGCGGGCCGCCATCGCCCTTGCAGATACCGACCGCGCGCGATTCGGGCCGCTGAACGCGAGCGCCTGCCGCGGAGTTGGCTTCCGTCAGAAGCTGCACAACGCATGTGTTCGGGCCGGCGTCGCTCACCTGCCCCACGAGTCCCATCGGGCATGCGACCACGCTGTGGAGATGTATTCCGGAGCGACTGCCGCGGTTGATGACAAGAGTTTCGAATCCGGATATGGGACGGACCGAAACCACGTCCGCGGCGATCTTTCGCGTGGGCGGCTGCTCGGCGAAACCCACCGCCGCGCGCAGTCGGATAGCGGTTGCGTCCGCTTCCTTCAGCCTGGCAATCTCGTCTTTGAGCTGTCGGTTTTCATCGCGAAGCCTTCTGTTTTCCGCGTCGGTCGATCTGCCGCGGAACAGCCAGCCCGACTGTCTGCTGAACCAGCGGCCGATGCCTGAGGAGAAATGTACGAACGGCACTGCGAGCTCACGTACCGAAGACGTTACATAGTCCGATCGATCCGTACCGGCGCGGCGGTTGTGCCACGCACCCGTCGCCATTCCCAGCAAGACGCAAAACGCCACGCCGGCCAGCTTTCGGCCCCGTTTCGGTCGCCCGTGTCGCACCAGTCAGGACCCGTCTTGGAGTGATGGAGTCATGGAGTTATGGGGAGAATGGGTTTTTTTTCGACAATCCTGTGCTTCAATACGCGAATAATCCAATACTCCGGCCGTTTCATCATCCGCTCTTCAGGACTTTCCGAAGCTGAGGATTTGAATTGATCTCTTCCAGCACGCGGCCCGTTCCGACGACCACGCAGGAAAGGGGATCGGTTGCAATGTGCACCGGCATCGAGGTCTCCCTTGCCAATAGCTTGTCCAGCCCTTCGAGCAGGGCGCCGCCGCCCGCCAGAACGATTCCGCGCTCCATGATGTCGGCCGCAAGCTCGGGCGGCGTCGTCTCTAACGTTACTTTCACGGCTTCCACAATGGCGTTGACCGGGTCCTGGATAGCTTCTCGAACTTCAGATGAGGAGATCACAAGTGACCGTGGAAGGCCCGTAACCAGATCCCGTCCACGTATCTGCATCGTACGCTCCACGTTCAGGGGAAAGGCAGATCCGATTTCGAATTTTGATTCTTCCGCCGTCCGGTCTCCGATGAAGAGGTTGTAGGTTCGGCGAACGTAACTGGTGATGGCCTCATCCATCTCATCGCCGGCAATGCGGATCGACCGGCTGGTGACGATTCCTCCAAGCGAGATTACGGCGACCTCCGTGGTCCCCCCTCCGATATCGACGATCATGGATCCGGTCGGTTCCGTCACCGGCAGGCCGGCCCCGATCGCCGCCGCCATGGGCTCCTCGATGACGTACGCCTCTTTCGCGCCTGCTTTCTTGGCAGCTTCCTTCACCGCGCGCTCTTCCACTTCGGTGATACCTGAAGGGATGCCGACAACTACGCGGGGCGCCGCCCAGCTCTGCCGCTGGACCTTGTTGATGAAGTACCGCAGCATCCGCTCCGTCTGCTCGAAATCGGCGATCACGCCATCCTTGAGTGGACGAATAGCCACGATGGAGCCGGGCGTACGCCCGAGCATCCGTTTGGCGTCCTCGCCCACGGCCAGGATCTTGCGGCTTTCTCTTTCGATGGCGACGACGGAAGGCTCGCGGAGGAGAATCCCCCTCCCTCGAACATGCACAAGTGTATTGGCCGTGCCAAGATCGATCCCCATGTCACGGGAGAACCGTCCCAGTAGGCTGCGGAGGATGTTCATTTAGTACTGCACAGCTCCCAATTGGTGGAGGATGGTGCGGCGAGGAATACAGGCAAATCGTCCGCCGGGAGCGTCGCTCCGCATACGGCAAAACCTGCACATTATAGCACAATCACGCCGGCCCTTCACCCTGTTAGTCATGCCATAAGTACGTGCGGAGGACACAGTATATACTATGGTGAAAACCGGAGAGCCTTCGCGTCGGTATTGGTGGTGTAAATGAGCAATCGGATTGAAGAAAACCTGCCCGCGGTCGCGGGGGATAATTCCAACGACAGCAGACGGCTTGAAGTCGGCATCCGTTCGGGCAAACTAGAGGCGCGGGAAATCCATCTCGGCGGCCTGCTGGTGGTCGACGAGCTGCGCCTTACCGCGTCGGGCATTATGCTTGCTTCAGGCGACGGCCCCGGTTTGCGCATCTCCGAGCTGAATGCAACGATCATTGTAACGGAATCTGCGCTGAACAGCTTCCTCGCCGGCCGCTCGGAGGATTCGCTCCACGACTTGAAGGTTTACATGCTGACGGGCAAGGTCCGCTTCGAAGGGCGCTACGGGTTGATCCCATTCACATATACCGGCGTCCCGGAAATCGAGGGAGGCGCGCGGCTTAGACTCGATCCTCGGCAAATGAGCATCATCGGAGTTCCCATGCCCGGCATGGGCGTACAGGCCATCGGAGAGCGACTGAACGCGCAGTTGGCAAGGGCGTTCGACATTACCCGTTTGCCGATTCAGATGCGGCTCACCGGATTGACGATCGAGACGGGACGCGTGCTGCTGTCTGCAACGGCCGCCGTCGAGATGTCGCCGAGGTCTTAATTCTGGCGTACAAGATCGACCGCGGACTATGACGTATTGTCTCCGGAGATAGTA
>ORMF012431615.1_pt1 | contig 10030 bp, 9 predicted proteins | sample 1779871 | NCBI WGS metagenome assembly ORMF01 (sample SAMEA104232316, study PRJEB22302) | groundwater metagenome | biome: forest; feature: aquifer; material: groundwater | place: USA | collected 2011-08-07 | depth 5.4 m | reverse complement strand
CGGCCGCGGAGCCAAAGGGGTCTCAGCGAAACATCAGCCCCTCGAAACCTCACGCACTACATTCACCAGCGGCTCCCCGCGATAAAGCCGGTCAATATTCGCAGCCACAACCCTGCCCCTGCGCATCGCTGTCCCATTTGTCGCGCCTGACTGGTGCGGTGTCATCAGCACATTCTCAAGCTCCCAGAACGGATATGCCGAAGGCCGGGGCGAGTCATCTTTCCCCTGCGGGTACGACCACCATGTGTCGATGGCTGCGCCGCCAAGCCGCGCGTCACGCAACGCCTCGTAAAGCGCCTTTTCGTCCACAATCGGCCCGCGCGCCGGGTTGATCAGGTACGCTGACCGCTTCATCGCCGCGATCTCCCGTTCGCCGATCAGCCCCCGTGTCTCCGCACGGAGCGGCGTCCCCACAAGCACAAAGTCAGACTCGGCGAGAGCCTCGTGCAGCCTGTCCATCCCCACGATCTTATCCAGGTACGCGGGCAGCTTCGCAGGCACCGTCCGTGTCGCCGCTACGCACCTCATCCCCAGAAACCTTGCCACCTGCGCCACGCGTATGCAAATGCGCCCGAGCCCCACGACGCCGAGCGTCTGTCCCTGAAGCTCCCGGAACGACCCGTGCCGCGCGGGCCACATCTCCCACGACCCTGCCCTGAACGTCCTGTCCGCTTTCAGCACTTCGTGGTCCAGCGCCACCATCGCCATCACCACCCACTCGGCTATCGGCGCCTCATGCTCGTAAGCGTTCGCCACCACACAACCGGGAGGCACGGCGTCTCTGGCGATGTTTTCGTACCCGGCTGCGGGGAGCAGGATTGCCATCAGCGAATCGGATGCGCGCCCCATCTCAGGCGTGAACACGGTCGTGATGACCGCGTGTGCGCCCTTCAGCATCTCTGCCGGCCCCGGCAGATGCAGCGGCGAGTCCGAAAGCCGCCACTCGGCCGGCGCTGTCACCGGGAACTGTCTCTCAGGCGGTGCTCCGCCCGCAGGCCTCGGCGCAACAACGACAACCGGCGTATTCATCTGCATGTCGGAGGCAGTCCTTTCAAGAACCTGACGGACGGCAGATCGCGTCATTCTGGACCCGAAGGGTGAGGAGTCCGGGGTGGTGGCTGCTTTAATTTTCCTAGCGCCGGACCCTTCGGTCATGTGGCGCCTCGGGACGATGAACGGGCACCGCAGCCCGTGCAGCCGGGTGACAGGACCACCCACCCCTCGCACCGGCAGACCGCTGTTTCTTGTGCGCCTATAATGCCGGAGTTTTGCTCAGTTGAGTCGCCTCCATGCGCTCCCTCCCCCTCGGGCGCCCCCTGGCCGTGAGAGGGTCATGGTGTGGGCCGAAATCCAGACTGACCTCATATCGAACTATTGAAAGCGCACATCACTTGACCACGACCACAGCCCCAGCCGGCCCTGTCCCTGCCGAAAAAGGCCTCCCATACAAATGGAAAGCCTTCTGGGTCATCGGCATCTCCCTGTTCACCATGGTGATGGACTTCTCCATCACCAATATCGCCCTCCCGAGCATAGCCAAAGACTTCGGTCTTACCCTGCGGGTCGTCTCGTGGGTATCGATCGCCGGCGCCCTCACAATCACCGCAGTCCTGCTCCCCATGGGCCGGCTGGCAGACATTGCCGGGCGGAAGACCATCCAACTCACCGGGATCGTCTTGTTCTGCGCCGCCACGCTCCTTGCCGTCTTCGCCCCCAACCTCCCTGTCCTGATAGCCGCCCGTATGATCATGGCCCTCGGCGCGGCCATGATCCAAGCCGTCGGCACCGCCATGGTCCTCTCCGTATTCCCTCAAGAGGAACGAGGCAAGGGCCTGGGCATGATCACCACCGTCGTTGGCATCGGCTCAGTCGCCGGCCCCATCATAGGCGGCCCGCTTGTGGAAGCGTTCGGCTGGCGCTCCGTATATCTATTTCTCTTTGTCCCCAACCTCATCGGCTTCTTCTTCGCCTGGCGCGTACTAGACGACGCCCTCGTCGGGACCGTCAAGCGCAGGAGCGGCGATTCCTACGACTGGCCAGGGGCGGGGACCTCCGCCATATTCTTCGTTCTTGCCATTTTCACCATTTCCAACCCTCTGGACCTCTCATGGACGTCCGGTGTCCTGGCAGCCGGCGGGGTGCTGGCCGCTGCGCTCTTCGTCTTCTTTGTCTGGTGGGAGCTGCGCGTAAAGGCCCCCATGCTCAGCCTGCGCTTCTTCAAGAACAGCCAGTTCACATGGACCACGGCCACACGGTTCATCGCCTTCCTGGGCGGCACCGCCTCGTGGTTCCTCATGCCCTTCTTTGTTCAGGACATCCTCGGCTACACGGCCCGCACGGTCGGCTTCGTCCTGTTCTTCAACGCCTTCGGCCTGGCGAGCGCGGCCTTCTTCAGTGGCCGCCTGTCAGACAGGCTCGGCTCCAAGAAATTCGTCATCGCCGGCCTCGTCCTCGGCATGGCGGCCAACGCGGCGTTCATAACCCTGAGCACAGACACACCCGTCTGGCTGGTCGCGTCGATACTCCTGCTCAACGGCATCGGCATGGGCACGTGGAACGCCCCCAATACGAGCATGACCCTCGGCGCCGTGGACCGCAGCAGCTACGGCATCGTCGGAGCGTTCGTAAACCTCGTCCGCAACATCGCCAACGTCACAGGCACAGCCATGATCACCGCCATCGTGGCTGGCGTCATGGTCAGCCGGGGCGTCCCCGCAGACCTGGGCGCGATAGCTGAGTCTGGCGACCCGGCTGGCGCCAATGCCTTCGTCGCGGGCATGAGGGTCGTTTACGTCATGCAGGTGGCTCTGCTCGGGCTTGCCCTGATAGCGGCGATGTTCAGCAGGGAACCAGAGCGCGCCCATGCGAAGGACGCTCATTCGGCAAGGGTCGGAAAAACCGCACCGGATTCAGTCCCCTCTCCCGCCGGGACGGGTGCCCGGTGAAGCCGGGTGCCAGGGTGAGGGGTGAGACTGCGCACCCTGAGCCTGGCGAGGGGGCCATATCGCCGGCGCAGTCATCGTCCTACTCCAATTGAAAGCCCCCTGAGAGAGAAGGAGATTTGAAATGGGCATGCTCAACGGAAAAGTGGCAATCGTCACCGGCGGCGGCTCCGGCATAGGCAAGGGCATCGCCCGTGCCTTCGTCCAGGAAGGCTGCAATGTCGTCATCGCCGCCCGCACCATGGACCGCCTGAACGTTACAGCGAAAGAACTGCAGGCCGCTGCCACAGACGGCGCGAAGGTCGCCGCCATGCAGGCCGACGTCACAGATGAAAAGCAGGTCCAGGACCTCTTCGCGAAGGTCATGTCGCAGTTCAAACGGGTGGACATTCTCGTCAACAACTCCGGCGTCGTCAAAGGCGGCCGCGTAGACACTCTGCCCGCCGCCACCTGGAGGGAGGTCATAGACGTTAACGTCACCGGCGCGTTCCTGTGCCTCCGGGAAGCCTTCAAGATCATGAAAGAGCAGGGCGGCGGCAAGATCATAAATATCGGCTCTATCTCCGCTCAACGCCCGCGCCACCAGTCCGCCGCCTACACAACGAGTAAGTTCGCCATATGGGGACTGACGAACGCCGCCGCGCTTGATGGCCGCGAGTTCAACATCGCTGTAAGCTGCCTCCACCCCGGCAACGTCATGGTTGAACGCCGCGCCAACTCTCGCTCCGGGGCTGGCCGTGACGAAGGCCCCGAGCCGATGCACAGCACCGAGCCCATCGGCCGCGTCGCCGTCCTCATGGCGACCATGCCCAACGATGCCAACCTGCTTGAGGCCATTGTCCTGCCGAACGCCCAGACCTACCTCGGCCGCGGCTAGCAACCCACTCGCCGCGGGCTGGAGAGCGGGAAAGGGTGAGGGGTGAGAACTCCCCTTGGTACGGTGGGGAGCCCTCTGGTTGGGTCAGGGTGAGGGAATCCTCAAGCGAAGCCTTGAAAGTGGCTGGGAGGCAGAGCCAGTGTTCATTGCCACAATCAGACGCACCATCATCGTCGGCGCGATAGCAGGCGCAGTCCTCGTCGTCGCCCTCATCGCCATCGCCGGGTTATTTATCGTCCTCATCGCCGGCACGGCTGGGGCCATCGCAGGCGCAGCGATGGGGCTGATCGTCGGCATTCCCCGGGCCCTCCTGAAGGCCATCGCCGGCGACCGCTCCGGCACGGTCCGTCCCATCTGACGCAGGCTCACGCTCGCCTTCGGGCACCCGCGCCCAAGGGGGAGGGGATTGCGGACGACTTCTAGGGGGCCCGCAGAGCGTCTTCGCGGCTCACGGCCTCAATGGCGGACAGCCCGAGCTTGATCACGTCCTCCGGCGGCGGTTCGCGCTTCCCCGATGGCGACGGCAGCGTCTTCCCCATCTCAAGGTCACGCTTCGACACCCACACCCACCCATCCGGAGTGCCCGGCTCGCCTACAGGCCGTGTGAAGTAAATGAAATCGATGTGCTGGTGGGCGCCGTGCTTCTCGTCTGACACATCCTCGACCATCACGGCGAACGGAGCGTCAACCTGCTCCAGGTTGCCAATTACCAGAGGTTCCCGGTGCCGGACGATGCGCACATCTATCCCGGTCTCCTCCGTCACCTCCCGCAGCGCGGTCTGCACCGGGTCCTCGTCCTTTTCCATGTGGCCGCCCGGAGGCAGCCATGCCTGCACCTTCTTGTGCCAGTGCAGGAGCACGGAGCCGTTGTGTACGACAAAGCCGGTGGCGACGAGGTGGCGGATCATCCCGGCAGTCTAACCCCGGCCCCGTTCGCAAAGCCATGCAGCCTCGCATGACTGGAGGTGGCAGTGACGGCACCCCTCGGCAAGCTCGGGGCGAGCGGGCCAACGAGAGGCTGTAAACCGAGGGCGGGAAACAGGGCCTTAAAGCAAGTGAGGCCACCGGGCGATCCCGCATGCACGGGAAGGCCGGGTGGCCCCACTCGTCGGGGTGCCCTGACAAAGCAGGGCGCCCTGCTCTTTACGTCAAGGCACCTCGAGGTTGGCTACTAGACACGTGTAAGACCACCTCCTTTGGCTCAAATCCAGCAACGAGACGGAAGGCCCGCCCACTGCGCCGCTGCCGGGACAATGCCCGACAGTCCAACGCCGCCATTATAGGCGAAGCCCGCCCATGCGCCAGAGGGGGCCTGCTCCCTTTCCCTCAGGCGAGGTAGTCCAAGGCGGCACGAACAAAGATTTCGGAGCCGATGGGGAGACAGGCTTCGTCGAAGTCGAAGCGCGGCTGATGGGGTCCCGGCTCGACGCCTTCTTTCGGTGAACCCAGGAAGAAGTAGCAGCCGGGCACTCTGTTCAGAAGCTCAGCCATGTCGTCGCTCCCAGTCATAGGCGCGCCCGGTGCGACGTTGTCTTTTCCAACAACGCGACCGGCTATGCCAGTCATCCATGCGGCGACGGTTGAGTCGTTGACCCCGGGAGGGACGCCTTCCAGCCAATCAAACTCCGTTCTAGCCCTCAGAGCCGATGCCGCTCCTGCAGCAATCCTGGGCAGGGCGTCTTTGATTGTTGCCCGCACTTCGGGTGTGAACGCGCGCACCGAGCCTTCGAGCATGACCGACTCCGGAATCACGTTGCGTGCAGTACCACCGTAGACCTGACCGAATGTCACCACACCCATTTCTCCTGGCGCGATCTCTCTACTTACCAGGGTTTGCGCAGCGACAACTATCTGCGCGGCAGCAACAAACGGATCCACGGTCAATTGGGGCCGGGCGCCGTGACCGCCTTTGCCAATGACTTTGATCGCGAAGGTGTCGATGCTCGCCATACATATTTCTGGCTTTACCCTGACCTGACCGAGCGGGACAAGGTTCGCCTGATGCAAACCGATCACACGATCGGCCTTGACAAGGTCGAATAGTCCATCAGCAATCATGGCCAGAGCGCCCCGCCCCGTCTCCTCGGCAGGTTGAAATGCAAACACGACGTTGCCGCGAAGCCGAGTCTTCAGCTTTGAAAGAACCTCAGCAGCCCCAAGAGCGATAGAGACATGCCCATCGTGGCCGCAGGCGTGCATCACTCCGGGGTGGGTTGAAGTGAAAGAAAGCCCTGTAGCTTCACTGATGGGAAGTCCATCAAAGTCAGCGCGGATCATCAGTGTCTTGCCAGCTGACGCGCCCTTTAGTACGCCGACCACTCCCGTTTTCCCGATCCCCGTCGTAACGTCCAGTCCGATCTTCCGCAAACGTTCTGAAATGAGCGCGGAGGTTTTGTGTTCTTGAAACCCAAGCTCGGGGATCGCGTGAAGCTCTCGGCGCAGGGCGGTCAGTTTGGGAGTGACAGCGCGTATCGCTAGCTTGATTTCGTCGTCCATTTGAACCCTCCATCACATTCGATCACGTTGAAGTGGCAAAGCAGGTGCAGGCTTCACCCTCTCCCTGACCCTCCCCCATCGAGGGGGAGGGCAATTCGGGATGCTTCTAGGCAGACGGGCGCAGCTTTGACTTCCCCAGCGCCTCCGGGTTTACCACCACCTGCGGCCTCTCCCCGCGCAACACGCGTGCCGCCTCCTCGCCCGCCCTCCGCCTGATCGCCTCCCAACCCGGCTCCGACGACCCTGCGACGTGCGGCGTCACGATCACGTTGTCCATCTTCAAGAGCGGGCTGTCCGGCGAAACCGGCTCATTCTCGAACACATCCAGGCCCGCCCCTGCGATCCAGCCGCCGCGCAACGCCTTCGTCAACGCCGCCTCGTCCGTCACCGGCCCACGCGCCGTGCTGATGAAATACGTCGTCTTCTTCATCTTGCGGAACGCCGCCTCGTTCATCAGGTGGTGGTTGCGCTCCGAATGCGGGATGTGCAGCGAGACGTAGTCCGCCTGCCTGAGAAGCGTGTCCATGTCAACGAACTTCACCCCGTACTCGACGGCCAGCCAGCTCCCCACGAACGGGTCGTGCACAAGGACTTCGAGCCCCAGCGCCCTGCACTTCCGCGCCATCGCCCGGCCTATCCAGCCGAAGCCGATCACGCCGACAGTCTCGCCCCAGATGCGGCGGCCCAGGCTGCGCGAATAGACCTCGCGCCAGCGGCCCTGCGTCGCGGCCCGGTCCAGGCGCTTCAGTTCGCGGGCGCAGGCGAAGAGAAGCGCCAGAGCGTGGTTCGAGACCTCTTCGCTCGTCGAACCCGCGATGTTTGTCACGAGGATCCCGCGCTCCGTGCAGGCGTCCACGTCCACAGTGTCGTACCCGTGGCCGTAGCGGACGATCATCTTGCAGCGGGTCAACTGCTCTGCCATCGCCCTCGTCACGGGCGAGTGGTCGTTCAGCACCACATCGGCGTCCTTGATCGCCTCGATGATCTCGCCTTCACTCTGCGCCGCCACGGACACGATCTCGCAGTCGATGCCCTTCAGAGCCTCACGCTCAAGCGTCAGCGGGCTCTCCTTCGAGTCAATGTGGACGACCAGGGGTTTGCGTATCGTTCTGCCGGGCATTCGTTGCTCCTTTATCCCCGCTCATCTTGCCCGCGCCCATGTCCGGTGGGCACCCGTCAAGGGGAGAGGGGATGGTCGTCATGCGGTCGGCGGGGTCCCTCGGCAAGCTCGGGGCGAGCAAATGTGGAAGAGCATTTACCCCTCACTCCTTCGACAGGCTCAGGACGCGCCTGAACCCTCTCCCATCGGGAGAGGAGAAGCCCTAGAACCAGTTTGCCTTGTCAACCACGTTCCGCAGCGGCTGGCCCTTCAGGAAGCGCCGGGAGTTGTCGAGGATGATCTCCCAGCGGCGGTCGTCAAGATACGGCCCGAAGCCCGCAGTGTGCGGCGTCAGCAGGACATTCGGCGCAGTCCAGAGCGGGTGCCCCTTCGGCAGAGGCTCGATCTCGTACACATCAAGCCCTGCGCCGCCGAGATGCCCGCTGCGGAGCGCGTCGTTCAACGCGTCCAGCTTCGTCGTCATCCCGCGGCCGATGTTGATGAAGAACGCGCCCTTCTTCATGAGTTTGAAACGCTGCGCGTTGAACAACCCCTCGGTCTGCGGCGTGTGCGGGATCGTCAGGATGACAAAGTCCGCCCGCGGCAAGAGTTTGTCGAGGGCGTCCGGCCTGTGAAGCTCGGCTACTCCCTGGGGCTTGTCCGTGCGGCGCGCGTCAACTCCGAGGACCTTTATCCCGAACGCCGCGCACAGCCTTGCCGCCTCGCCGCCGATGCCGCCCACGCCCACGATCAACGCCGTCGCCTCGGCAAGGTGCACCACGCCGCCATCAAGTGCGTCCGGCTTCCACTCGCTCTTCAGTTGCCGCGGGATGTAGTAATGGAACCCGCGGGCGAAGGACAGCACGAACGCCATGATGTGGTTGGCGATGTGGTCGTTGTAGATCTCCCGGAAGTTCGTCACCTGCACCGGGTGCTTGATCAGTTCCGGGTAGTAGTAGCCGGCCTGGGGCGCAGCGGCAGGGGCCTGAATCCAGCGCAGCTTAGTCGCTCCGGCGAGGGCGTCCTTTGGCAGCGTCCCGAAGGCGGCGTCCGCGTCGCGCATCTCCCGCTTCGCCTCCGCCTCCGTTTCCGGTGCGACGACCTTGATGTCCGGCGCCATGTCTGAGAGGCGTGCCGCCCACTGCCGTGAAGTCTCCCGCTGCGGAGGATAGAAAACAAACTTGATCGCCATCTGAGTGGTCCTGTTCGTTCCCTCTCCCTTTTCAGGGAGAGGGTTAGGGTGTGGGTGCGTGTCTCCCCTTTCCCGGTGGGAGAGGGTGGGTACCCGTCACGGACGGGTGTTGGGGGCATAATCAACCCCGGGGTACCCGCCGCAGGCGGGTCGCTGAACTCGCCATGAGGCTGGCGGATTCTAGCACCAGAGCCGCCATATCCCCCGACTCTCCCGGTGGCCTGTGATCCTGCCCGGACCTCCTGCCCTCACAGGCTGCGGCATAATGTGCGACGGGTGAACTCATGAAGACAGGATTCTTCGAACTCAAGCCTCCCGTGCCCGCCCTGCGCTCGCCGCACTGCATCGCCATGCTGCGGCCGTGGGTCAACGTCGGCAACGTGGGCATGATCACCCTGAACCGTCTCGCCAAGACGTACGGCGCAGCGGAAATTGGACGCCTCGACCGTCCGGGACGCTTCTACGACTTTACGCGCTACCGTCCCGAGATCCGCACTGAAGGCGGCGAGCGTCGCGTCATCGTCCCCAACTCCTTCATCTTCGCCGCACGCCGCGAGGGCGCGCCAGACCTCGTCCTCCTCCACATGCTGGAGCCCCAGGCCAACGCAGAAGATTTCAATGACTCCGTGGTCGAAGTCCTGAAAACGCTGGGCGTCAGACGGTACATCCTCGCAGGCGGCATGTACGACTCCGTCCCACACTCGCGCCCACTCCAGGTGACAGGCTCTGCCCGCGGCTGGGAGCCGCCGCCGGACTTCTCGGGCGTCAAACTCAGCCGCAGCAACTACCAGGGCCCCACGAGCATGACCAGCCAGCTGAGCGAGCGCGTCCGCGCCGAACTGGGCCTCGAAACCCTGAGCCTCATCGTCCACCTGCCCATGTACCTGAAGCTCGACGATGATTACGCTGGCGCGGCGCGCATCCTCAGGGTCCTCTCGTCCCTGTACGGCTTCAGCAGCGACATCCCTGAGGTGATGATGGGTGCGCAGCAGTACGCCCAGGTCTCGCCGGCCATGTCCCAGAACCCGCAGCTCCAGGAAATGGTCGTCGCCTTCGAGAAGGAGTACGACCAGGAGCAGGCCGCCGAGGGCAGCCGGGAGCCATCGCTTTCGCCGGAGATTGAAGAGTTCCTCAAGAACGTCGAAAGCAAACTCGACGGCGAGTCCGGCCAGCCAAGATAGCCGGGGACCCTCACTCCTTCGACAGGCTCAGGACGACGCCTGCCCCTCTCTCGCAAGGGGGAAAGGGGACGGGATTCTTCGCTGCGCTCAGAATGACAAAAAGCTCGTCCTAGTTTGTTTGGAGCGCGGCCTCACGGGAGGGAAAGAGGCGTCTTAAACGAGTGAGGGCGGCCCTGCGACCGCCCTCATACTGCAAACCCTACTTGCCGTTCAGCTTCTTCACCTTCTCGAACATCGGCGGTG
>ORMF012197545.1_pt1 | contig 10030 bp, 8 predicted proteins | sample 1779871 | NCBI WGS metagenome assembly ORMF01 (sample SAMEA104232316, study PRJEB22302) | groundwater metagenome | biome: forest; feature: aquifer; material: groundwater | place: USA | collected 2011-08-07 | depth 5.4 m | reverse complement strand
TTCCGTGATTTGCAATATCTCGGCTATGCGCCTAATCGATGTAGAAGAACTCGTTGCAGTTGAGCAACGCGTGGCAGACATCCTGAACGGCGGCGCGCCGAGGGGCGGGCGGTTCAGTTTCCATCTTCCTTTGGATATCGTGGCCGTTGCCGGTATGATCCCGGTAATAGTCCTTCTCCGTTTTCAGGTGCCAATAGCCGACTGTGTCCGGCCGCGATTCCTCGATTTTGATGAGCAGTTGGTCCTGGGCCAGCGCTTTTTGCGAGAAGCGGACTTGATCGATCAAACCCTGGAACTGATATCCCGGGCCTTCACTCGAGACCGAGCCGATCGTGACCGGGAGTTTTGGCGCACTGTGCGACGGCATTTGGTGATCCGCCTCAAAAACGTGCAACGGCTCTTCATCGTCCGCCAGGTTTTTTGCGTAGAGAGTTGCGCGCGAGGTTCCAACTCCGAATTGGACCGCGGCGGCCACATAATAGGGTTTGTTCAGATCCAGTTGAAAATCCGAGGAAATGGCTTCGTGTTTGCCTCCCTGGGCGGCGGTTCCGGACATCTGCAGGACCAGCCTCTGCGGTTTTCCACTCCATTTCCGCCCGGTGATTCCGAGCGACCAGCCCGGCTGGGTTTTGCTGCCGCTCCAATGGGCGGCGACCGTGCTGACGATGGTTTCGTCCGCGAGCGCTTTGGCCACCACAATCGCTTCGATGGTGAAATCCCCTTTGTGGAAAGCCGGCGCATCCGGGATTTCAAAACTATGTTGCTCGCCGGCGATGTCGAGGAGGGCTGCTTTCCCATCGCGTCCAGGGATGACGTCCGACCAAAAGGAAATCGGTTTCGGCCGGGCCAGTCCGCGGATGATGCGCTCGGTTTGATCGTGTAAAAACTGCACGAGTTCGCTTCGTTCCCAGGAATCCGGCTCGCGGCCCAGGACGTTCTGATAAATAGCCGTGATCAACGCTCCGTCATCCGGCGGCTGGGACTTTTCAATCCGCTCCGCCAGGGCTTTGGATCGTTGCACCAATGACTGGCTGTTGAGCATCAGCAACGCCTGCGTCGGCGTCACCGTGACATTCCGTTTTGGCGTGCTGGAAATATTATCGGGTGCGTCGAATGCCTCGAGCAACGGGTCATGGGTATTGCGGCGGACCTTCGTGTAGATGGTTCGCCGTGGTTTGGTTCCATCGACGCTGGGGCCGCCCATTTCCAGGTCGAGCTGGCCCGAAGCGAAGAGAATCGAATCCCGGATTTGATCCCCGTCCAGGCGGCGGACGTTCATGCGCCAGAGCAAGGTGTTTTCCGGGTCCGTCTTGGCGGCGATTTTGGAACCGGCGTCCAGGGCGGACTGACGATAGGCCGCCGAGGTCAGGATCAAACGATGCACTTCTTTCAGGCTCCATCTCTTGGCGACGAGTTCCGTCGCCAGCCAATCCAGCAATTCGGGATGGGATGGAGTCTGGCCGAGTTTGCCAAAATCACTCGTTGTCGCGACGAGTCCGCGTCCAAAATGTTGCTGCCAAATCCGATTGACGATGACTCGGCTGGTCAGCGGGTTTTCTGGGCGGGTCAGCCATTTGGCCAATGCGGCGCGGCGCCCGGTGGAATTCGGCGCTGTGGGCAGGGTCGAGATCTCGGCAGGTTGTTCGCCGAAGAGGGTCAAATAGCCAGGCAGAACTGGTTCTTTGGTGCGCGCTTTGGGGATGTACGTGGCAGGAGCCAGCGGGCCGACGTCCGTGGCGACAAAAGCCTCGGGAAATGGTTTCGGCTTCAACGCATCAAATTCAGCCATTTTCTTTTGCAACTCCAGCCAGCGGGCTTTCAGATCCCCTTTGAGCTTGGTTTCCAACTGCTCGAAGGCCGGGGTGACCTGGCGATAGGCCAGTTGCACGATTTGCTCTTCGTACGGCGTTCGTTCGGCGGCCGGTTTCGCGATCAAATCCTGGATATCTTCGGGAAACTTGGCCGCGGCTTTGCGCTCGTTTTGCGTCCGGTAATCCTCTTCGATGCAATCGATCTCGCTTCGAAGTTCCTCGGTTTTTGTCTGCCAGGCGGCCAACTGTTCCCGATAAGCCTTCGTTTCAACCGGAGTGCCGGGGATCGAGATATCATCCCGTAGCGCAATCGGGGCGAAAAACGCCTGCAACCGGTAATAATCCTTCTGCAGAATCGGGTCGTACTTGTGATCATGACACCGGGCGCAACTCATTCCCAAGCCCATGAAGACGTCCCCCGTCACGTCCGTCAGTTCGTTTAAGATGCTATCCCACTGTCCTCGCGCATCGACGTTGTTGTACTCGTAAATGCCGTTGCGCAGGAACGTCGTGGCCACGACCGCGTCTGGGTCGTTCGGCGCCAGTTCGTCGCCCGCCAATTGCTCGCGCACGAATTGGTCGTACGGTTTGTCGTCGTTCAGAGATTTGATGACGTAGTCCCGATACCGCCAGGCATGAGGACGATAGGAATCGGCCTTGTACCCGTCGGACTCGGCGTAGCGCCCGAGATCCAGCCAAAACCGAGCCCATCGCTCCCCATACCGGGGACTCTCCAAGAGCCGCTCCACGAGCCTCTCGTAGGCCCGGGGAGCCGAATCCAGCGCGAAGGTTTGAATCTCTTCCGCCGACGGGGGAAGTCCCACAAGGTCGTAGTAGACCCGGCGAATCAGGGTGCGGCGGTCTGTTTCCGGCGATGGGCGGAGACCCGCTTCCTGCAGTTTCTTAAAAATAAATCGGTCAACCGTATTGCGCGACCACCCCTCGTCGTTAATCTCCGGGACATTGGGACGGCGCACTGGTTGAAACGCCCACCAGGCCCGGTCTTCATCGGTAATCTTGCCCCGAACTTTGACCTTCGCCTTGTCCGTCCCAGGCCAGGGAGCCCCCGCTTGGACCCATTTTTCCAGGGCGGCAATCTGGTCGGCCGAAAGCTTCTTTCCTTTCGGCGGCATCTGCAGGTCCGGATCCGTATAGCGAATGGCTTTGATTAACAGGCTTTCCTCCACTTTGCCCGGAGTGATGGCCGGTCCCGAGTCGCCCCCCTTCAGCAGCCCCGAGAGAGAATCCAGGACCAGCCCGCCTTTGATCTTGTCCGCGGAATGGCTATGGCATTTGTAACACTGCTCCGCGAAAATTGGCTGGACTGTTTTCTCGAACAGTTCGTCCGCGGGGCTGGCCGCGATCACAGGGCCTGAAATCACGAAAAACGCCAGCAGCCAGGGCGGTGAAGATTGATGTTTTGTCGTCATGACACAAAGACACGGCTATTTCAGGCCAAATGTAGCAGAGTTCACGAAGCCGATCAATGGGTGAAAAGGCCTATTTGACATTTAAATCAGGTCCCTTTTTTGTTGCCTTCAGGCGTTCGAATCGATGACATTGGTGGCACAACCGATGTCCAAAGAACTTTCCCCTTCCGCGGTCGCGGAGATGTTGAGATCAAGCCAGCCGCCCAGGCTCCTGGACGTGCGCCAGCCGGATGAGCACGCATTCGCCGCATTACCGGGAGCTACCTTGATCCCCCTCGGCCAGTTACCTCAACGCATCGGGGAGATTGAAGATTGGAAGGACCAGGAAATAGTCGTCTATTGCCATCACGGCATGAGGAGCCAGCATGCCATTGGGTTTCTGGAGAGCGCTGGCTTTCAGAATTTGCACAATCTGTCTGGTGGCATCGACGCTTGGTCCACCGAAGTGGATTCAACCGTGCCCAGATATTGAATCAGCGGACCCATCCGTTCTGCAACATGGTCGCCCAGACGAGGCGAAACCCGCTGGCAAAGTCTTCTGGACGGTTCTCCACCCATTTGGTCACGTCCATTGGGCCAAACCAATCTCCTGTTTCGATTTCTTCGGGGTGCAGGACAAACGGTCCATCGGAGACCGCCTGATACAACCAGACAAACTCTTCTCCGGTATCAGGGCAGGCGTCGATTTTGCAGAGTTTTTCGGGGAGAACTGGCAAGTGAAGCCCCAGTTCCTCACGGGCTTCCCGGATGACACAAGCGTCGTACGTCTCGCCCGCGTCCAGATGCCCGGATGACGAGGAGTCCCAGACGCCGGGGAAGTTGTCTTTGAGCATCGATCTCTTTTGCAGAAAGATCTGGCCGGTCCGATTGAAAACCAGCAGATGCACGGCGCGGTGTTTCAGCCCGAGCTTGTGGACTTCGGCTCTCGGTTTGCGGCCGATGACTTCGTCCTTTTCATTGACGACATCAAAAATCTCCTCACTCATCGCGAACTACGGTTGCCGGGCTTCGATTTTGGCCCAGGTATCGCGGAGGGTAACCGTGCGGTTGAAGACGGGATGGCCCGGCTTCGAGTCGGAGGAATCAACGCAAAAATAGCCGAGCCGCTCGAACTGGTATCGATCGCCGGGTTTGGCGCCGACGAGGCTCGGTTCCAATTGGCATGTGGAGAGAGTCTCCAGGGAATTTGGGTTGAGATATTCCTTGAAATCGCCGGTTTGGGCCTCGGGATCATCCACCGTGAGCAATCGATCGTAGAGACGGACTTCCGCCGACACCGCGTGAGCGGCGGAAACCCAATGAATCGTTCCCTTGACCTTGCGTCCGCTTTGAGCAGACCCGCTCTTGGTTTCGGGATCGATCGTGCAGTGCAATTCCTGTATCTCGCCTCGTTCGTCTTTCACGACGTTGACGCATTTGATGATGTAAGCGTAACGCAAGCGCACTTCCTGTCCGGGCGACAGACGAAAGAACTTTTTGGGCGGATTTTCCATGAAATCGTCCCGCTCGATGTAAAGAGTCCGCGCAAACGGGACGGTGCGGGTTCCAGCGGCGGGGTCCTCGGGATTATTGACGGCTTCGAGATGCTCCGTTTTATCCTCGGGATAGTTCACCAGGATCACCTTGATCGGGCGCAACACCGCCATGACTCGCGGAGCGCGTTTGTTGAGATCCTCCCGAATGCTATGTTCGAGCAGGGCGATATCGGTCAAACCGTTGAATTTGGTGACGCCAATTCTAGCGCAGAAAGCGCGGATGGATTCGGGCGTGAATCCGCGCCGGCGCAAGCCGGCGATGGTGGGCATGCGCGGGTCGTCCCATCCGGTGACGCGGCCTTCCTCGACCAACTGGAGCAGCTTGCGCTTGCTCATCACGGTGTAGCTGAGGTTGAGCCGGGCAAACTCGATCTGCTGCGGATGGCACTCGGTCTTCAGGGTGTCCAGCACCCAGTCATAGAGTGGGCGATGCACTTCAAACTCAAGGGTGCAAATCGAGTGAGTAATGCCCTCGAACGAGTCGGATAAGCTGTGTGCATAATCATACATCGGGTAGATGCACCATTTGTCGCCGGTCAGGTGAGGCGCCACGTTTCGAATGCGATAGATTGCCGGATCGCGCAAATGAATGTTGGGCGACGCCATATCGATCTTGGCGCGCAAGACCTTGGAACCTTCGGCGTATTGACCGGCGCGCATCCGTTCGAAGAGATCGAGGTTGTCCTCCACGGAACGGTTCCTAAACGGGCTTTCCCGGCCGGGCTCGGTGGGAGTTCCGCGATACTGCTTGATTTCCTCCGGCGTCAGATCGCAAACATACGCTTTGCCCAAGCGAATCAACTGGACAGCACAGTCGTAGAGCCGGTCAAAATAGTCCGACGCGCAGAACAGATTCTTGCCCCAATCGAACCCGAGCCAGCGGACGTCCTGCTGGATCGAATCGACGTACTCGACATCTTCCTTGGCCGGATTGGTGTCGTCAAATCGGAGGTGGCAAACACCCCGCGCGTGTTCCAGGGCGATGCCAAAATTAAGGCAAATTGATTTGGCGTGTCCAATATGCAGGTAGCCGTTGGGCTCCGGTGGAAAGCGGGTCACGACGCGGCCATATTTTTTGTTTTCCTGCAAGTCCCGGGCGATGATATCGCGGATGAAATCGGTGGGGGCGGCGGCCGCTGTGGCCGCGGCGGCCGGTTCGGTCAGATTGGACTGGTTGCTGTTCATGCGTTTCTCGTACCGCCCCAACTATGCAACGGGTCCGGCTGTTGGCACAGTCAAAATTTTCGGTCTTTAAGGGCGCAATCTTCTCCGTGGGTTTCGTTGCATGGACGCGGCTTGCAGATGCGTTGAACAATCGGCGACTGAGCAATGCCGCCACGCGAACGTTGAAAATGCTGGATGCCCCAGCCGCCCAACGCAAACTGGCCCCATGAAAGAGCGAAAAGGCTAACGGTGGCTTGCAGGTTTGGGGCCTGGGACATAGAATAAACACCTGATGTTCCAAGATTTCAAGGCGCGTTATTTGACCACATGGTGGGTTCCCGCCCTGACGGCGTTCACGGTGCTTTCCCCGATGCTCGTGAACACGCTTCTCTTTAGAATTCCGTTTCTGAACCTGGCGCTGTTCTTGGTGTTTCTCATTGCGTTGTTCGGAATCCCGGTAACAGCCCTGCGCCAGATGTTTCGGGGTTCAATAGGAAAGGGAATCTTGAACCTTCTAATCTCGCCGATTGTGGCCATGGCGGGTCTTGCTGTTTTCGCAGTGACGGTCTTGAATGACGGCGAATCCGACAACGACTTCGGAAAGGACATCGTCATTCCTCCAGGGATGCAATTGGCGGACCCATTGGAGCGGTTTGACAGCGGGGGAGAACGACTTTCCGATCGATTTACGGACGAATTGGCCCAGGCATTTGGATCACCCATCCACGCGAGCGACTCGAACGGCTTGGTGCATTTGAATCCGTTGGATCTCAAAATTCTCGATCAATTTGGCGGAACGAATCGCCAGCGGCTGATTCAACACCTCGCGGCCAGCCCCCGGTGGTTCGTGACAGAGGATCGAGGCAGACCCTATGCCTACCGGCGTTTGCTGACCGACGGACAGTTTCAGAACACGCTCAATGGGTATTACAGCGGATCAGCGATTCGGGAGGGGCTGCATTTTCAGGTTCGGATCGTGATCGGATTCAACGGGCCGGTCTATGCGGAGCCATTTGCAACGACCCTCACTCGCGCCAAGGCCGATTCCAGGAATGTCAACCTCAGCGTCACGGATGATACCAGACACAGCCAGGGGAAGGAGTCGTACCTCGTTGTTGAATCGGCGGGCGCAGCCGTGGAAATATTCGAGCAATCCGGCGTCTGGGACAGGCCCGCGACACGGCTGGCCCTCGCGGAGATTAAACGGGAGTTGGAAAGCGCTTTGAGGCCCGCACCACTTAGCGCAGAGATCGCCGCTAATGCCGATTCCAAAACGACGCAAATCGAACTCGCGAAAGGCATGCAGGGCGGAATCTACTTCGTTCGGGCGTTCGTCAACCCGGGTGAATCCGGAAAGGCCTATCTGAAGGTGTTTGAGGCCACCAAGAACAAGCCGCTTTCCACTTCCAGGATCAAGGACCGTTCAACTGCTCGCACAGGATTTTCGAGCAACTCCGCCGAGCGGTTTCCTTATCAATGCGAGATGACCATCTATGAAGGCGGTTGGGGAGCTTATTACCCCGCGCGCTTCGAGCTATGGTTTGCTCCAGACAGCGGAAAGCCCGAAAGGAAACTGGCGGAAAGAATTTTCCGAGTCGAAGGATGGCAGCGTTGAAAAAATATTTTATGAAGAAAATCACTCTGTTCCTCGCGCTTGCCTGCGCATCGGGGTTTCCACTCTCCGTGGCGGAAAAGGCCCCGCCGCCGAACATTCTCTTCATCATCGCCGACCAATGGCGCGCTCAGGCATTTGGATTCGCGGGGGATCCGAACGTGCAGACGCCGCATCTCGACCGATTCGAACGTGAGTGCGTGAACTTTACGCAAGCAGTCGCGGGAATGCCGGTCTGTTCGCCTACCCGCGCGTCGCTGCTCACGGGACAACGACCGCAAACCCACGGGGTGTTCCTGAACGATGTGCCGTTGAGCACCAACGCCGTGACCCTTCCCAAACTGCTGAAAACGGCCGGTTACGACACCGGTTGCGTCGGCAAATGGCACGTGGATGGCCATGGCAGCCGTTCGGCATTTATTCCTCCCGAACGCCGCCAGGGTTTTGATTATTGGAAAGTGCTGGAATGCACCCACGCCTACAACAATTCGTTCTACTACTCCGATGGGCCGGAGAAACTGAAATGGGAAGGTTACGACGCGATTGCGCAAACGCGTGATGCGCAGAGTTATCTCCGGGGCCGCGCGCAGTCAGGCAAACCATTCCTGCTTTGGCTGGCTTGGGGACCGCCGCACAACCCATACGAAACGGCGCCGGAGAAATACCGCGCGCTGTTTTCGCCCGAAAAAATCAAGCTTCATCCCAACGTTCCGGATTCCGCCCAAGTCCAGGCGCGCAAGGAACTGGCTGGCTACTACGCACATTGTGCGGCGCTGGATGATTGCATGAGGGACCTGCTCCGAACCCTCGACGAAACAGGATTGGCGGCAAATACGATTGTCGTTTTTACGTCCGACCATGGCGACATGCTTTGGTCGCACGACCAGCAGCGCAAACAACGTCCCTGGGAGGAATCGGCGCGCGTGCCAATGCTGTTTCGGCTGCCGGCGGCATTGGGCATCAAGCCCCGGCGTCTTGCTGCCACCATCAATACCGAGGACGTGATGCCGACTCTGCTGCGCTTGTGCGGGCAGTCCATCCCGCCATCGGTCGAAGGCCTCGATTTTACGTCTGCGATGCGGGGCGGCCCTGACCCATCCGGCGGCGCGACGATTATTCGCTGCATGTCCCCATTCGGAGAATTCGTCCGCAAACGGGGTGGACGCGAGTACCGCGCCGTTCGCACGGCGCAGGCCACGTATGTCCGCGACCTCAACGGCCCCTGGCTCCTTTACGATAACGAAGCGGACCCGTATCAGATCAACAATCTCGCGGGCAAACCAGAGCAGGCGCAACGCCAAGCCCGGATGGAAGCGCTGCTCCAGACGAAACTCACCCAACAGCACGATGAATTCCGCACCGGCTCTGTGTACATTCAGCAATGGGGCTATCAAGTGGACGAAAACGAGACGGTCCGGTACAACCCATAGAGTTGAAGCTCCGTCAGCATTGACCCGGAGGCTGGTCTGGTGGTAACCATGGCCGATGCATTCTGCTGTCACGATTTCACTGGTGCCCGAAGCGCGGGGAGGGCCGTTTGTTTTTTGGGACGATCTAGCGGCGGGGGGCCAAAAGGCCGCCGCGCTCGGTTACGACGCCGTGGAGGTTTTTCCCCGATCTCCTCAGGACTTGAAGCCCGAACAACTGCAAACACTGCTCACCCAATACGGTTTGAAGCTGGCGGCCATCGGCTCGGGCTCGGGATGGGTGGCGCACAAATTGCGTCTGACCGATGTGAATCCGGACATCCGCCGCCGCGCCCGCGAGTTCGCGGCTGGAATGATCGACCTGGCTGGCGCACTGGGGGCTCCCCTTATTATCGGGTCGATGCAAGGGCGGTGGGAGGGAGGAGTTTCGCGGGAGCAAGCGCTGGGCTGGTTCCGCGAGGCGGTGGAGGAATTGGCCAGCCGGGCCGCGGCTCACCATACCGGCATCTTGATTGAATCGCTCAACCGGTATGAAACCAATCTTTTGACCTGCGTGGATGATGCGTTGCACTTCCTGACGGCAGTTGGGGCAAACAACGTGCAACTGTTGTGCGACTTGTTTCATATGAATATCGAGGAAGCCTCCATCGCCGATTCATTGCGAAAGGCTGGCTCGCGTTTGGGTCATGTTCATTTTGTCGACAGCAACCGGCGGGCCGTGGGTGCGGGACACACGGAAATTCAACCCATCGCCCAGGCATTGCGCGAAATCGGCTACACCGGATACATCTCCGCGGAAATCCTGCCCTGGCCGGATTCGGAGACAGCGGCGGCGCAGAGCATCGCCAGTTTTAGGCGCTGGTTTCGGAACTGATCGCGCGCAAACCATGGGAACCGCATCCGTGCCACGGTTCCTCGCACCAATCGCATGAAACGCCAGCTCGCCCCGTTTTGGACGCTGTTCATTCTCACGGGGCTCAATCTTTTCAACTACCTTGACCGCTATATTGTTTCCGCGGTTCTGACTCCCATCCGGGATAAATTTCACGCG
>ORMF011525804.1_pt1 | contig 10030 bp, 9 predicted proteins | sample 1779871 | NCBI WGS metagenome assembly ORMF01 (sample SAMEA104232316, study PRJEB22302) | groundwater metagenome | biome: forest; feature: aquifer; material: groundwater | place: USA | collected 2011-08-07 | depth 5.4 m | reverse complement strand
GCAGCCGTGCGCCCGGCGACGCGGCCAGCTACGACCCGCAGACGGACACCTGGCGATCGATCTCGTTAGATGGCGCCCCAAGGCCGAAAGACCGGCACACGGCGGTCTGGACTGGATCGGAGATGCTGATTTGGGGCGGCCCGGGCCCAAATGGATACCATGACGACGGCGACGGCGGCCGCTACGACCCCGCGAGCGACAGTTGGGCGCCGATCAGCATGGACGGGGCGCCCTCGGCTCGCGCGGACCATACCATGGTTTGGGACGGCAGGGAGGCGCTCATATGGGGCGGCCAGTCCAGGGCGAACAACGGGCCGAGGTCCCTCGCCGCTGCGCAGCGACGCCGGCCGATACGATCCGTCCACTGATACCTGGGAAGCCATCTCAAGTGAGCGGCGCCCCCGGCCGCGGGCGTACCACACCGCTGTCTCGACTGGGGCGGATGATTCTTTGGAGCGGCCGAGGCGCAGAGAGCTTCAACGACGGCGCGCGCTACTCGCCACCCTGATCGCGGCACCGCTGTGCGCGAACAGGACTGTTGTTACGCAAGCTCCCACTGATAGCTCGCGCAAGCCCGCGTCGAGTTCAGGGAGGCCCAAGCGGAGGGCTGTCTGCCTCCGTCTCGCATCAGACCGAACGGAAGCTGTTGCAGCGCGGACATAGTTCGGATGGGGGCTACCACGAAAGGCATAGGAATCTCTTCATCAATCCTGCGCCCAGCGCGCATATTGGTTCTGCTCCTTGTAGCAGCCGCGTTGGGACTAACTAGCCCACCCCCACCCCGTGGAGCAGCCTCACACTTGCCTGTCCGCGAAGGCACTGGGACTCCATCGTACACGGTCCTCTTCCATACTGACTCTGGACAGGCTAGATCTCCCCAGGCATCGCGCGATTACGTTGTGTGGGAGGACCGCCGTGACGAGCAGTCCACCATCTATGCCTACGATGTGCGACACGATCGGGAGTTCAGGGTTAGCCAGGATGACTGCCAGGCAAGCAGTCCAAGTATTTCGCACCATCTGGTAGTTTGGGCGAGCTTCTGCCCCCAGCCCGCTCCACGGGGGGTGCGGCGTGGAGATGTGTTCATATCGAAGATTCTCGGCTATCAACTCAGCGGCCAGGAACCACCATTCGCAATCTATGAAAGGGAGCACATTTGGGGTTCTCCACCCGAGGATGGCGGTGACCTAAATGCGTTGCCCAAGGTCGACGGAAACTACGTGGTCTGGCTCGGACAATACGGAACGTGCTGGGGATGTCGAGGCACAAGCGGTGCTCCCATGGCCCATGATCTCAACACGGGTGAGACGTGGGAGTTGGACACGGCTCGGTCCACGAGTCAAGTTGAGATCTCCGGCCGGCTTGCATGGTGGAACTTAGCTCTTTATGAGCTGGACGCCCGGACGGCTCACGAGCGCCCTGGCTCAACGCTCATCGCGGCAGATGGCCGGCTGTTCACGGTTAAGGATGAGGGGTTCTTCGAAATCGACCCGCGCAGGGGCGAGTCAACGTTCATTGCACGCATTCCTCATCCATCAACGGGAAGGCTCACCCCATACGCATATTCTCCTGAGTTGGGCGTCCTCATCTGGGCACGCGGAACGAGCTCGTACCAAGCGAACCTCTACGCGTATGATCTCCGCTCAGGCGACGAGCAGCAGCTGACATCTACGCTGAGCGCGGGTCGCAGTGCGGTGCTTCCGTCGGTGAGCGGAGAAGTTCTGGCGTGGGAAGCCAGACTGGCTCTCGGCGGGCGCGACACTGAAGTCTACGTGGCGAAGCTAGCATCACCCTGAGAAGTTCGCTTGGACTTGAGCGGGCTTTGTGAAACCACGGCTCGTGTTGTCCGGGGTGGCCGGCTTTGTCGACCGACGACAGGCTCATTGTGCGCCTCGGACATACGGACGAAGATGAGCTCTCCCTCTATAACCTATGGCCCGTGGTTCTCAATCCAATAATCACTGGCAAGCTTGGCACCGGCAGCTACGAGTAGGATTCTGGACGCAGGATGAAGGGTAGACGGGATTTCGAAACCGGTCATGCGTGGCCGGCTCTTTTTGCCCACCTTGGCAAAAGGTCCGGAATAGCTATCGTGAGCGCTGCGCTTCTGTCACTAGTAGGTAGCACCGGTCCAGAGTCTCTGGCTGCTTCAGAATTCCGCCAGACTGACAGCCCTGGAGAGCGAATGGGCCGCTGGGTATTCGTATTGTCCGACGGTGCGGCCAGTCCTCGGCGAGCTCACACTGCCGTTTGGACTGGCCGGGAGATGATTGTGTGGGGCGGCAACGGTCCTCATGGCCCGAACGGTCTTGCAGATGGCGGTCGCTACGACCCAGCACTCAATCAGTGGACACTGCTCAGTGAAGTGAACGCTCCTGGACGGCGTGTGAATCACGCTGCTGTCTGGACGGGAACGGAAATGATCGTATGGGGAGGGCAGGGCCCCGACCGTCCTACCGAGAGGATTGGGCCATACTTAGACGGGGGCCGCTACAACCCAGCCAGCGACCGGTGGACTCCCATATCACCCGCACCCCTCTCTCCTCGTTATGGCTCCAGCGTGGTGTGGACCGGATCTGAACTGATTGTTTGGGGGGGCCTCGGATCGGATGCGGGGCAAGCGGTCTACCTTGATGATGGGGCGCGTTATCTTGCCGCGTCCAATCAATGGATTCCTTTCAGAGGCGATGGAGCCCCAAGGGGACGGTATCGCCACACCGCTGTGTGGACCGGATCTGAGATGATTGTTTGGGGCGGCTCCACGGAAGCCAGCCACCCACTCGACGACGGTGCGCGGTATGATCCGGTGGTGGACCGTTGGTGCCCGATCGCCTCGGATGGGGCTCCGTCGGCACGATCTCTGCACATCGCCGTGTGGACCGGAGCAGAGATGATCATCTGGGGAGGGCCAGCTGGATTGCGCAACATTGGCGACGGCGCTCGATATGACCCTCTCGCAGACAAGTGGGTACCGATCAGCACGGATGGCGCCCCCACGGCTCGCTATCAGCACACCATGGTTTGGGACGGTGTCGAGGTGCTTGTTTGGGGAGGCACCGCCCTCGTGAACCCTGGACCACACACCCGCGGTAGTCCGTCACCTCTCAGGACCGATGCCGCTAGCTATGACCCGTCTCTCGATGTTTGGCGGCCCATTGCGAGCGAGAACGCGCCTACGCCTCGGCGGCTACACACTGCTGTGTGGACGGGCGATGAAATGATTGTTTGGGGAGGGACGGCGGGAGCCACTTTCGACGACGGGGGACGGTATTTGCCGATCGCGTCAGTTGAGTTAATACAGTAGCTTGGGCCTGAGCGGCTTCGGGTGGACAGTTCGATACTACGCCACCAGTTTTGTCGTTGAGCCTACGGCGTCGAGTGGACAGGCGGCCAGTACGGCGCGTTCATCCATATTGGATCTGGTCAGGAGGCTCCGCGCGGCACCCCGACGATTCAGCCAGGGTTCTCCTCAGGTGCCCTCATGGTGCCTGGCGACGTGCAGAGTTGGGTCCAGGACATTGTCAACTTAAACTTGGGTTCCCGGCACGTCAGGGTGCCGCTGAACACGCCTCGTCCAACAACGCCGCCTCCGTACAGCGGGGACTATGGAGCGTTCCGTGACTTTATCGTAGGCTGCGCGAACAGAGGCCTAATTCCTCTTGCTGTCCTCACAAGCGGGATCGCCGGGGTCGACATGGCCTCGGTTCAGCCAAGAGCCACATTAGTGGGATCTCCGCCATCGAACGCTTATATCGATGCGTACTCGACCGAAGCAGGCAGAATTGCGCAAGATCTAGCCGGCATTGTCAATCATTTCGAACTCTGGAACGAGCCCAACGATGTTCCGATCACCGAAGACAACTTTATCTGGCGGTCGAATTTTGCGGCTCTACTGGTAAATACCTCAGCCGCAATCCGAAGCATCAATCCTCTGGCCAGAATCGTATCGGGTGGGCTGTTGTTTAGCGACGCCGTCGACGCGATGCCCTGGTTAACTGCTCCGGCCAGCGACCCTGATGGTGCAGGCATCTTCACCTGGCTCGACAGTCAGGGAGTGAGCCCGTATCCGTGGGACTACCTCGGCGTCCACACATACTTCATGGGATTGCCGAATCCCAGCGGTCAGGAGACAATCAGCACTGGAAAATGCCCGACAGGCCCAAACGACACACGGAGACGACGACCATCCGATATGGTTAACGGAATTTGGAGATCCGCGTGAATGTCTCAGTTCGGCGTGCGCCGTGGATTCTGGAGAGCAGTCAGAGATCGACCAGGCAAACAATTTGGACCGATGGTATGACATGATTCAGCCGAAAGCCTTTGTCTATGTCATGTTCTGGTTCAGCCACCATCGTGTACACGATCCGGCAGAGCCTCTTCCAGTACCGACCTATTTTGGCCTCCTCAATTCCGATGTCGAACTAGATCCTGGCGAACACTGGACTTCATGGGATCGGCTCCGCGCGCGGATCTTAGCAGTTGGATGAACAGCGGGTCTGCGGTCATTTCACACACTGGCGTTGGGTGCAGCTACAGCGGTGTTGATGATTCTCGTAACGATGATCAGCTTGTTCCTCCATGGGGTGGAAGCGTGGTCTCCTTCACTTGTCGATGAGCGGCTTGGCGGACTAGATAAACAATGTTGTTGGGTAGCCACAAGCACGATTGGAGCGCCCTCCCCTAGATTTCGCCACACTTCGGTGTGGACGGGCTCCGAGATGATTGTCTGGGGAGGGACGGCGCCGGATGCGACTGATGGGCTGAGTGATGGTGCTCGCTATAACACTGTCACGGATCATTGGACACAGATGGCGAGGCCAGAGGGATTGACACAGCGCCTAGGACACAGCGCTGTATGGACCGGCACAGAGATGATCGTCTGGGGCGGGACGGGGGTTGATCTCCGTACGGGCCGCGTTGGCCCCCTTGTCGACGGAGCCCGCTATAACCCAGCAACTGACTCATGGACGATGCTACCTCCTAGTCCGCTTCGGCCGCGAACGGATTTCAGTGTCGTTTGGACGGGATCCACGATGATTGTCTGGGGCGGATTTGCAGCCGAGGGTGGGGAAGGGATGTATTTCGATGACGGGGCTAGCTACGTGCCGGCTCTGAACGACTGGATTCCCATCGCTCCAAGCGGCTCAGCTCGTTCCCGTCACACCGCAGTCTGGTCTGGCGGTGAGATGCTGGTCTGGGGCGGGACAAGCGACCGTGGTCTAGCAGTGGAGGGGGGAGCGCGGTATCGGCCGGCATCCGATACCTGGGCCCCGATCAGTGTTGATGCGGCCCCCACAGTCTCGTCCGGGCACATCTCTATATGGACGGGTTCGGAAATGATCGTCTGGGGTGGCCCAGCGGGACTAAATGATGTTGGCATCGGTGGACGATATGACCCGGTTAGTGATAGCTGGAAACCGATAAGCATGGACCAAGCGCCATCTGGTCGCTACCGCCACACTGGCGTCTGGACCGATAGAGAGTTGATCATTTGGGGCGGGATGCCATTCGCACGATTAGGATCAAATATCGCTGGTCGCGGAACACCATTTCGAACAGACGCTGCTTCATACGAGCCAGCCGGAGACACCTGGCTTCCTCTTCCGGAGCAGAATTCCCCCGAGTCTCGTGTGTACCACACGGCGGTCTGGACGGGCAGCGAAATGATTGTGTGGGGAGGCGTGGCCGACGGGACGCTAGACAGCGGGGGCCGCTACAGACCGCCTGCCTTGAACGAATCTGGGCAAGTTCGCGCCAAGCCTTGTCCGACTCCGAATGTACTGAGCACAGCGAGTGGACCGCTCAGATTCTGAGTTCTATGGTTGTTCAGGAGTTCAGGAGTTCAGGAGTTCAGGATTCAGTTTTCAATCGTGGAGCCTAATACAGGCGGGGTTCTTGAGCGCTGGATGGTTCGCACAAGCTCAGTTTGCAATGATTTACGGTTTTGTATACAGCCGATTTTTGGCTCCCATCGCGGCGTGCGCCGTAGGGGTCCTCGCCGTGACGTGTACGGGCGGTCCGGCAGAGGCCCGCCCCGCGGCTCAGGTAATGAACGCGTCAATGGAGGAGCCAGGCCGCTGGATGCCCATGCGCTTGGAGGGCGCACCCAGGGTACGGTACCTCCACACCGCGGTGTGGACGGGCAAAGAGATGATCGTTTGGGGCGGCGTAGGTCCAGAGGGTGATCCTTCCCTGGGAGATGGCGCCCGATATGACCCGATAACGGATAGGTGGCAGCCGGTCAACACGACGAATGCCCCGAGCCCTCGCGCTGAGCACACTGCTCTCTGGACAGGGTCCGAGATGATCGTTTGGGGGGGATGGCGCACCGGTGGTCCACGCGGAGATGGGGCTCGCTACAACCCAGCCACCGATTCCTGGACTCCACTGCCTCCGAGCCCCCTCACGCCCCGCACCAATTTCAGCGCGGTATGGACCGGGACAGCGATGATTGTTTGGGGCGGGTACGGAGGGGTAGACGGCCAAGCGGCCTATTTCAATGACGGCGCGCGGTACGTTCCTGATCTAGACCACTGGGTCGCAGTCAATGCCGACGGAGCACCGGGGGCCCGTTTACGTCACACCGCCGTCTGGACCGGATCCGAGATGATCGTCTGGGGTGGGTCTGGGGAACGCAGCCGTGCGCCCGGCGACGCGGCCAGCTACGACCCGCAGACGGATACCTGGCGATCGATCTCGTTAGATGGCGCCCCAAGGCCGAAAGACCGGCACACGGCGGTCTGGACCGGATCGGAGATGCTGATTTGGGGCGGCCCGGGCCCAAATGGATACCTCGGCGTTGGGGATGGTGGGCGCTACAACCCCGCGAGCGACAGTTGGGCGCCGATCAGCATGGACGGGGCGCCCTCGGCGCGCGCCGACCACACCATGGTCTGGGACGGCAGGGAGGCGCTCATATGGGGCGGCCAGTCCAGGGCGAACAACGGGCCGAATTACCGCGGTCCGTCGCCCCTGCGCAGCGACGCGGGCCGATACGATCCGTCCACTGACACCTGGGCAGCCATCCCGAGCGAGGGAGCACCCCATCCGAGGCAGCAGCACACCGCAGTCTGGACTGGGGCGGAGATGATCGTCTGGGGCGGCTCGGGCGCAGAGTATTTCACCGACGCGGCGCGCTATTCGCCACCCTGATCGCGGCACCGCGGCGTGCCGCACAACGACAATTGGCGACAATTGGCACCGGAACGACAACCCGATGAACTCCCGAATATGCTACGGCACAACCGGTCTACCATACCTGGGGAGCCCTAATGAAAACGTCGGTGTGACTCTCCAGAAGCGCCTTTGGTGGACACTAGGCTGTTTGCTTCTGTTCGCAAGTCTTAGCGGCAACGACTTCGCCAGCAATGTATCCGTACCCGGCGTTCCACTGCGATCGTTCGAGAACAATCTCCTGGGCAAGAACAGTGGGCATGGCCCGTACTCGCTTCTCTTCCGAACGGATTCAGGGAACGCAGCTTCACCTCGTGCTGCGGGAAACTATGTCGTGTGGCGGGACTGGCGGGACCAACGTTCCGCGATCTACGCCTACGATATCGAGAGGAACACCGAAGTTCGCCTAAGCCGGGACGAGTGCGGCAACTTCGATCCTGACATCTCGGGCCATTTGGTGGTCTGGGCGCGACTTTGCAGTACCGGTATCGGTATGGATCAGTATCGATCCAGCATTGTTGTCTACAACCTGGATTTGAGCACCGAGGTCGAGATCTATTCGCATGAGGGAGAGCCAGGAACGCGCCCGGGAGCCACGAGTGTCGACGGCGGGGGGCGCGACGCCTCACCGCGCTCAGACGGCCGATATGTTGTTTGGCTCAGCCGATACGGTAACTGCCCATCGTGCCGCGGTCCGCGCGGGACACCCATGGCTCACGACCTCGAAACGGACGATACTTGGGAGATCGGCAGAGAAGACGCAGCACTCCTGGGAATCGGTCTCTGGAATGGCCTGGCATGGTGGGCGGAGGGAGTCTATGATCTGGATGCACGGCAGATGCTTCCATTGTCACTCGACATCCTGGGCTCCGCGGATGAGGGGCTGATCGTCAGGAAAGAGGACTCTCTGCTGGAATGCGACCCAATCAGCGGAGAGTCAACCTTCTTGGTGAATGTTACTGGCCGCCAAGCGATGTCCCTGGTGCATCCCGACGGCCAGTCCGTGGAAATGATCCCGCCAATCGCTTACTCAGCGCAGCGCCGCTGGCTGATATGGGCTATGGGAACTCCTGGTTCGCTAAGTCTGGTGCTCCATGAAATCGAATCGGGCGAAGTGCAAGAACTGACCTCGCCGTCAGATTACGAGGCGACGAACCCCACGCTGTCTGGGGATATTCTTGCATGGGAGGCACGAACGCCTCGGTCCCCGGGTAAGGCGAACGATATCTATATCGCAAGGCTGCGGTAGACTCTTTCTTCTGTTTCCAGGACCAGCCGGCCTGGCAGCTCAGGCAGTTTTCGATTCTTATTACGATACTTACGACCTGCGCCAAGGCGGTCCTCCAAAAGTGCCGGTAACATTCGGCTCTTACAGCACGTACATTGATCCTCGGCCCCATGTGTTGGATGCCAAAATCGCGGCCAAGACAATGCTTTATCACGGTGGCGCAGGCGTGTTTGATGGCGTCGCTGGCATCTGCTACGAGGACGTTATTGCAAGGTACGCGTCCGACAATATGGCGGACGGGGACCCCGACGCGAATCAGGCGCTGCGCGTGTTGAAGTGGCAGAGACAGAATGTGGATGGCTCGGGTCCAATCTTTGTGACCGAGACGGCTGGAAATCCGCATTGCGCACAACAAAACTGCGGGGACACATTCGCAGCGGGGGAAGGCTTAGCAACGTTCCAGCTGTTGGCTAGCCAACATTTCGCCACCCCTATCAATCCTGCGGTGCCGAACGAACTCTTTTTGCGTTCCGTGAACGGTTATATCCTGCCCGATAGCAATCCGGCAGCTACAAACGACGGCTGGCACGAGATTAGGGATAATTTCCTTGCCGGCTGGAGAACCAAGCAATTTCTCTAATCAGGATCTCGTGTGTTTGCAGGACATTGGGGCCAAGGTTACTGCGTTTCCCGAACCCGCTTATGCCCCCTACCATGAGGTTCTGTTTGGCGGCGGCGATTCTGCTATTTGCTGCGTCTGCGGTTGACGGGAATGCGGTTGGCGATGAATGGACTGCCATTCAGGAACGGGACGCACCCGGCGGGCGGGATGCCTACACCGCGGTATGGACGGGTAACGAAATGGTGGTGTGGGGAGGATCCCGCGGATTCGAACTGAACGATGGTGCGCGATACGACCCAAAAACGGATAGGTGGACAGCAACAACGGGAGAGGGTGCCCCGACCGCCCGACTATGGCACACCGCCGTGTGGACTGGCAACGAGATGATTGTCTGGGGTGGCACGAGGGGGGCTGAACGGCTCGCGGATGGCGGACGTTTTGATCCTGTGCGCAATTCGTGGACGGCGATGGCCGAAGCGCCGCTTGAATCGCGTTCACGACACACCGCAGTCTGGACAGGCACCCAAATGATCGTGTGGGGAGGAGAAGATGGTGGAGACAAGGGCGACGGCGCTCGCTATGATCCGAAGAGCGACAGTTGGGCAATGCTTTCCACCGAAGGAGCGCCAGGAGCTCGCCACAGTCACACTGCCATATGGACTGGCAAGCAGATGATAGTGTGGGGGGGGGTGGGCCGTGGTAATGACGAGCTAGGCGGAGCTATGTATGAGCCAGGAGAGGATCGATGGTATTCGGTGAATACCTTCAATGCTCCAACACGTCCGCCCTTGGCTACTCCGCCCTCGGGGGTCTGGACGGGTCGTGAACTGCTGATAGTGGGTTCGGGCTCAGGTCGCTTAGATCTTGAGTTTGGACAAACGATTGGAAGCCGGCTGTGATCATGGCCGGCGGGGTGATCATTTTGGGAGTCTGGAGTGAGGTTAGGCAGCGGGTTTTGCGGTGCGGCGCACCACCGGATGGCGGGTACAGCGCCCCGGTTTCTC
>ORMF011323539.1_pt1 | contig 10030 bp, 8 predicted proteins | sample 1779871 | NCBI WGS metagenome assembly ORMF01 (sample SAMEA104232316, study PRJEB22302) | groundwater metagenome | biome: forest; feature: aquifer; material: groundwater | place: USA | collected 2011-08-07 | depth 5.4 m | reverse complement strand
TCCCACGTATTCGTATCTACGTCTTTACCGGAACGGTGCGTCGCTTGACATCCACCAGGACCGGCCGGCGTGTGAGATCAGTGTGAGCGTGAACCTCGGCGCTGATCCGCGCGCGTCATGGCCGCTGTGGATTCGAAGTGCCGAGGGTCCCATCGCGGCGCACCTCGAACCGGGTGATGCGCTCCTGTACCGCGGCATGGAGCTCGAGCACTGGCGCGAGCCCTACACGGGGCGCGCCGTGGCCCAGGTATTCCTGCACTACGTCGATCAGGCAGGTCCCTGCGCTGCCTGGCGCTTCGACAAACGGGACGGATTGGCGCTCACAGTGCCGTTACCCATCTAGCGAATCGCGGAAGCCTCAGTCCCCAAACTCCTAAAAGCATTTTTCACTTACGAGCCACAAAGGCACAGAGGCGCAGAGGGAATTGTGGTTGGCATTTCCTCCGCGTCTTCGCGTCTCTGCGGCTAGCGTAATCCCCAATCCCCAATCCCCAATCCCCGATCCCCGATCTACCTACGATCGGAACCACTTCGGCGTGCCCAGCACGAATCGCCGCACATAAAGAAACGGGAGCCAGAACGGCCGGCGCATGCCGTAGCGGGCGACCATGTACTCGCGAGGGGGAAAGAGAAGCTCCCGAACGAGCTGAAGTCGGTCGGACCAGCGGTGAAGCGCCTGGATGTCCGTGGTCAGAATGTCGACCGGGCGGAGCCGTTGCCCCAGGAACATGGAGGTCGGCTCCCTCGTGCCGGCCGGCGGGGCGATGCGCGCCGCGAGGTCGACCGCGACACCGACGAATGCCTGGCCCGCGGCCAGCAACCCGGCTGCACAGACCGCGCGTACCCGGCGGGACTCCGCGAACGCATGGAGAGTTGCCTGGTCCTGACGCGAAAGCGACTCGGCGAGAAGATGGATGTCCTGCAGCCAAAGGAGATGTGTCGATTCGCGATGATGGGCGACGCGGTGTATGCAGGCGAGCACGAGCGAATGGACAGAGGACGGTGCAAACGCATGGGGACCGAGGGCGTCGATTGAGACCGCCTCACTCGCCAAGTCGTCATAGGTCAACACGTCGGCGAATGCGAGGACGTTCGATACCCGCCAATGCACGTCGAGCGCGTGCTCGATCCCCGCAGCGTCGCGTCTCGCGACGTGGAACTGCGCTGTGCAGAGATCGCCGTCGGTCTCTATAGGCCGCGTGTAGCCGATCACGCCGAGCGCCCACTCGGCCGCCGCCCGGTGGTCGGGGCGGATCATGAGATCCGTATCCAGTCGCGGGCGGAGCGCTGGCGAGGGGTAATGGGTGTCCGCCAGCGCGGCGCCCTTGATGAGGATCGCCTCGACGCCTGCTGTCGCGAGCACGTCGAGGACTCGGCACAGCTCCGCTCCACGCGCTGCATCGAGGGCGGCGGCCTCTCGCACCTCCGCGGTGAGCGCCGGATGCGCCAGGCGGTCGCCCAGGAGCAGATGCACGCGTTCGGCGCGGGCACAGGCGAGCACATCGTCCCGCAGGATCGTGGCATTGCCGGATGACGCGCCTGTCAGCAGCGCACACACGATGGATCGCGAATCCGCGAACACATGCCCATTATGGGGCGGGTAGGGCGAGTCGGGCGAGTGGGGCGAGTGGGCGCGTCGGGCGCGTGGAGTACAATTTCTTTCGCCAAGCCGAAGCCAAGAGCCAAAAGCCGAGAGGCATTCTATGTCCGAGCTGACCCTGAGCGACCGGATCGCGGTTCCCGAAGCAGTGGTGTCGCGCGACGTCGGTGGCGAAACCGTGATCCTGAACCTCGAAACGGGCATTTACTTCGGTCTCGATCCGGTGGGGTCCGACATCTGGAAGTCGCTGCAGGTCAGCGATGCGCTTCAGGACGCGTTCGAAGCCATTCGCGCGGAGTACGACGTGGATGCCGACGTCCTCCGGCGCGACTTGCTTCACTTGGTAAGTGAGATGGCCGCCAAGGGTCTGGTGAAGGCCGCCGGCTCGTAGAGGATGGGCAACGGCACTAGCGTTGAGTGCCCCGCGATCCGGCTCACGTTGCGAGGTCTCGACTCGTCGACCAATGACTCGCTCGTCCCGCTGACCAGGCAGTTCGTCGTGAGCCGGTGCGTCAAGGTGCCCGGCTTTCTCGATCCCCGGCTACTCGCATGGGTGCAGGCGCAGGTAGATCGCGCCACCTTCCATGAGCGCACGCACGGCCTGATTGCCTCCGAGCTGTGCATGGAGCGCAACGTCTGCCTCGGTCTCCTACATTTTCTCGTCAACGATCCAGCCGTGTTCCGTTTCATCGAATCTATCAGCGGAGTACAGCCGATCACGTCGTTCAATGGGCGGGTGTATCGGCGTGTGCCTGGCGGACAGCACCACGATTCGTGGCATAGCGACGTACATCCCGATCGGGGGGTCGGCATGAGCGTGAACCTCGGACCAACGCCGTACGCCGGCGGCATGTTCGAGATACGCGAGGAAGATACCGACCCGCCGCTTGGCGCCATTCTCAATACCGGCCCGGGGGATGCGATCCTGTTCGCGATTGCCGAAGGGCTCGAGCACCGAGTGGCTCCGCTGGACGGGATCGTGCCGAAGACGGCGTTCGCCGGCTGGTTTGGTTCGACGCGGGATTACGTGTCCGCGCTTCGCCGGGATCCGTTCATGACCGAGGACGTGTGAACGCAGGACGCGGCGGACCGATCCTGCAGCTGACGAAGCACGGTGCACAGTGGCTCGACAAGGCGGCGGCTGGACACGCGCGTGAGACGTTTCGTCTCCAGCACTGCGTCCGGATTCCGTCGTTGCTGGAGCCCTCATTGCTGGCCTGGATCCAGCAACAGATCGCTCGCGGCACCTTCTACGATAAGGCACATGGCACGGCGGCCACCGAGCTGTGTCTCGAGGCCGACGCCTCGGTCGGCCTTCTCCATTTCCTCGTAAACGATCCGGCGCTCTACGAGCTCGTCGAAGCCATCGGCGACTGTGATCCGATTCGCTCCTTTTTCGGCAGAGGGTACCGTCACGTTCCTCAAGGCGGGCATTACCATCACTGGCACGGAGACGTGACGGCAGATCGATTCATCGGCATGAGCATCAATCTGAGCACCGAACCGTACGAGGGCGGCCTCTTCGAAATCCGTTACCTCGACACCGATCCGCCGCTCGCGTCGGTGCATAACGTGGGTCCCGGCGACGCGATTCTGTTCCGTCTCGGTCCCACGCTCGAGCATCGGGTCACACAGGTACAGGGGCTCTTCGAGAAGACGGCGTTTGCCGGATGGTTTCGGCGCGCGCCGGACTATCACGCGGAACTTCTCTCGACAAGGCAGGCCGAGAACCTCGAAGAGGTGTCCGAGGCGTGAGCCTCATCGCCGGCATTGTCCGGTGGGACGGAGCACCGCTGGATCCGGCGGTGATTCGCCGGATGTCGGAAAGATTTGGTTCCAGAGCGCCGGAGGGAGCATCAACGTGGTGTCACGGTTCGGCGGCGTTGATTCATGGCAGCCTGCGCGTCACCCCCGAACAGGAGGTGCAGCCGGTCGTCGATACGCGCGCCGCCCTCGCCGGCGTGTTCGACGGCCGCCTCGATAATCGTGCGGAGCTGATGGATGCACTGGAGCTCGATGCTGAGACCGGTGACGCGACGCTCGTGCTTCGTGCCCATCAGAAGTGGGGGGAAGGAGCCGTCGAGCGGCTGCTCGGCGATTTTGCGTTCTGCGTCTGGGAGCACGAGCGGCGCCGGCTCCTGTGTGTCCGCGACCACATGGGCGCCAGGCCCCTCCTTTACCGCGAGGGCCGCGGATGGCTTGCGTGGGCGTCGGCGCTGGACGTCCTGGCTGCCGGGATCGATCCGATGCCGCCCCCGAACGAGGGCATGGTTGGCGAGTATCTCGCGGGCATCATCACGGACAAGCGCGAGACATTGTTTCGCGACATCTACCGGGTCCCGCCGGCTCACGTCCTCTCAGCGGCCGACGGAGCCATCCAGTTACGGCGTTACTGGACGCCCGACCCGACACGGACAATCCGGTACAAACAGGATCGCGAATACGAAGACCACCTTGCTGAACTGATGGGATCGGTGGTCAGGGCACGCCTGCGCACACACCAGCCCGTGGGCGTGATGCTCAGTGGCGGCGTGGATTCTTCCTCGGTCACTGGAATCGCCGCGACGTTGCTTCACCAGCGATCGATTCCGGCCGCAGGGGTGGAAACGTTCTCGATCAGCGTCCCTGGTCCGGACGACGAGCGGCCATTCTTCGAGCAGGTCGTCGAACGATGGCGCCTTCCCGCGCATCATCTGACAGCAACGCTGCCGCGCGCGGGCCAGTTCCGCGAGGAGATCAGCCAGGACCTCGAGGTTCAGACATTCCCTCATGCGCCGACATTGGACCCGATGCGAGCGTTGGCGCGCGATCGCGGCATCCGCGTGATGCTGACCGGCATGGGCGGCGATGACTGGTTGGGATCGAGTCGCCGCGCGTACGCCGACCTGTTGAAACGCGGCCGTGTCGTGGCCCTCGCGCGGCGGCTACACGAGGAACGTGGGGCAGAGGGCTTTCCAGGCTGGGAGGCGACGGCACATGCCGCGGTGTGGCCGTTCGTGCCGGCGCCGGTCCAGCGAGCCGTGCGGCGGCTGCTGCGCCGCGACCCATGCCCCGCGTGGATCGATCCGGCATTTGCGGCACGGATCAGTCTGCCGGACCGCCTGGCCAAGCATCGGGTGGACATCCCGTTTGCGACGCACGAGCAGTACGACCTCTGGCACGAAGGCGCGAGTGGGATGATGGTGTACTCATACGAGACGGCCACCCGATCGAGCGCCCGTTTCGGGGTGCAACACTGGCATCCCTATCTCGACCGGCGGATCGTCGAGTTCGGTCTTGCGCTGCCGGCGGATCAGCGGTGGCGGGCGGGCCGGGACAAGGACCTGCTCCGCCGCGCGATGGCGTCGTACCTCCCCCCGGCGGTGGCCGACCGGCGGACGAATCCGCACGCCGATCACGTATTTGTTCAGGCAATCGATGCCGAAGGTGGACTGGACGCGTTCGACGCATCGGCGCTCGCCAGGCTCGGGTGGGTTCATCTTCCCGCGCTCCATCGACTGAATGCCGACCTTCGCGAGCGATATCGTACGGGCGCTCCGTACGGCTTCCAGGGATGGGTCCTATGGCAGGCTTTGGCGATGAGCCTATGGATGGATGCGATAAATGTGGTTGAATAGTCCCAACCCCAGCAGGAGGACCGCCGGTGTCTGATACGAACCGTCCCGATGAGACCCCACAGGCGGGTGGCAAGAAGCCGTACGCGCGTCCCACGCTTACGGAATACGGCAGCGTGGCCAAGCTCACGATGACCAAAGGAACAACACAGACCGAAATCTCTCCGAACAAGAAGAAGTCGTGCCTCTAGCCCGGCGCCGCCTGGCGTTCTCCTAATGCATGTCGCTGGTACTTGATGAACACCGCGAGTACCTCTCGGATGCCGCGCGTGTAGGCGCTTTCCAGCGGGCGCTCGGTGCCTGCGTCAGGCCAGGCGACGTTGTACTGGACCTTGCCTCTGGAACGGGTATCCTCGGACTACTCGCGTGCCAGGCCGGAGCCGCACGCGTCTACGCCATCGAGTCTGAGTCAATCATCAGCGTCGCCCGTCAGGTAGCACGAGACAACGGATTCGGTGAGCGCATCATCGCCATCCGCGAGCTCTCCACGCGCGCGTCCCTTCCAGAACCTGTCGATCTCATCGTCACCGACCTGGCTGGCCGCTTCGGATTCGAGGCGGGCCTCTTCGAGATGCTGCGCGATGCTCGTCGCCGCTTTCTCAAGCCTGGCGGCCGCATCATCCCTGCCTCCGTGACGCTGTGGCTCTGCCCGGTTGAGGCTCGCGACGTCCGCGCGCAGGTCGACTTCTGGTCAGGCTCTGTGGCCGGTCTGACATTCAGGGCCGCCCAGGTGATTGCCCGTTCGACCGGCTACCCGCGCCATTTCCGCAATGAGGACCTGCTCGCAGTTCCCGAACGACTCACCGGTGCCGATCTGAGTGATGACGTGGAGACGCTGTCCGGGCGTGTCGAATACACGCTGAGACGCGCGGGGTCACTCGATGGCATCGGCGGCTGGTTTTCGGCCACCCTCGCGCCTGGCATCGAGTTGACGAACGCGCCAGGCTCGCCCAGTCGCATCAATCGCCGCAACGTGTTCTTTCCGCTTCGCGATGCGGTTGCCGTCCAGGCTGGGGACCGCGTTGCGGTGTCGATGTACATCCGCCCTGAAAACCTCGTCGTGCGATGGCGCGTGGACGTGTCGCGAGATGACAAGACGCTGCATCTCACCGATGCGTCCACCTTCGAAGGCATGCTCGTGGCCGAGGAGGACGTCGAGCGGTCGCGCCCTGGCTTCCGGCCTGCGCTGACGGAAGCCGGCAGGGCGAGGCGGACGGTGCTCGAGCTGTGCGACGGCACGCACGTCCTCGCGGATATCGAGCGCGAAGTGTTCGAGTGCTACCCACGCCTCTTCAGCCGCGTGTCCGATGCGGCGGCGTTCGTGGGCGAGGTTCTCGCGCGGTACGCGGGCTAATGCGCGTTTCACTCACGAGCCGCGGAGGCGCAGAGGCGCGGAGTAAATCTTGGCTTGGTTTCTCGGCGTCTTTGCGTCTCTGTGGCTACGTGGAAGGGAAAATCGCTGTAATCCTAACGTGACGACGTATCAATGGTGCGAGCTCACGCTCGACGCGGACCTCGATCTTCCGGAGCTTCCGCAGTCCGGCCCGGCCGCAGGAGCGCCGACCTGGCAGGTCACCATGCGCGAGGGAGCGGCTCCACGCCGGCCAGGACGACGCTGGTTTCACCACTGGCGATTTCCCGATGGTCGGCGATGGGTCGCGTTTGCGCGGGATCCCGAGGGCTACATTCTCCGATTTCCACATCTGGCCGATTTCGACGTCCGCCCGGAGACGAGCGAGATCCATTGCCATCCGGGACCTGACACGCCATCGCACACGCTCCGTCATTTGCTGCTCGATCAGGTGCTTCCGCTCGTTGCCGGCGGACGTGATCGGGTCGCGCTTCATGGCAGCGTCGTCGCCATTGATCACGGCGCAATTGCGTTCCTCGGCGACCCGGGCCGAGGCAAATCAATGCTCGCCGCGCGTCTGGCACGACGGGGATGCCGGCTAGTGAGCGACGATTGCTGTTTGCTGAGATCCGGGAAATCCGGGTTCGACGTGGTGCCATCGTACCCGGGCGTCCGGCTGGCGCCCGACGCTGTCGATCACGTCTTTGGCACGCCGTTGGTCGCGCCACAGAGCGTGGCACACTACACGACCAAAGTGCGCATTGGAGACGACCGGCTCACATTTCAGGACACGCCACTGCCGATTCACCGACTGTACGTCATTGCGCCGCTCGAAGAACTAGAGGCGACGTCGGCCATCACCATCACGCCGCGCGCGCCGCGCGAGGCGTTCTTCGATCTGGTCAACTACACGTTCCACCTCGACGTCGGACACGCTCCACGGCTCCGCGAGACATTCAGCCTTGCCGCCGATATTGTGGAGCACATCGATATGCGCTATCTATCGTTCCCCTGGAATCTCTCGGAAGCCGACGCGGTGGCCGACGCGGTGCTGGCAGAGCAGATGTAGAGCGTCCACGCAGCTACTCGGGCTGCGGGGCCCAGGCTACTGTAGGTATCCGAGGTTGGCGGTTCCGTCGACGAAGTTGTTGTTGATCGCGTCGACGACGTTGTTCAGATCCGACATCGACACTCCGGGTGGCAGTGCGCTGGTTGTGCCACCAAGCACGGCGTTCGCCAAGGCGAGCACCTGATTGACAGTGTAGCCAGCCAGCTTGCCCGATTTCACCTTGAGCGCGCCGAGCCCGGACTTCGTCACGCCGGCGTTCGAGAAATCGACGCTCAGCCGCAGGGCCAGCACCTGACCCGCGAACACCCCCGCGTTAGAATTCGTCGGGTTCACCGCATTCGCCTTCAGCACACCGGGCTTGCCGCCCTGGGGCAGGAACACGGTGATCGCCATAGGGTTCGTGAATCGCAGCGTGTAGCCGCCTCCAATCAGAACCGACCCTCCCGGGTACACCTGCGCGAACTTCGCGTGCAGGAAGGCACCTGGATTGCCGCCGCTCGGCGTGGAGCCCCATCCACCCTGCGTCTGTGTTCTGAACTTGCCGCCCTGCGCCTGAACCGTGATCGTCACGGTTGCCACGTTACTCAACGCGGTGGTCACGGTGTCTTTCGCCCGGTAGGTGAACGTCACCGTCCCTGTGAAGCCGGTGGTGGGGGTAAACGTGAACGAGCCGTTGGAGTTGAGCGTCAGGTTGCCGCTCGACGCGTCGGCTACCAGAACTGCCGCCAGCGGACGGCCATCCACACTTGCGTCGTTTGCCAGCACACCCGGCGCGGCGATGGTCAGCGTCTGACCAGAGGTCATCGTATGCGAGTCGGGATTAGCCGTTGGCGGAACCGCCGCGGTCACGGTCACCGTAAACGACCCCTGTACGGAGGCGCCGCGAGAATCGGTCACCGTGCAGTTCACGGTGGTCACCCCGAGCGGGAACGTCGACCCTGAAGCGGGAACGCAGACGGCTGGGACCGAGCCGTCCTCGACGTCATGACCCGTCGCGGTAAACGTCACCACCGCGCTGTTGGTCGTGGTGGCGGGCTTGCTGATGTTGGCCGGCGGCGTGAACGTCGGCGCGTTGTTCTGCACCGTCACCGTGAACGAGCCCTCCGCCGTCGCCCCGCGGGAATCGGTCACGGTGCAGAACACCGTGGTCGTGCCAATTGGGAACGTCGCACCCGAAGCCGGCACGCAGAGGGCGTCAATTGCCACGTCCTCGACGTCGCTGCCGGTGGCGGTGAAGGCCACGGCAGCACCAGCGCTGCTGGTCGCCAGGGTCGTGATGTTCGCCGGCGGCGTAAACGTCGGTGCGTTGTTCTGGACAGTGACCGTAAACGAGCCCTGGGCCGACTTCCCATGTGAGTCGGTGACGGTGCACGTCACTGTGGTCGTCCCGAGCGGGAACGTCGAGCCGGAGGCCGGCACGCAGGTCGGGGTGAGCGCACCGTCCTCCAGGTCAGCGCCGGTCGCAGTGAAGGCCACCGCCGCGCCGGCACTGCTCGTGGCGAGCGTGGTGATGTTGGCCGGCGGGGCGACCGTCGGCGGGTGGTTCAGCACGGTGACCGTGAAACTGCCCGTCGCCGTGTGGCCGCGGCGGTCAGTGGCGCTGCACTCGACTGTGGTCGTGCCGATCGGGAACGTCGACCCGGTCGGTGGTGCACAGGTGACAGCGAGAGCTCCGTCCGCGGCGTCGTTGGCGGTGGCGATAAACGCGACAACCGCGCCGGCGGCGCCGGTCGCCTCGACGGTGATGTCGTCCGGTAAGTCGAGCACTGGCGGCAGCGTGTCCTGCACCTTGATCGTGAAGGTCTTCTCCGAGGTATTGCCGCGGGAATCCGTAGAGGTGCAGACCACGGTCGCGGGAGCTGGCGAGAACAGAGACCCGGACGGCTGTACGCAGTCGACAGTTGTGGCACCGTCGACGGCATCGATCGCCGTGACCACGTAGTCCACCTGTGTCAGAACACCGGTGGCTTCGACGATCAGGTCCACCGCCGGGACCGTGATGACCGGCGGAGTCGTGTCCACGACGTTGATGGTGAACGAATCGATGGTGCGGTTCCCGAAGTCGTCGGTGGCAGTGCATTCGACCACGGTGCTGCCCAACGGGAACGTGCTGCCGGACGCCGGATCGCACGTGATGGTCACGGCCAAATCGACGAGGTCGGTCGCCGAAGATGCGAAGACGACCGCTGCGCCCGCAGGACCGGTGGCTTCCTTGTTCCCAAGCACCGGCAGCGTCAACGCGGGCGGCGTGGTGTCGACGACTGTGATGGTAAAGGGCCGCGTCGATGAGTTTCCTCGCGCATCCGTCGCTGTGCAGGTGACCGTCGTCGCACCGAGAGGGAACGAGGAGCCGGGCGCCGCGACGCAGCTCAGTGCCACGTTGCCGCTCACGGAAT
>ORMF011801379.1_pt1 | contig 10031 bp, 8 predicted proteins | sample 1779871 | NCBI WGS metagenome assembly ORMF01 (sample SAMEA104232316, study PRJEB22302) | groundwater metagenome | biome: forest; feature: aquifer; material: groundwater | place: USA | collected 2011-08-07 | depth 5.4 m | reverse complement strand
CGAATATGGAAAGAAGAGCGGAGTACCGTGGGGCATTTCGGAATCCGGCTACAATACGATAGACGTCCGCCTTAACTACCAGTACCGGGCATTCGGCGTGCCAGGCCTCGGGCTGCGGCGCGGGCTCGCCGGGGATCTGGTAATTGCGCCCTATGCCTCGGCGCTTGCGCTGATGGTGGCGCCCGAGGAAGCGTGTCTGAATCTCGAGCGACTCTCTGCTGAAGGGTTTGAAGGGAAATATGGCTTCTATGAAGCGATAGATTATACACCTTCACGTTTGCCGCGTGGACAATCGAGTGCCGTGGTCCGGTCCTTTATGGCACATCACCAGGGTATGAGCTTACTCTCGCTGGCCTATCTGCTTCTGGACTGCCCGATGCAGAAACGATTCGAGGCGGAACCGGTGTTCCAGGCGACCATGCTGCTGCTCCAGGAGCGGGTGCCAAAGGCTACGGCGTTTTATTCGCACATTGCCGAGTCCTCCGACATACAGGAAACTTCCAGTGGTGCGGATATGCCGGTGCGCGTTTTCAGCAGCCCTGACACGCCCATCCCTGAAGTGCAGTTATTATCTAACGGCAGATACCACGTAATGGTCACGAACGCCGGCGGCGGTTACAGCCGATGGAAAGACCTTGCAGTGACACGCTGGCGCGAAGACAGCACCTGCGACAACTGGGGTACGTTCTGTTACCTCCGCGACGTGGCGAGCGGAGAGTTCTGGTCAACCGCATATCAGCCGACACTTAAGCGATCGAATAACTACGAAGCAATCTTTTCGGATGCTAAAGCGGAATTTCGCTGCAGGGACCACGACGTTGACACCCATACGGAGATCGCTGTTTCACCGGAAGATGATATCGAACTGCGCCGGATCACTATAACTAATCGCGCCCGGATACGAAGGACGATTGACGTCACGAGTTACGCGGAAATAGTTCTCGCATCGTCTGCCGCGGACGCACTGCATCCGGCGTTCAGCAATCTCTTTGTTCAGACTGAAATTATCCGCCAGCAGGGAGCTATACTCTGCACCCGCCGTCCCCGTTCCATGGACGAACAGCCACCGTGGATGTTCCATCTCATGGCAGTGCACGGGGCAGATATAGGAGAGGCTTCCTATGAGACTGACCGCATGCAGTTTATCGGGCGGGGAGGCACTATCGCTGACCCGCAGGCAATGCGCGGGGCAGCCGGTTTTTTTACGGGGTCACTCTCCGGAAGCCAGGGCTCAGTGCTCGATCCGATTGTTGCTGTGCGGTATCGGATAACCCTTGATCCGGAAGAATCGGCAACGATTAATATTGTCTCCGGCATCGGCGAAAGCCGCGATGTGTGCCTGGGCCTTGTGGAGAAATACCAGGACCGGCGTCTCGCAGACCGTGTCTTTGAACTGGCGTGGACACATAGCCAGGTGCTCCTGCGGCAGCTCAATGTTACAGAGGCAGATGCGCAACTCTATGGACGCCTTGCCGGCTCTGTGATCTATGCCAATTCTTTGCTGCGAGCCGAACCCGGTGTCATCAACAACAACCGCAGGGGGCAATCCGGTCTATGGGGCTACTCCATCTCAGGCGATTTACCAATCGTGCTGCTGCAGATTGAAGATCCGGCCAATATAGACCTGGTGCGCCAACTCGTGCAGGCCCACGCATACTGGCGATTAAAAGGACTGGCGGTGGACCTTGTGATCTGGAACGAAGATCGCGCCGGTTACCGGCAACTTCTGCAAGACCGGATCATGGGGCTCATTGCCGCAGGCGTCGAAGTCAACGTGACCGATCAGCCAGGCGGCATTTTTGTAAGACCTGCGGATCAGATATCGAACGAGGACCGCATCCTGCTCCAAACCGTAGCTCGTGCCATCATCACCGACAGCCGGGGAATACTGGCGGACCAGATCAACCGTCGCAGTATTGTAGAAGTAACAGTGCCGCTCCTTACATTGACCCGAACCCATCGGTCCGAACCACTGGCAATAGCTGCATTGCCCCGCCACGACCTGATGTTCTTCAACGGACTCGGCGGATTCACGCCTGACGGGCGCGAGTACATTATTACGACAACGCCTGGGCAGGTGACACCTGCGCCGTGGGTGAACGTCCTGGCAAATCCGCACTTCGGAACGATTATTTCGGAAAGCGGAGGTGCTTACACATGGAGCGAGAATGCCCACGAGTTCCGTCTCACTCCATGGGGGAACGATCCCGTGAGCGATTCGGGCGGAGAGGCGTTTTATATCCGGGATGAAGAGCGCGGACACTTCTGGTCCCCTACGCCGCTGCCCTGCCGCGGGGCAACGCCTTATGTTACACGGCACGGATTTGGCTACAGTGTCTTCGAGCACACTGAGCGCGGCATCCGCTCTGAGATGTGGGTTTACGTTGCCCCGGATGCTTCGGTAAAGTTTACGGTGCTGAAAATACGAAACGAGTCGGGTAGATCCCGGCACCTCTCTGCCACCGGATATGCGGAGTGGGTGCTGGGAGATCTGCGGCCAAAAACAGCAATGCATGTGATTACCGAACTTGATTCCAACAGCGGTGCGCTTTTTGCGCGGAATTCCTACAACGCGGAGTTCGCTGACCGGGTTGCCTTTTTTGATGTTGACGATGTATCCCGGACTTTAACCGGCGACAGGACTGAGTTCCTCGGGCGCAACGGCACACTTCGGAATCCCGCGGCGATGACCAGGTTGCGCCTCTCCGGCAAGGTGGGGACCGCTTTGGACCCCTGTGCTGCTATTCAGGTTCCATTCGAGTTGGCTGACGGGCAAGAGCGCGAGATCATCTTCAGGCTTGGCGCAGGGCGGGATGCTGCTGCTGCTGGCAAACTGGTACGTCGTTTCCGGGGAGCAGCTGCCGCGCGCGGAGCGCTCGAAGCAGTGTGGCAGTACTGGAATGACACGCTTGGTGCAGTGCAGGTGGAAACACCCGACCAGTCTGTTGATATTATGGGCAATGGCTGGCTCTTGTACCAAACTCTTGCGTGCCGTCTTTGGGCCCGGAGCGGATACTATCAGTCGGGCGGAGCCTTTGGTTTCCGCGACCAGTTACAGGACGTGATAGCGCTCATCCATGCGGACCCGGGCCTCGCGCGTGAGCATCTCCTGATATGCGCGGCCCATCAGTTCAAGGAGGGTGATGTCCAGCATTGGTGGCATCCTCCGTCAGGGAGGGGTGTGCGTACACACTGTTCGGACGATTTTCTCTGGTTGCCGCTGGCTGTCTCCCGCTACGTTCTGAGCACCGGGGACACAGGAGTGCTGGATGAACCCGTCCGTTTCCTCGATGGCCGCCCGGTAAACACTGATGAGGACTCGTATTACGATCTTCCCCGCGTGTCTGAACAAACTGCCGGTTTGTATGATCACTGTGTGCGTGCCATTCTGAGGGGCATCAACCTTGGCGTGCACGGCCTGCCGCTCATCGGCTCGGGTGATTGGAACGACGGCATGAACATGGTGGGCGAACACGGCAAAGGCGAAAGCGTCTGGCTGGGCTTCTTCTTTTATGAAGTGCTCATGCGGTTCACTGAGATTGCAAGACTGCATGGCGACCTGGCCTTTGTCGAACGCTGCCAAAAAGAGGCAGCTCAATTGCGCCGGAATATCGAAAAGAATGGCTGGGATGGCGAATGGTATCTTCGTGCTTTCTTCGATGACGGCATGCCGCTTGGTTCGGCAAGTAATCCTGAATGCCGGATTGATTCCATTGCGCAAAGCTGGTCTGTTCTCTCCGGGGCCGGGGATGCCAAGCGTTCAGCCATGGCAATGGAATCAGTGGACAAACGCCTTATTAGACGTGACCATAGACTTATCCAACTCCTGGATCCGCCGTTTGATAAATCGAATTTGAATCCCGGCTACATAAAGGGATATGTGCCGGGTGTAAGAGAGAATGGAGGACAATACACTCATGGGGCTATCTGGACAGCTATGGCATTTGCCGCCTTGGGCGACAGCCGGCGCGCGTGGGAACTACTAGCAATGATCAACCCTTTAAACCACGGGAGATCTCCGGAGGAAATTGAAATCTACAAAGTAGAGCCGTACGTTGTCGCAGCCGATGTATATGCGGTCTCACCGCACAGCGGCCGTGGTGGATGGACATGGTACACGGGATCGTCCGGCTGGATGTACCGGCTTATACTGGAATCACTCCTGGGGCTGAGGCTTGAAAAAGACAAACTGTGTTTCGAGCCGTGCCTGCCTGCGGATTGGGAGTCGTTCAAGGTGCATTACCGCTATCGGAAAACTCTCTATCATATCACCGTCGTGCAAACGCGCGATGGAAAGAGCGAGACAAGTGTGACCGTTGATGGAGTTGAGCAACCCGACAATGCTATCCCACTTGTTGATGACCGTCAGGAACACTCCGTAGAGGTGAGGATACCTGTTAAGGAAGGATGAGAAATACATAGACTGTATCTTTTGTTGTCTATCGGAAATTTGGGAGCGGATGAAAGAATTAGAAATCAGGAATTAAATATGGTGTCCCCCGAATATGAATATGCTGGGGTCTTTAGGTCTTATAAATAGCCGAGATTGATTAACCTGTAGCGCATAGCCTCTTCGCTGACCTTGAAATATTCAGCCAGATCAGACACATATTCGATACCAGCTTCAACACATCTCTCAATTAGTTCTGCAGGCATGAGCAGCTCAGCAGCAAAAAAATTAGCTTCAGTTTCCTGAGAAGATTGAATTTTATCAGCCCTGAAATAGACAGGGTCTATCCCGTCTACAGTATCGCAGCGTTGGATATCGTAGTGCAGGATATCATCAGTATGCAAAATATGATGGCCGATTTCATGCGCAATTGTAAATCTTTGTCTCTGTTCCGTGTGTTTTTCATTGACGCCTAGGAACAATTTTTCCCCTTTCTTATAAAAAACACCGGAAATGTCATTGGAAAAGGGATGGTAATGTATTGATATATTTTTGCAGCTAGCGATCTCTTCAAGGTCTATGGCGACGGTCTTCCGTTTTTCAATCTTTATTGAGTCAAGGTCTATATTGCAGTCTGCAAAAAGCCTCTGAACTTTTCTTTTAATTGTGCGGAACGGTATGCGCTCATTCATCTTTGGGCTCCTCCTTTTTTTCTACATTTTTTATAAAACCCATAATCTCTTCTTTCTGTTCATTACTCTCTAATTTTTCAAGCAATCTTTCTGGTAAAGCTGCTGCCTTGATTTCGTCAATTGAAGGAAGGAAATCAGTTATATCTTTTCCTGTGTGTTCGGCAATGAGGTACAAGTCAGAAATATAAATGGCGGTATTGCCGCTTTCGTAGTTGGCTAAAGAAGCACGTGACACTTTAATAGCGTCAGCAAGTTTTGCCTGAGATAAGCCAGCCGCTTCTCTACCATCTTTTATTCTCTTGCCAATCAGGACATAGATGCGATCTGCATCAATCATCGATTAAATAATACAGTGTTATTAACATGGAGTCAATAGTTACTTTCACTAACTTTATTATAAATAGTTTTATCCTGTCACAGCAAGTTAAATTTGCATCGCCCATAACCCATTAAAAAAAGTGCAAATGTTTGCATGAATATACATCAAGCTATCTGTATTATATACTTGACAAACGCTTAGATGTTTGTTATCCTAGACCAAACATGCGAAGGGAGGATTACTGACATGGCGAAGAAGACGGTTTATCAATAAAGCAGACAAAGCCCCTTTTAAAGGGGTCAGAAAAGAAAAATAGGAGGAAACTATTATGGAAAAATCTGATGTAAAAGAGCATGATGTTCATCCACAGACCGGTCCAACCGTAACCATTACTGTGGACAACAAGGAAGTGAGCGTTCACCGTGGTCATAGAAGCGTGGCCGAAATCAAAGAAGCTGGAGGCGTACTGCCTGAATATGTCATTGACCAGATTGTAGGTGGAGAAATCAGGCCGCTTCAGAATAACGATGCCATTACCATCAAAGGCGGTGAGCGGTTTATCAGCCACCCAGATGATGGAAGAGCATCATAACTAGAGCTGCAGTGGATTTTCCAGCAGTGCAAATTGAGGAACTGGGAAAACATTATGAAGGTGTCCGTCGTGTAGAAGAGGGCGGGATTACTTACTTCTATATACCCGCCCTTGGTCTTCCTGATGGCTGTGAACCTAAAGTCGTCGAGGCCATGTTTTGCCCAATGAAGAGGGATAGTTATGAATCAAGGCTATTTCTATCGATAATGGTTAAGATGCCGTTTGCTCGAAACTGGAATGCAAATGTTCGTATTATGGAACGTCAATGGTATGCATTTTCTTACAACAACGTTAAGGGGATGACGTTACTACAAATGTTAGCAGCTCACCTTAGGGGAATGAAAGAAAATAGATGAAGGTAATTTTTAAAATGACCCGGAAAATGCTGGACGAGGTAAAGAGGGATTTGGCCCGTCCACATTCGATTGCTTTTGAGAGAATCGGCTTTATTTATGTCCGACCTGGCACTATTACTGAAGGGCAGTTGATACTTGCCACAGGATATCAGCCTGTTCGAGACAAGCATTATGTTGAGGCTGAGGATGGGGATTATGCAGGCGCAATAATTAACAGATATGCCATTACAGAAGCTATGCAAAGAGCGTTGAATACTGGCGAAGGTGTCTTTCATGTTCATATGCACGATTTTGGCATCTATGGAGCTTTTTCTCAAGTTGACCTGCATAGTTTGAATGATCTGATGCCGTGCTTCTATAGCATTAACCCCGCAGTAATACATGGTGCATTGCTTATAACCCCCCCAAATATTATCGGGAAATATTGGACTCGCGGCAAAGCGGCTCATAACTTTGCAAGAATCTCAGTTATAGGCTATCCTTGCTTTTATTATGAGGCAAAAGACTGTGGATTCTGAACGTTATAGCCGTCAATCTTTTCTAGGCGAGCATTCCGAACAAATAATATCAGCGCGGATGATAGGCATTGTCGGGGTTGGCGGAGGAGGTTCTCATATTGTCCAGCAACTCTCTCACGTAGGATTCAAGAATTTTGTTTTATACGATCCAGATATAACTGTTCTTTCAAATCTCAATAGAACCGTCAACGCGACTGAAGAGGATGTTGAACTGGGAACCCAGAAGATTAAGATAGCGCGCAGATCAATTAACTCTCTACATTCAGATGCAGTGATAAGGGTTATCGACAAGCGCTGGCAAGAGGAACCCAAGCCCTTACGAGAATGCGACATCGTTTTTGGATGTGTGGACAAGTATCAGGAAAGGCATGAACTTGAAGTTAGTATGCGAAGATATCTCATCCCATATATAGATATTGGCCTGACAGTTGTGCATTATCCACCGCGCCCCCCTTTGATGAGTGGCCATGTGTTTTTGTCAATGCCTGGTAAGCCATGCATGTGGTGTCTTGGCGTATTATCAGAAGGCAAATTGGCGGATGAGACGCAGAAATACGGTGACACCGGTCCTCGACCACAGGTTGTTTGGTCAAATGGCATTCTTGCCTCCACGGCTGTAGGGCTTGCTGTGGACTTGGTTACAGGATGGACACAGAATTTATCTGATGTGATATATCTGCTCTATGAAGGGAATTATGGGATTTTGAAGCCTCATGACCGATTGAAGGAAATAGACCTAAAAAAGCAATGTGCTCACCATCAACTCATGAATGTTGGTGACCCGAATATCTAAGGTATTTTATCTTCCCCACACGCATATTCTTGCCCCCACCTCCGATAAAAAATCTCCTGTGAGCTTTCAATCAAAATCCATAACTCGAAGCAAGCAATAACGCATAAACTTGAAGGATGGCTTTATAAAAAATACTTCTATATTTTTGGCGGATAGAAAACACCAAGAACCATAAAATTATCTCTGAACCTCTGCATATTCCCCACATAAAAATAAGTATCGGTTTTCTCAGAACACATACTATTGAGCCATCTTTCAGAAATCTTTTTTAACAAGGTATTTTCATCTTTATATTTCCATCTCCATTTCCTAAACGACTGAAATATTTCCCAGTCAATTATAGGCAAGTTATGGCTTGGGCAACCTGAGCGCCCGCCACAAGAAAATATATACCTGAAATCAAAGGGAACATCTTCTATTGCCTTCTTTGGTTTTTTAATGAAATTGCCCTGTGTATAATATTTTTCACGCTCCTCGTCTTTTTCAGGTTTTACTTTTTTATAAACAAAATGAATATTTTGCGGCTTGAACATGCCCAATGATTTTCTATTAATTTTGTTTTCTTCCAGTATGCTGCATAAAGAGCTTGATACGGTGGGCAGGACTATTTTTTTCCTAAGAGCCCAGTTCTTATCTTTTGCTGTGTTATAGTGCTCCAAAATTTTAATGCTTCCACTATCAACTTTATAACTTTCCGGCCTTGTATCGGCAGGAGCTTTTTCAGCCTTCAACTCGATTATGCTGTATTTTTTAAATTTCTTATCATCGTCCAGGTCTCTGAAAGGTATGGGATATAAACGTATCCACTTATTTGATTTAAGGTCTATGCCCGCGACACAAACTGTTTCTTCATATTTTTTGCTTGGATTCGGATAAGCTTTAACAGTAACGAGAACTTGTTTTGTCTCTAATGCCATATTCGGGTTATATGTGCGTGATTATAAGACCATTACCGTCAACTTCTTTGATTTTTTCTGCAACTATTTTCCTGTGGCATTTGGCCTGATCTCTTTCAAAACACATAATACAGCTTGTCTCATGCATTATGGTATCTTCGTATAACTTTTTAACGATATCTAATTTGGTTTGTATATATGCAGAATACTTTGTGAAGAAATAGCCATAGTCATTATTCTCATGGAGTTCTTCCCGCAATATTTTTGGACTCCCCAGTTCTTTTATGTGGATATATTTTATGCCTGCTTCCTCAAGGTGTTCTGAAAGTTTAGTTTTTGAGAATCCTGATTTCCTGCTGGCGGGTATTTCCCTTACGTCAATAAGGGTTTGTACTTTTTTGCTCAGGAGCCTATTAATAAATTCTTTTATGTCTCTTCCTTCGTATCCTACGGTTAATAATGAAATAGGCTCTATGACATCCTCCACTGTACTAAATTTTTACCATTATAACAAATTTCCGGCTATTTTTAACAAAGCATTTTCCCTGCCTAAATTCAAAAATATCCAACCCCATGCCCGTTCATATTCACATCCCCAAGACAGCCATGGGTATAGGAGCGGAAGGCTAATTAATATATAATATACTGTGCCGGCGAATATGTGCCGGAAAAGCTCCGGCGTTTGTTCGCTTTACCGGACTGTTTTGCTGACACGGCACTTACATGATACAAGAGGAGGAATAAAGGATGGCAGTTGCCAAGAAGATTGATGTATTAATGCAGGAAAAAAGACATTTCCCGCCGTCAAAGGAATTCAGCAGGAGGGCTCATATCAAAAGCCTGGAAGAATACGAAAAGATATACAAACGGTCTATTGATGATCCAGAAGGTTTCTGGGCGGAGATGGCTGAAAAGAACCTGACATGGTTCAGGAAGTGGGATAAGGTCCTTGAATACAATTTTGAAAAACCCGAGATTAGATGGTTTCAGGGCGGCAAGCTCAATGTCTCATATAACTGCCTTGACAGGTTTATAAATACACCCGTACGGAATAAAGCGGCAATCATATGGGAAGGGGATGACGGCTCATATAAAACATACACCTATCAGCAGATGTATTATGAAGTAAATAAATTTGCCAATGTCCTGAAAAAACATGGAATAAAAAAGGGCGACAGAGTAACCATCTATCTGCCAATGATACCTGAACTTGCCATCTCAATGCTTGCCTGTGCAAGAATTGGCGCTATCCACAGCATTGTCTTTGGCGGATTCAGTGCGCAGGCATTAAGGGACAGGATTCAGGACTGTAAATCAAAGCTGATAATTACCGCGGATAAAGGCGTAAGGGGGGGGAGGATGGTTGCGCTTAAGGCAAATGCCGATGAAGCGCTTCATGAATGCCCGACAGTGGGGAAAATGATAGTTGTAAAAAGGGTTGACGGAATAGACATGGAGCCCAGCAGGGATGTCTG
>ORMF011292745.1_pt1 | contig 10031 bp, 7 predicted proteins | sample 1779871 | NCBI WGS metagenome assembly ORMF01 (sample SAMEA104232316, study PRJEB22302) | groundwater metagenome | biome: forest; feature: aquifer; material: groundwater | place: USA | collected 2011-08-07 | depth 5.4 m | reverse complement strand
GCAGCCCTTTGCCAAGGGGTGCGGGGGATGTTCCCCGCACTTCTATTCGTTACTCCGAGGAGTCCCTTGAACCCCTTGAAGGGGTTCAAGGGACCCGATTACCGTTATTGCGGCGTCAGGAAGCTCCCGGCCGACGTCCACGACACCGGGATGCCGTCGCCCTGGACCTTGGGCCGCACCCGCCAGTAGTAGGTGTTATTGGCCTGCAGCGGGTAGACGGCCGGGATGGCGTAGCTGTTGGGTGGGTTGGTGACACCGCCGTGGCGGAGTTCCCAGTAGAGGAACGAACCGGTCCCGAAGTTGGGATCCTCGCTCACCTGCACCTCGTAGTAGAAGATGCTGCTGTCGGTGTTGGCCCACCGCAGCGTGGGGGTGCGGCTCGCCACCCGGCTCCCCGGTGCGGGGTCAGTCAGACTGATGGTCGCAATTCCGGGCGAGGGCGTCTTGAAGGTCTGGCCGCTGGACCATGGTCCCCATTGAGGGCTGCCATCCGATAATGCGGTGGTGGCGTAGCTCACCCGGATCCGCCAGGTATAGGTCATGCCGGGCAGCAGCACGTAGTTTCCGGTGCCCAACACCGGCGGCTGCAACGTGTAGCTCTGTTCGATGTTCCGGATGATGTTCACGGAGGGGCCGTCGTTGTTGGCGGGCGACACCTGCAACTGATACTGGGTGGCGCCGGGCACCGGACCCCACGAGAGGGTGGTGCTCATGGCGGAGAGCGCGGTGGCGTTGGCAGGCCCCAGCGCCGTGGGGGCCTTGATGGCCACCAGCGGGCTGATGCTGACGCTGTTCGATCCGCTGTTGGCCACGTAGAGCTTGCCCGCCTGAGCGTTCATCGCGATCCCGGCCGGCCCGGCCCCCGCGTTCATGGTGGCGAGCAGTACGTTGTTGTCGCCGTCGATGACCGAAACGCTGCCGGTCCCGCCGTTGGTCACGTAGACCAGGTGTCCCTGGCGGAACACGGCCACGCCGCGGGGCCCGGTCCCCACCGGCGCCGTCGCGATGACGCTGTGGGTGGTGGTGTCGATGACAGAGAGGCTGTTGCTGCCGCTGTTGATGGCGTACAGCCGGTTGTTGTCCGGGTTGACGGCCAACCCCGTCGGCGCCTGCCCCACCGGGATCGAGGCCACCACGATGTTGCTGAAGCCGTTGATAACCGAGATGTCGTTGCCGCCCTGGTTGGCCACGTACAGGATGTTGGCGCCGCCGGCGAATGCGGCCGCGGACGGCCCGGAGCCGACGTTGATGGTCGAGGTCACGGCGTTGCTGGCGCCGTTGATGATGGACACGTTGCTGCTGCCCTGGTTGACCACGTAGACGGTGTTGTTGGCCGGGTTCCCGGTGACCGCCAGCGGCAGCGTGCCCACCGGAATGGTGGCCTTCACCGTATTGTTGGTCCCGTCGATGACCGACACCGAGTTGGCCCCCTGGTTCGCCACGTAGGTCATGTTGGTCACGCTGTTGACCCACACCCCTGAGGGGCTCACCCCCACCGAAACCTTGGCCGTCACGGCGTTGGCGGCGTTGATGACCGACACGGTGCCCGACCCCATGTTGGCCACGTACGCCGCGCCGGTGGTCGTGTTCACGTCGACGCTCACCGGGTTGGCTTCCACCGCCACTTCGGCCAGCGGTTCCGGTCCCGTGATCGGCGTCGCAGTGGGCGATGGTGTGGCCGGGGGCGTGGCCGTCGCGCTGACCGACGGGGTGGCCGTGGGTGTCGCCGTGGCGCTGCCGGTCGCGGTGGGGGTGGCGGTGAACGTCGCGGTCGGGGTGGGTCCGATCTGCGCGGGGTTGACGAAGGCGCGGAGCAGCCCGTCCTGGGCGATGTAGACGTGGCTGTTGGCCACGGCAGGGGAGGACTGCGTCTGGCCGATGGGGAAGCTCCACCGCACGCCGCCGGTGGCCGGGTCCAACGCATACAGGTTCTGGTCGTACGACGCCACCCACACCGCCCCACCCGCGATGGCGGGGGAGGAGTAGACCGCACCCCCGGTGGCGGTCCGCCATTTCAGGCTGCCGGAGTTGGCGTCGAGCGCCACCACCGAGCCGTCGAGCGCGCCGAAGTAGACCACCCCGTTGGCCACCGCCGGCGATGAGCGCACCGAGTAGACCGCGGCCGCCAATCGGGGCGACGCCTCCTCACCGCGCCGCCCCTCGGTGGACCCGGCGGGCGCGGGAACGGTGCTGCTCACCGCCACCCGCCAGCGCAGCACGCCGCTGGCGCCGTCCAGGCTGTACAGATAGCCATCGTCGGCGCCGATGTAGACATTGCTGCCCAGCACTGCGGGCGACGACTGGATCGAGCTGCCGGTCGAATAGCTCCAGCGGATGCTGCCGGTGGCGGCGTCGAACCCGTAGACCACCCCGTTCTGGTTGGCGATATACACGGCATCGCCGGTGACCGCAGGCGAAGCCAGCACCGGACTCCCGGTTGGATGCACCCACTGAAGGCTGCCGAAGGCGGCGTCGAAGGCGTAAACCCGCCCATCCGACGCGCCGAAGAACACCTTGCCGCCGTTGACCGTGGGCGAGCTGTTGATGCCGCCGGCGGCGGTGTAGCTCCAGCGCGGGGTGCCGGTGGCCACCTCCATGGCGTAGAACTTGCCGCTGTTGTTGCCAAAATAGACCAGGCCGTCCGCCACCGCCGGGGTCGAGTAGATGCCGGCGCCGGTGGTGACGCTCCATCCCTCCGCCCCCGAATCGGCGACAAAGGTGCGCAACTTGCCGTCGACCCCGCCCAGGTAGAGGCGGCCGTCGGCCACGCTGGGCGAGGCGATGCCCACGTTGCCGGGCGGCAGCGCGAAGCTCCAACGCTGGCTGAGCGGCAGCGCGATGGCCCCCTGATCCGCGTTGTAACCCGAGTGATCCGGTGAGCGGTGGAACATGGGCCAATCGCCCGGCTGCGCCGCGCTGACGTGGGGCGCCAGCAGCGCCGGACCGGAAACAAGCCCCACCAGCACCGCCGCGGCCATCCCCGCCAACAATCGACGTTGCAACCTCATACGACACCCCCTGAAGCGCAGACCTACCGAGCTTGCCCCCAGTCTACCTCAAGGCGGATGGACTGTAAATGTAGCGTTGCCGTATGATGAACCACAAGATGTGGGGATTGTCACCCGCTGCCGCGAAGACAACGAAGCGGCCACCCGAGATCTGGTGAATGAAGAACCCAAGAGGCCCCGTGGCCGGCCTGAACTCACTGTTGGAAAACCACCGGGAAGCGTTATGGGCAGCGGGCAAAGCGTTCCTGTTTTCCCGCAGCATAGTTCTGTTGGCTGCGCTGCTGGCCCCCGTGTTTTTGCCCGAACAACCGCTGGCAGACCTACCACCAGATCAGATGCACACTCAGGCCCCCCCGATCTTCGACGCCTTCGTTCGCTGGGATGGGATGCACTACCTGTCTATTGCGCGGGATGGCTATTCGACCCAGGGAGGAGTATGGGGTAACAACACTCCGTATTGGCCGCTTTACCCCGCCCTGATGCGACTGTTGGGAGGGTGGGCTGGGGAGACCGGTCTGGTAATTGCAGGATTGGGACTGTCCAACCTCTGTTTCTTCTTCGCTTTGTTCACCATGTATCGAATCGGGCGCTCCTACTTGGAGCCAGCCGCTGCGAATCGAAGCGTGCTCTACCTCGCCCTTTTCCCGACCTCGTTCCTTTTCAGCGCTCTGTACGCCGAATCGCTGTCTCTGCTGTTGGTGTTGTTAACGTTGGTTTGCTTGGAGGGGAATCGATGGTTGCGAGCGGGGATGCTCGGAGGTCTTGCAGCACTTTCTCGCGGTCCTCTTGTCTTATTGACAGCACCAATCTTGTGGAAATGGCTTCGGTCTGGATGGACTCAACCACGCCTCAAACGACCTTTGGCTGCATGCCTCCTGGTACCTGCTGGCACGGTTCTTTTCACGGGAGTTCTTTGGTTTACTGTGGGCGACCCTCTCGCCGCAATCCGGGTAGTTGAGCGAAGGGCCGGCTCCGGCGGGAGCCTTGATTTTTTTTCGGTAGTGGCCGCTCTTGTTGCACAGGGAAAGGTGCCGGGGTTTGAATTTCTCTATCCGGCCTTCCTCACCATCATCGTGTTGGCCGCCGGCGCCCGACTGCCAGCCCAATGGAACAATGGGATTGTGGCGTGGTTTTGGGCGTACACGATCCCCGTCGTGGTGCTTTCGAACGTCAGTGGCATACCGTTTTACAGCACTGCGCGCTTCCTGTTGTTCTCATTTCCCTCGTTCTTGGTGATGGGTCAGTGGGGGCGCAAACGGCCGGTCCATCTGCTCTTTGTGAGCCTGGGTGGGGTCTTCCTGGTGTTGAGCACCATGCTGTTTGTACAGTGGTATTGGGTTGCATGAGGCGGTTGCGTTCGTCCTTTGTGACCGTCGCGCCGGACACTTATAATGGGCGTCAAGTCATCCCGGAGGGCCCCCGATGCCGGATTCCCGTGAGGCGCTTGTAGAGGGCCTTTCCGTGGTCATACCCGTGTTCAACAGCGCTGGGATTCTGCCCGAATTGATGCGCCGGCTCTCCCCGGTGCTCGCTGGAACCGGCGGTCCCTTCGAGGCGATTTTGGTCAACGACGGCAGCCACGACACCAGTTGGGATGCGATCTGCCGCCTTGTGAGCGAATACCCCTGGGCCCGCGGCCTCGACCTCATGCGGAACTTCGGGCAGCACAACGCGCTGCTCTGCGGTATCCGGGAGGCTCGTTACGCCACGATCGTCACCATGGACGACGACCTGCAACACCCGCCGGAAGAGATTCCATTGTTGCTCCAGCGGCTTCAGGAGGGGTGTGCCGTGGTGTATGGCTACCCCGCGGTCGCGCAGCACTCCCTCATGAGGAACCTCACCTCGGCGCTCGCCAAGGCTGCGCTGCAAGGAGCCATGGGAATCGAGACCGCTCGCCAGGTTAGCGCCTTCCGGGCGTTCCGGACCGAAATTCGGGACGCCTTCGCCGACTATCGCAGCCCCTACGTATCCATTGATGTCCTCCTCACCTGGGGCACCACCAGGTTTGCCGCAATCCCGGTGCGGCACGATCCCCGGCATTCGGGAGTCTCCAATTACACCTGGCGCAAGCTGCTCACCCACGCCATCAACCTCACCACCGGGTTCAGCACCTGGCCGCTCCAGTTGGCCAGCCTCATAGGGTTTGCGTTCACCCTATTCGGGATGGCCGTCCTGGGCTACGTCCTCATCCGTTACTTGATTGGCGGCGGCGTGGTGCCCGGTTTCGCGTTCCTCGCGTCGATCATCGCCGTCTTTTCCGGGGCCATCCTCTTCGCCCTGGGCATCATGGGCGAGTACCTCGCCCGGATGCACCTCCGCAGCATGGGACGGCCGCACGCCGTCATTCGCGAGGCAACTCCCCCCACAAAATCCTTGAGGAAGGAATTGTTGAGCCATGAACAATGAGCGGTTTTTCGTTTCTCGCGCGCCGCTGGAAGAGCACCGTTTCGGAGTCCGGGCAGCGCGGGCAGAAGGGATTACCGAAGAAAACCTGTCGCAGGTGGTCAATTTCTGCCATGAGTCCCAGGCTCAGTTCTTGATCGCCCGCTGCAGCACAGAACAACAAAACGCGGCACAAGCCATGGAAAGCATGGGATTCCTCTTGATGGACACGCTGGTGGTTTATGCCCGTGACCTGAAAAAGCCAATACCCTCTTCCGACTCTCCGGTAACGATTAGATTTATGGAGCACGGGGAAGAAAGCCGGGTTGTAGAGGTCATCGCAGAAACATTCAACGGGTACCGTAGTCATTACCATGCGGACTCCAAACTTGACCGCGCGAGTTGCGACGAAGTTTATGTGGATTGGGCCCGCCGGTCTTGCACAAACAAAAACGTCGCCGATGGGGTCATGGTCGCCTCAATAGAAGGGCGAATCGTTGGTGTCCACACTTTGCGCAAGAATGACTTAGTGGAAGGCCAGCCGATGCTGACGGGGGTCACATCAGAGGCGCAAGGACGCGGGATCTACCGGACGTTTGAGTTGCGGGCCATGGAATGGTTCCGCAACGAAGGGCTGGAGCGTATGTTGTTTGCATCCCAGATCACAAACACCGTGGTCCAACGGATTTGGTGCCGGATAGGGGCTGAGCCCAGCCACTCCTACTACACCTTCCACAAGTGGTTCGACTGACGTGGCCGCGTCCACCCCCATCCCCTTCAACCGCCCCTGTTTCGAAGGCAACGAACAGGCCTACATCGCACGGGCGCTGGCGAACGGCCACCTCTCGGGCGACGGCGAGTTCAGCCGTCGTTGCCACGCGTTATTGGAGGACGCCCTCGGCGTGCCCAAAGCGCTGCTGACCACCTCCTGCACCGACGCCTTGGAGCTGGCCGCGCTACTGCTGGAAATCAAACCCGGCGATGAGGTCATCGGTCCGGCGTTCACCTTTGTGTCCACTATTAACGCCTTCGTTATCCGGGGGGCGACGCCGGTATTCGTGGACATCCGGCCGGATACCCTCAACCTGGATGAGCGGCTCATCGAAGCCTGCATGACGCCCCGGACCAAAGCCGTGCTTCCGGTGCACTACGCCGGGGTCGGCTGCGAAATGGACGAGATCATGCGCATCGCGGGACGGCACGGCGTCGCTGTCGTTGAGGACAACGCGCACGGTCTGTTCGGCCGTTACCGCGGCCGGTTCCTGGGAACGTTCGGCGCCCTGGCGACCCAGAGCTTCCACGAGACCAAGAACTTCAGCTGCGGCGAGGGCGGCGCGCTGCTCATAAACGATCCCCAATACATCCAGCGCGCCGAAATCCTGCGGGAGAAAGGTACCAACCGCAGCCGCTTCTTCCGCGGAGAGGTGGACAAGTACACCTGGGTGGATATTGGCTCCAGCTTCCTGCCGTCCGACCTGCTGGCCGCCGTGCTCTGCGCCCAACTGGAAGCACGGGCGTCGATCCAGGCCAAGCGAAAGCGGGTCTGGGACTACTATTGGCAAAAACTGAAAGAATGGGCGGGGCGCAACAGCGTCCGGTTGCCCATTATTCCCGAGCATTGTGAGCAACCGTACCACATGTTCTACCTGCTGCTACCGTCGCTGGACGTCCGCCAGCGTCTGATCGATCACCTGAAAGCGAGGGGGATCTTGAGTGTGTTTCACTATCTGCCGCTGCACCTCTCCGATATGGGGCGGCGGTTCGGCGGCCGGGAAGGCGATTGTCCGGTCACGGAAGATGTCAGCGACCGCCTGCTGCGGCTGCCGTTCTACAACGACCTGACAGAATTGGATCAAGCACGAGTCGTGACCGCTCTTCAGGAACTCGACCTTTGACTGGTGGGTGGGCATGCTGAGGCGATTGCTGCATTGGATTGTTTCCAAAGGCCGCGTTCATAACTGGGTTCAATACGCGGTAGGGGCAGATTATGTCTTCCGCCGGGTCACGACCCATCTTCGAGCGGCGCCTATTGGGCGTCCAATCCTACTGGACGTGGGAGGCGGCGGAGGACTGATAGCATCGTATCTGCCGCCTTCCTATAGGTACGCCTGCTTGGACCTGGATCGGCGGAGGCTGAGTCACAGCAGAGTGGGTCGGGCGACCGAGGGTTTCATCTGCGGAGACGCAGCAAGCCTGCCTATCGCCACCGCGAGTGTCGACGCTGTCGCATGCACCGCAGTGTTGCACCACATGCCCGATCAACTTGTCAGTTCTCTAATGGAAGAATGTGCAAGGGTTATTAAGCCCGGCGGTCAGTTCGTCTTCCTCGATCCGATCTGGCGACCCGACCGCCCATGGGCTAGGCTTCTGTGGCGTTACGATCAGGGCAGTCACCCCCGGGCTGCCCAGACGCTGGAGGCTATCGTTCGCGGCCATTTCGGAATCATCTTAACAGAACGTTTCACTGTGATCCACGAATACTTCCTGGCCATAGGGTCACCTGTGATGATATCCGGAACCGGAAGACCGGGTATGCACGCGGAAGCGGATTGAAACGCCGTTTCGCGTCATTCGGCGCGCCGCCATACCGAATAGGGCCCGTAAATAGCCTCAACGCGATAGCGCTCCCTGATCATGTCATCGAGGTAGGTGACACCACTCGATTTCCCTCCCTCGGTCCGCTCAGGGGGTGAATCATCTTCGTAGAGGACCAAGTAGCGGACTTGGTGGTCGCTGAGCCGCTGGGCTATGTCCCGTTGAACAGGCTCGGTCGTTGCGACCCCAGGCAGAACATTATGGTAGGGAAGCGCGCTGGGCCGGTCGGCTAGAAATGGGAGAACGCTATCGTAGAAAAATATCCTGTCATGCCGGCTGGGGCCGGCATAGATAGGCTCTCCTGGCAACGTTCGGGATACAACATGCCGGACAGATGCTTCCAACTCTGGTTTCACGTAGGCACATCCAGCACGGGGCAGATCGGAACGGCAGTCGAAGGGACTGCTGTAGACTTGAACAGAATTCCACACCGACGGAATCAGGATCCCGGGGAAAACAAACATGACAAAAACCGATGGTACGGCATAACGGAACGTCCGCCAAGCTTTGCCAATTTGTCCTTTGGTCAAGTGCGTCAGAGTTAGCAGAATGATCGTGCTTGTTAACGAAGGGATGTAAAGGTGCATTGACCCCGTCGGACGGTAACGCGCATAGATGAACGAGAAAGAAGACAACAAGAGAACCAAAACGAGCGGCCAGGAAACCTTCCCGGGACCCCGGCTGCGAGCGTCCGCGGCGACGACGAATATGCCCAACAAGTTGGCAAATACCGGCGCGTAGAAATTTGCCCAAAAGGAGAATGTCGCCAAGTAGGCCAACGGCGCGGTTCCTTCGGGCAAAGTTGCGAGGGCCACGTCGTTCATCTCAGGGAGGAGAGGCGGAAGCGGCAGGCCCCACATTCGGACTCCCATCAAAGGCAACTGGACCAGGTTTTCCCAAAGGGCCTGGGGGCCTGCTGCCAGCAAGAGGTACACCACGACCGGCACAGCGACGACGGCCCATCCACCGAACAGTATGAGTTGCATTTGGATGGTTTCGGCAACACGCGCCCTTGCGCAACTACTCCACAGGCAGCGGGCGCCCACGGCCAAGGCCGTTGCTACGGCCGCGTAGGAACCAAGGTCATGTCTGAACAGGAACATCGCGCCGAGAACACACCCAGCGGCGCCGACCAGCAGACGCCGGTTCGACTCGAAGTACTTTGTCAACAGCCAGACAGCAACCAAAACCAGCAAGGCCGCGGGATAAACGGAATACAGCGGCACCCCTAACAGCGTGAGGCGCAGGGCGGTCAATGTAGCTGCGATGAAAGCTAGCCCGCGGCTAGCAAGGCGAGAGACGATTAGGTAGATGAACAGCGCAATCCCAAACCTCACCGCCAGGTCGTAGAACCGCTCCACGTCCAAGGATTCCCCAAACAACCCGAACAACCCGGCGACGACGTAGAATTGGCCAGGGGCCCACCCGATGTAAAAGTCTCGATACGGCACCTGCCCGTGGAGGATCCTGTAGGCGCCATACGCGACGTATCCTTCGTCAGCGACGAACACGGAACTACGGAGTAACGGAGCAAGGATGGCAAGCGTGACCGCCGCCGTTAGTAGCAGCGACCATCTGCTGCCCAGCTTGATTGGGCCAGCCGGTTTGTCTTGGTTCAATCTACCCTCAAGTTGTTCCCAAACATGGCCCAGTTCGCAAGATGAAGTCTGACGCTTTCGGGTCGCGCAAAATCGGGCTACCGCTTGGTGGCCCGTCACCCTCTGCCCCCTAGTGTACTCTTGGGTCTTCCTGTTCAATCTGGACAGCATCCCCCAAAGCGGACCCATCTGGAGCTTGCGTGACACACCTGCTTACGCCCACGCTGACCGCCGTCGGGCTGGCGCTTTACCTGACGGCCGTCGGGTTTCCCGTGATGCTGCTGGCGCCACCCGCCGGGCTGGGGCGCTGGTTCTGGATCGCCGCTCCCCTGGTGGGGCTGATCGTCGCGGCCATCGGCCTCGGGTGGCTGGCGCTGCTGCTACCGGGTGGGGTGGCCGGTGGCGCGCTGCTGGCGGGCGCACTCGCCGTGTCGGCCGGGCGCCT
>ORMF010699334.1_pt1 | contig 10031 bp, 7 predicted proteins | sample 1779871 | NCBI WGS metagenome assembly ORMF01 (sample SAMEA104232316, study PRJEB22302) | groundwater metagenome | biome: forest; feature: aquifer; material: groundwater | place: USA | collected 2011-08-07 | depth 5.4 m | reverse complement strand
TGGACCAGACGACGGGTGAGGTAGCGCGATTGCTACGGCCCGTCGTGGCGCGGCTCGAGTTCGCTCTGACAGCGCTGGTCATCGTAGGAGCGCCGGCAACCACGGGTTGTGCCGCTTCACACGCGAGCGATCAGCGGTCGACTGCGCATCCGCGGACTTCCTTCGACGAGCGGCCGATGGCGCCTCCCCGGCAGCCGACTGAGCAGCGTGTCGGCCGCGACGTCAGCATCTGCGACCGGCCTTCGGTGTTGTCGACATTTCGCCAAGTCAACGAAGATGACCGCTGGAGCGGGACCGTCGGCGCGGCGGAACACGCCATGTGGCCCACGGACCCGGCGGACCCGTGCTGGAGTGTGTGCGCGGCGAGGCGGAATTGCCTAAACAACGTCTCGTGCGCCAGCCAGCCGCCGGCGCTTCGATGCCTTTGCTTCGTTGGATGTGGAATTGTCGCGCACCGGCGTCGAATGGAGTGTGAAGTCTGCGTCTCCGCAACGCGATTGGGCCGACCGCCGCCCTCCGCAAGCCTATCGACGGCGAGTGGCGCCCCACGAACGGACGACGCAGCTCGCGCCCTATGTCTGGCATGGTCACCACGACTGACGACGCCCGGCCCTGTCGTACCCGGCCGACGTGGACGACTGTGTGATGCCCTCTGCCGCCCCGAACTCGAGTCGTGCTCTGGACTCTCCGCGTGCTCCGGCATGAGCGAGGACCAGATGCTGCTCGCTCCGCCCTGCGTGCTCATGTGCGATGGGCTGCGACAAGACATTGCGTTCCGCTGTGTGGAGTGTGAATATTGTCAACTCTGAACAGCGCGTCCTTGGATCTGCGAATCGTCGCGTTGCCGCGTTGTCGAACTACCGAACCCATCGGACCCGTAATCGGATCATCGTGCGGGTAGTCCACGCAAGGCGGGTTGCGTATCCAGGGCGCCGCGGGACCCGCGGTGCTCCACGCGAATCCGTGGCCGCTCGAGTCCGCGAACCCCGCAAGTTTGTCCCATTTCCCGCATCGCACACGGTGCAGCCTACACCGATGCCGCCACGCGCGTCTCGCGCGAGCCCACGGTTCTCGATTCTGCGTGCCGCTACGCGTCGAACGCGTCAGCTCGACACCCGCACGACGTTGAGCCCTCGTGAGTGACCCGCCCCGACGTGCTGAAGCGCTGCGCCCGTCTCCGCGAGAGGCCAGATGCGCTCGACGATCGGCTTGACCTTGCCCGCCTCGATGAGATCACGCATCACCACGAGGTCGGCTGCATTCACGCTCTGCACGAACATGCGAAAGCGCTTACCCCCGAAGAGGAAGACCAGCAGGCCGCCGAGAATGCGAAAGATGGGGCCCATCCAGTCGCCGCCCCCGACCGAACACGGGACGTAACGGCCGCCGGCTGCGAGAACCCGCTTGCAGTCCGACAGGGAACGGTTGCCGACCATGTCCATGACGACGTCGAACCGCGCCCCCGTTTCAGCGAAGTCCGTGGTCGTATAGTCGATGACCTCGTCGGCCCCGAGCGAGCGCACCCACTCGACGTTCCGTGTGCTGCACACCGCCGTGACGTGCGCGCCGAGCGACTTCGCGAGCTGCACCGCCCACGAGCCCACTGCGCCGGACGCACCATGGAGCAACACCCGCTCGCCAGCTTTCAATTGGCCCGCGTCGCGAAGACCCTGGAGCGCGGTCGTGCCCCACGGAACAGCGGCAGCCTCCTCGAACGACAGGTTCTTCGGCTTGTGCGCGACGAGCTTCGCCGGCATCACCAGGTACTCCGCGAACGCGCCGTCGAGCGCCTGACCGAAGACCTCGTCTCCCACTCGGAAGCCCGTGACCTTCGCGCCGACCGCTTCGATGCAGCCCGACATCGCCGCGCCGGGCACCGCGTGCTTGGGCCGCGGGAAGCCGCCGAAGGAACTCAGGCGCACGAGGTACGGCTTGCCGGTCACGATGTGGTGATCGCCGATGCTCGCGCCCGCGGCCATCACGCGGATGAGCACGTCGTCGTCCCCCGGCACTGGCTGCGCGACCTCGGCGACCGACAGCGATCCGGGATCGCCATATTCCCGGTGAACAACGGCCTTCATCATGACGGTGTGCCCGACGACGGCGGGGGCGGCGAGACTCTGGGTTGCGTGCATGGTGCGCTCCTTGAAAGACAGTCCGCATGGAACTTACGGTGTAAGGTAGAGACCCATTGCGTTCTTGTCAAGATGGCCTTACGACGTAAGTCTGTACTCAACCAAGGAGAGCGCCGGTATGGCCCCCAAAGCGAAGCGCCGAGCCCCACTGAGCCCCGAGAAGGTTCTCACCACAGCGATGCGCATGGCCGACAAGAAGGGCCTCGAGTCTCTCTCGATGCGCAACCTGGCACAGACCCTCAAGGTCGAGGCGATGTCCCTCTATCACCACATCGAGAACAAAGAACGCCTGCTCGATGGGCTGGTCGAGCGGGTCGTGGGCGAGTTGCAACTGCCCACGGTGGGCGGCGACTGGCGGCGCTCGATGAGAGGACGGGCGATCCGGGCGCACGAGGTGCTCATGAATCACCCGTGGGCGACGATGCTGCTCGTGTCGCGAATGAACATCGGGCCCAACATGCTTCGGTACGTCGATCGCACCGTGGGCTGCCTGCGCGAGGCAGGGTTCTCGTGGGCCATGGCCGATCACGCCTGGAACACCCTCGATGCGTTCACGTACGGCTTCACGCTGCAGCGACTGAACTTTCCACTCGAACCCGCGCAGTACGCGTCGGCCGCGAGGCAGTTCCTCCCGATGATTCCGGTCGAGCATTTCCCGTACATGAACGGCCTGTCGCAAGAGGTCATCGCCGGCAGGCACGACGGGCTGCAGCATCTCGAACCCGGCCTCGATCTGTTGTTGAACGGGCTCGAGTCGATGCGAGTTCGAAGCCGGTGAGCACCTGAACACAGCGAAGAGCGCGACCGCCGCGTCGCCCGCAGCTCTCGGAGCCCCGCCCCCCGTCACCGCCGCCTGTTTCTCCGTGCACACGCTACGGCGACCAGCCCCGCCACACCGAGCCACACCGCACTACGGTGCGCCGGCGATCGCGCCGCCACGGTGCAACCCCCCGCCGCCCACAGGGACCTTCGTCCACCGTCCCCTGGCGCGCTGCTGCTTCCGTCGCCAGGCACTCGGACCACGCGGCCGTCGGGGAGCATGAACGTCGTTCCGCCATCGGGTGTCGTCGTCCGCGTGCAGCGATCGATCACGGTGACCGTCGGCCGCACGTACGGACTGCCATCCACGTGGCGCGGGGTCCACTCGTTGTAACGCGGAGTGTACGCAGGCAGCGAGTCCCGCACATAGCTCGCGGGAAACACGGTGTCCGGCGCGACGACCGCGGAGAACGGGTCTCGAATCTGGCCCTCACCGCCCTCGATGAGCCCCGTGTCGCACCGCAGCTCGAGGCACGGCGACGGAGTGGCTGTGTTCATCGCGCGGCCGAACGCGTGCGTGCGCGCGTGATCGGGAAGCGTCGAGGCGTTCAGTTGCAGATCGCGATCCAGCGCGCCCACAGGCAGGTCGGCGTGCAGGCGAGTCAGGACGGGCCGCGCGCCAATTCCCATCAGCGCAATCGACATGTCCTGCTCCGGGCTGAGACCGGGCGACTCGGCGCGCCAACGAGCGCTCGCGCGCGTCGCGACATTCTGCAGTGACCAACGATCCGACGTCGCGGCGCTCTCGGTGAGCCACGCACGCCCGCCGCTCGGCGCGGCCAGTGCGCGCTCGGTTCGGCGAAACGCTCCCATCGCCGTCGTGTCGATGCGGAAGTCCCAGGCAAAGTCGCGGCCGATTTCCGTCGACGGGAAATTCGCGGGTTCCAAACGGCTGTCGGCGATGGTCATCAGTACGAGTTCGACATGGTCTGCGACACCCGCGGCGACCATTCGCAGCGGCAACAGCGGTTGATAGCCGGGCGCGGTGACACGAACGGGCTGCATGCGACCGAGCCCCGCTCCGTCGCGCAGCCGCAGCGCTACGAAGTCCATGTTGAGCGAAATGTAGTGATCGAGCACCGGCTCCAACGTCGCGGGCACCGCGTAGTTGTTCGCGCGAAGCCACGCACGGAGTGCACCCGCGTCGGTGCCGCGCAAGGTGGCCACGGCGTACGGACCGACGACTTCCTCGCGCAGTACGGTCACGCCAGTGTCGGCGGCGTCGTAGGACGGTGCGTCCGCCGACGCGATGTCTGCCGAAAACGAAGCGTCCCGCGTCGCGCCGCGGAACGGGTCGGGGCAGTCCCGATAGTAGACGTTCGGGGGCGGGTAGTAGCAGCGCGGGCACGAGCGCGCGGGTCGTTGCGGCGGCGATCCCGCAATCGCGGCGGACTCTTCATCGAGACCCGCGAGGAAGCGAACGTCGGCCAGTTGCACCCGCACGTCCGGTCCACCCAGCACGGGAAGAATCCAGCTGAACTCTTCCGGACGCCCGGCGTAGCCGAACTGGTCCCACAGCGTCGTCTGTGCAGTCGAGACCGCGATCGCCATGCGGTGGTACGTGACCGTCTGCACCGTCATCGGCGGCGAGAAACAACCGCCGCACGCGTGTGCAGCGGGAGGAATGGCCATCGGTGCGGTGGCAACGGCGAGAAGCAGCGCGAGCGCGCGAGGGGAGGGGCTCATGGTGCTCTCGTGCAGTGCATTCGCGAGGCCGCGAGACGGCGTGAGCGTCCGACGGTGCAATCGCGGAGGATTTGGACGCGATCACAAGGCGAAAAGCGTGAGCACTACGCAGACTCTGCGAGCTTGTGCCGCACTGGGCCAGGGGAGGCCGGGGTTGCGGCGTCGTCGCCGATCAACGCGGCGGTCGCTGCACGGGCACGATCTCGCCGGGAATCCCTTCGCGCACGGTGAGGACGTCGTGGCCGAGGTCACGAAGCACGTCGGCTTCGCCAAGTTGCGCCGACGCGACGGCGCGCAGCGCAGTGCGCGGTCGCGCGCCCCGGCGTTGAACCGAGAACGCGAACGATGAGGCTGACGAGATCGCTCGAAGCTGGCGAGACCGCCGGCTGACTGATCACCTCATTTCTTCTTTCTCGCATGCTTCTTGGTCGTCGTGCCCGCGCGCTTCTTCGCCGGTGCCTTCGCCGTCGTCTTGCTCTTCGTCTTCGCCTCGAGCTTCAGCGGCTTGTTGCTCAACGCGACCTGCAGCGCGTTGCGGAGCGCGTCGTTCTTCGCCGCGAGGATGACGCCGCCCTGCGCGAGCCCACCCACTTCTTCGGTCGTTCCCGCCTTGAAGATGATTCCCGCGTCGGCCATGTACGTGAAGGAGTCGTACAGCGCTTGCCCTTCTGCGTTCGCGATGGTGCAAATGTGGAGGTCGCTGGGAAGGGGCAGTGCGGTCCCGTCGGAGGGGAGGCGCTCCTCTATGTCGAACGCTTCCTCGTATCCACGCACGCCGATGAGTAGCTGCTCCTTCTGCAGCGTCGTCAGCTCGCTCGGGTCCTTCGGTTTCAGGAGGCTCGTCACGTAGAGATCGACGGGCTTGGGCGTCGCCGCGACGATCGCCTCGACGGCTTCGCGGACCGCCTTGTGTTTCTTCCCGAGCGCGCGCATCTGCTCGACGAGCCAGAGCCAACGCGGCGAGTTCGCTTCCGAGCCCGCGAGGAGCGCGCGCACGAGCGCCGCCGATGGGAACATGTCGATCATCTCCGTCGACCAAGCGATCGACGGAAGTTGCGGGCCGAGCGTCGCATCGCGTCGATCGTCGGGAAGAGCGCGCGCACACTCGAAGAGAAGTTCTTTCCTCGCGCCGAAGAAGTTCGAGAACAGATGATCCCACCGCGGCTCGAGCGGAACCTTCGCTCGCACGAGTGCAAGCAAGACGAACGCGCGAAGCGCGGATGCCTTCCATCGCGGCTCGTCGGTCATGCGATCGGCCCATCCGATCGCCCACGGCCCTCCTTCGTCTTTCAGATCGCGGAGCACACGCAAATTCCCGTGCGGAAAGAGGAGCGTCGAGTTGATGCGATAGCCTCCGCCGACGCCGCAGATCTCCTCGAGCGCGACGAGCACCTTTTCCATGGAGAGCGCGTTGAGAACCTCTCCCTGGCGCTCGACGCGTTTCGCGATCTGCAATGCCCGCCACAGCGGCTCTCGCGTGGTCACGCCATCGTGCTCGACGTCGACGATCTCCGTCTCGAGGACACCTGGCTCCACACCCAACCAACGAAGTCGCGTCGGACCGGTGGAAGGGCATGCATAGGGATACGTCGTGAGCCCTTTCAACGCACTCCACATGAGCGCCGCGCGTTGCACGTCGTCGTACGTCGAGGCGAGCGGGTAGATCTCGCCGCTCGGTGGCGCCATCGGAATCCCGACGGCGGCGAGCGCGAGCCCCGCCTCCTTCACCGATTCGGCGTACCCCGTCTGATCTCCCGCGCGCATGCGCTCATTCGCTGCGTCGGCACGCACGAACGCTTCTTGTGCATCACGAGGGAGTTTGGCGAAGAGCGCGTCGGCGTCATCGAGCATCGAGACCCGAGAAGACCGCGAATGAGCGCGCGCTTCAATCGCGAAGGATTGCGACGGCCGGGCCGGCGTCATCGAGCGCGCGGAATGGCCATCGGTGCCGCACGGGTCCAGCGCAGCCCGCGCGGGGCGTCAGTTCGGGTCGAACGCTGGATTCGTCGCGCCGACGACCGACATCGCGAGAATGCCGATGCGCCCCGCACCGCCCGTGCCGCCGGGACGCGTGCCACACGTGCCGGTGGCTCCACCCGCACCGACCGACACCAGTCGCGTCGCGCCCACCGTCGCTGCACCGAGCGTCACCATCCGGATCGCTCCGCCCGCGCCGCCGCCGCCGCCGCCCATGCCGCATCCGCCACCGCCGCATGCGCCCGAGTTGCCCGTCACGCCTACGTTCCCTTGCGTGCTGATCAGCCCTGTCGCCGCGACGTTGACGAGGTTTGCACGGATGAGCACCGCGCCGCCGCCGCTGCCGCCCGCGCCGGGGTTGCCGCCGTCCTCGTCCGCGCCGCCCTCACCGCCGGCACCGCCGAGGAAGAACACCGCGCTGAGATTCGCCGTGCCGACCGCCGCGCCGCCTGTCGCGAACGCGCCGCCTTCGCTGCACGCGCCCATCGACGAAGCGAGTCCGTTCCCGCCCGCTGCCGCGTAACCGCCGCCGCCGCCCGAGCCGTCGTCCTGACCGCTCGGACCGCCGCCGCCGCCCGACCCGTTGGCCGTGAGATTGACGCCTCCCGGGGCCAGGTGCCCTTCGCCCTGGAATCCGCGCGCGCAGCGGTAGAAGCACGCGTGGTTGTTTCCGCGGAAGCCTCGGCCGTCCATGTTCACGGTGCCGTTGAGTGTGACGTCGCCCGTCGCGTCGAATGCCAGGATCCCGCCGCTGTTGCCGTCCCACGCCGGCGCGTTGAGCGTTGCGCCCGCGGCCACCATCACGGTCGTGTAGTCGAGCACGTGAATGATCTGTGCGTGGTGCGTCGCGTCGGTCACGTACGCGTTGGTCGCCGGCGAGTCCAACGTGACGACAGCGCCTGCGATCGCGGCGACGGTTCGATACTCGTACTGACCGACCGGGCCGGTCGCTCCCTGCGTCTGATGCAGCAGGACCAAGTTGCCCACGGCGAACGTGCCGACCACGTTGCTGATGGTGACCATCGCCGATGCCGCTGCGACGCTCGCAGACGCGCGCTCGACGTTGATCGTGGTCGTTCCGCTCGAGACCGTCAGCGTCCCGCTCGACCCGCTGCCGAAGCCCCATGCGCCCGCGCTGCAACTCCGGCCGCTCGGGCAGACGTTGCCGCAGCGACCACAGGCCGTGGACGTGCTGAGCAGGTTGGTTTCGCAGCCGTTGGCCGGGTTGCCATCGCAGTCCGCGAAGTTGGCGTTGCACACGAAGTTGCAGGTGCCGGCCAGGCAAACCGGCGCCGCGTTCGCGCGCGCAGGGCAGACCGTGCCGCACGCGCCGCAGTTGGCCGGGTCGATCAGCGTGGCGCGACACGCGCCCGAACACGACGTGAGCCCGGTGCCGCACGATGTCGCGCACGCGCTTGCCATGCAGACTTCGCCGGCCGCGCACGCCGTCGCGCACGCTCCGCAGTTGTTGACGTCGGTTGTCAGATCGCGACACGTGCCGCTGCAGTTCGTCTGTCCCGCCGCGCACGAGACCACGCACGTGCTGGCAACGCACGCTCTTCCGGCTGGACACACAACGCCGCAGCCGCCGCAATTCGCGGGATCGCTCGCGATTGTGACACACACGCCGCTGCAAACGATTTGACCCGCCGGGCACGAGGTCGCGCACGCACCGGTCGCGCAAACCTGTCCCGCGGGACAGACCGTGCCGCACGTGCCGCAGTTGGCCGGATCGCTTCCCAGTCGGACGCACAGACCACTGCAGTCGGTCTGCCCGGTCGGGCACGACGTCGCGCACGCGCCAGCCACGCACACTTGGCCCGACGGACACGTCGTCCCGCACGTGCCGCAGTTGGTCGGATCGGTGGTGAGTGTGACGCAGCGCCCGCTGCACACCGTCTGTCCCGCGGGGCATGACGTTGCGCACAGGCCCGCACCGCACACCTGGCCGGACGGGCACACGGTGCCGCACGCGCCGCAGTTTCTCACGTCGGTCTGCAGATCGCGGCACGTGCCGCTGCAGATGGTCTGCGTTCCCGGACACGAGACCACGCACGCGCCTGCCGTGCAGATCTCACCGCTCGCACACGCGTTGCCGCAGGTGCCGCAGCCGAGTCGATCGGTCATCAGGTTGCGGCACGCGCCGCTGCAATCAGTCTGACCCGCCGGGCACGAGACCACGCACACACTCATCGCGCAGAGCTGGCCGGAGCCGCAGACCGTGCCGCACGCGCCGCAGTTGGCCACATCGGTTCGAACGTCCCGGCAGCTTCCTGAGCACGCCGTCTGACCCGTCGGGCACGAGACCACGCACGCCCCCGCCGCGCACACACGACCCGCGGCGCAGACGTTGCCACAGGCGCCGCAATTGGCCGGGTCGCTCGCCAACGTCGCACAGGTTCCGGCACACACGGTTTGACCCGCCGGGCACACGAGCGCGCAGCGACCCGCCACGCAGCTCTCGCCCGCCGCGCACACGTTTCCACACGCGCCGCAGTTCATCGAGTCGATCTGCGTGTCCGTGCAGAACGCCGCGACGCCGCCGTCGAAGCCGCCGCACATCGCGAGCCGAGTCCCACAGCTCACACCGCACGTGCCCATCGCGCACACTTGTCCTGCCGCGCACGCTGTGCCGCAGGTTCCACAGTTGGCGTTGTCCGTCGCGACCGTTACGCACGCGCCGCCGCACACCGTCTGGCCCATCGGGCACGACGTCGTGCAGGTGCCCATCCCGCAGCGCTGGCCCACCGCGCACGAGCGTCCGCACGCGCCGCAGTTGTCCGGGTCCGCGAGCAGCGTCACGCAATTGCCGCCGCAGACCGTCTGGCCCGTCGGGCAGGACGTGGCGCACGCGCCCATCACACACACTTGGCCGCCAGGGCACGCCGTGCCGCACGCGCCGCAATTGCTGCGGTCGCTTTGGAGATTCACGCAGCGGTCGCACTGCGTCTCGCCGGTGGGGCACGCCCGGTCCGCGGTCGCGTCGATCATCGTCGCGTCACGCGTCACGTCGCCACTGCCGTCCATGTTGCCGACGACGGGGTTGCTGCCGCAGGCGGCAAGAAACATGGGGAGCAGCGCAACGAGAAGCCGGGTTCGAACGTTCATGGGAGACCTTTCGGATTGCGGCGAATGCCGTCGTCGAGAAAACAGAGTCAGCGTGTCGCCGCGGCGGCCGCCAGATCGGTGATTCGGAACCTCACCTCAGGGAACGATCGTCGCCGCGGGCGCCGACGCGCCGGCGACCATGCTGCCTCCGCGGATCGTGATGCGGCCGACGGACCCTACGCCGCCCGGCGTGCCGCAGTTCCCCGGATCGTCGCCGCCGACGCCACCGGCGGACGTCACCCGGCTCGCGCCGAGATCGACGACCGCGGTTTGCAGGTAGATCGCCCCACCCGCGCCGCCGCCGCC
>ORMF010720352.1_pt1 | contig 10032 bp, 10 predicted proteins | sample 1779871 | NCBI WGS metagenome assembly ORMF01 (sample SAMEA104232316, study PRJEB22302) | groundwater metagenome | biome: forest; feature: aquifer; material: groundwater | place: USA | collected 2011-08-07 | depth 5.4 m | reverse complement strand
TCCTTGCCATCGGGCCGCGCGACGCTGTGGAGCGGGCTGTGACCGCCGCCGCCCGCCACGACGTAGGGATATTCCTCGCCGTTCTTCAGGCGCCGGGTGAACCGCTCGTAGAGGTGGATGTGTCCGGTGAGCACGAGATCGGGGCGGCGCTTCGCCGCCTTGGCGGCGGCGTCGAGGATCTCGAGGATGCCCTCGCTGCCGCCATGCGACGTGTCTGCGGAATAGGGTGGGTGGTGCAACGTGACGATGATCGGCAGCTTCTTCGGAAGCTTCGCGAGCTCATTCGTGAGCCACCGGGTTTGATCGTCGCCGATCTGCCCCCCGGCGGGGACGTTGCTGTAGAGGCCGACGATGTTGACGACGTCCGACTCGAGAGTCCAGTAGACGTTGGGCTGCGTCATGCACGTTCGGATGCTGTCGCCGGCGTCGGGTGAATGAATGCCGGGCTTCGACGCGCAGAAGTTGCGCACGAACGCTTGAAGTGACGATTCCGGCAGCACGTTGTCGCCGTCATGGTTGCCGGGCACCGCAACGACCGCGGCGGGGTAGTGTTCGTAGGGCAGGTAGAACTGCTCGTGATACTGCGACGCCTGGCCGTTGAAGTAGACGCAATCGCCCAGCTCGTAGAAGAAGGCGGGGCGGTCACTCGAGAATCCCGGACTGTGCGGGAAGTCCCCCTCGAGCGCACGAGCGACCAGCTCCTGCGACGGGTTGTAGCCGATCCCGCCCAGGTCTCCCGACGCATGGAAGACGACGCGCCGGTCCTCGACGATCGCCTTATAGTGCGCGGGCTCGACGATCGTCGAGAGGTGCATGCGGAACGGGGGCTTGCCGGTCGGCGGAGGGAGAGGCTTGAAATCCCCCCGGCGCACCTGCGGCGAATGGAGCTCGATCGCCTTGACGGATCGACGCGGCAGTCCGAATCGGTGTTTCACGTGAGCCTCCTTCTCCTCTTCGGCGGAGATCGAACACATTTACATCCACAACGTGACCGAGGCGGACCCAGCCGACGCGAGATTCAAGGACATGACAGTCTTCACTGACTGGAGCGAGGCGGGCGCCGATATCGCCAAGCGAGGCTTCGCGTTCGGCCACGCCGCGGCGGGTGCTGCGAACTGACTTCGCTCTCGCGGTGATGCGAGTGCTGGCAGCGCGGGCGCCTTCATCCATCTCTGCCTCCCCGCCCTCTACAGTAAACTTTCACCCCCCAGCTGTCTCACGATCATTGGCAGAGAGGGGCAGCGCGCCCGGACTGGTAACCTCTGCGTCGGCTCTTTCAGCGCTGGCTGCCGACTCCGTGCATTCTCCTGAGGCACGCTGCCCAAGCAATAGGAGTAGCCGTCCGGCGTCTTCCCCCGACGTTCCCCGACTTCCCGTCGCGTTGCCCTTTGCGCAAGATCCGCTAGTGTAGTGTCTCAGAATTGGGTTTACAGGCGGCGCCAGGGAAACTGTGTAAAGGGATTTCTGAGACACTACACTAGGATTTGCGGACCACGAGACGTTGCGGATCGAGAGAGACGACTTTCATCACGCGTGTACCGACCCGCAAGGCATCACCCTCGAGCTTCCACTTTGCTGCCGTCTGCGTCCGCTGATCCGTCGGCCCGATACCGTGCTCGGTGAGCGAGCCATCCGGTTTCAAGTCGAATCCCGTACGCCCACGTGCGGGCGGAAATTGGTACGCCGCGGGCCGGTACACGGTCTCCCCCTCGGTGTCTTCCTCATGAGAGTGCATCCAATGTTTGCAGAGATCCTTGACGCTCACGCCACCCTCACGTTCCGATCAGACTCCGAGCGCCGTCGAGCGCGGTCTGCATGCGGGCCACCTGCTGCGTGGTGAACATGACCATCGCGTTGTCATCAACGTAGTCCATGTAGTTCATAAACATATCACCGTTCGGTCCGTTTCCGCAGCTGACGTGCGGGAAATTCGGTTTTCCGAAGTTTGGCGTGGCTGCGTTCGGTGTGTCTGCAACCATGTCACTACCGCTGCAGTCTTCGGTGTCACCCCAGATGTGGCGGAGGTTGAGCCAATGTCCCACTTCGTGCGTCACCGACCGGCCGAGATTGAACGGAGCCTTTGCCGTCCCAGTGGTACCGAAGGCCGTGTTCAAGATCACGACGCCATCGGTTTTCTTCGGGCCGCCCGGAAACTGGGCGTAACCCAGCAGCCCACCGGCAAGCGTGCACACCCAGATGTTCAAGTATCGGGTTGAGGGCCACCCAGCAACGCCTCCAGTCGACGCAGTCTTCACAGCGTCGTTGTCTCCAAAGGACGCTCGCGTTGTCTTTGTTTGCGTGATTCCGGCGGTCGGCTTGCCGTTCGGATCCTTCGTCGCGAGCGCGAACTGAATGCGCGCGTTAGCCACGAGCCCTTTCCACACGGTGGGCACCTTCGACTTGTCTGGATTGGCCGCGCGGTAGTCGCGATTGAGCGCAGAGATCTGGCTTTTGATCTGAGCGACCGAGATGTTCTCGCTTGCGATGTTGTACACCACGTGCACGACGACAGGAATTGTCGCGATGCCAACGCGCGCCTCAGCACCGACTGCCATTCGGCGCATCGTCGCGTGCTCGAGGTCCATCTGGCGTTTCCTAAATCCAGGATCTACCTCTAGCAGTCGATGGTGAACGGACATGGTGCCACACATGCGTCTCGGCATTTTCCTAGCCATCAGCGCTCTCCTTTCGATGAAGGTTGACGTCGCCTTGCCCTCGCGCACGCCGCACACTGGCTACCGCCGGCGCGCGTACCACAGGCGCACGCAGGTGCGCGAGATCAGTTGTTGTCGGGCCTGGCTCATCGGTACGATGGACACCTTCCGTGTTATCGGGGGGTTTGGCAAGGCGCTCATAGTTTTTGCCTCGGATCGTCTTCCAGAACTTGCTCGCGTGGAATGCGGCGACGGAGGTGAATGGCCCTCTGCAACGCCCGCCCCCGCCGCCATCCATGGGAACAAGAAAGAGTCCCCTCTAGTCGCTTCTCAGCTTCGACGCCACCCTGACGGGTCTGCAGCCCCGCCTCAGTTCGCGGCCTTCTGCATCGTCTTCTTGATGATCGTGAGCTGCCAGGATGAAGTAGGCGGCGCGTTGCCGGTGTCGGCGACGAACGCGGTGCACACGAGCTTCTTCGACGTGGCGAGGATCCGCGCCGAGCCCTTGCTGAAGGAGCCGCCTAGGTTTGAGCTAATCGAAATCCCAGCCGCGGCGCCTGTCCCAAAGATCACGGTTGCGCCAGGGGCGACACTGAGGGAGGTCGCCACGGCGTCGTTTGCTGGCGCGCCGCCCGCCGGAAAGAACAGCTCGACACCGACCTGCATCGCGGCCGTGTCGGTCGACGTGCAGCCGAAATACGTCCCGAGTCCGAGGCTGCTGACGACGCTCGGGACAGAATAGAGGTGCAACGTCGTCTTGCCTGCTATCAGCACCGGCAGCGGGCTGTCGGCAATGCCGGCGAGTGCCCGTGTCGCTACGATGTGGCCGGCCAACAACAAGGCCGCGAGAAGTGCGAAACGCTTCATGTGAATTCCTCCTTCTTCTTTGTCCGTTGCTCAGCGCCATCTCAGCCCACCGCGTTCTTCTCGGAGCTCTCCGCTGCCTTGTTTGCTAGTACGGGGCGGAGATTACTGAGTGTCTTGAGCATGTTGAACCAGAAGGGCGCGCCCAGACTCAGCAACGCGGCGCTCCCAAGAATGCCCCAGAAGTGCAGCCAGCTTGGGGTCCAATAGTTGTAAAATGGTTTCGGATAGGGATCGGGGATGAGCTGAAACTTCAGCTTGTCGTTCAGGATGGAATGGAAATCATCCGCTGCTGTCCGCAGCGCCGCCTGCGGCACCAGCTCCTCGTACCGTTGCAGCCACTTGTCAGTGTCCTGAATCCTGGCGGCATTCAATTGATCCGTCAGCCATCGCTTGCCCCCAGCCAAGTCGTTGAATCCGGAGGGTTGTCCGACGCCGGCAAGCTCGCTCGTGTGGTCGGTGACCAACTGCCGCATCGCTTCGACGTAGACTGCCGGGGAACCGCTCGCGGAGGTGACAAGAATCTCATCCGCCTTCTTGGCGAGGGTGTCGGCGCTAACGATCAGACGCGCGCGCAACTCCGCGTCCGCGGAGAGTTGCCTCAACAGCTGTAGGGCGTCCAAGTGCAAAGCAAAGGCGACCACCAGAGAGAAAACGATCGTCCAGATTCTCGCATGCACCACAAAGCGCTGCGAGACCCGACCCATCATCGACTCAAACCATTGATCGATACTACCGGACAGATGTTCCGCCGACGCCATCATCTGCGTGATCACCTGCTCGGCCTTGGCGGGATCGTTGGGGAACAGCTGACGGATCGCGGGCGCGGCCAGCACGAGATTCGCCGCTGGTTCCTGATCGAGCTGCTCCAGCGCGGTGTGCAGCCGCGTTTGCCAGGCTTGAGTGGCTTGCCCGTTTGCTTGGGCCGCAGGCGGCTGGGCCAGCTTGTGAAGGATGTCGATCAACTCGTCCTTGCTAATCGCTGAGGCAAGTTTCCATCGTCTGACCAGCGCCACGTCGAAGCGGGACAGCGTGGAATCCGAGATGAGCGGATGGTGCAGCACTTCCTGGCTTATGGTGGCCGCGTGGGCTTCTAGATTCGGATCGAGTTCCTTGAGCAGGGTCGTGATTCCCCAGCGGAGGTTCGAGCCCCGCAAAGCCAATAATCCCGACGCCATCTGGGTCAGCGTGGTGACGAGCACGCTGACGCCGGTGATGATCACGACGAAGGAGATGACGGTATCGAGATGCTCGAGGGTCATTGAGCAAGTGGCACGAATTTGCGGCGGAGATCAGTTGCTGGTGAAATGATCTTGCCTGTGCCGTCAAGAGTGATGACGGCGATTGGCGCGTAGTGGTGTTCGACGCCGTGCCGCGGCTGCGGTATCGCGTGCTTGTTGTCGTCTTTGGGCCATATGACGTCACCCGTTGCCACACGCGCGGGAATCAGCCAGTAGTCGCCCGCACGATACGTGTTGCTGTCACCCGCCTGGCCTGGGGTCGGAAATTGAATCTGCACGCCGTCTTCCAGCGTGATCCAATGGCTGTCATCCTCGCCCGAGTCCTCCTTGAGCAGCAGCGCGTTGTCCGCCAGCTCGCCGTCCGAGGTGGGCTGGTCCCAGCGGCGCAGCAAAGCATGCGTGGTACTCTTCTCGTCGTATGTTTGAGTTGCCGGGGCGTTCAGCGTGACCGTCATGTCGTCAGAATTGATGCCCTTGATCTGGCAGAGCGCACCCGCGTGTCCCCGCAATGCGAGATTCTAGGTTCCGTATATGATGCCGGCGTCCATGCCGGCCGGGGTGTACTCGTCCAAACGGGCGCGCAGGTTGGCGGCCCGCTGCGGTTGAAACAGATCGTGGAATACGCCCATCTCCGACTCGTCGTCGGCACCGCGCGTGATCTCCTCGGCACAAGACTCTGCGAGTTGGCAGTACGTCGGCGTGCCGTAGCGCACGCTGTTGAAGCGCGGGCGCACCCGATCGACTTCCTGCTGACTCGCGGCCTGTGTCACCAAGTCCGGCTGGCATTCGTAGCGGCGCGGGGTGCGTGAGTCGGGCGGGACGTAGCAAAAGCGGATGCAGCCGGTTTGCCGGTGTGCGACGTGGACCTGGCCGCTGAAGATGCAGTTCTCGGCCAACGCGATCTCGTGTGCGCGGATGTGTCCAAACACGGTGCAGCGCGCAATGGTGACGTTGGCATTGGCGGTCTTGCCATCATCGTCGCTGAGCGCATCGCGTTCGTCGCTGGTGGCGTCCCAAATGGAGTCGCTGATCTGCAGATGGAGCGGCTGCGTGACGGCTTCGGCGGCGTCCACCATGACCGAACCGAGGATGCTGTGCTCGATCTTGATTTGCGCGGCGGTGCCGGACAACTCGATGCTCGGCTCCTCCGCTCGGCACGGCTCGCACTCGCAGTCCAACGACCAGCCCGGCACCAGAGTGCAGTGCCGGATCGTCACGTCGCACAGATCGCCGTCGTTCGATTCCGGTGCGTCGCTTGACTCAGCCTCCGGCCGGTACACCAGCACGCCGCGGCCCGTGATGAGCAGCCCATCCAACGTGAACCGGCTGCCGCGCGCCCCGCGGACACTGAACGCGTCGGGCAGGTCGGTGTGCCAGTCCAGCAAGCGGATTACGGGCCGGCAGCCGTTGGCCGCCCGCAACTGCAAGCTGCAGTTTTCCTGCAAGGTCAGGTTGATCGGCAGCACATACACTCCGCTGTCGGCGATTTCGATAACCGCGCGCGGTGGTTGCTCTCGCGGCGACTGGTCCTCCTGCCACGGCGCGAGCGCCTGCTTGAGCTGGTCGACGCCGGTGACGCGATAGACCGTGGCGTCAGCCGGTTGCGACAACGGCCGATCATACTCGCCGCCGCCGATGTCGGCACTGAACCCATACTGATAGGAGACCCAGACGTGCTTTCTGGATGAATGGCCATGCGGAAACGCAATGCGGCCCAACACAGGATCGACGGCCACTTGCCCCGCCGGGGGACGGTAGTGCCAGTCCGTAAGGTTGGCCGCGACGATTTCATGCGCCGGGATCGGGTCGTCCAGCGAGCCGACCCATATCTGCACACTCTTCCCCTCGCCGTAGTACTCAGCCTTGGAGCGCTCAAACGCACGCCGCCGAATCGGCGTGGGCACGTTCAACTCACCGGCGATCTGCGTCGGTTCCGTTTCGCGTTGCGGGCGCGTGTAGAGTGCCGCGTTGTTGTCCAGCACGCTGAAGGTGTAGCAGTGCGGCTTCTCGTCGAGGCAGTGGGCGGGTGTCTGCGTGACGGAATACGACTTCAAACGCCACACGAACACACCGACGCTGGGAATGCTGTAGCGGCCGACGGTGCGAGCTGAATTGATACGCCGCACATCGACTGTGTGGGCCAGTGTGTCGAATGGTCCATCCAGGCAGTCCAGCGCCTCGCTGTGCCGCAGGTCAACGGTACGTCCGCGGTGTGGCCGCTGGTGATCGAGGTGCTGGGTCCAGCCGAGCAACTTGTAAAACTCCACCGCGCGCGCCGGCCAGCCCGCGACGTCGTTGGCCAGAATCTCCAGCAGCGCCAACGCACCCTTACGCCGGCGATAGCGGATCGTGTTGGCCATCTCGCGCCGCGGGATGAGAATTTTGTTGAGCGCACGAGCTTGCGGCACGCGCGGGTCGCCCGGCTCGCCGGCTTCGTGCACTTGCCGGTACCCGATCAGATCGCCGAGGTACGGCACGACCCAATCCTCACAGGTCTCGATGAACCAATTCTCGTACAGCTGCGCGATGTCAGCTTCGACGACGTCCACCTGTTCGGTGATGACCTGCAACAGCGCCCGCAACGGGTACCCCCACTCCGCGTCGCGCTGTCGGTAGACGACGGGCAACAGGTCGTACAGACGATCGGGATGGTTCATGCGGGGGCCTCGTTGAGGATGAGCGTAGCCGGCACGTCGGGAGTCAGGAACGCCTACGGGAGAGGGGGTGACGGTCCCGCGGAGACCGAACTGGTTGACTCTTTTGATCACCCAAACTAGTGTACCTCTTCGTGAAATCAGCCAAGCAAAAGGCCGTCGTCAACGCCGAGAAGTCGCAGCTCGATCGCGTCCAACGGCTCATCGACAACGGTCGCTATCGCACCGTCTCGGAGTTCGTCCGAGAGGCTCTCGATGAGAAGCTGCGGCGCATCGAACAGGACCGCATCGCGGAGGCGGTGGCACGATACTGCGCGGCGGGTCACGCGGATGAAGACACCGATCTGATCGATGCGCAGGCCTTCGACGCGGGGAGCGGGTTGCGGAAGCGCAAGGGGTCCCGCCGTGCAGCGCGCTGAGGTGTGGTGGGGACGGCCAGCTCTGCCAGGCGGTTCTCGCAAGCGGCGACCCTTCCTGATCGTCTCGCACAATGCTTTCAACCGGAACGATCGTTACCCGAAAGTAATGGTTGTCCATCTCACATCGGTGCGCCGCGCCGGCGGCGACTTCCCGTGGGAGATCGAACTGCCGCGCGGCGCAGGCGGGCTACCAGTGGCGAGTGTAGCGAAGTGCGGAGAGATCTACACACTCCTCAAGTTGCATCTCGACGAGTTGGTGGGCACGCTCCGGGGGGAACAAATGGAACAGATCGACCGAGCTCTGGCGACGGCGTTGGCGCTGAGATCGCCGTGAGCCGCGGTCCGATCATGTGCTGGGTTACGGAGCGCGTCTCCCCTGCGTTCCCGCAATGTCCCGGCACCGCAGCACCCGCGGCGTCTCACAGCGCGAGCAGATGTTGCAGCACGCGCACTTGGTAGTGGTATGAGTTGATCCCTGAACCGTTGTAGCGGCGCACGGCGTAGGGCCAGTCGCACCCGATCTTCTTGCGAACCGGCACGCCGCTGTAGACTGCTGCGTCACGGTCCATGTCGTAGTTCGGCGTGCTCGTAAAGATCAGTCCTGATCCCGTGAACACCGGCGTCGTGTCCTGCTTGATATCCTGCGGCCCGGCGTCGAGCAGGCACTGCTTGCAGTCGCGCAGGACGCGCGGATCGCCCGCCGCGTACTTGCACCGAAGCAGCGGGCCGCTGCCAAACTCGGCGATACGATCCTCGGCGCGTGCCCCGGAGGTCGGACCGCTCACGAAGTGGTCGAGCTTGTCGGCCAGCTCGGTGACGGCCTTGCGCACGTTCTGGCCGACATCGAGCATGAAGTCGGTGACCTCCCGAGCCTGCGGCGGATGGTGGAACAAGGTGTACTGCCCGGCACCGTAGCCGCGCGAGGTAATGATGTGCGGCTGGTCTTTCACATTTCGATCCAGACCGACGGTGATGTAGGTGTCCTCGTCGCCGGCCTTGGGCTCGTTGAAGTGCTTGAGGCCGCTCTCCTGCTGGAGGATGGCCATGAGGAACGGAATGGGCACGGTGGACGGCGGCAGCGCGGCGATCTGCGACACGACCTTTTGGTTTTCTTGGACCGGATTGGTGGCAGACGGCAGCTTCGGGAAGTTTGCGTCATCCAGCATATCGGAGATGCACTCGACAAGCGCCTGGTCGACTTCGCCGCTGACGCTCTTCACCCTGCCCTTGCTGAAGTCCGTGAGCATGACGGGCGGTGCCCCGTCGCTGCCGCCGCCGGTGTTGTTCTGCAGGTCGTGTTGGAGCCCCTTCACAGTCAGCTCGGTTTGATCGCCGAAGCCGCCGTCGATGCCGCGCTTCAAGTACCCGAGGCGGCGGAGGTCGCGCTGCAGCTCGCGGATCTGGCGGGCGCTAGCGCCAGCACCGCCCTTCGTCAGCGTGAGTGCAGGTTGCCGGTAGCTCAACGTGGGCATGCTCGTCTCCCTTCCTTCCAGATCAAAGCATCTCAAGGGCTCTCAGACTTCGCGCAAGAGGACGCAGTCAACGAGAATCTACGGGGAGCGGAGCATCGGGCCCGAAATCGTAGACCTGATCACCTTCACCCTTGCCACTCGGTATTGGCTGTTGGGGACGACTCTTCCTCTTTACCGCTGCACCCGGACCGGGTCATGCGGCATAGAGGAGCTTCCCTTCGCGGATCACCGTCGCAGGCAGCGACGCTGGAAGGCGGACACGGCTGTGAAACCGCGTGCGGGTCCACACGAGAACGTCCGCCGCGATGCCGGTACCCCAGAGGCGTTCGTACGCCAGCCTGCTGCGCTTGCGCTCAGGCGACGCATCATCGGGAACGACGACCATGAGGTCGTAGTCGCTGTCGGGGCCTGCGTCTCCTCGCGCGCACGAGCCGAAGAGGTAGATCTCCTCCGGCCGGTACGCCTCTACGAGCCGCGCGACCACCTGGTTCAGGCGCGGATCCGCGATCTGCGGGCCTTCTGTATCCTTCATTCTCATTGCTGGTCCGCGCTCGCGAAATCCTGTGGCCACGCCTCGAAGGGCAGCATTGGACTCCTTATCATCACACGGAGCGACGGGAAACGTTGGACCCAAGCTGCGACATAGGTTCACCGACCCGCACGGCGGGAGCTCGCGGGCCGACTTCCCTCCGTCACCGACATTCCGGCCGCCCGGGGCCGGGGCGGGT
>ORMF012024500.1_pt1 | contig 10035 bp, 9 predicted proteins | sample 1779871 | NCBI WGS metagenome assembly ORMF01 (sample SAMEA104232316, study PRJEB22302) | groundwater metagenome | biome: forest; feature: aquifer; material: groundwater | place: USA | collected 2011-08-07 | depth 5.4 m | reverse complement strand
GCCAGCCAGCGCCAGCGCGACCGTCACCAGCAGAACGATGCCCCGCAGCGCCAGGCGTGGCACAGCGCCGGCCAAGGAGTACGTCATCCTCTGTACTTCACCGCTCGTGCTCTTGTTCAGCCGCTACTTTTTCTTGGATCCCGACCAGATGAATATCACCACCGTCACCACCATGAGGAGGCCAAGGACACCCATAGAGATTAATTCGTCCAAAGGCCCGCCAGCGCCGTGGAGCGCGGGGGATGCCACGAAGGCATCCCCCGCTCCCGACGACAGTGTGGCGGCCTGGTCAACGAGGAGCAATGTAACCTCTATTTCGTGGGTGGCTTTCCGGAGAGTCGCCGCGCCACGAGGGCGATCACGCCCACAACGAGTCCGGCCACTCCGGCTACGGCGCCCGCCCCGCCGACGAGTGTGGCGGTGGACGCGGCAACCTGGGCCTGCTGTGCCGCGGTCCCAGCGTCGGTAGCCTGCTGGGATATCGAGTGCGCCGCCGGGACGGCATCAGGGAACTGGAGCGCATCCGCCGCCTCCATATCACTGAAGCGGCCCGGTCCGGACTCAAAGCGCTCATTCACCGCCGCGCCTTCTATCGTCCCTGTGAACTGGAAAACGTAGCGGCCGGCCCGCGTGGGTATGAAGACAGTCCGGTAGCGGCCCGGCTGCCCAAACACCGCTTGCAACGCCATGTCTCTGTTCGCTGGCCCCTGAATGACCTGGACTTTCAGGGTCTTCTCTACATCCTCGACAGGTTTCGCGGGGTTAGCCTGTGTGTCTGTGACTCTCAGGTCCACCCCGTTGGGCTGCCCCTCAATGGCGGGTTCCACGAAGAATCCTACCACGAACTGGTACCTGCCGACCGTGCGCCGCTCGTGGGCGGAGGCGTCCGTCGGGGGCAGCGCAACCGCGATAGCCGCAAGGAGCAGGAGGGCCGCGGGCAGCGCGCGAACGACGCGTTGTGAGATAACTGAAATGCCTTTCATGGCATAGTCCTCCTTCTTAAACCAGCAAATAGACCACTCTTGCTACGGATAGCGAGTGGAGCGCGCAAGGGGCGCGCTAGGCTGGGGGAGGACGCTCAGCTTGGGGTAGAAAGACTGCGGGCGCTAGGGGGTCTGCGGGCCGTGGCACCGCTGTCAAAAGAGCCAATTCAACCGCTTCGGGTATGTCCGGTGGGCTACCCAGGTCGGAGCCTTCCGCGCCGCCGTGGACCGCTGGTGAAGGAGCTGACTGCCATTGGGGTTCCGCATGACCGGTGTATACCTGCACCCGAACTGAATGAACGTGCACGATGCCGATGAGATGCATGGCTTCGTGTATTGGCGAACTATGACTAGGAGACGTCCCAAAGCTTGCTATCAGGCCCCCCGCTGAGGGCAGGAGTGCCAGATAGAGCGCGAGAGGAACGACTGCCCAGTTGAGGGAAAAGGTCCGGTTCATGCGCCTCATTATAAACTATGCTACGTTATCGGAACAGTCTGCTTGTCGCGCCACAGAGAGAATCCCGTGGCGGTCAGGGTCAGAGGCGCGATCGCGCACACAACAAGCGCCAGGTGCAGCGAACCGGACGTCTGGTAGATTGCGCCCGCCACGAAGGGGCCCGCTGCTCCTCCCACCATAAACATCGTCGAAATGAAGGATACGGCCACGGCTGTCTCCCGTGGCTTGATCCCGGGAATCTGGTACGGCACGCTTTGGGCGATTGGAACAAAGCCCCAGGCAAGACCGGTGACCGCGGCGCCCAGGACAAGCAACGCGACGCTGGACGTGGACATGAGGCCAAGTGAGCCGATGGTCATCGCGATACCGCACGCCGCGATGACCATCCTGTTAACGGCGGGGTTGGGGACCCTCCAGCCGACCACCAGGGCTGCCAGCGTCATGCCGAGCGACACGAGCCCGTAGAGGAAACCCGAAAGAGTGAGCGGCATTGCATAGGTGCTCAGCATGAAGGTGGGCCAAAAGGTGGCGAATGCCCACCACGCGAACGTCGCGCCAAACGCGCCGATGCTGGCCAGCCAGAGGTCCTTATAGCGGAAAACGGACCAGAACGACAGCTTCTCCTGGGAGGCCATCGCCTCGCGGTACGCCGGAGTTACCCTCTCCCGCGCCAGGACGAAGACCAGCCCTGTAACAGCAAGGATGTAAACTCCATAGACCGCGAAGGTGAGCCGCCAGCTTCCCATGAGGTTAAGGATGATGGGTGTCAGACTGAGCGTGGCGGCCTCGGCGATGCCCGTTGCGCCGATGAAGAGACCATTCGCAAGCATTATTTCCCTCGGCGGAAACCACTGGGTCAGGTACAGAGCGCGGCTGGGATTCCGGGCCGTCTGCGCTATGCCGAACAGCGCCCGGCATGCCAGAAGCACGCCAAAGAGCGGCGCAAATGCCTGGCCGAAGGTCAGGACCGCGGCGGCCACGAACGTGACCGTGATCATGGCTCGGGGGCTGTGGCGCGACAAGAGGAACCCCAAAGGCAGCGCGAGCAGGATGTTGCCCAGTCGGAACGATGCTCCCAGCCAGCCGGACTCCAGCGGCGTTAGATTCATCTCGGCGACCATGGATGGAAGGAGGATGCCAAGGGCGAGCCCGACAAGGCTGAAGCATGCGTTCCCGGCCATCAGGGCGGTCAGCACCACCCATCGGTAGGGTGTTACGGACTGAGGCCCGGCAGAAGGCATGTTCTGGAATGGTGCGGGCGATGCGCTCTGTGGCTCGCTCGTGATGGCCTCCCTGCTTCGGCGCGTGCCTGCGCCGAGCGTCAGGTCATTATTGACAGCCTGCTACAGGGTGTCAAGGCGCGCGGCTCTCTGACCCACCCCTGCCGCTCAGGGCGGACAGGTACAGTTGCTTGACAAACATCAAGAGCAAGATTATTCTAATCCGTGCATAATATGGTAGAATACGGTTGTTTACGGCGCAGCAACAGTATTAGTGCACGAAAGTGCTTCGCAACCTAAGCCAAGTAGTTTGTTACAGGAGAAACCGATGTCGCTAAGTTCCAAGGTTCATGAGATGCAGGACGTCTGGGAGTGGGTCGAGACAGCATATGAAAAGAACTGGACGGACGGTTTGCCTGTTCTTCCTCCGACTCCGGCGCGAGTGGAGGCGCTCGTCGCGGCGACAGGGCTTTCGGCGGACCACGTTCTGGGCAAGGTACCCCCCGCATGGCGCCTCGCCACGGTGGAGAAGGTCGCCATCAACGCAGCCATGGCGGGCTGCAAGCCTGAATACATGCCGCTCATCCTCACCGCCCTCGACGCCCTGCTTGACGAGGAGTTCAACCTTGGCGGCGTCGAGACCACGACCCACTCCTGCGAGCCGCTCACCATCGTCTCCGGGCCCATCGTGAAGGAGCTGGGTTTCAACTATGGGGACGGCGTCTTTGGCGGCGGCTCCCGCGCGAACGCCACCATTGGACGGGCCATCCGCCTCATTCTGTGGAACATCGGCGGCTCCTTTCCGGGGAACGACATTGCCAAGGCGCCGATGAGCCATCCGGGGCGCTATACGTTCTGCATCGCGGAGAACATTGACGCCAACCCGTGGAAACCGATGCATACCGACTTCGGTGTCTCCAGTGAGAACGGCGTCACCGTCTTCGCCTGCGACGCCCCCCAGCTCATCCTTGGCCTGGATAAACCGCGTGCGGCGACTGTTGTCGCCAGGGCCATCTCACGCATTGGGACGAACCATCCCACAGACATGAGGTCTCTAGGCGACGCGCAAATACTCATCATCCTGTCGGGAGGATCGGCGCGGAAGCTCGCATCTGAAGGATGGACGAAGGATGAGTTCAAGCGTGCGGTTTTCGACAAGGCACGGAATCGTATAGGAGACCTGCAAAAACTATACGACTTCGACCCCCAGCGCGGGAACTTCTATTGGCCTAAATGGGTGGACCAGATGAACCCGGAAACCATGGTGCCCATTGTCACGCGTCCGGAGAACCTGATTATTGCGGTGGCGGGAGGGGTGTCGGCCCCGTGGTTTTCTGCTTATTGCCCGGGCTGGGGCAGCCACGGCGGCTTCGCTGTATCACGCCCCTTGGACCGCTGAGGGCAGAAGTCCACGGGCGCCGGAAAAATCCGCTAGGCTGAGAAAGGAGGGCATTATGGCTATGTTTCAGGTATTGGATCCGGTGGGCGACTACGATAAAACTCAGACGGCCAAGAAACAGGTGAATCGCCTGGCTGACTTCCATGGGAAGACTCTGGGTTTCCTCAAGGGAAGGTCCATTTTGATAGGGGGTGCCAACCCAGGGACTGACCCCTTTCTGGAACGGCTTTGCGAACTCATGCAGACCCAACTCAACTGGGCGGACGTCATCTGGAGAATGAAGCCCAGTGTATCGCACACGGCGCCCCGGGAGATTGCGGAGGAATTGGCGAGCAAGGCGGACGCAGTCATCAACGGACACGCATCTTGAGGCTCCTGCACATCCGCCGCCGTGCGCGACGCAGTGTACTTCCAGGAGCGGGGCATTCCGACAGCGACTGTTTGCCACGATGCCTTTGCAACCGCAGCCAGGAGCCAGGCCACAAACCTTGGGTATCCCGATTTGCCCCTTATTATCATTCCGCAGGAGAAGCGGACCGATACACCTGAAATCCTCAGGAAACACGCGGACGAGGCGCTTCAGGACGCCATTGCAGGACTCACAGGGGTGCACAAGCCCAAAATCAAAGCCCAATAGCTGATAGACGCCAACCAGGGTTCGGGCGCGATGAAGCAGGTTTTGGCCTGCTTGGCGACCTCTGGAAGAACGATCACGCGGGCTGTGCTGCCCTGACTGCCCCACAAGCTGTATCCGGCGCAGGAGAAAGACATGGACTTTGCCGTCAGCCGTGAAGATCAAGAGTTCCGCGAGCAACTCCGTGCTTTCCTGAAGCGTGAGATACCCGCTGATTGGCCCATGGTCAACGAGTACGACGCGCACCTCTCCGATGAGGGAGACCGCATCTGGAAGTTCGTCCTGGGGATGCGGAAAAAGCTTGCGGATACAGGCTGGCTTACCATGGCGTGGCCCAGAGAGTATGGCGGACAGGGCGCATCGCCCATGAGGCAGACCATCTACGCTGAGGAGATGACTTACTGTCGGGCGCCCGGGCACGACATTCAGGGGATTCACATGGTGGGCCCCATGCTCATGACCTATGGAACGAATGATCAACGGAAGAAGTACCTTGGGAGAATTGCCCGGGGGGATATCGTCTGGTGCCAGGGATTCAGCGAACCCAATGCAGGCTCCGATCTGGCCGCCCTTGAGACGCGCGCCTTCCCGGACAGGGATGAGTACGTCATCAACGGCCGCAAGATATGGACAAGCTGGGCCCACCGGGCGGACTTCTGCCATCTTCTGGCGAGGACAGGCACCCCTGAAAGCAGGCACAAGGGAATCAGCTACTTCCTGGTGGACATGAAAAGCCCAGGCATAACAGCGAAGCCTATTTACAATCTGACGGGGAGGTCCCACTTTTGCCAGGTGACCTTCGAGGACGTCCGAGTGCCACTAGAGAACATGATCGGCCAGAAAAACCGCGGTTGGTACGTGGCCCAGGCTACTTTGAGTTACGAACGCTCAGGGATTCGCCCGATCACGGAGGGTCGGCGTGTTCTGGACGATCTCGTCGAGCTGGTCAAGGCCGGTTTCCTTAGTATGAATGAGAACAGTCGGGCCGTCATGCGCCACAAGCTCGCCAATGCGGAGATAGAGTTGAGCACGGCTCGGCTGCTATCGTACCGCGTCGCGTACCTCCAAACGCGGGGGATTTTGCCGACGTTTGAAGTATCCATCAGCAAAATCCTGGGGACTGAAGCCCTTCAACGAGTCGTGAATACCGGGATGGAAATCTTGGGACTGTACGCGCCACTCAAGCCGGAGTCCAAGTACGTTAAGCTGTACGGATGGATTGAGCGCCTCTACCAGATGAGTCTCTGCGCCACGATAGCCGGCGGCTCCTCCCAGGTCCAGCGGAACATCATAGCCTCTCGGGGGCTGGGTCTTCCCCACGACAAGGTCACGGCATGACGACCGGCGGGGTGCTCGCTGGGGTTGTCGGAGCAGTTGAGTGCCCAAGAGACCACCTATGGGTTCTTCGTCAATTCATACGGCTCAGTGACGTTAGCCATGAGAAAAGCTAGCCCGCATCGTGCCCAGTCAACCGCGGCATCCGGACTCCTGGCGCCATATCGAGTCCTCGATATGTGCGATGAGAGAGGTGCGCTGTGCGGGAAGATACTGGCGGACCTCGGCGCGGAAGTCGTCAAGGTCGAACCGCCCGGCGGCGACACGTCGCGGAACGTTCCTCCCTATTTAGACACCGCGAAAGCAGGCAGGCAGAGCCTCTATTCGCACGCCTACAACGCCAATAAAAAGGCCGTCACCCTTAATCTTGACACTTCCACCGGCCAGGGCATGTTTCTCAGTCTCGCCAAGCTCGCGGACTTTGTGCTGGAGTCTTTTCCTCCTGGCCACCTGCAAGAACGGGGCTTGTCATTCGAACGACTGCAGCACGAGAATCCGCGCCTCATCATGGTATCAATCACCCCTTTTGGGCAGACCGGCCCGAGGGCCGCGTATGCGGCGACGGAGATAACGTGCGCGGCGATGGGTGGCGTGATGTACGTGATAGGCGACGAAGACCGCCCACCGGTGCGCATCAGCCTCGGCGAGCAAGCCTTTCTGCACGCCAGCGCGGAGGCGGCCGCGGCCGCAATGATCGCGCACCAGTGGCGACAGACGACGGGAGCAGGCCAGCACGTAGATGTGTCGGTCCAAGAGGCGGTGGCATGGACACTCAGCGCCTCCGCCCGGCATTACGAAATTAGCGATTACCTCGGCAGTCGGCGCGGGACGCGCACGCAGACGGGCCGCATCATCCGTCAACACATCTTCCCCTGCAAAAACGGGTACGTCACGTTCCTCATCCAGCCGGGGGCTATCGGCGCAAAACCCATGCGGGCGCTGGTGGACTGGATGGCGGAGTTGGGAATGGCAGGCGAGCTTAAGGACATGGATTTTGAAAACCTGGACATGCATAAGATCACACAGGAGCAAATTGCCCAGATGGAGAAGACGTTTACGGCCTTCTTTCTCCGGTTTGCAAAGGAGGAGTTGCTTGTGGAGGGGACCAAGCGCCGTTTTCTGGTGTACCCGGTGAACAGGCCCTCGGACCTTCGTCTTGATGAGCAATTGCGTTACCGAGAGTTCTTTGCTACGCGGGAGGACCCCCGTCTTGGCGTTGCTCTGGCATACCAGCGCCCCTTCCTCCGCGGTGCGATTCCTGCTCGTGACGCCGTTTCACCAGCGCCACAGGTAGGCGAACATAACAGGCAAGTGTACCAGCGCCTGCTGGGTCTCTCAGGAGATCGAGTTGCTGAACTTGAAGCGCAGGACGTTGTCTGATATGCGGGAATCCCGGGCCGGCATGACTCCGAGTTATAGCAGAGGGCCAGCTCTTCGTGGTGTGCGCATCGTTGATCTGACTTGGGTCCTTGCCGGGCCGCTCACGACTCAGCTTCTCGGCCAACATGGCGCGGAGGTGATACGGGTTGAATCGCAGACAAGGGTGGACGTTACTCGACGAAGCTCCCCCTACGCGCAAGACATCCCAGGGCTGAATCGGAGCGGATACTTTTCCTGCTATAACGCGAACAAGCGCAGTCTGAGTCTGAATCTCAACACCTCCGAAGGCCGCAATCTCCTGAAACGCCTCGTGTCCACCGCCGACGTCCTTGTGGAGAACTACACTCCGAAGGCCCTCAAGCACTGGAACCTTACATTTGAAGACCTGGTCAGAACCACGCCCGACCTCGTCATGCTGAGCCTGAGCGCTCACGGCCAGACCGGGCCACGGGCGCTGCATCCGGCGATAGGCTATTCGATAACCGGCCTTGTTGGCATGGCCCATCTGACGGGATGGCCTGACCGTTATCCTTTGCTCCCTCATGCGGCGTACACGGATTATGTCGTGCCCGCATTCGCAGTGACGGCCTTGCTGGCAGCCTTGGACTACCGTCGGCGGACAGGCCGTGGGTTCCATCTGGACATCTCCCAAACAGAGATAGGAGCTACGTTGGTAGCTCCTATGACAATGGAGGAGCCGCAGGCTGGGCAAAGGCACACTCGCGCGGGCAACTGCGATGGCCGGTACGCGCCTCATGGGGCCTATCGCTGCCAGGGCGACGAGCGGTGGTGCGTCATCTCCGTCCGATCGGACAAGGAGTGGCGCTCCCTATGCGCAGTCCTGGGTATGCGCTCAGAGGCGGAAGACCCCAGGTTCGCCACCATGCAGGATCGGCTCAGCCACAGGGCTGAACTTGATGAGCGAATTGACCAGGAGACGCTGCGCTTTAACGCCGAGGCCCTCATGTCCAGACTACAGCACGAGGGTGTCCCCTGCGGCATCGTGCAGAGCGTCAGGGACCTGCATGAGGACCCCCAGCTCGCCTATCGCCGGCACTACGAGCTGCTGGAGCACCCGGAGATGGGGCTGTCTTACTACGACCGGCCGGGATTCCGGCTTTCCGCGACGCCCGCGGTCATGCGTCCGGCGCCCTGTTTTGCGGAGGCCAACGAATACGCGTGCAAGGAGCTGATTGGCCTGAGCGATGACGAGATTGCGGACCTGGTCGCCGGGGGTGTTTTGGAGTAGCAGGCCAGCCTGAACGCAGGCGTTCCCGGAAGCTTCCACCCCGATGGTTGTGATCGTATGGAGGCAGAATGAGTCCCGAAGCATCAGTATCCGACCGGTTCGCGTCAATTCGCCCGGAGGCGCCAATCCCTGAGTTGCGCCGCGTCATCCGCATGGCTGACATCGTCCGATTCGCTGGGGTCAGCGAGCAGCTGGGAGCGCTCCACATAGACAAGGACCACGCTCGTAGGGTCCTTGGAATGCCGGACGTATGCATTCACGGCCAGCACAAGGCTGGTATGATCGGGACAATGCTGACGGACTGGTTTCAGAGCGATGCAGTCCTGGTCAAGCTGAGCTGCGAATACCGCCGTCTTGACTACTGCGAGGACGAGCTGATCGCTCAGGGGCGGGTAGTAGCCACAAGGGTTGAGGATGGCAAGGGCTTCGTGGACTGTGACATCTGGATTCAGAACCAGCGCGGCGAGCGGAACACCTTGGGCTCCGCAACCCTTCTGTTTCCTCTGGCGGAGCGACACTGGACTGGCCCCTACCTCAAAGACCAGGCACGCGTCGCCGCGCCCGCGCGGGTGGAGGACATCCTTAGCGACTCGCTGGTCACCTCCGAGGCCTTGCAGATGCTCGGCAAAGAGACCAGGCCGACCACGGAGCGCGTTGAGGCCGGGATGATTCGACGGTGGGCGAAAGCCGTCTTTAACTCCAACCCCCTGCACATGGACGAGGCCGCCGAACAGACAGGCACGCATGGGACGATGATTGCGCCGCCCACGTTCGTGGTGGTAGCAGCACGGGGCTTCATCGAGGACTGGGAGATGCTCCGGCCTCCTTTGAAAGCGAAACGCGGCATGCCCGGAGGGGACACCTGGGAGTTCTTTCGCCCCATCCGGCCCGGAGACACAATCACACGACGGCAAAGGCTCGCGGACATCTACGAGAAGCAGAGCAAGACCGGCAAGCGTGTGTTTGTGACCGCCGAGACTACATTCACCAATCAGTCCGGTGAGCTGGTGGCTGCAGTGCGGAGCTATACCATCCATTTTTAGGACCAGTGTCCAGCCCGAAACGGGCGCGTCGTCGCGTCGCAACCGATATTCATGGGGAGGTGCGCTATGACCCTGAAGTCTCACGTCTATAATTTCGAGGACCCTTGGGACTGGCTGGAACACGCCTACAAGAGTAACTGGACCGACGGCCTGCCCGTGGCCCCTCCGACGCCGGCGCGGGTGGAGGCGCTCGTCGCGGCGACAGGGCTGTCGGCGGACCACGTTCTGGGCAAGGTACCCCCCGCATGGCGCCTCGCCACGGTGGAGAAGGTCGCCATCAACGCAGCCATGGCGGGCTGCAAGCCTGAATACATGCCGCTCATCCTCACCGCCCT
>ORMF012568978.1_pt1 | contig 10036 bp, 7 predicted proteins | sample 1779871 | NCBI WGS metagenome assembly ORMF01 (sample SAMEA104232316, study PRJEB22302) | groundwater metagenome | biome: forest; feature: aquifer; material: groundwater | place: USA | collected 2011-08-07 | depth 5.4 m | reverse complement strand
TCTCAGCCGCCGTCAGAATCTTTTCGTCCGGGCTCATGTCGAACGTAATGCCAGCAGCCTGGGCGTGCCGCTTCGCTGCCTCAATCAGCGCCTTGCGATCCCAGGGGTACCATTGCACTCCGCGCGCGATGCCATATGCCTGCGGCAGCTTCTGCGGAAACGATTTGGCGATTTCCTCCAACGCCGGCAAAACGTTCTCGATCAGATGCGTCCGGCGCGCCAGTTCCATGCGCTGCAACGCCAATTCTTCGGTCGGCCCGAGGCGATAGGCGTCTTCCACGATTTGCAGCAGCCGCGGGTAATAATTGAGCTTGGTATACAATTCCTTAACGAGTTCTGTCTGCTTCGGACTTTCGACGGCTCCCGCAAAGCGTTTCAACCACGCCTGTCGCAACTGGGCTTCGCGTTTGAGGTAAATGCGGCGCACGTCCAGCGGCAGGTCGCCGACCTGAGCCACCCGGCTGAACAGTTCCGCAGCCGGCAGCAGCAATACATTGGCCTCGGACGTGTTCTGCGCGATCAGTGCCACCGCCAGTTCGTGCAGACAGTCGATGGCCTCCCGGCGCCGCGGCGATTTTGTGTCTCGCACGGCGGGTTCAAGGGCCTGGAATGCGGACTGCAGCCTGGACGCCCGCAGGTGCCGCAGACCTTCGGCGGGCCGATCCTCTTCGGATCCACCCCGTACGCAGCCAAGCAGCAGGATGGCCGCGATCGGCAGATATCTCACAAGCGCCTCCTCCAATCCGAAAGAATGAAAGCCTGCTTTTTCGCTTCTTCGGCGGCCTTCTTCGCCTCCGGAGTTCCGATCTTGTCGAGATAACCCGCCAGCGCAGCGCGCGCGTCTTTATCAGTCTCCAATTTCAATGCTTCAATCAGGGCCGGCACGGCGGCGCTCCTGGCCTTGACGAGTTCATCGCCGATTCGGCCGCGGTCATCCGGCTTGCTCTGCTTCCAGGCCTGAACGAAGGCGCTGACGACCTCCGGTGTTTCGCGTCCAAGGTTGCCGATTACGAGAATGGCGTTTACACTGACATCGGCATTCCCGTCTTTGATTAGCGGCAATAGAGCGCCGATGGCGGGCTTCGCATCCGCGCCCATCCGGCCCAGCGCCACGGCGCATTTTTCCCGGACCAGCGCGCTTTCGTCTTTCAAACCCTCGGTCAGCGCGCCGAGCGCCGCCTTTGCGCCTGGAGGCTTGAGCAGCCCCAGCGCGGTGGCCGCGTCGTCGCGCAGCGCGGCACGCTTGTCCTGCAATCCGGCGACTAGCGCAGGAACGGCGTCCGCGCCGATGGCCGCCAGCGCGTGGACACAGTAATAACTGCGTGCCAGATCGTCGCCGTTGTCGCGATACTGCGCCTCAAGTAGCGCGGCGGCCGCATCTTTGGCGGCGGGCCCGAACTTGCCCAGCGCCGCGGCCGCGCGAAAACGGAAATATGGATGCTCGTCTTGTAGCGCGGCAGCCAGGCTGGAAACAACCTCTGCCACTGCGGCGCCCACGCCCTCCAATCCCCAGGCCGCGGCATAGCGCAGGTGCCATGCCTCGTCTTTCAGCGCATCCAGCAACGCGGGAACGGCATCTTTGGCCGCCGGTCCCAATTTGCCCAGCGCCAGCGCGGCATGATGGCGCACGCCCTTCTCCTTATCTTCCTTTAAGGCTTGCAACAGCGCCGGCAGCGATTCTTTTGCGCTTTCCGGCCCGATCTCACCCAGCGCCCCCGCCGCCTTCGCCCGCACCTCCGCGCTGCCATCCTGCAGTGTTTGGATCAGTCCCGGAACGGCTGGCTTGGCCTTTGTCTTTCCACAAGCTTCGGCCACAGCGCCGCGCACGTCGGCATCGGCGTCCTTCAGCGCCAGAGCCAGTGCGGCAGCGGCCTCCGGGGCGGACTGACGGGGCCCCATCAAGCCCAGCGCCAGCGCGGCTTTCAAACGGACCGCGATGACGGGGCTCTTGAAGCACTCCACGATTCCCGGCACGGCCGGCAGGCCGATCTTTCCCAATGCCTCCACGAAATGGTAGTCGCGGCACTGTGCGTCCTTCTCCTCCAATCCCTTGGCCAGCAGAGGCACGGCGTCCTTCGCCTCCGGGCCGAGTATCCCCAGCGTCCGGGCCGCGCTGATGCGCAGTTCGAGGTCCTTGTCCTTCAAGGCTTCGATGAGATCCGGAATTGCGCTCTTTGCCGCAGGAATCAGGAAGCCCAAAGTCCAGGCCGCATAGTCTCGCCCGGGCGCCTGCGTATCCTTCAAAATCCGGACCAACGCAGCCACGCAGTCGGGATTCCATGCCGCCGCCTGGCCCTTTTGCTTTTGAACGATGGCCGCGATGGCCCACGCCGCGTTGCCCCGCACGCCGGGGTTCTCGTCCTTGAGCGCGTCGACGAGTGCGAGCACGCCGTCCTTATTGTATGCTTCCACCATCATCACCGCCGCTTGGGCGCGGTCGGACGCGCGCTGTTCGGTTTTCAGCGATTGAACCAGCTTCTGAACCTTCTCGTCGCTTGCCAGCGCCACACTGCAACAAAGCGCCAGCATCAACGCCCAGGGGGGCATCTTAACTTTCATGGTGTGTCTCCTTGGTCCATTCATTTCGCTGTGTTTCCCAAATCCTGAAGCTTCTTTCCTGCCTCCAGCGCAGCCATGCCCACCGTGTCGGTCGCCCCCGTGAATCCCGGACCGCCCGCCGCCACGTACCCGTGGCTTGCGCCGGATTTGTCCGGGCTGACCCAGAAGGCGTAGAGTTTTCCTTTGCTGAGATGGAAACGGAATTTCACCGCCTGGCCGGCCAGCACCGATAGATCGCCGCCGCCTTTCCACTGGATTGGCTGGATTGTGCTGTCGGTCTTTACCGCAATGCAATCGTCAGTAGTAAACGACGGTATGGCTTTGCCGTCCTTGTCGAGAACTTCGATGCGCAGCTCGCCTTCCCGGAAGTTGGCGTTGACGAATAGATGTTTGCCATTGAACGCCACCAGCCGCGTGGTCAGGCTGCCAGCTTTGTCGCTGGCATCCATGGACGCAAACCCGTCCCGGCGCAGCGTGGCCAGACCTGTGGTCTCTTTCGCCGCGTTCCGGCCGCTGGCATAAAAATAGAGCTTGTCTCCCACCACAAGACAGCCGCCGCCAGCCGATTGGACATTACCCCAGTTCCACGCTTTGGGATCCTCCGATACGGGCAAGAAGGCGTTTCTCTGGGGGCGATACCATTGAATCCCATCGCGGCTGAAGCCCAGCGTTACTTCGTTGATCTTGGGCCGGCTGGGCTCGCCCGGTGAACTCCATCCCCGGAGCAAAGTGAACAACCCCAGGAGGACGCTCTCGTAAGCCACGCAATCCAGATTGTAGAGCGAAGGGGAATCGTGCTGGCTCTTGCCCAGGCGCACGCGTTCCATTCGATCCACACAGGTCCATGCAACAGGCTCGCCGGCCTTGAAACAGGCTCCTTGCAGGAAATCCGCATGCTCGAAACAGTACCGTACCCGCCCGCCATGCACGCCGTTTCCGCGCAGGCTGTAGACCCACGCGTTGCGAAAGGGATTGCGGAAGGCGCTTACTCTATCGCCAATGCCGCCGATGGTTCTGGCAACCGGGGCGCTCCACTGCAGGCCATCGGGCGAGACATTGAGTTCGAAGCCCCATTCTCCCGTGCAAAGCCCGGCGGTCCGGAACATCTTGAAGCGTTGCGCCGGGTTCTTGTCCTCCATATCCAGCCAGATAATGGCCGAATCGCGTGGCTGCTCATACACGGAGTTTCCGGCTTGCGTTCCAACTTGAGCGGGTTTTTCCCAGTGGATGCCGTCTCGCGAAAAGACGCAGGCGGTATTTCGCCGTCCCTGGAGATACCACATTTTGAAGAAGTTGTCCTTCGGATCGAACCAGACCCCGTCGCTGAAAACCATGCCGTCGGACAGGACTGGGTTGTTCGGAACATATTCCGGAGTGTGATACGTTCGCTTCAAATTTGTCTGCTCGACCAGAAAGTCATCCACAAAAAGCTGCCGGCCGGCGCCGATGGAAATGGAGCGGGGAGGAAAGAGCACACAGGCGGGCACCGGTGGTTCGCTGGTAAAACTGCCGGCGCGCGGCCATGGATAAGGCACGGGAATGCCGTTATGCAGCGTCGCGGGAGACAGGCTGGTTTCTTCTGCGGACCACGCCGTAGCACTCGCGGCAATCAGAACCCATACGATCGGAACGATCCGAAGCATCGTAACCTCTCCTGAATCAAGGCTTGCCAGCCTTCAGCTTTTCAGCCGCTTCCAGTGCCGCCATGCCCACCGTGTCCATCGCCCCCGTGAATCCCGGTCCGCCCGACGCCACGTACCCGTGGCTTGCGCCGGATTTGTCCGGGCTGACCCAGAAGGCATAAAGTTTTCCTTTTGTGAGATGAAAACGGAATTTCACCGCCTGGCCGGCCAGCGCCGATAGGTCGCCGCCGCCCTTCCACTGTACCGCCTGGAGCGTGCTGTCGGTCTTCACCGCAATGCAATCTTCAGCCGTGAACGACGGTATGGCTTTGCCGTCCTTGTCGAGAACTTCGACGCGCAGCTCGCCTTCCCGGGTGTCGGCGTTGACGAATAGATGTTTGCCCTTGAACATCACCGGCCCCGTGGTCAGCGTTCCCGCCTTGTCGCCGGCGTTCATCGAAGCAAAGCCGTCGCGGCGCAAAACCGCAATGCCGGTCTGACAGCCGGTCGTTACGCCTCTGCCGCTGAAATAGAAGAAGAGTTTGTCGCCCACGACCAGGAAGCCGCCGCCGATATCGTTGAGCTTTCCATAATTCCAAGCCTGCGGATTTTCGGAGAGCGGCATGAACGCTTTAAACGCGGGACGGTCCCAATGAAAACCGTCGCGCGTGAAGCCCAATTCGATCTCGCAGGCTTTGGTGTGTTCGGGATGCACGGCGCTGTATTTGGTCCAGCCGCGCATGATGCTGAACAATCCGACGATGACGCTTTCGTATGCCACGCCGCCCATTCCGTAGATCGACGGACAATCACTCTGTCCGAAGCCGCCCGGGCGGCCCTTGTAACCGAGCATATCGGTGCGCAACCGTTCGATCCGGTCCGCGGCACGGATCCATTTCACCGGCTGCTCCACTTTCCAGCTTGCGCCCGCGATGAGGTCGGGATGTTCGGAGTAATATTTAAGCCGTCCGGTGTGAATTCCATTGCCGCGCAGACTGTACAGCCACATTTTCCTGAAAGGGTTGTAGAAGAATTGATTGCCATCGTGGGCGCCAGGCGTCATGCGCGTAATTGGATCGCCCCAATGCATGCCGTCGGCCGAGCAATAAACATCAAAGACATAGCCATTGACCAAATTAAAGAGTTTAAAACGCCGTTTCGGATCCGCATCGGCCAGGTCCAGCGCCGCGCAACTGAAATCCCAGTGGGCGCCCAGTACGATATTGGTGCCTGGTTTCACGTCCAGAATGGGCTTGTCCCAATGGACGCCATCGCGTGAAGTCGCGTAACAGGTCGTGCCGCGATAGCCGGCCATGTACCACATCTTGAACAGATTGTCCCGCGGGTCATGGTAGACGCCGTCCACGTATGGCATCGCAGTCGGGTAATTGCCGCTCTTTTCCCACTCTTTGTCCGGCCGTAGCACCGGATTGGCCGGATGGTACTCCGCCGCGTGAAAAGTCCGCCTCAGCGTGCTCCGTTCGATCAGAAAATCGTCCACAAACAACTGGCGCCCGGTATCGATGCCGATTATCGCGGGCTGGGAGATTAGATACGGCGGGATCTGCGGGTCGAAGATAAACTCCCCATGCTGTGGCGGCCACGGATAGGGCAAACGGATGCCGTTATAAAGCGTCTCACGGGGCGTGCCGGCTTCCTCGGCGGACCTCGCCGGGGAACCGGCAGCGATAAGAATCAATACAATCAGAATGCCTCGAAGCATCGTCGCGTCTCCTGAATCAATAGTCTGCTTGCCTTCAATTTTTCCGGTTGCTTCCAGCATCGCCACGCCTGTGCTGAAATGGAATTGGAATTCAGCGGCTTCCTGGCCAATGCCGGCAAGTCATTGCCGCCTTCCCGGGCAGGCAAGAGAATCACAGCTTTTCCGCATCGCTGCCGTTAGACGCCTTCGCCTATCGTCGGCCTTTTGCTTTCAAGGATGGCCGAGGTCCGGGAGGGTATCAGTGTCAGGCCATCCAGACGTTCTTTGGGCAATGGCGGAGCGAAGAGACTTCCCAAATACGCCACGGTCATCGTGACAAGACACCCGACCACCCCGTTCAGATAGGGATCAAGCAGGCCCTTGTAGCAGGTCGCCAGCAGCCCTAGAACGACAATGCTGGTGACAATTCCAACCGCTATGGGGAGCGCCCGGGTTCTGCGGGTGAAGATTCCCAATAGAAAGATTGCCACCAAGCCGCCGCTGAACATCCCAAGATACGTATTCGCCGTATCAACGATGCCGTTGAACCCCAATTTATAAACCATCAATGACAGCATGGTGACCAGGGTTCCGATCGCGTATGTCCAGATTTTCGCCAAGGTCAGGTAGCGCTGGTCATTTGCTTCCGGGCGGATGAGGCGCTGGTACCAGTCGACCGAAAAGGCCGTCACTAGCGAATTCAGGCCCGAATCGAAACAGGACATCGTTGCGCCCAGAAGAGCCGCGATGAGAAATCCAGCAATACCGGTGGGAAGCTGGGTCACGACAAAGTACGGCACAATTCGATCGTATTCACCGGGCTTCAACCCCATCTCCGCCGGATGGGCGCGGTAGAATACCCAGATTGCCACGCCCATTCCCATTAACAAAATCAGGCCGGGAATTTTGAACAGCGCATTGAACAGCAGGCTCTTCCTCGCGTGTGCCTCATCGCGGGTGGACATCAGCAGTTGGACCGAGATTTGATCGGTGCCCAGGTCCGCCAAGGCCAGCACCAGGCCGGCCAGGAGCATGGTCCAGAACGTCAGCCGTGAAAAGTCGATGTCCATGCTGGGCGCCTTGTCCACGACCCCGGCCAGTACGATCTCGCCCAGTCCCCCGTCGACGCGGGCCGCCACGAATCCAATGATCAACACCTGCCCAATCAGCAACGCGACGAACTGCATCACGTCTGCCCAGATCATTGCGCTCATTCCACCCAGCCCCGTATATATCGTCGTGGCAAGTCCCACAAACAGGATGCAATACTCCACTGAAATGCCGGATATGGTGCTGAGCACCATGGAAGGCACCAGCACAACCATCGACAGCCAGACCAGCCGCTTTCCGATGAATAGCGCGCTGGCAAGCAGCCGCACATTCAATCCGAAGCGGCGCTCCAGATATTCATACGCGGAAGTGACGTTCAACCCGCGGTAAAAGGGCAGCAATCCGTACATGATGATCGGTATGATTAGAATGACGGAGAACGCATAAGCAAACAACGCGCAGTCCTTGGTGTAAACCCGCGCGGGATGGCCCATGAAACTCAATCCGCTAAGCAGACTGGCCATCACCGATAAGGCCACCGGCAGCCAGTGCATGCTCTGGCTGGCCAGAAAGTATTCCTTCGTGGATGTCTGGCGCCGGGAAAAGTACGCGCCGAGCGCGAAGCGCGCCAGCAGGAAGCCGGCGAATACCAGCCAGTCCAGGTAGCCCAATCCATGGTGGTTCATCTATACGCCCCTCCGGGTGCCAGCAATTAGTAGGGGGAGGAAATTTTTGCAGAAACGCACGCCTCCTCGGGACACTTCTTGCCCGCGATGAGTTCTCGCGCCTCGCTCGAAGCGCTCTTTGATCCATTGGACAGGAACATCGTGTCACCGCCGGCGCAGATCAGGGTGTAGTCCATGGACAGGCACAGCGACAGCATTTCGGCGCCGATGCCGACGCTAACGGCAATCTTACCGTGGGCTTTGCAGGCGTCGGCAACCGTCTGCAAATCACGTCCCAGCGTCTGTGCCGAGCGGGGCGTGGTCATTGCATAGCCGCGGCGCAGCATCACGTCGTCAGGCCCCAGGAAGAGGCCATCGACACCGGGCACCGCGGCGATCTCGGCGGCATTCTCGATCGCCTGCGGCGATTCTATCTGTACGATCAGCAGCGTCTGATCATTGGCGCTGTCAGAGTAGCCCCGGCCTTCACGATCGATCACCCTGCGCCCGCCATATGAACGGCGGCCCAGGGACGGAAACTTCGCGGCGGCGGCGGCGGTTTGAGCTTCCGCCAGCGTGTCAATGCACGGTACGATCACGCCCGCTGCGCCCATGTCCAGCGCCTGCCCGATCGAACCAGGCTCGTGCCAGGGCACGCGCACGAATGCGGGCCGCTTGACCAGATCGCAGGCCCGCACTGCCGCCAGCAAATCCTGGTATCCAAACTGACCATGCTGGCCATCCACCCAGATCCAGTCCCAGTCCGCGCCAACGCGCTCGATGACCGCCGGACACGGATACATGGCCGAGAGGCCCAGTTGCGGTTCTCCCGCGCGCAGGCGCGCCAGGAATGATTCTCGTTCCGCTGACATGTGGGGTTCCTCCTAATGGTGGTTAAATCCTTGCATTGATACTTCTCTGATCGTTTAAACTAGTATCATACACAATGTACACCGTATCGTTCATATTACACGCTTGAATCTGGAAAATTTCTGGAAATTGTTCGAGACGAGAACCACCTTGCACAGCCTGCTGGCTGCCTCAGTCGGGTACCACTGCAACCGCTTCCAACTCTATGCCAAAGCCATAGTGCAGCACGCGAGTCGGCACCACGGCGCGAGCCGGGCGGTGCTCGCCAAAGAACTTTGAATAGACGGTATTCACCGCGCCCCATTGGGAAATGTCGGATACGTAGACCGTCGTTTTGAGCACCTGGCTGCGAGCGCTGCCGGCCGCTCTAAGGATCTCGTCGAGATTATTCAACACTTGCAGCGTCTGCTCTTCGATGGATCCGAGCTTTTTTTCGCCTGTCTGCGGATCAATTGGAAGCTGTCCAGAGACATACAGCAGGCCGCGATGGCGGATCGCCTGTGAATAATGCCCCGCGGGCGCGGGCGCCTTGGGGGTATGAATTTCCTCGATCATCGCACTGTCTCCGGCAGGGGTCGGGGTTGTTCCAGCAGGCAGGCGGCGACTTCGTATATCCGCTTTCCGATGATCTCTAGCAGCCGCTTTCCATTTTGGGGACTGGCAAACCGCGGGAACCCGGCCGCGCCATGCGCACTTCTTTGCGAATAATCCTTGGCGATGTAAAGACCGCGCAGCGCCTCCGGCGCGATGTCCGGCGCATCGGATACGTCGATCTTGCGCACCAACTCGGGGTGCAGATGCAGCATCAGGGCCGTCTCGACTTCGCAGGCGTGTCCCACGGATTTCCGCGGACCCTCGCAAATTGCCGCGATTTCCGGCGCCGCCAACTCCCAATACGAGGCAGCCGTCAACAGCGCTTTGGGATGATCCGGCTGCAAGCGGCGCAACGCGCTGCGGAATGAATCCAGGTTGCCGCCGTGGCCGTTGAGCACCAGAAAGCGCCAGAAGCCATCATGCAACAGGGGGGTAAGCAAATCGCAGAGCATCTGCGTATGCGTGCTCAAGCGCGCGGAAAGGGTCGCCCCAAATGGCAGGTGATGATCGCTGGCGCCCAGCCAGAGCACCGGCAGCAGCAGCACGCTTTGCGGCAGTTGTGCTTCCATGCGCTCCGCCAGCGCGCCGCAGATCAGCGAGTCTGTGAATGTGGGGAGGTGCAGCGAATGCTGTTCGCAGGCGGCAATGGGGGCGACCACCAGGGTTTTGTCGCGCTGCGCCTGTTTGACTTCCGGCCAGGTCATCTCGTGGAGTTTCATTTTGCTCCGCCTCCTCCGCCGGCAAGGGACAGCCATGGGCGCTCGCGCGCCTGGAGTTGTTCGAACGCGGCGATCTTCCGGCTCAGTTGCAGCGTCGCTTCGATTTCATCGAGACCCGCCATCAGGCGCTGGCGCTGGAACGGATCGATGCTGAACATGAAGGATTCTCCGTCCGCGCCGATGAGGCATTGTGTCGAAAGGTCCACGCTGAGCATGGCGCCTTCGCTCCGTTCCACGGCCGCGGCAAGCGCCGTG
>ORMF011443886.1_pt1 | contig 10036 bp, 9 predicted proteins | sample 1779871 | NCBI WGS metagenome assembly ORMF01 (sample SAMEA104232316, study PRJEB22302) | groundwater metagenome | biome: forest; feature: aquifer; material: groundwater | place: USA | collected 2011-08-07 | depth 5.4 m | reverse complement strand
CGAGGAAATCAGGGGGCCATTTCTCTTAGCACGTAGTATTTTCGCATGCCCAAGGATCATCGAGCCGCAATCGAGCGAGGTTGAGCAGTCGATTGAAAGGGTGACCAACGCGCTGGCCGACCGGGACGATCCTGGGCTGGCGCAGCTCCAACCGGATCAGAAGCTCCTGCGAATCTTCGACCTTGCAGCTCTGGCGCTCCGGCTGCTGGCGAAGGAGCACCCGGTCGCTCTGATCATTGACGATTTACAGTGGGCGGACGGTGACAGTTTGCGATTGCTGCGCTACGTGGCCCGCGCTGATGCGTCAAGTCGAATTCTGCTCGTAGTCGCGATCAGGCCCTCAGAGATGGCCTTCGTAAACGAGGCCGTTACGCTGCTGGCAGACATGGAACGAATGGGCTTGGTTCGGCGGTTGAAGCTGAACCGATTCACGCAGGCTCAGTCCGCCGAGCTCCTCCAGCTAGCTTTCGGCGGGCCAATCGAGCCAGCGAGCGCAGCCATCATGCATGCCCAGGCAGAGGGCGTTCCTTTTGTGTTATCAGAGCAGGCGCAAACCTATCGCGATTCAGGTCTCATTCGCCAGGTCGAGGGGGTATGGACGCTGGCGCCGAACGCGGAGCGCCTGCTTCCGTCGGCCGTCCGTACCCTGATCGAGCGCCGAGCGATGCATCTCCCGGAAGACACCAAGGCGGCTCTTGCCGAGGCAGGCGTCCTGGGACGGAGCTTCAGCCTTCGGGACCTGGCAGACCTCAGGCTTCGGCTCGGTGAAGATGCCGGCGTTGACGAACTCGCCCAAGCTCTAGAGCCGGCGGTCTTAGCCGGACTCCTGATCGAGCAGCCAAACAACTCACCCGCTGACTACAGTTTCACGCACGACCAGGTCAGGGAGTCTGTAGTAGTCGGGCTCCCGACATCTCGTCAGCGGGCGATTCATGGCGCAATCGTGGACATGTTGCTGGGGAGCGGTGAGCCATCCAAAGAAAGCCTACCCCTGCTTGCCCAGCACTCGCTGGCAGCAGGCCGAAATGACCTTTGCGTCCGGTCCTCTATAGAAGCAGCTCGGGCAGCACTCGATGCGAAGGCCCCCGAAGAGGTCCTGAGTCTGGTTCATCGAGCTCTGGCCGTTGCATCCTCTCCTCAGGACCGAGTCTCTCTCCTCTGCGTGCAGGACGATGCCCTTGGAATGCTGCGTCGCCAGGATCAACGTCTGGAGGGCCTTTCCGAGCTCGGTGCACTATCTGAGGCTTTGGCTGACGCCCACCTGGAGCTTGACGTCCGCTTGCGCCGCGCCGCCGCTTTTCGTCTCGCGCACGACGAGGACGGCGCTGCGGAGATCTCACGTCAGGTTCGCGAATCAGCGTCTAGCCACGGTGACGAGATCGCCGAACTCGCGGCCTGCTTGGAGCTGGGGCAAGATTTGCTGAGAACGGAGCTCGGCGCCGGATATGTCCAGGCGCCAAGCGAGGCAGACCTGGATGGCGCGAAGGAAGCCTATCAGCGCGCTATGGCCCTAGCTGAACGGCTGCACGATGAATCCATGCTCGCCGCGGCCAATCGAGAATTAGGCATCATCGTTCTCTCCCACCTTCGGGCCTGGTTCGTCAAGGGGATAGAGGCGGGGGAGCACATTGCCATTGTGCGACGGGTAGCCGCTGGAGAGCGGCTCGGTGAGATTTTGCCGTCGCTTCCTGTCGCTCCGCAGTTGGTTGCCGAGGCTAGCACCCACTTCCAGCGAGCTCTGGACATATATGAGCGTTTGGGAGACCGCCAAGGCGCTATGGCGACCATCATTGCCATGGCCTTCACCAGTTGGGGCCCTGAACTCCATGTCACAGGCTCAGCCAAACGGATTGAAGACATCCGCCGTCTGATGGACAGGATGAAATCGTTCACAAAGGAGAGCGAGCGAGCGCTTGCCGACGCCCAAATGCAGTTTGGGTCCCATGTTTACGCTCTAGCGAAAGGCATGCCGGACGTAGCCTTGACTAAAGGCGAGGAGGCATACCGAGCAGCGCGCGGGATTGGTGAGCGTTCCATCGAATTCGCCGCGGCCGGGGGCATGGCCCTTGCCAATGCGCAGCTCGATCGCACGGAAGAAGCCAACCGATGGCTGGTCTTGGCCTCGGCTGTTGTCTCGGCCGCACCAACACCAGGGCGGAACTGCAGACTTGAGCTCTGGCGAGGCGCCATTCTAGCCCGCGCCGGCGACGCTAACGGCATGCAGGCGCACCTGGAACGTGCAGCCCGCATGGCGATCGAGCAAGCGCGCCCGGCGGGAAAATGCGAGGCGCTGGCGCGGCTGAGCCTGGAGGCTGCGCGCCTCGGTCGCATCAGCGGCGAAGAATCATTGCTCGCCCTGGCGGACCGATCTGCTCAGGAAGTACTGCGAGACGTTTCTTCGCTACCCGGCCACCCTCCCTGGTCGGCGCAGGCCAATGCTGCCCTCGCCAGCGTGGCATTGACCAAGGGTGAAGGGAGTAGCGCGGCGGAATTTGGCCGGCGGGCACTCGCCGAGCTGGACGGCGCGATGAGAGAAGACTTGAACCTCGACATCATCCTGCCGGCCGCCGAGGCCGTTATCGCCGGCGGGACCGAGGCAGAAGCGCAGACGCTGCGAGAGCGACTGCAGTTGATCCTTGGGCTGCAGGCCCAGCGAGTCCTGGACGATGATGTGCGGGCCGAATGGTTCCGCTGCGAGACTGGTCGGGATCTGACCCGTCTCGCTGGACCCCTAGCTGTCGCCAGCCTCGAGGCGCGGGGCCCGGGGGAGAACAGGCTCACAGAGGATGATTCTCAGCTCCTTCGTTTGATCGTTGAAGGACGGACCAATCGCGAGATCGCGGACGAGCTTAGCGCTAGTGAGCAATCGGTCTCCCTGCACCTTGCCGAGCTGTTTGTCAGGATTGGTGCATCTTCCCGCGCCGACGCGACGGTGGCGGCGCTAATAGGAGGATTGGTCTAGCCATGCTTCAGGTTCGAATTGAGCGGCATCGCTGCATCGGGGCAGGTAATTGCATCACCCTAGCACCCACAGCGTTCGACTGGCTTAAAGGTGAGTACTTAAAGGCTGCTCTCGTAGACCCAACAAGCGTCGACGAGGAGATCCTCAGAGAAGCGGTCTTATCGTGTCCAACTCAAGCCATAGTCCTGGAAGAGGTTGAAGAGCTCCTGCCCTGGCAGCTCCGCGGCAGACAGGCAGTCGGTCCCGTCCGAGTCGCGAAGACTTTCATGTTCACTGACATCGTCAAGTCAACCAACTTGGTCGAGGCGATGGGTGACGAGGCGTGGGACGCACTGCTACGCTGGCATAATGAGGCCCTGCGCTCTGTTTTCATCACTCATCATGGAACGGAAGTCGTATCTACGGGCGATGGGTTCTTCGTTGACTTCGAAACACCTGAAGCAGCGCTAGCCTGCGCCGTGGCTATCCAGAGGGAGTTGGCAGAGCACCGACGAGCGCACGGCTTCGCGCCGCAAGTCCGAATCGGCCTCCACAGCTCTGACGCGACGCAGGTCGGCCACAATTTCACGGGCAAGGGTGTCCATGAGGCGGCCCGGATTGCGGCGCTGGCCGAAGGCGGCGAGATCCTAGCGAGTCTACAAACGATGAGCCCGCGCTATGCTGCGTCCGAGCCCCGCCTAGTAACCTTGAAGGGGATCGCCGAGCCCATGGAGATTGTTTCGGTCCAATGGCATTGAGCAACGCAAGCGAATTGGCACGGGACACTCGCAACCTCGATCTCCTATTCCTCGGTACAGGTAGCGCCACATCCTCTGAAGGGAGAGCGCACAGCGCGCCCGCAACGGCAACAACGATCGTGAGTCACATAGATGATTCAAGCACCGCTGCCCGAACGCCCAACGTGCTTGTCGCTCGGACCTGAGCCGCTTTCGTTTCTAGATTGGATCAGTTGGGGGGATGCTCTAACGATTCGAAGCTCCTACTGTATGGGTGGACTGGTCCTCGAACTAGGTGAGCAGTCCTCGGGCGATCAGTTTGCAAATTGGGTCTGGCAGGAGGAACTATGACTTTCGTCGGCAAGGTTAGTGACGTAGCGCCGGGGCGATTGTTGGCATTCGACTTGGAAGGTGAGCGAGTGGTGGTCGCAAACGTTGATGGGCGGTTGTTCGCAATTGGCGACGTCTGCACCCATCGCGGCTGCTCCCTCTCTGAAGGAGAACTCTCCGGATTGGTAGTCACCTGTCCGTGCCACGGTGGCCAGTTTGACCTGACGAACGGCGAGGTTGTGGGCGGCCCTCCCCCAGAGTCGGTCACAACGTATTCCGTGCAAGTGGTCGATGACGAGTTCCGAATCGGCTAATGAGGATGAGCCTCAAATGTCCACGATAGATCTCCTCACGAACGTGCCTCTATTTGCTGGGCTGGACGCCAGGGCAATCGAAGCATTGGCGGGCTTTACCTTCCGAAAGACGTTTGAGGCAGGGGAGCTGATCGTCGAAGAAGGTCGCACAGGGAACGGTCTGTTCATCATCATGTCGGGGAGTGCGGAAGTAATCAAAGGGCATCAAACTGTGCGGCCGCGCACGCTCGCTAAACTCAGCGCTGGGGAGCCATTTGGCGAGATGGCTTTGCTGGGAGAATGGCCGCGCAGCGCTACGGTGCGGGCTTCGGAAACCACGGAGTGCGTGGGCATCGACCGTTGGATATTCCTGGACCACCTTGATAGGGAGCCGAAGCTCGCACTGAGGATGCTCCAGATCTTGGCCCTACGGCTTGCAGAAACGGCCGAGCGATTAGCCGAATAGCTCCTTAACTCGCGGCCAAGGCCAAACTCGCCGCTACTTTTGTCAGGGTGGCCTTTACTCTCGCGAGCACGGCTGGTGCGTGAGCGCGCGCTTGGAGGAAGGCACAGTAGGCCCCCAGTTCTCCCAACCGCTCACGAAAAACCGCCCAGGCCGCCTCCTCGTGCGTCGGAATCGTCGCCCCACGCGACAGCCGGAAGCTTATCCCAGCGGTCTTGCCGGGATGGGATGGCCCGGCCGGCGACTTTGTCAGAGCCTCTGCGAGCGGTACGATAATCTCAACCATCAGAGTTTCGGCGGCTTGAGATAACCGCTGCAGTCCTTCTTCCGATTCCTCCGCGTGTACAAAGATCCGGCCCAAGATCTGTATCATCAATTCGTAACATGCATCGCTCAAGTTGCACAGCTCAGCCGTATCAGGATCGTCAATAAAGCTGAGATCAGTGGTGTCCGTCTTGTCGCTCGGTGGCAGCGCGTAAGGATTGCCCAGCACGGGTCGTGCTGGCTGGAACTCGGGTTCTTCGGCAAGCGCTTCTGTGTACTCTCGCCAAATTGTCGTGAATTTGCTGTAGTGCGAATTAGGCGTGTCGCGGCTCGCTCCCTCACCTTGCACGACGATCACATTTATCGCTTCAAGCGCCGACGCCAGGTCGGTCACGGGCGTGAGCTGCGGCAGGCTTGCAAAGTGCAAAGGGGCGGCGGTTTGCACGTCCGGCTGACTGATGAAAAGCTGCTTCTCACCGTATTTCTGAGCCAAATAGACAAAGCCGTCCTCGATACCGTGGTATAGGCGACCTTGAGTATGGTATTCCCGCTCGCTCGCGAAAATATCGCTGAGCCGTGGTCGGACTGTGCTCGGCAGGCTACGTCCGCTCTTTCCATGGTCTCCAAGGATGTCGTCCGGCTCCTCGATGGCGATGAAATCCTCCATGGTCTCGAGACTAAATGGCGCCAATCTCAGATGAAAGCCGCCGCGTCGATCCATTCGGATTGGGAAGTTTGGCCGCCGGAGATGGGGCGCGCCGCCGATCGCTGTAAGGAGATTGCACACGGCTCCGAGGTGAAGCATCTCCTCAATCGCGACGCCGCGAATCAAGCGGCTCCAGTTGCGCATTTTACGAAGCTGGGCATCGGTGACGCCTTCGTCCGTACTGTTCTTCAGGCTGAACGCCGCGAACAGATAGCAGCACATGACTCCGTGCTCGATTTCCGCAGCTTCCGTCAGGAGGTAAACCAGTTGTGAACGATTCTCGATACGTAGGGTCGATTCCAAAGCCCTTGGCCTTCCTCCTCTTGAATATGCGCCGGACGAACGGCTCGTAACCTGCCCCCGCCTTATTGTAAGGGCCGATTACTGCTGAAGGGACTGGGAGGTGAAATGACGAACGCAGAGCTTCGAGCGTCGACGGCGAGCTCTAACACTGCGGCGATATCGTGCCGAGCCGGTTGCCGCCAGTGGTCACCATTTGCGGATCGTTTGACTGAAGCCCGGGGACCGCTTTGAACCAAGTCACACGGTCGATGCCAATATCCTGGTTCGCCTCCTGATGAACCTGAGGTAACAGTCAGACCATAAACCCTGTTCTTCCGGTCCTTCGGACAAGAAGTCAGCGGAATCAGTACCTGCAAGCAGATTTAATAGCCCAGGAAGCTTTCGAACCAGACTTGCTCTCTCCGAACGCTGTTCTGTGCCAGCATTTCTCGCATCGCCGTCACCATGCTAGGCGGCCCCGAAGTGTAGAACGAAGCGCTGGCTGGATCGATGTACCTGCGGATCATTTCGATGCTGATACGATCCTTCTCGCCGTCCCACGAGTGGTCGTCCGTCATTGTAGCTACCAGGTGGAACTGAGAATGTTCTGCCTGAAGGTGAGCTAACTGTGCTAGGAACGGAGCCTCCGCTCGGGTTCGATTGGAAAAGAAAAGGTAAAAACCGGCCAACCCAGAGTCCCGAGCAGCCTGCTGGATGATGCTGAAGGCCGGTGTAATGCCCACTCCCCCGACCAAGAAGGCAATCGGTCGGGGCGTATCCTGCGAAACTACAAACTTACCGTACGGGCCTTCAATTTCGACCGAATCGTTCGGTGCTAGGACGCTCAGGGCTCGCTTGAAGGGGCTGTTTCGCAACCTGGTAGTGATCGCTATGTAATCCTCAGAGGGCGCACTGGAGATCGAGAAGGTGTGAATTCTGTCGGACTCGGAGCCACCGGAGAGCGGCAACGTGATCTCGATGAACTGGCCGGCCGTGAATTGGAATTCTGCTGGCTTCTCGAAATAGAAGGTGCCGGTCTCGAAAGCAGCGGATTCTTGTCGGATTAGACGGGCCAGGTATTTGTCAGACAAGGTCACTCCTGGCTTTGACGTGACTTCTTGGAAAAGGAGTCTCTTGCCTTGGTTGAAGGCGCTCGTTTACTCAGACCTTCAAGAGCCCCCTAGGCACAGGGTGGGCTCCAGCGACGGCTGCATCTGCATCTCGCGGCCAACTTGGCGATGGCGGAGTCGACCTGGTCTGTCAGATGCCGGATTCGGTTCGCTGAACATCCAGGGTGTCTTTCGTGGCCCGAAGCGAAAGATGCCGCGATCATTGCGCCCGCGACAGGTCACGTCAAGGTGCAAAGGCCTTCTAACGACATGCCACGATGACCGCATCGTGTGAGATTGGCGGCTTTCTCAATTGGTGGTCCAGCGACCCACCTGGTACCGAGAGCATTACACAACGGTCCTGCTGAGCATCGATACACGCGGGCGTGCGACGTGGCAGAATGCTAGGACGCTCCGCAAGGGTCTAGGCTTGGGATGACCGACGAGATCGACAAAGCTCCGCCAATAGCAGGCCGGCAACTGGAGGCTTTGATCCTCCAAGACCTGGATTTAAAGAAGCTCGAGGCTTCCCTCCGGCCATTCAACATCTTCGAGACCTTAAGAATCGTTCACCAGGAGCTGCGCCACTCTGATTTCTTGTCGTATCTGTGCGACCCAAATAGCAATCATGGCCTTGGCGATGCTTTCACCAGGCGATTGATGCAAGAAGCATTGCTTGCTCAAACGCCTCGGGAATTTGGTGTTCAGCCTATCGACTTCGATCTCTGGGATCTTGATGACCTTGAAGTGCGCAGGGAATGGCCTTGTGAATGTCTGCTCCCAGCAGCTCGAGGTACATCGACTAGTAGTTCTTCTGCCAGGGTGGCGTCATCGCGGGCAACTGCCAAGTAAGCATCGGTCTTTCCGCCATTGTCTTTGTCCTTCCTTATGTTCGCCTCGAGAAACGGGCAATCGTCTCTACTCGAAGAGGTCAGGTCTCGTGGCTAACAGGGTGGATTACAGCGAAGCGATGTCCCTCGCCCGCGCACGGGAGAGGGTTAGGGTGAGGGAGCTCCGGGCTCTCGGCCCGGGGCTGCCCGCCCTGCACCCGGCGCCCGCTGGACTACGAGGCGCTCGTGCCCGGTTTGCTGTCGGTAGGCTCGGGACGGGAGAGGACGTGCAAGGGCTGGATCTTGGCCGTGCGCGTGGCATAGGGCTCGCGGCGGACGACACGCAGCGTGTTGGCCTGGCGCCACTCCTCGGACATGACGGCGCCGCCACCTGTCGGGTACTTCTGCAGCATGTCGAGGACCGTCTCGATCACAGCCGCTTCGTCCACGGCGCCGACCGAGGGCCCGACGATGATGCTCACCCTCGACAGGCCGGCCTCGCCCTCTTCTTCTACGAGCTGGTAGTCGAGGGCGCTGCCGCCGAAGCGAGAGGGCAGGGTCTCCTCCAGCAGACGCAGGAGCTCGCTGCCCATGAAGGTCACGCTCTCGCTCGTCAGCTTCTCGTAGCTGCGGATGCCGCTGACGTGCAGTCGAAGCCCCATCTCGCCGAGGAGGCAGCCACAGTCGCGCTCGGTCAGGGTCGCGTAATCGCCGCTCTCGACGTTAATCATCAGCTTGGGGCTGCTGGTGAACGTGTTGGTGAAGACGAGGCCCGGAACCGTCTCGCCGGACGAGGTCAGGTGCGGTCGCTGAAGGACCGCGAGCTTGTCGGTCACGAGGTGCACGTCGTCAAATTCCTGCGGTTTCTGGCAGGGTATGCCGACAACGCGGATCTCCGACATGCCATAGACGACGCTACCCCGCGCGCCCGACGCCTCGACAATCGCTGCTTTCGCCCGCGTGTAGGGTTCGCCGGAGAGCGAAAGCGTGGTGCCATCCAGGCGCTGACCGTGCTCCTTCGCGGCGAGGCAGAGCCGGACCGCCAGGCTGGGGTTCGCGTTCAGGACCGCGGGCGTCCCCGACGCTGACTGCTGCGCCAGCCAGCGCGCAACACGGAGGGCGTCGTCCCGAGGCGTGTACTCGGGCTTGACGAGACGTTTCCCGAAGAGGCGTCCGGCACCGATGGTTGCGTAGGTGAAGATGGCGCGCCGGACGCTCTCCGCCGTCCAGCGAAACCTGATCGTGACAAAGTCCTTGGCGAGGGGGCGGCCGACTTTCACAAGCAGAAAACGTAGGGTCGAGATGCCGGCGCTCCAGGAGGCGACCGGCCGTCCCGGGTAGTCGCCAACTCCGATCAGCCAGGGGATGTAGACGCTCTCAGCGATCATCGTGTCGACATCGATCTCGATGCGCGCTGGGCCCCGCCGCGAGCCACTGGTCTGGGCCTCGAAGAAGGGCTGAAGGAACGGGTTATCGAAGTCGGTGGCTCTAACCTCGAACTCGAGGCCTTCGCGGCGGACCGGCTGACGGCCCTTGAACTCGTCCATCGTCACGTAGACGCCGGCATCGTAGAGCCGCCCCAGCGCCCCTTCGAGGCCGAGCTCGCTCACGAGCTGTCGTACGTTTGACAGCGTGAAGCCGGCGTGCTCCAGCAGACGGCAGTAGGGACTGCTGGGCATCGAGTAAATCGCGCGCTCGAGCAGTGTGAGGAAAGTATCTTCGCGACTACGTAGCCGCTGCTCGATGACGCGGCGACAGTCGTCGACGGTCAGCGTCTGGCCCAGGAAACGCCTGAGGCCGGCGGCGAAGCGATAGTTGGCACGAATGCTATCCCAGAGACGAATGCTGGCTCTCGATCTCCCCTAAGGAATGTTCCCACGCGGCGCGGCATGCGACAATCGCTGGAGCGCGCGTCTTGATGCCTCCATCATCGCGCAAACACGTAGAGTCCCAGGACGTGGTGTAACAGCGGAGTAGTGGCAAGAAGAAGGCCACGGCGTCATCCTCGTGTGAGCCTATCAAGCAGCACGAAGGAGGAACATCGTGACCATCCCTACCATGGACGTTCTGGACTTGCTTCG
>ORMF010959140.1_pt1 | contig 10036 bp, 10 predicted proteins | sample 1779871 | NCBI WGS metagenome assembly ORMF01 (sample SAMEA104232316, study PRJEB22302) | groundwater metagenome | biome: forest; feature: aquifer; material: groundwater | place: USA | collected 2011-08-07 | depth 5.4 m | reverse complement strand
GATGCGCACGCCGGTGGCGGGAAAGGTGCGGTCCGGTGTGGAGGTGGCGCAAACGATGAGATCGATATCGATCGGGTCTATTCCCGCGCGCACGAGGGCCTGGCGCGAAGCGGCGATGCCGAGGTCGGACGTGAGCTCGCCCTCCTCGGCGATGTGGCGCTGCTCGATGCCGGTACGCTCGCGGATCCACGCGTCACTGGTGTCGACCAGCCGCGCCAGATCGTCGTTGGTCATGATGCGCTTTGGCAGGTGGCCGCCGACGCCGCGGATCACGGATCGAATCAATGCCACGGTCTCACCTCATCCATCGCGCCCGCCATCACGAGGAGCCCTGCGCCTGCTGCGGCTGGCCCAGCGTGCCGTGCAGCGCATCGAGGTCCGCCGCCAGCCGCTCGAGCACGTTGCTCTCGGCCATCTGGTAGCCGACCTCGATGGCGCTGGCGAAGCCTACGGCATCGGTGCCGCCGTGGCTCTTGATGGCGATGCCGTTGAGACCGAGAAACGGCCCGCCGTTGAACCGCCGCGGGTCCATCCGCTCTTTCAGCGCCTGCAGCCCGCTCTTGGCCAAGACGGCGCCGAGACGGGCCGCCAACGAGCCGGTCAAGGCCTCGCGCACCCAGGCCGCCATTTGCTTGGCCGTGCCTTCGGCGGTCTTGAGCGCAATGTTGCCGGCGAAGCCCTCGACCACCACCACATCGGCCACGCCCTGGCCGATCTGGTCGCCTTCGATGAAGCCCCGATAGTCGATCGGCAGGTCGCACTCCTTCAGCCAGGCATGCGCCTGCTTGACCTCCTCGATGCCCTTGATCTCCTCCACGCCGATGTTGAGCAGTCCCACCCGCGGCCGCTCCTTGCCGAGAACGGCGCGGGCCATGGCGGCGCCCATCAGCGCAAAATCCGCGAGCTGGCGCGCCGTGGCGCCGATGTTGGCGCCGAGATCGAGGACGATGCACGTGCCCTGCATGGTCGGCCATTGCCCGGCAATGGCGGGCCGCTCGATGCCCGGCATGGTCGTCAGCACCAGCTTGGCCATGGCCATCAGGGCGCCGGTATTGCCGGCCGACACCATGAAGTCGGCCTCGCGCTTCTGCACCGCATCGACGGCCAGCCACATGCTGGAGCTGCGCCCGCGTCGCACCGCCTGGCTCGGCTTGTCCTGCATCTCCACCACCGCATCGGTGTGCAGGATGCGCGAGCGTTGGGCCAGTGCGGGGTGCCGCTCGAGATGCGGCTTGATCCGCATCGCGTCGCCGAAGAGCAGGAAATCCACGTTGGGATGGCGCTCGAGGGCGATGGCGGCTCCGGGCACGACGACGGCGGGGCCCGCATCGCCACCCATAGCGTCAAGCGATATGGTTCGCGACGCTGTCATGCGCCCCCTTGCTCGCCCTTGTGCAACCTGCTCGACCCGATCGGCCGGACCGGCCCGGGCCATAACCGCGGCTGCCCCCCGAAAACGATCGACCATAGCCGGTTGCGGCCGCGAAACAAACAGATTCCGGGCAGGGTGCGAGGCATCGAGCGGGCGCTCCTGGCGCCAGGTTTCTCTAGCGTCATCAGCGTCTTGTCTTGATATTTGCCAGAACGGCAAAAGGGCTTGCCGAGGTGTCGGCAGCCGCGTCCTGGGGCGCCGGCGAACGCCAATCCAGCGTTGCGCCGGGCCGTCTCGGAAACGGGTCGATGGCCATGGCCAGGCATTCGAACACGACGCGGCCAACCGCGATCTGCCCTGCCAGCATCGGTTCCGGTTCCGGCTCCTCGTCCATGTCGACCTCGCCGCTCCGGGGCGCCGGCAGGTCCTGCTCCGGCCAGAACGTCACGTCGAAGCGCTCTTCAATGCTGCTGGCGATGGGCTCCAGCGTGACCACGCAAGTCTGCTCGATCCCGGCGCGCAGCGTACCGGAGAGCCGATAGCGGCCGTTGGTGGTGGCCGTGATGGCATAGTCCGCAGTCAGGCTGGCGCAGGCCACGAGGTCGAGCGCACGCGCAATCCTGGCGAGCTCGTCGGGCGCCGCCGCGCGCTGGCGCGACAGGCCCGATTGGGCAACGTCGTGGGGCGCGTGGTCCCACGCGAGCTGCGTTGACATGCTGGTTCTCTTCGTCACGTCGACCTCCCGCGACTCGAATTCAGCCGGCAGGTTGCGGCCATGCGGGCTCGCCGGCAAGGATCTGCGCGGCCGGCTGTGCCTCGAGCGCCGTTGCGATTTTGCGCATGTAAGCCGATAGCCGAAGGGCCTCCAGGCGCCCGCCGTGATCGAGATAGGCCATCTGCGCCTCGATTGCTTCCGGCAACGATATATCGTGCGGGCTGGCAAGCGCAGCAAGATAGGCCCTGTGCCGGTCGAAGAGGGCGGCGGCGGCCCGCTTGACCTCGCGCGGCACTGCCAGATCGCCGAGCGTCATCTCCCGCATGGTGTCGTCCATGTCGCCCACGAACGCCTCCGCCAGCGCGCGCGCCAGGCGCCTGCCCACCGCACCCTCGGCGGCGAGCCGGCGCAGGGCCAGGGCAAGGTGCAGCACGATCATCTCGAAGCGGCCCTGCAGCGTGTCCGGCACGCCCCAGTCGGCATAAAAGATGCGCGCGCGCGCCCGCGTCACAATCGAGCCATAAAATGAGCGCGCAGCTTGCTGCCGATCTCGCCATTTCTTCAGCCAGGCAAGCATCTTGCGCGTCTCTTTCGTGCGGTCTCGGGCAACAGCTGCATTGCAAAGTTCCAGCTCTTGGGATAGCCGGTAAGCATGCGGTGGCATGACCGATTCTCTGGGGGGTGGCGCAGGGCGCGCCGGGCAGGCGAACGGAAGGGCCTCATGTCTCTATCGCCGGCATCTCGTGGTCTCTGCGGCCTTGCCCTGGCGGCGCTGGCTGCCGTGGCCCTGGCGGCTTGCGCCCAGACCATAACCAGGCACGGCCACCTGTTCCAGGAAAGCGACCTGGCGCAGGTCTCGCCCGGCATGAGCCAGGACCAGGTCAAGACCACGCTCGGCACGCCCACGACCACGGCGGCGGTGGGCAGCGGGCATGCCTTCTACTACATCTCCAGCACCGAATCGCAGATGGCCTTCCTGTCGCCGAAGGAGACGGACCGGCGGGTGCTGGCCGTGTACTTCGGCGAGATGGGATCGGTCGACCGGGTGGCCCAGTACGGGCTCAAGGACGGCAAGGTGTTCGACTACGTCAAGCAGGAGACGCCGGCCCACGCCAAGGACGAAGGCATGCTCAAGGCCCTGTTCCGCAACCTGGGCGTGAAGCAGCTGGGGCTCGATTAGGCCCCCATCATCCCGGGCGCGCGGCACGCGCGATCCGGGACCTCGCAAGACCCGCAAAGCCTGCTGCAGATCCCGGACAGCCTCCGCTGATGCGTCGGCTTCCGGGATGACGGGTGGGAACTACGGCTTCGGGTTGCGGCGGGCGGAGATGAGCCGGACCACCAACCAGATGGGGAAGACGATCACGGCGCCGAGCAGGAAATACCGGAATGCCCAGTTGAACGCGTCGAAGCCCATGTTCATGACGTTGCGGACGAAGTGCTCGATGCGGTCGATCAGGTTGAAGGGCGTGATGCCGAGCACGGAGAACACGATGCCGACCACGACCGACAGCAGCACCAGCCGGATCAGCGTGCCGGCGACGCTGTCGCCGAAGAATTGGCGGCGGTCCATGCCCAGTTCTCCCTAATGCATGTGCGGGCACACTGGCGCCCGATTTGGCATTAGCATAGCGCCCAGCCTCGCAACAGCCCGCCAGTGGCCAACGCCTCGCATGCGCGCCAAGCCCAAACCCATCGGCCTGCTGCGCCGGCACGAGCTGCCGGACGCGGTGCGTGGGGCGGAGCCGGCGGTGGCGCTGCCGCCGACGTTCGTGGCGTGGTTCGAGCGGCGCGGCTGGCAGCCCCGCGCGCATCAGCTGGCGTTGCTGGACAAGGCCGCCGCCCGCCGCTCGGCCCTGCTGATTGCGCCGACGGGCTCGGGCAAGACGCTCGCGGGGTTCCTGCCGAGCCTGGTGGCGCTGTCGGCACAGGGGCGCACGCGGGGGCAGAGGAGCATTCACACCCTCTATATCTCGCCACTGAAGGCCCTGGCGGCCGACGTGGAGCGCAACCTGCTGATCCCGCTGCGGGAGATGGAGCTTCCCATCCGCGTCGAGACGCGCACCGGCGACACCTCCGTCGCGCGCAAGGCGCGCCAGCGCGTGCGCCCACCCGACATCCTGCTCACCACGCCCGAGCAGGTGGCGCTGCTGCTGTCGCACGGCGAGACGGCGCGGCTTCTGGCCGGTCTCGAAACGGTGATCCTCGATGAGCTGCACGCGCTGGCGCCGACCAAGCGCGGCGACCTGCTGGCGCTCGACCTGGCCAGGCTCGCGACGCTGGCGCCGGGACACCGGCGCATCGGCCTCTCCGCCACCGTCGCGCGGCCGAGCGAGCTGCGCGCCTTCCTGGCGCCGCAGGGGAGCGACGACGCCACCAGCCTCGCCGATGTCGTGGTCGCCGAGGGCGGTGCCGCCCCCGACATCGGCATTCTGGAAACCGAGCAGCCGCTGCCCTGGGCCGGCCACACCACCCGCTACGCCGCCGCCGACATCCTCGCCGCCGTCGACGCGCACCGCCTGTCCCTGGTGTTCGTCAACACGCGCAGCCAGGCGGAGATCATGTTCCAGGAGCTGTGGCGCCTCAACGACGAGGCCCTGCCGATCGCCCTGCACCACGGCTCGCTCGACGCCGCGCGGCGGCGCAAGGTGGAGGCCGCCATGGCCGCGGGCAGCTTGAAGGCGGTGGTGTGCACGTCCACGCTCGATCTCGGCATCGACTGGGGCGATGTCGATCTGGTGATCAACGTGGGGGCGCCGAAGGGGGCGAGCCGCCTGATCCAGCGGGTGGGCCGCGCCAACCATCGGCTCGAGGAGCCCTCGCGCGCGTTCCTGGTGCCGTCCAACCGCTTCGAGGTGCTGGAATGCCAGGCGGCGATGGACGCGGCCGCGGCCGGCGACCACGATGCCGTGCAGTACCACCATGGCGCGCTCGACGTGCTGGCCCAGCACGTGTGGGGCACGGCCTGCGCGGGGCCGTTCGCGCCCGATGCGCTCTATCGCGAGGTGCGGTCGGCCGCGCCTTACGCGCATCTGCCGCGGCGGCAGTTCGACCGCGTCGTCGAGTTCGTCGCCACCGGCGGCTATGCGCTCAAGGCCTACGAGCGCTATGCGCGGCTGAGACCCACCGGCGACGGGCGCCTGCGCCTCTCGCACCCCCGGCTTGCCCAGCAGTACCGCATGAACGTCGGCACCATCGTCGAGGCGCCGATGATCAAGATCCGGCTGATCGGCCGCGGCGCGGGCAAACGCAAGCCCGGCATGGCGCGCCCACTCGTCGGCGGCCGGGTGCTGGGCCAGCTCGAGGAGTACTTCATCGAGCAGCTCTCCGTGGGCGACACCTTTGCATTCGCGGGAGAAGTGCTGCGCTTCGAGGGCCTGCAGGACACCGAGGCGTTCGTGACGCGCACCAGCGACCCCGAGCCGATGATCCCCTCCTACGAAGGCGGCAAGTTCCCGCTCTCCACGCATCTGGCCATGCGCGTGCGCCGCATGCTGGCGAACGAGCGGCAGTGGAGCGCGCTCCCCGACCCCGTGCGCGAGTGGCTCACCATCCAGGCCGAGCGCTCGGCCATTCCCGAGGCGGGCGAGGTGCTGGTCGAGACCTTCCCGCGCGGCACCAGGAATTTCCTCCTCGTCTATCCCTTCGAGGGCCGGCTGGCGCACCAGACGCTGGGCATGCTGCTGACCCGGCGGCTGCACCGTCTGGGTGCGCGGCCCGTCGGCTTCGTCGCCAACGACTATGCGCTGGCCGTGTGGGGAATGGAGGACGTGGCCGCTCTGGAGCGCGCGGGTCGGTTGGACCTGGGCGAGCTTTTCGGCGAGGACATGCTGGGCGACGACCTCGATGCCTGGCTCGCCGAGTCGAGCCTGATGAAGCGCACGTTCCGCATCAATGCCGTGATCGCCGGGCTGATCGAGCGCCGCCACCCCGGCAAGGTCAAGAGCGGCCGGCAGGGGACGATCTCCTCCGACCTGATCTACGACGTGCTGCGCAAGCACGACCCCGGCCACATCCTGCTCGAGGCCGCCTGGGCCGATGCGGCCACGGGGCTGTTGGATATCGGCCGGCTCGGCGATTTCCTGCGCCGCATCAAGGGCCGCATCCGCCACCAGGCCCTGACCCGCGTCTCGCCGCTGGCGGTGCCGGTGCTGTTGGAGATCGGCCAGGAACTGGTGTATGGCGGCGGCGTCGCCGACGCCATGCTGCGCGAGGCGGCCGAGGACCTCGTGCGCGAGGCCATGCAGCGGGGACCGTGACGGGCGGGAGTGGGGTGGCGCATGCTGGAACCGGAGCCAGAGCCTTTCCGTCTCGTGCTCGACGCCACCGCGCAGGCGCTGTCGGTGTGCGGCGAGCCGCTCGTCGCCGACGGCTCCGGCGCGCTCTACTGGCATGGCGAGCGCACGCTGCTGGTGGCGGACCTGCACCTGGAGAAGGGCTCGTCTTACGCCGTGCGCGGCACGCTGCTGCCGCCCTACGACACGCGCGAGACGCTCGCCCGCCTCGCCGAGGCGATCGAGCGCTACGATCCCGCCCGCGTCATCGCGCTGGGCGACAGCTTCCAGGATGCGGGTGGGGCCAACCGCATCGGCGCCGACGATCTCGACAGGCTGGAGGCGCTGCAGGCGGATCGCGAGTGGATCTGGATTGCGGGCAACCACGACCCGGTGATCGCGAGCCGCGCCGGCGGGCGCGTGTGCCGGGAAGCCCGGCTCGGCGGGCTCGGGCTGGGGCACGAGCCGGCGGCGGAGCCCGTGACGCACGAGATCGCCGGGCACCTGCATCCGGCCGCCAAACTCTGCATGTACGGCACCACCATCCGCCGGCCCTGCTTCGTCGGCAACGGCCGGCGCGTGGTGATGCCGGCGTTCGGCGCCTTCACGGGCGGCCTCAACGTCCTCGACGCCGCCTTCCGGCCGCTGTTCGGGGCCGATCTTAGATCAGGCGGCATGGCGGTGTGGGTGCTGGGCGAGCAGGGGCTATACCCCGTAGCGGCAGACCTGCTGAGCGCGGATTGAAGCGCGAATTGAAGTCTGGGCGGAAGCGGCGTGAACGCCAGCCGACCTCCACGCGCCCCGAAGGACAGCTCGAATGCAGATCGCAAGAAAATCCGTCCGCACCGCCGCTTTGGCTGCGGGTGTCCTTCTCTCCCTCACGATGAGTTCATGGGCTCACCCGCATGTGTGGGTTACGGTCGAGACGACCGTCCTGCACGATAAGGGCAACTTCACGGGCCTGCAGCACAGGTGGACATTCGACGAGGCCTATACGGCGACGGCGATCGAGGGCCTGGATAAGAGCCACGATGGTGTGTACGGCCGCGAAGAGCTGGCCGAGCTGGCGAAAGTCAATGTCGACGGCCTCAAAGAGTTCGGCTATTTCACCTACCCCATGCTGGCCGGCGAAGCCGTCATGCTCGGCGAGGCGCGGGACTACTGGCTCGAGCACAAGAACGGCATTCTATCGCTCACCTTCACGGTCCCCTTCGCCCAGCCGATGGCGGCGAAACCCACCGAAGACCTGACGATTCTCATTCTCGACCCGACCTACTTCATCGCCTTCGAGCTGGCGAAGACCAATCCCGTGAGGCTCGCCGAAGGCACACCCAAATCGTGCAAGGTGACGATTGCCGATCTCGAAGAGGGATCCGATGAGGCCCACCGCCTCAGCAAGGCCTTCGCCCAACTGGGGCCAGATCTGGGCTACACTCAGACCGCATCGATCGGCTGCGGAGGTCCGTGAGGATGCTGCCAGAAATTCGCGCGCGGCACGCTTCATGCAGCTAATTTCAGGACCGCTAATTGGCTTGCGCGAGCATCAACCCCCCTTCCGCGGTGCTGCGCGCAGCAGGAAGGCGAGCGGCACGGCCAGCGCGGCGGTCCAGGCCATGACGTGGAAGGCGTTGACGTAGCCGATCATCGCCGCCTGGCGTTGCACCTCGCCCGACACCTGCATCAGCCCGCTCGCCGTATCCAGGCTCCAGGCCGCCGGCAGGCTCGGAAACAGCGCCCCTTCCCGATAGGGGGTGATGAACTCCGTCATGCGGGCGTAGTTCATGGAGGTCGAGCGCACCAGCACCATCACGGCGAGCGAGATGAACAGGCTGGAGCCGAAATTCCGCATCAGGGTGAAAACGGCAGCCCCCTCGGTGATCTGGTGCCGGGGCAGAGTGGCAAAGGCCAGCACGGTCATCGGCGTGAAGGCGACGCTCTGGCCGAGACCCATCAAAAAATGACTCCAGAACACGCCGAACTCGGTGACGTTGATGTCAAACTGGGCCATCCAGAAGCCGCCGATGGCCTGGATCGCCATTCCGCAGCCGATAGCGACGCGCGGGGCGATCCGCGTCAGCTGCACGATGAAGAAAAATGCCGTCCAGTTGCCGAAGCCGCGGGCGGCGATCAGCATGCCGATGATGCTGTCGGGATAGCCGCGCAAGTCGTGCAGCAGGCTCGGGAACAAGACCAGGCTCGTGAAGGTCAGCATGCCCATGACGAAGGCGATGAGCGTTCCGACGGCGAAGTTGCGGTCCAACAGCAGGCGCGGGTCGAGAAACGGCCGCTCCGTGGTGAGGCAGTGCGCCACGAAGATCCACAAGGCGAGTGCGCCGATGAACGCGCACAGGGTAATTTCCGCGGAGTCGAACCAGTCGAGCCGCTGGCCGCGGTCGAAGATGAGCTGCGCGGCGACGATGGCCGTGGAAAGGGCGAGAAAGCCGATCCAGTCGAAGTCGACGGGCTTGCGCTGGGTGTAGTCGGCAAGCGCGAACCAGATGCAGGTGAGCGCGCAGATCCCGGGCGGCACGATCATGAAGAAGGCTGCACGCCAGTTGTAGGCCTCGGTGGCGATGGCACCGAGAATCGGTCCGGCGACGGGGCCGAACACCGCGCCGACGCCCCACATGACGATCGCGAAGGGCTGCAGGTGGGGCGGGAAGGTGGCAAGCAGGATGGCCTGGCCCATCGGCATGATCGGCGCGCCGAACAGGCCCTGGGCCACGCGCGCGAGGATCAGCGTCTCCAGGCTGTTGGCGATCCCGCACAGGAAGGAGGAGACGGTGAAGCCGAGCACGGTACCGAACATCAGGTTGCGCCAGCCGACCCGGCTCGACAGCCAGCCGGTCATCGGCGTCGCCACGGCCGTCGCCACCAGATTGAGCGTGATCACCCAGGCGATTTCGTCCTGCGTTGCCGACAGGGTGCCGCGCACCTGCGGCAGGACCAGGTTGGCCAGCGTGATGGTCATGCCGAACAGCATGTTGGAGAGCTGCACCATTAAAAGGGTGAGCCATTGCCGGCCGCTGATGCTGAAAATGCCACCATCGGCAGCTATGGCGCTCATCCAGTCACGTGTCCGCTTGCGTTGCCGAGACGTTGCCTCATTGCGCAGCATCTATAGCAGACTTCGGCGCGAGCGCCTGCCGGCGCGGCACGCAACGGGGCCGGCCGTTTCGCAGGTGCGCAATCGCTCACGTGACCGCGACAATGACGACCCGCGACCCGTCAGGCCCTGCGGAACATGGTGGAGGCGAGGAAGCCGGCGGCCACGGCGATCGTCACCGTCATCAGGCCGTAGAGCGAAGGATAGCCGAAGGCGAAGCGGTGCAGGTGGCGCTCGAGCCCCTCGCGCTCGAGATTGAGGCGCACCGTGTACTGGCTCAGCAGCTTCTCCTCGTGGAACAGGTAGACGCGGGTCTCGAACGGCCCCACTGTCACGTTGGCCGGGAGCTCGATGGTGGCGCGGAACAGGCTCTTGCCGATGAAGGCGACCCTGAAATTGTCCTGGATGTAGAGGCCCTGCTTCTCCTTCAGGCGAACGACGGCCCGGCGGAACTGCTTGAGGTCCTCGGTGGAGAGGGCCTGGGTCTGGCCGAAGGCGGGCGTGAAGCGCAGGTGCTGGAAGCCGACCCCGTGCGCGGCCCTGAACTCCTCGGAGGTGATCTCGTCGAT
>ORMF011441993.1_pt1 | contig 10037 bp, 12 predicted proteins | sample 1779871 | NCBI WGS metagenome assembly ORMF01 (sample SAMEA104232316, study PRJEB22302) | groundwater metagenome | biome: forest; feature: aquifer; material: groundwater | place: USA | collected 2011-08-07 | depth 5.4 m | reverse complement strand
TGTCAGTTTCAGAAGAGCACTGCATTTTTTTTCGAAAGTGTATTTCAATACACATGATTAAAGAGCACTAGCGGTACATTTAATACCTAAAAAGTATCATGCCACTTCTTCAAAGCACTAAGCCAAAGTTTTTCGCTTTTATTTGATTTTGGAAATTCTATTGATTCTAACGATACAAAAGCTAATTTACGTCCGCTTCGACATTTGGCAACTACTTGGTATCCTTTTAAGTCAAATCCCTCTAATGCAACCTCCTGACCCAGCACGATGACATGTTCAAATTTTCTAAACATTTCATCTATGCAAGTTAACCAACCTGCTGCAGCTTCATCATCTCCATAAGCATCTACCGTTGCACACTCAAAGCACGCTTCTACTGTTTTGCATTTTTTCATTTCTGATATAAGATCCACTTTTTATTCTCCTTTAGTACTATTTTTTTTATAGAAAATTAGAACGACTCCTAGAAAATATCTTTTTCAAATTTATTCATTATCATAGACCTAGTTATCTCATTATCGTTCCAGGTGGATTTGCTTTAGATTTAAAATGGCTATCTGTCGCCAAAATATAAAGTGAGTTATGGTGGTTCACAAAAACTTCACTGCGAATATCATAGGCCATAATGTGAGTAATAGGTTGTGCTTGTTTTAATTGGTATCGTTGATAATACTGAGTAAAACAAAATTCAAAGCTGCTATTGGGCAGTATTTGTTGTAGCGGATGAGTCAGCAATACGGTTTGAGAAGAATTGTTAAAAGGGTATCCAAGAACTTCTACCCAAATAGTTTCCGTTTTGTCATTGACAAAATAAATGCCGTAGTTATTTTGCGGACAAGCATACAGAAAGTTTGTTAGGCAGAAGCTTATAAAAAATATTACATTGATGAGTATTTTTTTCATTGTGTCGTCACCTATGTTTGTGATTTTATCGGATTAAAGCAATTCTTAGCATTACTATTACGGAAAAAAAGTCTATTCTGACTCATATCAAGAACCGCTGAATGTGATTGTAACCAATCGTATCCAAGAACTCCTAAAATTGGCGCGCCAACCTGAATATATTTGAAATCCATAACATTAACATCAGAAGATAAACACGGCGCAGAACCAACCGTCAGTTGATTTATTTTAGTAAAAAATAGTGACATGCTTCCGCCACCTGAACCACCTATTTCACGTGCTTTTAATAAGCTTAGCTTTAATTTGTCTGTCAATGTGGTCGCCAGCGTGGTGAATGGCATACCGTTATCGAGAAGAAAATCAGCGAATTGACCGTTGACGGCGACATTGATGATAAGGTGCCCATCAGGAGTATTTTTTATTTTTTCCTGTGAATAACCAGTAACGGTTAACCACAATCGCAGTAGTGTATTAGACGTACTATTATTTCTTAAATAAAGAAAATCATTTTTGAAATCAATGATAGCTTGATGTTGTTGCAAATAAGTGTTTCCAATAAGCCCGCTCAGGCGTTGCTTATCCACTCTCATTGAAGACAAATCACTGATATAGGCGTCTACGTCAGTGCTAGTGAATTTATTGAAATTCAGGTTTGCAATTCTAGTTTTAAAAACTTGATGTCGTCGATCATCTCCTCCCCCAGAGATAACATTACTCTTCTGTACAATCAGATGTAATTTTTTAGCTGCAATTGAGTCAATTTGTGTATTAGTCGCACCCGTATCAATGGCAAATAACCCTCTCATCTCATTGTTTAATGTTCCTTGTATCAGCAAAGCGGCATGTTGTCCTGTGGCATGCTGAATAGAAATAGCGGTGTAGCCAGATCGACAAAGAACGGTTTGTAACATATTAAAGCGGTCTTTCTGGCTGACTCCAACAGCACAAATGCTGCTGATTAAAAGTGCGACACATACGAGTAAAAAAACTTTTTTCAGTACAGAAAAGCGCATTTTAACTAACTTCCATTGCTATTTATATTATTGGAAATGTTGTATTTTTTTGTTGGGCAGATAAAAACTAGAGCCGTGACAAGGAGTATGCTTGCTATCCATTGGTTGAGTTGAGACGCTACTCCAAACATCAGCGGATTGTTTACTCCAGCAAAATGCGCAACAACGGTATTCATGATCGTCATTCGAAATAAATCGCCTTTAATTTCTAATAAAATGACGCTAAGAATAATTATTTTAAGAAGTTTATTTTTTACTTTTAATAAATCAGCGGTTAAGTAGTAGATAGCAGCAAGAATCGTCATTTGCTCAATAGCAGTGACATACGCCCAAAATACGATTCCGAAAGAATAATTCTCTGGATTAGGAAAAGGATGGCCTTCTGATAATTTCGCTAAAATAGGATTTGTTAGTTTTAACATATAAATATGACTTGTTAAGCCCAGCACCACTCCTGCGATAATAGCTAAGACGAAAAACAGTGTTTTTTTAATTTTATCTTTTCTCTGAAATTTGATCATGTCATTTCCTTTTATAAAATGGGTTCTAATTGTTTCATTTGGCTTGACAATTGTGAGTTTTCTTGCAGAAGCTGCCATTTTTCATGGGCTAACTGCTGATTCTGATTATTTAACTCACTTAATTGTTTTTCTTTATCACTATACTTTTGTTTAAGTAATTCATGCTGCTGTTGAGTGGTCACTAGGGTTTCTTGCTGTTGATCAGTTTTTTTAACGAGTGCATCATAGGTTATTTTTAGTTCGTTGGTTTGTTGCTTTTGAGATTCACTCTCGCGCGCTAACTGCCGCAATTGCTGTGTTGAAGCTTCTAAACTTGTTTTTGTTTGGTAATGCGTTTGCTGTAATTGTTGATGATCTTTGGATAATTGCTCATGTGCGGTTTGTTGCGTTGTTAATGATTTTTTTAAATCATGATTATCTTGCAACAAGTAACGATGCGTTTGTTCTAATTGTTTGATTTGTTGCTCGTATTGCTGCTGTTCTTTGAGTCGCTGCTCACGTACCGATTCACGATAATGCTCTAAATTCTGTTGAATTTGTTGATTGATTCGTTGCAACTCAATGAGCTGAGTTTGCTTGTCGTTTAATCGTGTTTCTAACTGTTTTGTATCAGTTTCAAGCGCAATATGCTGTTTTTGAAATTGCAGAATTACTTGTTCCAAACCCATTTTTTCTTGATTTATCGATTTTAAGTTTTGTTCAGATTGCTGGAATTGACGTTGCAGTTGCTGATAACTTTTTTCTAGCACGTCATATTGCTGCTGACTTTCGTTCTGCGTTTTCGTTTGCGAGGCTTTTAACGCTTCGATTTTATGATCCGCTTGATCGATTACGCGCTCCCAAAGTCCCTTTAATAAAGCAACGAGTTCTTCAGGGAGGTTTTCTTTGGTGGCGATGCCATGCACAGCATCTTCTCGTTCTTTCCAAGTGCGCAAATGCGTTGCAATGGTGCTACTACTGCCGGTGCCCGTCAGCTGTCGAATACGATCGATGGTGGGCAGATGTCCTTGCCCTTTGATTTGCTCAGCGGCTTTTTGTACATCCGTATAAGAGATTCCGGGTCGTGCCATGATTTGCCTTTGTTTGATCTGCTGCTTTTTTCGTCGTGCATTATACCAAACGGTATATTTCATTGATAGCTAAAATTATTTGATTTAATTTTGCTTGTTTCTGAGTATCAATAAGAGACTTTATTGATAGTGACGCTAGACCCGCTTTTTTAACTCCTGTAAAATCCCCCAAAATTGGCACTTTTTGAGCGGAACTCGTTCGAAAAAGGTCTCCAACCCCTATGAGTATCAAAATGATCACTATTGAGCCGAATTACCTAGAGAATGAAAAAAATCTCTCATTACGTAATGAAATGGACATCAGCTTAGCCCCATCCAGGGAATTGATCTCTACTCCTGAATTACCTAACACGTATTATCACGCCGCCACTAGCCACAATACGCGCAAAGCGTATCAAGCCGATATTCGCCATTTTGAGCGATCAAGTGGATCCTTACCTGCGAAAACGGACGATATTCTGCGTTATTTGCATACGTTTGCCGCACAGCTAAATCCTAGAACCTTGTCACGTCGTTTAACGGCCATTAAACATTGGCATACGTATCAAGACTTTGATGATCCGACCAACTCGCCTTTAGTCCGCAAAACGTTACAAGGCATTAGCAACACGCACGGTAACACCGAAGGAAAAGGCATCACCTTTATTATTGGAAGAACTGCGTCAGTTAGCGGAGCATCTCCATTCACTGAATTCGCTCATTGCCGCACGTGATAATGCTTTGCTCCAACTCGGTTATTTTGGGGCTTTTCGACGCTCAGAATTAATCGCGATTCAGGTTGAACATATTCAACGAGTAAAAGATGGCATTACGATTCTTGTTCCACGTTCGAAAACCGATCAGACAGGTGAAGGTCAAACTTGTGCGATTCCTTATGGCAATAACGCTATCCTTTGTCCTGTACGTGCTTTAGATCACTGGCTCAGTCAATCCAAAATAACCACCGGTCCAATTTTTCGTGCCATTGATCGTTGGGGAAAATTACAAAAGAATGCACTGACGCCACTCGCAGTCACTTTAATTATTAAACGCTGGAGTAAAGCCTGTGAATTACCGAATGCGGCAAATTATAGCAGTCATAGTTTGCGTCGTGGTTTAGCGACGAGTGCAAGTTATAAAGGCGCATCGTTGACATCGATCATGCGTCAAGGCCGCTGGCGACATGTCAATACGGTGCTCGGTTATATCGAAGAAGGTCAACGCTTTGAAGATAATGCAGCAGCCAAAATCATGCAAGAGGATGGTTGAGCGCAGCGATTAAATATTTATCCAATAAAATTTCTTGGCGGTTTATTCGTTTTGGCATATTGATGAGTTCACCTCTTGATGAAAAATCTAATTTACCGTGCTGTATCAAGGTGGGTAGCTCGTTTAATATAAATCCAATCACTTTTAACACCCAGCATCGATAGTCAAGCTTTAAGCTTTCATAGCACTCAATATCCCAATCAAATAATCCTACTTTATAAGAAGCCCCCGCCATGTACCACACTTCCATGATTCCTTCACGATCAAGTGAGCCACAAAAAAGTTCTTCAATGAGTAATCTTATCCAGCGACAATAAACAGCGGCATTAAATTGTATCGTATTATCGTAAATAACACGTCCCGTCGTAATGGCTTGAAAACTAAGGCGATCAACAAATGCTATAGGTTCAGGAGCAGGTTGTAAATGGATGAGATTTTTAAACTGCAATGACTTTTTCCAACCAATACGATCTTTAGTTAATAGCGTTTTATGTTGAGTACAACTCCCCAGCAGTGCTAATCGCCAAAAAATTCTTAAATAAGGAATAGCATCGCTCTGAATGCAATCAACACACAAACTCGGTGCGGTATTTCTATCTAACCACGGAATAACGTGTTGACGATTGAAATACGTGCGACAACAAGGTTCTTCTTTACATGCAGGCCAGGGTAATACTGAAAAATGTTGCGTAAAATAATCTTCATACAAATTAAATTGATCAGGAGCCTCTAAACCATCCATAATCCAAGGCGTAAAACTTTTCAGAGTCATTTGATAAAGACACTCTTTCGATAAGCCCGTCCCTTGCATCAGCTTATCTATCAACGCTACCGGTGGATTTGTATCGAGTGTAAAATCATCGGGAATAGGCGTTACAAATAGTGCCTCCAGCCATTCGTCTAAGGTCATATCATAAGCCGCCGTCAAACGATGCAACCACGAAGAGAGTGATTCTTCCCAAAGAGGAGTGGGATGTAATGGCCATCGCATTTTATGATTACCGTTTTAATTCATGTTGATACAATTTTCTTCGTTCATGGGGCGATAAATAATCCGTCTTGGCTAACACTTTCATGGTGATACATTCATCACCGGTATGTATTGCCGTCTGCGCTGCCTTTTTTAATAACATGATAATCTCACCAATAGTGCCTTCACTCTTTTCCAAAATGAATTCCGCAATTTCAGGTTGAATCATCACCGAAGATTTTTTTAGCGGCAACATACTCACATAACTTGCGATCAATTTGAGATATTCTTCGTCGTATTCCCATCGGGGTAATACTAACGGTTCAAAACGATTTTCCAATTGATCATCACTGCGAATAGCAAGATAAGCATCTTTAGTGCCAACCCCCACAATAGACACTTGTAACTCATTTCCTAGAAATCGCAATAAATTTAAAAAAGCATGTTGTTTCTGCATAGAGCCACTTAATATATTATGTAATTCATCAATGACGATGACTTGGACATTGACTTGTTTGAAAATAGAAAGGGTGAGTCTTTCTAAATAAGGTAAATTGCGAGAACGGCTCATGGGAACATTAATGCTTTCGAGTAACAGCGCATAGAAACGTGAAATAAGGGGTTCAGACGGCATCTGAACAAAGACGATAGGTATTTGTTCTTTTTCTTCGGAAAGCAAAGTAGCATCTCCTTGTTCTTGAATTATTTCGCGACGAAATTTTTCAATAATCATGGATTTTCCATTATTGGTCGGGCCTGTAATCAGCAAATTCGGCATTCTTATTTTTCGAGGGAGATCACACAGCGCTTTTAATTGATTCACGATGTGTCGTGCACGGGTATAACCGATCCAACGTTCGGTTAAAATCATTTGAAGACGGTTTTCGTTAGACAACGGTGACACCTGAGTATGCATGACATTCTCGTGCGCTTGTGCCAATACCTCATCCGGTCGTGTCATACTCACCATTCTTCTGTTTCCTGAAATAAAGTAATTTCATTGATCGGTTGCTTGTATTTCTTATCCGTTTTGACGGGATTTACGCTGTTTTGTTCTAAGCTTTTATCGGTCGATTGAGCCTTTCTTTCTAATTTTCGCCGAGCCGCTTTATTTTTTGCGGCCGCTTCTCGGGTCATCATTTGCATTTCGTCTAAGGCTTGAAAAATTTTCTTTTCATTAATATTTTTCTCTCCGTGCTGTTTTAAATAGTGCAAACAGGCTTTGTGCTCCCATAAGGTGAGGCTTGGATGATTCAAGGTGCGACACGGTATTTCTAAATATACTTGCGTTTCAGGATGTAACACATAAATGCGACTAATATCACGAGGGTCTCTGCGTAATAAAAATTTGCCAAACGTTTTTCGATTCGCGATAAGGGGCTGTAAATTGGGGCTAAAATAAGTCATCCCATTTAAAGTAAAACCGTCTCGACGCAATAAACGCGAACTCACGGGTAAAAAATCTAATAAAAATGATCGTGGCTGTTTTAGGGAGGATGAAGTAATCGTCGATGTGCGCATGTCTTTGATAATGCAACCTTGCTCATATTTAGCAATGGGTGACATTTTCAATTCGCGGTGCATCTTTTGATGATAGTAATCAACAATCGCAATGGTAAGCCACGTTTCTAATTCAGCTAAAGTAAATTGCGCTTTTTTCTCGGCATCATAATTCGCTTTTTGTTGGATGTTGGAAAAAGTTGTACCCGGTAAACGGTGCACGAGCTCCATCAACGTGCCAATTACTCTTTCCACAATACCGCCATAGTGGGGTTGTCCGATGGGGCGATAAGCTAACGCAATACCATGTGCGTCACATCCCCGCTGTAAAGCAATGCTATGAAATTCCGTCGCGTTATCCACATACATGTTTTCAGGTTTTCCATGGATGAGCCACGCGGTTTTAATATTTCGCTCTGCGAGCCAAGTTTCTTTCGGAAAAACAGTGTGCACAAGACATAATCCGACACTGACCGCAGAAGGAGGCTCTAAACTCAAACAAAATCCCGCAATACATCGGCTATGCGTATCAATAGCAACGGTTAAATAAGGCCGACCGATAGGTAATCGATGCACTTCATCCACAATAATTAAATCCACTGGCGTATGATCCATTTGGATGGTAAACAACGGGTAAGGGGATTCTGGAAATTGGCCTAAAATCGCCGCTGTTTTTTCTTTGGCTAATTTGGCGTCATAGCGTTTCGTTAAAACTAATTTTTCAGACAGATGCATAATGCGAGCACGAATCGCATTATCAGAGGGAGATTTAATCGCCGCATAATGGCAACGACGCTTAATTTCTTCAATGATCACACTGGGGCGTAATCTCTGTTTGGTTAAATAAAGTTTCTCGATGGTGGCTTGAATAATTTTTTCTTGTTGCTGAGGTAATCGACCTTTTCCTTTGCCACCATTAGGCTTTCCTTTGAGCAATGAAATAAACTGACCTTCCGATGCTCGATAAGCATGCATTAAGTTATAAACTTGGCGCGTTGAAATGCCCAGCTCAGCGGCGGCCTGTTTAATTTCTTTTAGGGTGGATGAAGTATAAGCCAGGGAACGAATAACCGGTTCACGGCGCTTGGCCAGTTGCCAGTCTGCTTCGCTAATCGTTTCGATATCGGGAAAGTTTGGGCGAGCTGTGACAGTCGCAGTCGCTTTTTCTGCTTCAACTAATTTTGACTCAGAATTAGAATTCATTGATACTAACTCCCCAAAATACCACTTTTGAAATGGTCTTTTGATTATTCCAGCTTTTTGAAATTAGCTTATGCAATATTGAAACTGACTGTCGAAGAAATCAAGAGAAAAATTCCTTATTTATCAAGGGGACTAATGAAATCGTCTTATGAAACTGACAACTCTGTGTTTCAAACCTCGATTTTTAGTTTATTTCGGCCAGAACAGGAATTTTACTGCCATGAGCTCAGCTTTAACCGAACTCGCTCCATTACATCCCGAAGAAATCAGCAAACTCACGGTTTCGTCACCGCATCATTACGTGCATGCGGCCACAAGTGCGAACACGCGTAAAGCCTACCAAGCCGATATTCGCCATTTTTTACAATCACTGCGGGCACTTCCTGCGACAACCGAGTCAATTCTCGATTATTTGCACGACTACGCGACGACACTTAATCCACGTACGTTAACTCGCCGTTTAACAGCCTTGAAACAGTGGCACATTTTACAAGGTCATCCTGATCCGACATCGCATGCTTTAGTTCACAAAACACTTTCTGGTATTCGCAATGTCCACGGTAAACCAAAAAACAAAGCACCCGCTATCACTCTCGAATCACTCACTCAAATGATTGCACATTTAAAAAAATCTAATCGCCTCATCGACTGTCGTAACAACGCATTATTACAACTCGGTTTTTTTGGCGCATTTCGCCGCAGCGAAGTCGTCACACTCAACTGGGACAACATTCATTTTGTTCCCGAGGGCATCGAAATTCTTCTGCTACGTTCTAAAACCGATCAAGCGGGCGAAGGTCAAACCTGCGCCATTCCTTACGGAGATAATACACTATGCCCTGTTTCAGCATTGCTTGCCTGGCAAGAACGTTCACAATGTTCTACCGGACCTATTTTCCGACAACTCATACGCAACGAACAACTTAAACCGTCCGCCATTAAACCGCAACACCTGAATATTATCATCAAAAATATCGCGCGTGAATCAAATTTACCGGCTGCAGACGATTACAGCAGTCATAGTTTGCGCCGCGGATTTGCAACAGAAGCCAGTAAAAATGGTGCGCCGTTTGGATCCATCATGCGCCAAGGACGTTGGCGTCATGAGGGTACTGTTTTAGGCTACATTGATGAAGGTAAACGCTTTGATCAAAATGCCGCCGGTTTATTACTGCAAGTAAAACAGAAAGGAATTTGATGACAGCGCAACGATTACATATTCTAAACGACAACGACATTGCAGCACTGTATGCTGCTCCCGAATTTAACGCAACTGAACGAAGTCACTTTTTTGCATTGCCACCTGTGCTTTTGAAATCGTTAAAAATCACCAAGACGAATGGTAAAAATACGCCTGCCAAACTTTATTTTATTTTGCAATACGGTTATTTTAAAGCAAAACATCAATTCTTTAATTTCAGTTACCAAGACGTCAAGCACGATGTCGCTTTTATTATGGCGCAGTATTTTCCTAAGGGCCTGTCAAAAATTAACTTTTCTTTCTTTGAAGACTCACTTTCTTGGTCTAACCGCATAGTTCCATTCACCATGAAATTTATTTTTAGTGATATTTAATAACTTCATTTCTTGCTCTGAAACTTTTCTTCCT
>ORMF010371816.1_pt1 | contig 10037 bp, 10 predicted proteins | sample 1779871 | NCBI WGS metagenome assembly ORMF01 (sample SAMEA104232316, study PRJEB22302) | groundwater metagenome | biome: forest; feature: aquifer; material: groundwater | place: USA | collected 2011-08-07 | depth 5.4 m | reverse complement strand
TCCCAGGCGCCAGTCGAGGTGGCGGCGCCAGCGGAGCGTGCCGTAGACCAGCTCGGTGCACAGGGCGGCATCGCGCGCCTCGAGCCGGGCGTGCTCGAGCGCGTGCTCCAGCACGATGTCGGCGAAGGCGCGGTCCTCCTCGACGCGCACGAGGATGCGGAGGGCCTCGAAGCGCGCCTGCGAGACGGGGCCCACGCGGAGCACCGGGCTCACGCGCCGATCTCCGTGACTCGCGCGCCCGGCGGCAGCCGCGCGCCGCGCAGGAAGTCCTCCCACGCCATGGCCTTGCGGTTCTCGGGCTGAACCTCGATCGGGAGGAGCAGGCCTTGGCCCGTGGCGATGCAGAGCGCCCCCTCACCCTGCCCTCTCCCCCGATGGGGGAGAGGGTTCCTTGGGAGAGGATTCTCTCTGGCCCCCTCTCCCCGGAGGGGAGAGGGCTGGGGTGAGGGGTGTTCCACGAGCGCGCCGGGCGCGGCGTCGCTTGGATGCGGCACGGTGACGGCGCGCCAGATCAGGAGGCGGCCCTGGGGCGTCATCACCGCGGCGCCGGGCCACGGATTGCAGCCGCGCACGCGGTTGACGAGATCGCGCGCCGGCTCGGCAACGCGCAGCCAGCCGTCTTCCTTTTTGAGGCGCGGCGCCATGGTGGCCTGCGAGTGGTCCTGCGGCCGCGGCGTCAGTGAATCCAGCTGCTCCAACGTGCGGATCAACACGCGCGCGCCGATCACGCTGAGCCGCGTCGACAGCTCGCCCGCGGTTTCGTCGACGCCTATGGCAGTGGACTCGGACAGCAGCACGTCGCCCGTGTCCATGCCGGGATCCATCTGGAAGGTCGTGATGCCCGTCTCGGTCTCGCCGCGGATGATGGCCCACGCGATGGGCGCGGCGCCGCGGTAGCGCGGCAGGACCGAGGCGTGGACGTTGATGGAGCCGCGCGGCGGGACGTCGAGCACGGCCTTGGGAAGGATCTGGCCGAAGGCGACCACGACTGCTATGTCGGCCCCAACCTCTGCCAGCCGCTCCGGCCAACCGGGATCGCGCAGTCTCGGCGGCTGGAGCACCGAGATGCCAGCGGCGAGCGCGCGATCCTTGACAGGCGGCGGCTGGAGATGTTGACCGCGGCCGGCGGGCTTGTCGGGCTGGGTGATGACGGCGGCGACGGTGTGGCGCTCGAGGAGGGCTTCGAGCGTCGGCAGCGCGAACTCGGGCGTCCCGTAGAAGAGAACGCGCAGTCTGTTCAGGGTCTCGCCTCGCCGCGCTCGTGCCTGCGGCAGCTCGGCCGCGTCTCGGCTCGCACTACAGCGCGAAGGCTCGAGAGCGCCTCTCCTTGGGGAAGCCGTGCTTCTGGATCCGCTTCTTGATGCGGTCGCGCGCGACGGGCGAGAGGTGGTCGATGAAGAGCACGCCCTCCAGGTGGTCCATCTCGTGCTGGATGACGCGCGCCTGCATGCCCGTGGCCTCGAGGTCGAAGGGCCGGCCGTCCTCGTCCGTCGCCTGGACGGTGATGGACTTGCTGCGCTCGACGTCGCCGAAGATGCCGGGGAGCGACAGGCAGCCTTCCTCGTCCACGACGGACCCGCTGTGGCTCGTGATGATGGGGTTGATCAGCGCGCGGGCGCCGCCCTTGCCGTCGTCCATGACCAGCAGGCAATAGGGAAAGCCCACCTGCGGCGCGGCCAGGCCGAGGCCGGCCTGGTTGTACATGGTCTCGACCATGTCGCCGATCGCCCGGCGGAGCTCCGGCGTGACCTCGCGCACATGCGCGGCCTTGCGCCGGAGCATCGGGTCGCCGTAGAGCCTGACTTCGAGCAGTGCCACGTGCGTGAGCCTCCTAGGAGTTGACCGGGTCCATCTCTATTTCTACCACACCGTGCGAGCGTCGTCCGCGCTCGAGAAAGGGGCGCAGCGCCTGGGAGACGAGCCGGGGCAGGTCGTCCGGGCCCTTGAGCACGACGCGCATGCGAGCCGCCGCGGCGGCTCCGGGGGCGCCGAGCGCCATGGCCGGATACACGGTCAGCCCCTCGATGTTGGTGAGAACGCCCGCGGCCTCGTCGATCAGCGTTTTGGCGGCGGCCGCCGTCTTGCCGCGCGCGGAGACGTGGCAGAGACGCCGGAAGGGCGGGTAGCCCAGCTCGGAGCGGAACTCCAGCTCCTGCCGGTAGAAGGCGTCGCGGTCCTGGCCGCGCACGGCGGCGACGGCGTAGTGGTCGGGGTGGAGCGTCTGGACGATGAGCCGCCCGCCCGCGCCGACCGTCTCGGCCGCTGACCAGAGCAGCTGGAAGGCGCGCTCACCGGCGCGGAAGTCCGGCACGCGCAGGAAGCCGTCGAACCAGACGAAGCCGACGGCGCCCCACGGGCGCGTCCGCGCCCCGCGCAGGAGCGCGGGCGTGCCGACCTGCACCTGGGCGCTTGGATCGTTGCGCGATACCGTCAGGCGAGGGAAGCGGCGGCGCACCGAGGCCTCGACGCGCTCGGCATCCCAGCCGAAGGGCTGGAGACGGTGGCCGCCGCAGCCGGGGCAGCGCTCGGGCAGGGCATCGGTCTTTGCACACAACCGACACGCCATTCCGCGGCGATCGCGCCGCAGTTGAAGCGCGACGCCGCACGCGGGACAGCGAAGGACCGCGCCGCAGTCGTTACACCCGATGGCTCCGGCCGACCGGCTCACAATCAGCGCCACGCTCTTGCCGGCCCGCGACATGTTCTCGATGGCGCGCGTCAGCGGGAGCGTCAGCGGGTGGTTGCGGAGGATGCCGCGCGTGTCGGAGGCGATCACCTCGGGCCAGGGTGCCGGCCCGTCGGCCACGCGCGTGACCGTGCCCGCTACGGACTTCTGCCAGACCTCGGCCGACGGCGCTCCCGCGAGCATGATCAGGCGGCTGCCGTCGAGCGCCGCGCGGCGGAGCAGGATGTCGCGCGAATGAAGCCGCGGCGGCCCCGGCGGCTTGTGGCTTGGATCCTGCTCATCGAGCAGGACGAGGACTGCCGGCGGGGGGAGCGGCACCAGAAGCGCCCCGCGGGTGCCGACCACTATGCTGACGCGCCCCCGTGCGGCGGCGAACCACGCCGCGCGCCGCTCCGCGGGGCCCGCGCCGCTGTCGAGGCGGGCCGCATCGAGGCGCCGCGCCCACCGCGCCGCGCTGTCGGTGTCCGGCGCGATCACGAGCGCGCCGCTGGAGGCGATGCCCAATGTCGCGGCGAGCCGATCTTCGCGCTGAACGTCCATCCAGACCTCGGGTGGCGGCGCCGCGCCGCCCCGCGCCGGCTCGAGAGGCGGGGCAAGGACTTCCGCGCGCTTCGAGCGTGGCGGCGGCGGCGGTGGTAGGAGAGCCAGGAGCGTCGAGCCCCACGAGGACAGGCTCTCGTCGGCGATCCACCGGCCGAGCTCGAGGCCGCCCGCCGAGAGGATCGGCGCGGGCTCCACGGCGTGCTGAATGGGACGCAGACCCGCGGTATCACCGTCGCGAAGGGCGACAACCACGCCCACGCGCGTGCCGCGGCCGCCGAGCGGCGCGCTCACGCGCTGGCCGGGCGTCACGATCAGCGAATCGGGGATGAGATACGAGAAGGGATGGTCGAGCGGCAGATCGAACACGACATCGGCGATCACGACGCGCCCGTCAAGCGCTCCCATTCGCGCCGGGCGAGCTTGAGGTCGTCCCAGGCCATGCGCTTGTACTGGTCTCCCGGGTTGCGCAGGAGGAAGGCCGGGTGGAAGGTCGGCACCAGCACGATGTCGTGGTAGGAATAGGCGCGGCCGCGGAGCTTGGTGATGCCCTCCTTGGTGCCGAGGAGCGTCTGCGCGGCGAAGTTACCGAGGGCCAGGATCACGGCCGGCTGGATCATGTCGAGCTGCGCCAGCAGGAACGGGTTGCACGCCGAGACCTCGTCGGGCTCGGGGTTACGGTTCTTCTCGGGGCGGCACTTGACGACGTTGCAGATGTAGCAGTCGCGCTCGCGGTCGAAGTGGACCGAGGCGAGCATCTTGGTCAGGAGCTGGCCCGCGCGGCCGACGAAGGGCTTGCCCTGCTTGTCTTCTTCCTCGCCCGGTCCCTCCCCGATCACGACCAGCCGCGCATTCGGGTTGCCCGAGCCGAAGACGACCGTCGAGCGGCTTTTCGAGAGCTTGCAGCGGGTGCAGCCCTGGAGCGCCTTCTCCTGCGCGGCCAGGCCCTGCGCTGCGTCCGGCGGCTCGGGGCGGCTGAGCGCGATCTCCTTGAGGCCCAGGTCGCGGTGGTGGCGGAGGGTATCGGCGACGGCGGCGAGCGCCTCGCCGAGGGCCGCGCGCGGGTCCTCCATCGTGGTCAGCGAGAGGGCGTGCGGCGAGGCTTCGGGGCCGCGCGCAGGGCCAGCACGCGGTCCAGGATGGCGTGCGCCACCTGGATCTTGGTCATGCGCGGCAGGTCCAGCGCCCCGCCCCAGCGGTCCAGCAGGAGGACCTGGTTGTCGTCGGCCTCGAAGCCGATGCCGTGCTGGCTGACGTCGTTGGCGACGAGAAGATCGATGCCCTTGGCGCGAAGCTTGTCGGCGGCGTGCGCCCGGACGTCGTTGGTCTCGGCGGCGAAGCCCACGAGGAAGGCGCCGCCCTTCTTCTGCGCCAGCTCTTTCAGGATGTCGGGGTTGGCCACGAGATCGAGGCTCCACCCGTCGCGCTTGCCGCCGGACTTGATCTTGGTCGCGCTCGGCCGCTCCACGCGGTAGTCGGCGACGGCGGCGGCCTTGATGACGACGGTTGCCGTGCCCAGGTGCTGGAGCGCGGCCTCGCGCATCTCCTCGGCCGTCTGCACGGGGACGTAGACGGCGCCCGCGGGCGGCTTGAGCGCCGTCGGCCCCGAGATCAGCACGACTTCCGCGCCGCGCCGGAGCGCCGCGGTCGCGACGGCGTGGCCCATCTTGCCCGAGGAGCGGTTCGAGAGGTAGCGCACGGGATCGATGGGCTCGCGGGTCGGCCCGGAGGTGACGAGCACGCGCTCGCCGGCCAGGTCGCGGACGGGTGTCAGCAGGCGCTCGACTTCTTCGACGATCGTCTCGATCTCGGGCAGCCGGCCTCTGCCGCTCAGCCCCGAGGCGAGCGCGCCCGTGTCTGGCTCGAGGACCGTCACGCCCCGCTCGCGCAGTGTGGTGACGTTGGCCTGCACGGCGGCGTGGTCCCACATGCCGCCGTCCATGGCGGGGGCCATCAGGACAGGACACCGGGCCGCCAGCAGGAGCGTGGTGAGGAAGTCATCGGCGATCCCGTGTGCGGCCTTGGCCAGGAGATTGGCCGTGGCCGGCGCCACGATGAAGACGTGCGTGCGCTCGGCCAGCGCCACGTGCTCGACCGCGTCGTCGCTCTGCGGATCGAAAAGGTTCGACAGCACCGGCCGGCCCGACAGCGTCCGGAAGGTGAGGGGGCCGACGAAGTGCTCGGCGCCGGCCGTCATGACCACGGACACCTCGGCGGCACGCGCGGTCAGCTCACGCAGCAGCAGCACCGCCTTGTAGGCGGCGATGCTGCCGGTGATGCCGAGAATGACCTGCTTGCCCGCGAGCGTCACGGTCGCCTACTCCTTCGGAGCGTCCTCTTCGCGGACACGGTAGCCGATCTTGGCCTCGGCGATCTCCTCGAGGGCCGTGCTGGTCGGCTTCTTGTGCTTGGTCTCGACCAGCGCCGCGGCACCGCGGTTGAGCTGGCGCGCGCGCTTGGCCGCCAGGACCACCAGCAGGTAGCGGTTCGACACCTTGTCCAGGGACTGCTCGAGCGAGGGGAATGCCATCACTCTGGAACCTCCACGTCGGGAAATTTGAGAGTCAGCCGGCTCGTGCGCCAGCGCTCCGCCTGAATGACGGTGGCGAGCTGGTCCACGGCCTCCTTCACGTCACGATTGATGATCAGGTAATCGTACTGCCGCCAGGCCGAGATCTCCTCGCGCGCCCGGGTGAGCCGGCGGGCGATCTCGACCGGCGCGTCGCTGTTGCGCTCCCTGAGCCGGGCCGCGAGCTCCTTCATGGACGGCGCCATGACGAAGATCGAGACCGCTTCGGGGTACCGCTGGCGCAGCTGCCGGGCGCCGTGCGTGTCGATATCGAGCAGGACGTCGAGGCCGCGGCTGAGCGCGCCCTCGAGCGCCTTCACCGGCGTGCCGTAGTAGTTGCCGTGAACCTCCGCCCACTCTGCCAACTCGTCCCGGTCGCGCATGTCGAGGAACTCGGCCGCGCTCACGAAGTGGAAGTCGGTGCCGTTGACTTCGCCCGGCCGCGGCAGGCGCGTCGTGTGCGAGACCGAGTAGAAGAGGTCGGGCACCAGGCGGCGCACCTCGTGACAGAGCGTGGTCTTGCCGGCCCCCGAGGGAGCCGAAACCACGACGAGCGCGCCGCGCCGCTTGATCAGCTCCATCTATTCGATGTTTTGCGCTTGCTCGCGCAGTTTTTCGAGGGTGGACTTGGCGGCGATGGCGGCCTGCGACAGCTCGAGGTCGTCGGCCTTGGAGCCGACCGTGTTCACCTCGCGGTTCATCTCCTGGATCAGGAAGTCGAGTGTGCGCCCCACGGCGCCGCCCTCGTCGAGCAGCCGCGCGAACTCGTCCATGTGCGCCCGGAGGCGCGCGAGCTCTTCGGTGATGTCGCTTTTCTCAGCCCACATCGCGACCTCGGTGGCGAGGCGTCCCTCGTCGAGCGGCGTCCCACCGAGCAGCGCCTGGATGCGCTCGCGGAGCCGCTGCTGCTTGCGCTCGGTTGCCGCCGGCCCGCGCGAGGTCATGGCGCCCACCTGCTCGCCCATCGCCGCCAGCAGCGCGCGCATCTCCTTGTCGAGCGCCGCGCCCTCGGTGTCCCGCCTCGCGCGGAGCTCTCCGAGCGCCTTGGCGAGCCCATCGTCGAGAAGCGGCCAGCCCTCTTCGGGAGACAGCGGCGCCTGCTCCTCACGCGAGATGACGCCCGGCTGCTCGAGCATCCACTGGAGCGAGGGGATCCCGCCCAGCTTGAGCTCGTCGCCGGCCCTGCGGGCCATCTCGATGTACGCGCGCGCCTGCGCCATGTTGATCGTGAGGTCGGACGAGGGCGCGCCTTCGAGCGGGGCCACGGTCACCGTGACCTCGACCCGGCCGCGCTGGACCGCTCCCTGGATCACGCGCCGGGCGTCGAGCTCCAGCGCCGAGAGGCCGCGCGGCAGCCGCAGCGCGATGTCGAGGTGACGGTGGTTGAGCGACTTGCACTCCACAGACAGGCTCAGACGAGCCCCGGCGACTTCGGCGTGGCCGTACCCGGTCATGCTGCGGATCATAGGAGCCTCTACCAGTGAGTGGAGGGGGAGGGAATCGCCGATTCCACTGACGGAGAATAGCCCAAAAGACCTTTGGTGTCAATGTGTTTGGGCCAATGCGAGATTGACACTGCCTCGCGGGCGGGTGTACAGTGCCGGCCAGTTTCCCCACCGAACTCATGGAGGTATTCCGCATGGCACGAAAGCTCGATCCCGCGGCGTCGTCGCGCCGAGATTTTCTCAAGACTGCCGGGGTGTTCGGCGGCATGGCCGCTGCCGGCTGGCCCGCGAAGGGACACGGCCAGGGCCTCAAGACGATCACCGCCTCCCACAGCGTCTCGACGGTCGTCTACGGCCAGCACCTGGTCGCCGCGCAGAAGAAATTCTTCGAGGAGGAAGGCCTCAAGACGCCCGACTTCATCGTCCCGGGCGGCGGCGCCAAGGTCGTCCAGGCGCTCGCGGCGGGGCAGGTGCTGTTCGCCCTCGGCGACTCGAACCACCCGCTGAAGATCACGGAGAAGGGCAAGGACGCGCTGATGGTCTTTGCCACCGACACGCGTTGCTCCTACGCCAACATCGTCGTGCGCAAGGATCTCTTCGACAAGGGCGTCAAGAGCGTCGAGGCGCTGGCCGATCAGAAGCTGGTGGGCCGCAAGGCAGTGATCGCGGCGACGGCCATCGGCTCGGGCACCTACGTCTACGGCGTCTACGTGCTCAAGAACACGAAGGCCGCCGACGGCAAGCCCGTCAACGACTCCGTCGAGTGGGTCGGCGGCGGCGGCGACCTGACCATCCTCGGAGGGCTCAAGGCCGGCAAGTTCGACGCCATCATGGCCGTGCCCGAGTGGCAGTCCAAGGCCGTCGGCCAGGGCTTCGGCCAGCCCATCTACGACGTCCAGGACGAGAAGTCGTGGAACCGCGTGTTCGGCGGACCGATCCCGGTGACGGTGGGGTACGTGCTGAAGGAGACGATCGAGAAGTCGCCGGATCTGGTGCAGGGCTACGTCAACGCGTGCTACCGGGCGCAGCAGTGGATCCGCAAGGCCAAGGACGACGAGGTCGTGGACCTGCTCCAGAAGCCCTACCTCTCCACCTACACCCGCGAAGACATCCTGGAGTCCGTGCGCTACTACCGGACCATCTTCGACTGGGACTTCATCATCGAGGAGAAGGACTACGAGCGCGGGATGAAGGTGTGGGTGCCGCTCGCGGTGGAGAAGCCCATCCCCTTCACGCAGGCGGTGGACATGTCCTTCGTCAAGAAGGCGCAGGCCAAGTACAAGTAGTGGCGCGCGTCCGCATCGCGATACGGGACCTCTCGAAGACCTTCGCCGCGGGCTCTCGAGAGGTCCCGGCAGTGTCCACCGTGTCCTTCGACGTCCACGACAAGGAGTTCGTGGCCATCGTCGGCCCCTCCGGCTGCGGCAAGTCCACCATCCTCAACATGATCGGCTCGCTCGTCGCGCCCTCCGGCGGCGAGATCCTGGTCGACGGCGAACGCGTGGGCCCGCGCGCAGGCAAGCAGGTGGGTTACGTCTTCCAGAAGGACACGGTGTTTCCGTGGCGCACCGTGGCGCAGAACATCGCCCTCGGCCTCCAGTACCGGGGCGTGGCGACGGCGGAGGTCCGCTCGCGGGTGACGGAGGCGGTCGCGCTCGCGGGGCTCGAGGGCTTCGAGGACGCCTTCCCCGCGACGCTCTCGGGCGGGATGCGCCAGCGCGTGGCCCTCATGCGCTCGCTGGTCGTCAACCCCGAGATCCTCCTGATGGACGAGCCGTTCGGCGCCCTCGACACCCACACCAAGCTCAACCTCCACGCCGAGCTGCTGGGGATCTGGGGCGCGCGGCAGCAGACGGTGGTCTTCGTCACCCACGACCTCTCGGAGGCCATCACGCTCGCCGACCGCATCGTCGTCATGACGCGGCGGCCCGGGCGCGTCAAGCTGGTCTACGACGTGAAGCTGCCGCGGCCGCGCGACGTCATCCGCCTGCGCGAGACGGCCGAGTACCTGCGCGAATACGGGGAGATCTGGCACGCGCTCGGCGAGGAATTCCAGGAGCGAGTCTCGTGAAGGATGGTCGCTGGAGCGTGTGGGCGTGGCGGCTCGGCATCCTCGCGGTCATTCTCGGGGCCTGGGAGTACCTGACCGGCATCAAGGTCATTTCGAAGACGCCTGGGCTCTACTGGATCGACCCCTTCTTCATCAGCCGACCGTCCGTGATCGCGCAGCGCTTCCTGTACCTGACGTCGGACAAGGTGCGCCTGACCATCTGGCAGATGGCGCTCTCGACGATCCAGTCCACGCTCTGGGGCTTTCTGGTCGGCATCACCACGGGCTTCGCCGCGGGGCTGGTGCTCGGGCGAAGCGACCGGATCGCGCGGATCTTCGACCCGTTCATCGTGGCCTTCAACTCGCTTCCGCGCATCGCGCTGGTGCCGCTCATCACCATGATCTTCGGCTTCGGCTTGCTGGCCAAGATCGTGCTCGCCTGGAGCATCGTTTTCTTCATCGTGTTCTTCAACACGTTCCAGGGCGCGCGGAGCGTGGACGCCGACCTCATCCACAGCGCCCGATTCCTCGGCGCCGGCGACGGGCAGATCATGCGCACCGTGATCGTGCCGTCGACGCTTGCCTGGACCTTCGCGTCGCTGACGGCGTCCATCTCCTTCGCGCTGATCGGCGTGGTCGTGGGCGAGTTCATCGGCGGCGAGTCGGGCGGGGGGCTCGGCTACCTCATCATCCAGTCGCTCGGCACGCTCAACTCCGCCGACATGATGGTGGCGCTCTTCGTCCTGG
>ORMF012114391.1_pt1 | contig 10039 bp, 8 predicted proteins | sample 1779871 | NCBI WGS metagenome assembly ORMF01 (sample SAMEA104232316, study PRJEB22302) | groundwater metagenome | biome: forest; feature: aquifer; material: groundwater | place: USA | collected 2011-08-07 | depth 5.4 m | reverse complement strand
CCACGAGGGCAAGCCGCGCGGGTGCGTCCGAGGGCAGGTCGGGGGGCACGGACGGCGGTGCCGCGACGGGCGGGGCAGGGGCGCGCGGCGTCGTCGGCGGAGTGCGCGGCGGTGGGTCGGCGGCGCGCGGCGTCGCCGGAAGGCGCGCCCCCGGGCCTCGCCGTGCGACGGGCTCGTCGGGCGGGCGTGCCGGCACGTCGTGGTCGATCGACGAGGGCCGCGGATACCACGCGATACCCAGCCAGCGGTCGAGCTCGAGCCGGCGCAGCATCGCCCCGCGCGGATCGCGGCCAGGGGACTCGTCCACGTCGGTCCTATGCTCCGGCCGCGTCCGGCGTACGTCCCAACGGAATCACTTGAGCTCGAGCTCGACCGTGCCGGGCACCGGCTCGAACGGGCAGTAGTCGTTCGAGTAATCGACGGCGACCGCGATGATGCCCGGGACGATTCCCAAGAGGAACAGGCAGCAGTCGCAGACGAACAGGGCGTTCACACGCTTGTCGAGGTCCACGGAGGCGGACTTGCCCCCGGCCTGGGCGCTGACGACGAACTGCCCCTCGCGCTGATTCCACGTCACGCGATGCGAGACGGGGGACGGCCCGAGCTCGACGCCGTCGAGGCTGACGATCGCGCCCGCGGGCGTCGTCGTCACATGGATCGTCCCGGACTCCGGCTTCAGGAGCGTCATGCAGCCGCTCGTCGACACGAGCACGCTCGCGATCATCACTCCGCTCAGGAACCGTCGTGCTCTCGTCATCGCTCTCCTCCGTGTCGGTTTGCACTCTCGCGACCGTTATCGAAGCGAGGGAGGTGTCCGTCAATACTCGCTGCGCGCTTTGCACCCCACGTGCGCCGCCGATCGACACCGCTCGTCGCATCGCGTATCGTGCGGCGTTCCGCGTCCTCGCGCCCGCCAAGACCGCCCGCCCCGGAAGCGCCATGAACACGCCGACCCTGACTCCGATGTTCGAGCAGTTCCATGCGGCGAAGCGCGAGAATCCGGATTGCCTGCTGTTCTTCCGGATGGGCGACTTCTACGAGCTGTTCTTCGACGACGCCATCGAGGCTAGCCGGATCCTCGGGATCGCCCTCACGAGCCGCAACAAGGATGCGGAGGCTCCGATCCCGATGGCCGGCGTCCCGGTCAAGAGCGTCGATAGCTACCTCACCAAGCTCATGCGCGCCGGGCGCCGCGTGGCGATCTGCGAGCAGGTGGAGGACCCACGCGAGGCCAAGGGGCTCGTCAAGCGCGCGATCGTCCGCGTCGTCACGCCCGGGACGCTCACCGAGGACGAGGTCCTGGACCAGCGCCGGTCCAACCACCTGGCTGCCGTCCACCGCCACGGCGACGTGTGTGGCCTGGCCTGGGCCGACCTCTCCACCGGTGCGTTCGAGGTCACCGAGGTCGACCTCGCGCGTCTGGACGGCGAGCTCTCCCGCCTGGCTCCCGCCGAGGTCCTTCTGGCCGAGATCTGGAACGTCGGCACCGACGACGACGCGCCGGGGGACATCGAGCCGGGTGCAGAGGCGGCCCCGCTGCCGGGCCTCGAGGCCAAGCCCCGCTCGTTCCTCGCTCGGATTCGCGAGGCCGGTGCCTGCCCGGTGTTCTTCCTCCCCGACTGGACGTTCGGCCGCGAGCGCGCGCGCGCGGACTTGTGCACGCACTTCGGCGTCCACACCCTGGCGGGCATGGACTGCGAGGACCTCGCCGCCGGGCTCGGCGCGGCGGGCGCGCTCCTCGCGTACCTCGCGCGCACGCAGCACGGCCAGCTTCGCCACCTGCGCACTCTGCGTCGCGTGCGCGCCGACCGGCACATGCATCTCGACCGCGCTACGCAGCACGCCCTCGAGATCGACCGCACCCTCCGGGGGGCGCGTGGGCGCGGCACGCTCCTCGACGTGTTGGACGTCGCGCGCACGGCGATGGGCTCGCGCTTGCTCGCGACCTGGCTCAAGAGCCCACTCACCGACATCGCGGCCATCGCCCAGCGCCACGAGGCCGTCCTGGCCCTCCATGACGCCGACGCCGATCGCACGCGCCTGCGCGACCTGTTGGGCAAGGTCCCCGATCTCGAGCGCATTGCCGGGCGTTTGGGCTGTGAGCGCGCCGGCGCCCGCGACTTGGTCGCGCTCGGCAAGGGTCTCGCTCCGGTGCCGGCGATCGCCCGGGTGCTCGATACGCTCAGCGCCCCCGCGCTCACCGCGCTCGTCGGTGCCATCGACGCCCAGGAGGAGTTGGCCCGCGACCTCACTGCCACGCTCGTCGACGATCCGCCCATCGCGCTCAAGGAAGGCGGGCTCATCCGCGACGGCCACGACGCCGAGCTCGATCGCCTGCGCGCGATCCAGCGCGACGGCACCGCGTGGATGGACCGCTACCAGGCGGAGCTCATCGTGCGCACGGGGATCGAGACCCTCAAGGTCGGCTACAACCGCGTGTTCGGGTACTTCATCGAGCTCAGCCGTGGCCAGGCTGCGCGCGCCCCTGCGGAGTTCATCCGGCGCCAGACGCTCAAGAACGCCGAGCGCTACGTCACGCCCGAGCTCAAGGAGTTCGAGGACCAGGTGCTGTCCGCCGACGAGAAGATCGCGGCGCTCGAGCACCGCATCTTCTGCGCGTTGCGCGAGCGTGCGGTGGCCGCCGTCGAGCGAATCCTCGCCACGGCGCGCGCACTGGCCACGGCCGACGTGGTCGCGAGCCTGGCCGAGGTCGCGCGCGAGTACCGCTACGTGCGCCCCACGGTCGACGACTCGCGCGAGCTCGACATCTCACTGGGCCGTCACCCCGTCCTCGATCGCACCGTCGCGTCGTTCGTGCCCAACGATACGCACATCTCCGCCGCCACGCCGATCCACGTGCTCACGGGGCCGAACATGGCAGGCAAGTCGACATACGTGCGGCAGGTCGCGCTGATCGTGCTGCTCGCCCAGATCGGCTCGTTCGTCCCGGCCGGGCGCGCGCGGATCGGCCTCGTCGACCGCATCTTCCCCCGCTTGGGCTCGGCCGACGAGCTCGCGCGGGGCAACAGCACGTTCATGGTCGAGATGATCGAGACCGCGAGCATCCTCAATGCCGCGACCGATCGAAGCCTCGTGGCCTTGGACGAGGTCGGCCGCGGCACGAGCACCTTCGACGGTGTGGCGATCGCGTGGGCGCTCACCGAGCACCTGCGGTCCAGCGTGCGTGCGCGGACGCTGTTTGCGACCCACTACCACGAGCTCACGGACCTCGCCCGGCTGCACCCCGAGATCGCCAACTTCCAGGTCGCGGTGCGCGAGGAGGGGGACCGCATCGCGTTCTTGCACCGCATCGTGGCGGGCGGCACGGACAAGAGCTACGGGATCCATGTCGCTCGGCTGGCGGGCATTCCTGCGACCGTAATTGCGCGTGCGCAGGAGATCCTGACGCGGCTCGAGCGTGACGCCGTGGATCTGTCGGGCGCGCCTGCGGCGCACGTTCTGCCGCCCACGGCTCCCGGACCCGCGGGGCCGGCGCCCCTGCCTGGCCCGCGCGTGCGCCGCAAGCAGGCCAGTTTGATTTTCGATTTGTACGACGATACCCTCGACGCGGTACGGAACTTGCGGGTGGACGGGATGAGCCCCGACGAGGCGCTCGAGGCGTTGCGCCGGCTCAAAGCCGAGCTCGACGGCCGCGAGCACGTCCACTAAGTACGAATCGGGACAGAAACGTGTCCCCAGGAGGTACCGCGATGCGTCGCGCCTGGTTTGCTCTCGCGCTCACCACCCTCGCCCTCGGGCTTTCGGGCTGCACCGTGTACAGCTCCGGGGGTTACGGGCCAGCCTACTACGAGCCCGCGCCGTACTACGCCCCGCCCCCGGTCGCGTACGGGCCGCCGGCCGTGTTCTTCAACTACCACGGCGGTCACCCTCGGCATTGCCGGTAGTCCGCGCCGGGGGGACAGGGCTGTCTCCGTTCGGGGACAGCCCGGACCGCATCGGACCCGCTCCGGTGCCGTTTGGCGCGGACGTGGCGTGGCGCGCCGTTTGCTACTAAAATCGCTGCACCTTCCCCCACACACGGAGACCTCGCAATGACGATCAAGACTCTCGGCATGCTGGCCGTGGTCGGCGCGCTCTCGCTCGGCTCGGCCGACGAGGCAGCGGCCCGCGACCGATTCGGGTTCTTCCTGAGCCCGTACGGCAGCTCGTTCTACTACGGCACCGGTCGGGCCTCGTTCGGGTTCTCGACCGGGTATTACGGTGGGTACTACGGTGGCCACCACGGGTATTACGGACACCGGCACTACGCGCCGACGTACTACGCGCCCACCTACTACGCGCCGACGTACTATGCAGCGCCCGCGTACTACGCCCCGGCCCCGACCTACTATGCGCCGCCGGCGTATTACGCTCCGTCGTATTACGCTCCGTCGTACTACGCGCCGAGCTGCCACCCGACCGCGTACTACTACCGCTAACGGGTCGCTCGACGCAGGTCGCTCTCACGGGCGCGTCGCTTCGGCGGCGCGCCCCTGTCGTTATTGGGCGCGCACCTGACGGTGCGCTCGCGGTCGTTATTGGGCGCGCACCGGACGGTGCGCTCGCGGTCGTTATTGGGCGCGCACCGGACGGTGCGCTCGCGGTCGTTATTGGGCGCGCACCGGACGGTGCGCTCGCGGTCGTTATTGGGCGCGCACCGGACGGTGCGCTTGCGGTCGTTATTGGCGTGCACCGGACGGTGCGCTCGCGGTCGTTGGTAGCGCCCCGGACGGTGCTCTCCTCGGGCATCAGGCGCGGTACTCGTCTGCCACCGCCGCGAGGCCGCGGATCGCGCCGTCGATCGTGCGGTCGTCGACGGCGTAGCTCAGGCGGAAGTAGCCGGGCATGCCGAACCCCGAGCCCGGGACCGCGAGCACGCGGTGGCGGACGAGGGCGCGCACGAACGCGACATCGTCGTCGCCCAGCGCGCGCGGGAACATGTAGAACGCCCCGGCGGGCGGAACCACGTCGTAGCCGTGGGTCACGAGGGCCTGGACCAAGGCGTCGCGCTTCTGTCGGTAGCCCTCGAGGTCGATCGTCACGTCCTGGAGCCCGGCGACGAGGCGCTGCATCAGCGCCGGTGCGTTGACGAAGCCGAGCGTGCGCGTCGCGAACGTCAGGCCCGCGACGATCGTAGGGATGCCGACGCAGCGCGGGCCGACCGCGATGTAGCCGATGCGCTCGCCCGGGAGCGCGAGGTCCTTCGAGTGGCTGGTGACGAGCACGCTCTGGTCGTACGCGCCGAAGATCCACGGGACGCGCGCGCCGTCGTAGACGAGCTTGCGGTACGGCTCGTCGCCCACGAGGTAGATGACGCGGCCCGTGGCGCGGGCGTGGGCGCGCAACAGCTCGCCGAGGGCGTCCACGTCCGCCGCGGCATACACGTTGCCCGCCGGGTTGTTGGGGGAGTTGAGGATCAGCGCACGCGTCCGCGGGGTGAGCGCGGCGCGGATGGCGCCCAGGTCGAGGCCGAAATCGCGCGGTCGGCAGTCGGCGAGCACCGTCGTGCCGCCGTGGTTGTCGACGTAGAACACGTACTCTGGAAAGTACGGGCGCACGAGCACGACCTCGTCGCCGGGGTCCAGGATCGTCTTGAGCACCACGTTGAGACCGCCGCCTGCGCCGACGGTCATCACGACCTGGTCGGGGTCGAACCCGTGTCCGCTCGCGCGCGAGAGAGCGCGCGCGACGGCTGCGCGGGTCTCGCGGTACCCCGCGTTGGGCATGTAGCGGTGGTGTCCGGCGCCGGGGGCGCGGACGAGCTCGGCGAGTGCGTGCGCAAGCTCGGGCGGAGGCTCGACGACAGGGTTTCCCAGCGAGAGATCGAACACGTTGTCGGTGCCGAGCTCCGCGCGCAGGCGGTTCCCTTCCTCGAACATCCGGCGGATCCACGAGGACTGCTCCATCCAGGTCGAGATCTTCCCGGAGATCGGCATCGCGAGGTCCTTGCGAGGTCGGTCCGCGGGGCACGGAGCCCTCGGACGAAGCCGCGTGTACGGCGCCCAATCCGCCCACGTCGTTGACAGGCGCGGGAACGTTGCCTAGCCTTCCTGCCGTGAAAATCGCGATCATATCGGATATTCACGCCAACTGGCCGGCCCTGGAGACAGTCCTCGCGACGATCCGCCAGATCGGCGTCGATCGGATGTTCTGCGCGGGCGACGTGATCGGCTACTACACCCAACCGGTGCGGTGCCTGGAGCGCGTCCTCGAGCTGGGAATTCCCACGATTCGCGGCAACCACGAGCGGATGGTGCTGGGCGAAATCGAGGGCGAGATCCAGCCGGCCGCGCTCAAGGTGATCGACTACACGCGCGCTCAGCTCTCGGACGCGCACATTGCCACGATCACCAAGTGGAAGAACATCCTCAAGGTGCCGGGCCACTTCCTGATGGTCCACGGCTCGCCGCGCGACAAGGACGAGTACCTCCACCAGCCCAACCAGTTCACGTCGTGCTTCGCGAAGATGACGGCGACGTTCGGCGAGTTCAAGATGTGCTTCTTCGGGCACACGCACCTCACGATGGTGACGAGCCAGGATGACGGGATCATCACGCCGATCCACGAGGATCGGCTGTTTCAGCTCAAGCCCAATCGCGTGTACTTCGTGAACCCAGGGAGCGTGGGCCAGCCTCGCGACCGCTGCAACCTCGCGAGCTTCATCGTGTTCGATACGCGCGCGATGACGATCCAGTACTACCGTCGACCGTACGACATCGACCGCGTGATCGAGGAGGTCCACACGCTGGGCTTTCCCGAGCGCCTGGCGCAGCGCCTCGCCGAGGGCTGGTAGCCGCTCGCACGGTCGTCCGACTTGACACGGGCGCCCTCCCTTCCTACCATCCGAGCTTTCCGTGCGTTCGCCCCGGGGCGAGCCACGCCCCCTCGAATTTTTCCTCACACACCACCACACGAGACCCACCATGCGTTCGCTCATTGCGATCCACCTCCTGTTCGCCGCGCTCTTCGCGGCGCAGCCGCTCGCGGCGCAGGCCGTCGACCAGCAGCTGCCCGAGGACACGCTCCTCCTCGTCACCGCTCCGGACCTCAAGGCGTCCTGGGGCCACTTCAAGCAGACCACCCTGTGGGAGATCTGGCAGGACGCGAGCGTCCAGCGCTTCTACGAGAAGCTGCGCGGGCTCGCCGAGCAGCAGGCCGACCAGGCCGACCAGCTCAAGGAGCTGCGGAAGTTGTTCAAGGACAACGTCGGTATCGAGCTCGAGGCTCTGCCCGATGTGTTCTTCAAGGGCCGCTTCGCGTTCGCCATCATCGACTTCGCGATTCCGGCCGATGGTCCCCCGCGCGTCGATGTCGTGCTGACCCTCGACTACGATGCTGCCGACCCGGACAAGCGCTTCGAGAAGCTGCTCAAGTTCGGGCTCGCCCAGCTCAAGGAGAAGAGCGGCGGCAAGGCCCAGGTCACCGAGACCAAGATCGAGGGCATGGACGTCACCCAGATCGCGGCTGAGGGCGCGCCGTTCACGATCAACCTGGGCACGCGCGACGGGCGGTTCTACCTGACGAGCAACGAGGAGACGATGAAGCGCGTCCTCGAGGGCTCCACCGCCGGCACCAAGCTCGCGGACAACGCCAACTACAAGGCCGCGCGCGCGGGAATCGATGCGACCAAGGAGATCGGCTTCTCGTTCCTGAACATCAAGGCCGCGCTCGCGAAGTTCGCGCCGCAGATCCCGCCCGACGCGCAGAAGATCATCGAGACCGTCGGCGCCAACGGCATCGAGGCCCTCGCCGGGTCGGCGTCGATCGAGGACAAGGACATCGTCGAGCGCCTGTTCATCGGCATGCCCGGCGAGCGCAAGGGGATCACCAAGCTCCTCACCCTGCCCAAGATCACGATGAAGGGGATGCGCTACGTGCCGGCCAACACCGCGCTGTTCAGCTGCGCGGGCTTCGACATCGCCGGCCTCTACGCCGAGGGCGTACGCCTGTTCAAGGAGCTCAATCCCCAGGGCGTCGAGGAGTTCGACCAGGGCAAGGCCAAGGTCGAGGAGAAGCTCGGGGTCAAGCTCGAGGCCCTCGTCGCCGCGCTGGGGACCGAGGTCACCTCGTTCTCGCGCCTGGACCGCACGGTGCCCCCGACCGGGAACATCGCGGACCTGATGCACTTCTGCTACGCGCTCGAGCTCAAGGACGCCGCAGTCGTCGACGCGGCGATGGGCAAGATCTTCGAGATGGCGGGCGCGCCCGTGAAGACCGAGGAGCACCACGGGGTCAAGGTGCACACCATCGAGGTTCCGCAGGGCGAGGACGTGCCGGTCAAGGACTTCGCGCTGGCCATCCACGAGGGCACGCTCCTGTTCGCGATGCCCGCCGCGGACCTCGTCGCGACGCTGAAGGACGCGGCCGCCGGCTCGACCCCGAGCCATGACGACCTGCGCGCCCACCTCGCGCGCCACCCCGAGAACCTGTCGGGCTTCGGCGTGATCGACCTCGCCACGTACGCCCGTGCGCTGTGGGCGGTGGCCAAGCCGATGGTGATGGAGGGGCTCAAGGAGGGCGCGCCGATCAAGGGCGAGGACCTGCCCGACGTCGATGCGCTGCTCGCCAAGCTCGGGCCCATGACGTCGAGCGTGCAGAGCGATGCGACGGGCACGCGCCTCGCGTACCGCAGCCCGGTCGGGATCTTCTCGATCGCGTTCGCGGGTGGAGCCGGTGCCGCGCTGGCGTTGCCGGCGATGAACGCGGCCAAGTCCCGTGCCCAGGGTGCGGGGTGCGTGGCGAAGCTCAAGCAGATCGGTATCGCGATGCAGGCCTACAAGACCGACGCCGGCAAGTTTCCGGAGGACTTCTCCGAGCTGATCGCCGGGGAGAAGAAGTACCTGGACCCCGCGTCTCGCCCGTTCGTGTCGCCCGCCGACCCGACGCCGTTGCGCGAGGGTGAGCTCGAGACGAGCTACATCTACATCTACGCCAATGCCCTGGGCGAGAAGGACGCGGCGACGACCATCGTCGCGTACAACCGCAGCCCGCTCATGACCGGCAGCCGCAACGTGCTGTACCTCGACGGCCACGTCGAGTCGGTCGACGACGAGTCGTTCCGCGGGCAGTTCGAGAAGCAGAAGGAAGCCCTGAAGAAGCACGGCATCCAGGTGTTCATCGGCTGGGGCAAGACGAAGTAACGTCTCGGCCTCGGGCCACACGAACGCAACACGAGGGGCGCCCGAGGGCGCCCCTTTTTCGTTGGCCCAACGCTTCCGGCGGGAGCTCGTAGTAAGTGCCTGGCTCGTCCCCCTCCACGGAGCTCCCCCGTGCCCAAGCTCTTCGCCGTCTTCCTCGCCTGCTCGGCCCTCGTCCTTCCGCTCGCCGCCCAGGAGAGCGACGTCGATCCCGCGCGCGTGGCGCAGCTGGCGGCGCTCGCGCGGAAGATCCGCGGCGAGGTCGAGACCCTGCGCGGCCTGTCGTTCAAGGCGCCGATCCCGTGCGGGGTCCAGACGCGCAAGGCCCTGTCCGCGTTCCTCAAGACCGAGCTGGACCGTGAGCTCAATGCCGAGGTCGCGGCCAAGCTCAACGCGATGCTGGGCACGGTCGGGCTCGTCCCTGCGGGCACGGACATCGCCCAGGTGATGCACGACGTGCTGGGGGAAAACGTGGCCGGCTTCTACAACCCCGCCACTCGCAAGCTGTTCCTCGTCGCCGAGGGCGACGTGAAGGCGCCCGCGTTCTCGCAGGTGGTCGAGCGCCTGCTCCTCGGCTTCTTGGGTAAGAGCCAGGAGGAGCTCGTCATGGCACACGAGCTCACGCACGCGTTGGATGACCAGCACTTCGACGTGCTCGGCCTGAACCTCGATCAGCTTCACAACGACGACCGACTGAATGCCACGAAGTCGCTGCTCGAGGGCGTCGCGAACCTCGTGATGTACGATCACCTGCTCGGCCGCTTCGGGGGCGCGCAGCTCCTCGTGGGCCGCGACCTCCTGGGTACGGCGATGGGTGCCACGGGCCAGCCCGCCCTCGACAAGGCGCCCGCGTACGTGAAGGCGAGCCTGCTCGCCCCCTACACGGCGGGGCTCGAGCTCGT
>ORMF011191181.1_pt1 | contig 10039 bp, 14 predicted proteins | sample 1779871 | NCBI WGS metagenome assembly ORMF01 (sample SAMEA104232316, study PRJEB22302) | groundwater metagenome | biome: forest; feature: aquifer; material: groundwater | place: USA | collected 2011-08-07 | depth 5.4 m | reverse complement strand
GGCTAGGCCAATGAAGACATATCAAGAAAAGGAAATTATAAAACCACTTTGGTCTCTTTATTTATATACTGACGGATTAATAAATTAATCAAGGTCTGATTATACATCATGAGGTTAAATATATCAAAATATATCAGCTCCCGCTAGTAGATATGTTCCGTAACCAAGAAATAGAGTTTGGGTTTAGTTTGCAGAATATAAAGACTGTATTTGAAACCTTCCAAATACAATCCGCTTATGCCTAAGAAACATAGCCCTTTTAAGGAAAATATCAAGGAAAAAAGTTTTAATTGGAAGTTGTTTTATTTTTGAGAATAGTTCCAATTTCTTGCCCAAAATACTCACCCTTCTCGTGTGGCTGTATATTAAGCATGCCCAATGTGCTAACTTCTAATTTATAACCCGAATTATTACCAAATTTATTAATAATCCCATCAACTCGTTTTCGTAAACCTTCCTCTAAGACTAACTCAGTTCTATCAATTAAAACTAATGGAAACCCCTCTTTAATCTTTTTTTCATCTATCAAATCCTGAACACTCCTCATTATGCTTGAGCTAAAAACACCATAAAAGTAAATCTTGAAATTATTACCCAAAAATCCAGAGGGATTTAATTTATCTGAGGACAAATCGTAATGCTCTATTAGAAACATTAGCTTCATTAGTTTCTTCTTTCCCTCAATTTTACTACCTAAGCTATTTAATATATATAGAATTATTTTTTTTGTTTTATCTTTAGATGTCATATTACTTTGATATTATAACTATTCATTGGATTATTCAAGTTTACGGAAATAGTTATTAACAATCCGTTTGGCTAGATTATTTAATGAATAAATTTCTCCACGGCTTTTTTCCTCATCAGTAAAACATTGACAAATTACTTTACGATTTTTTCTACCGTCGCCTATAAATTCTTCATATACATAATAGCCTTCAATTAGTTGATTAATTCTTGCAGGATTTTCCTTTGGACAAATAGGGAAAAGCAATAATAATAAGAAATTCTCATAGCTATTAACTTTTACTAAAGGTTTTACCTCCTTCTTAACTCTATCCATCAAATTTGTTGCACTCAATAATCCCTTTATTTCTAAACCAACCTTTGGCTTGCCGCTCCTATTAAAGATAATGTCAGGAGCTATTGTTTTGTGTAGACTGGCAATATCTAAAACCCATTCTTTATTAAGCTCATTTTCTAGTTCAATAGATAATAAAAAATTTGTTAAAAACTCTGCTTCAATAAAACTTTGTAGAAATAAATTCTTGTCTTTTTTTATAAGTTCTTCAATCTTAGGAATTTTATTAAGTATCTGAATTACCAGCTCATAACCTTTATTAACTTCAGGAAAATAAGTAGGAACTTCTTCCCAGCCGGAACTATCAATTAGTGACCAGTAGAAAAGCAAATCCTTTTCAGTAGCTGTTAATTTCTCAACACCTTCCTTGAAATCTTTATAATTAGGTATTTTCATTACATCTTTAGTGAAACTTTGCATATTATACATTTAGGTATAATAGTTTGGGAAGTGGCTTGTAGACTTGAGGAATTGTGAGGAATTACCGAGGGTTTTTTCCCGCCCTCGGTTTTTTATTAAGTGCCTTTCTTTCTTTAGGGGTCATTGATATTACGCTATCAATTACAATATCCGCCAGCACACGAAGCTGGTTTTCAACTGCAATTATTTCCTCATCCGACATTTTCTCGCCTTTTTTACCTAGTAATTCCCTTGCTCTTTTTATATCAGTCATACCCTTGAGTATATAGTAACAAAATACTACAATACAGCTATTGAGGATGTAATGAAAAATATAAAAAGGAACTTAAAAATATGGTTTACTTTATTTCTGAAATTAGTTTGGGAAATTATTTTATTCTTCCTTAATTTACCCCGTTATTTTTATCTGTTCTTACACGGTTTAAGGGTTACATCTACTTCTTATTCGAAGTTATTAGATGCAATATCCTCAAGAAAAAAAACAATAGATAATGTTTTTAAGTCAAAAATTGACGCACAAGAAGTAAATAGAATTTGGCGAACTTTGCATAACGAAATTGTGGAGTTGAATAAAGAGCAAGAGAAATTATTTACAGGATTGTTTGGGCTCTTTATTGCAATCTTAGCTTTATTTATATCAATAATTGCTCTGTTAATTAAAAGGTAGACTGTAATAACTATGATGACAGGTAAAGAAAAACTCTATTTTCTCTTAAATAGGATTGATGATGTGAGGGAAATTTCTTCCTCTGGTCAACCTTTGAAAATAGACCCCATGAACGACCTGAATGGCAATTTCAGAGATGTTGAATTATCACAACTGTTTACCAAGCTAGAAAAAGACGAACGGGTTTTGAAAATCTTAAAAGCATCAAAGAGAGTAAATTCAACTCTTGGCGAACTTGACCCCGACCCCTACGACCACGCTGACGATGGTTGCTGGCACATTGAGCTTCTACCCGCCTTTGATGGCTACTTTTTGAAAATCCAACAAGAGCCAGAATATCAAGAGTTTGCCCCAAGCAGGAAACCAGCTGTTCAAACTAAAAGAAACCTTAGCAGGAAGTCGCTTGAAAAGATTTGGACTGTTTTACAGGAAATTGAAGACAAGAGAGGCATTACATCAGCACAAGATGACATTTCTATTCCTCTAGTGCATTTTAGTAAAGTAAAAGACGACATAGGAGCAAATAACGCTTCTGACGAAAGACGAAATATCCTTAGAAAACTTGAAAACGAAGAAAATGCAATAAAAGATGTTCGTCTTCCAGACAACTTGCGGGAATATGTATATCTAAAAATTGGAGATAGATATTTTGAGATATTTGATTATTATGAGAAAGCGTACAAAGAAGCTGCAAGAAATTACCAACAGGCACAGCAAATTCCTAAACAGACGACCTCGTTAGAAGAACAATACAACCAACTCTTAAAAGAAGTAAAAGAACCCAGCAACCCTACCCTTGCCGAACGATACGATGAAACCCTAAAGGATATTCAACTTAATCAACATCTAACAAAACCGCAGACTGTACCAAAAATAAACGATAGCAACTCGTATAGTCTTACTGAAAATGTCTTATCCGTCAACGGAAAACCGATAAAATTCAAAAGGGATGCAAGGACATTAGCCTTGCTAAAATTATTAGTCAAAAAATCAAAGGGGATTTATTTTAGCGAGGAAGCAATGAAACTTGAAGGAGCAATTAGCGATGACAAGAAAGACCTTAAAAATACATATTATGAAGTTTGCAGAGGAATTGATAATAGATTAGCAAAAATTGGTATTACAGATTTTCTTCAATACGACTTCAACCAAGCAAAAATAAACCCTCGTTATAAAAACAGCTCTAAATAGCATCACTTTTCCGTATACGGAACGTGCACAATTAGGTACGATTTCACCTCTATAAACTTTGCTTAATGGAAACTAGCAAAGATAAGAAACCCATAGAACAAAATCCAACACAGCTCGCTAATGGGCGTGTTTTACCTGCTGACGAACTAAAAAAGCTAACTGACTTCTTTTCCATACTAATAACGATTGACCAAAGAACAAAAAAGAAGAAACAATGAAAATTTCAGAAATACAGATAATCCCTATTAAGCCACAAGACGGGTTAGTAGGTTTTGCGAGCTTCGTGTTAAACAATAACCTTTACTTAGGCTCTATTGGTATCCTCACGAGACCGGAAGGCGGTTATAGGCTCGTTTATCCCACTAAAAAAGTAGGAATAAGAAATATAAACATATTTCATCCTATAAACAAAGATTTTGCAAAATCTATAGAAAAGGAGGTCATTAGTGAGTTTGAAGATGTAATGAAAAAATATGATAGATACGATGAAGCTAACGCTAGATAAAAATATGTTTTTAGTTAATAATTTGGGATTATTTCAAAAAGAGAAAATGAACGCCTCACGAGGCTATTTTATGCTTGTTCAAAATCCAACAAAAACAGAATTGATAAATGGTGTCTACAAGCCTAGATTAACTTTAACAAAACGATACAATACCTCTGGACGCTATGAACCAACACTGTCTATAGAATTATCGTTACCTAAATTAGTCTATGGAAATAATTTTGATGAGTTAAAAGATGAAGATTTCATACAAGTGGCAGAATTATTGCAAAAAAAGCTAAACGAAATGGGAGTTTCAGTTTTTTGGGAACTGCTTATAAATGCTCCGGTGTCTACAGTCCACTATTCCAAAAATATACCACTTACCGATGGGTCAACGCCTCATTACTTGATAAGTAAAATTAAAGAAGCCAATATCCCGCTTGCCCTTGATGTAAACCAAACAGATTATCGCAATGACGGACATAGCTACAAATGGCATAGCAACTCTTATGAGGTAGCTTTTTACGACAAAATCAAAGACCTAGAAATGGCTAAAAAGAGTGATAAGCGAGCAATAGAAAGAGATAATGCTTTGCAACTTCATCTTTTTGATGGGCTTACTGAAAGGAAAAAGCTGGAAGTATTACGAATGGAAGTTAGACTTAATAATCGTCAAAAAATGAAACAATTATTCAAGACGCTCAAGATAGAAAAAGAGCTTACTTTTCAAAATCTTTTTAGCTCAAATATCTCTCAACAAATCCTTTTGCACTACCTAAATGAGCTAGAAAAACAAAGACCTAAACTACTTGACTACAAAACATCTAATCCAAAAGCCCTGCTTGCCGACCTGATAATCAATAATCCTAAGTTAGGAGCAAAGCGTACCATTCAACTTTTTGGTCTTAAAAATGCCCTTGATGCTGTCACTCCTCGTGAGTTGCGAACAATGTTTGGCAAATATAGCGATAGAAGCTGGTATAGGTTATTTGCAGAAGCTAGAAGCGTCAAACTGCCTGTTATAAAAAGCCCTTTTGATGTTATTCGTAAAAACTTGACTAGTTTTGAGCCGTTAAAGCTAGTTGACTTTCAAGACAAAATGATAAACAATGATAAAGACAGCTGATATGATACAAGAACAATACTACTCTATCGAAGAAGTTTCAAAGATGTTGAAAGTCGCCTACCTGACTGTCTATCGCTGGATACAAACCAGTAAGTTAAAGTCACACAAAGCTGGGAAACAATACAGAATTAAAAAAAGCGAGCTTGATAAATTCCTTGATAGGAATAAGAACAAGTAATATGTATTGCAATAATTGTGGAAAACAAATTGAAAAAGATAGTATTTTTTGCCAGTTTTGTGGCAATAATGTAGCTGAGGAAAAGTCAGAGCATAAATCTAGTGACTCCTCAAAAATGGAAGAGGTTAAATCGGAGACAGCAAAAAAAGGTAAGTCTGATTTGCTTTGGGAAAAATTTGCTGAAGTTTATGATGCGAAAGATGATGAAAAAAAACATTTCGATGGGTTATCTTCTGAATATATCTGGGAACTTATTGAACGATTATATACAAATGCGTTCGAATCCTTCATACAAGAGAAGAAAAACGAACTTAATTCTCAACCGTACAAATCTGTGGAAGCACTAAAAAACCTCTACCTTTATGCTGTTTTGGGAGGATATAGGTTATGGATTGCGGAGGCAATTTTGGAAGAAAAATCACTTGGAAAATTTAAATCTTTTGACATAGATAAGTTTGTTGAAGAATGGAAAATATATGATTTTCAAAAAGGGATGAAGAATGTTTCTGATGAGATGGGAGCGTGTATGACACAGTACCTTGAACACAGAATGAACACTTTTATTGAAAACTCCCCGTCAATAAAAGAGGTATCAAATGCCACGATGGAAGAGTTAAGAAGCTCAATAACTTTTCAGATTATAAATGGTTATCTCGCTGGTGAAGTGGAAACAACATTTAGAAAATAATATGATTTGTAAAAACTGTAAAGAAAAAAATAGCGAGGATGCAAAATTTTGCTCTAATTGTGGTTCGGAGCTATCAAAAGACGGTGTTGTAGCTGAGGAAGGTTCAGTAGATAGATATTTTTCAGAAAAAAAGAGTACTTTTATAGAAGAAGCAAAAAGACTTGCGGATAGTGAGATGAAACAAGGAATTATTTGGTTTGTTATTGCTTCGGCAATTACTTTCGGAGGCTATCTTTTAGCATCGGAGGGTAGCACATATTATATATTTTGGGGAGCAATGATTTATGGAGGTTATAGACTTATTAGAGGAATAGGCTATAAACTAAATCCAGAGTCCCTATTAGAAAAAGCTCAGGAAGAGTCAGAGAAGGAGAAATAATATGTTTTGCCATAAATGCAGTAAACAAAATAATGAAAATAGTAAATTCTGCAAACATTGTGGAGTTAAGTTTGATGGGATAGATAAAGAAAATGAATCCACGCCAATAGAACATCCTACAGCTTCGCACAAGACAGAGGGGAAAAAGTCTTCGAGCTGGGGGAAAATCATTACGGTTCTGGTAATTCTTGCGTTTGTCGGCTTTGGTATTTATGGAAGTGTAGATAAAGAACAAATCGAAACTAACAACGAAGCCTTAACAAATTTTGACGCTGGAGATAGTAAGACTGCTATTGAACAATTTCGGCAAGCTGCGAATGAGGCAACAACAGACGAAGTAAAAATAGCTGCACTTAAAAACCTTGGTTATGTATATTCAACCGAAGGACAATCCACCCAAGCATTAAGTGCGTTTAATGAAGCTCTTCCCTTAGCCACACAGGACACTTTTGATTACTACTTAATTACAGGAGAAATTGCTCTTCTTGAAGGCAAAATTAATGATGCGCTGACTAACTATAACAATGCATACAGGCTTAACCCTGAAGATTTTCAAATTAATAACGCTCTTGCATTATTTCATCTAGACTTGGAAGAAGTTGCTCCAAAATATGCAGACTACAGCAAAGCACTCCTTTATGCTAAAAAGGCAAATGAATTAAGTCCTTCAGAGATATCTAAACAAAATCTTGCGATAGCTTACTACTTTAATGAAAATTACAATGAAACAATATCTTTACTTTCCTCATCCAACTTTACTCAACATCCTTATGCCGCGTATTGGCTTGGTCTTGCTTATCTAGGGAATAAAGATGATGTAAATGCAAAAATCTATTTGCAAATGGCAATTGACGGAGGGGCAGAAGTCCCTCAAGAAATTCACGATTATTTAAGCTCAAATTAATATGTATTGTAAACACTGTGGAAAGAAAAACCCTGAAGGTAGTAAATTTTGTCAGCATTGCGGTATGGAAATTGGTAACGTAGCAAAGGCTGACGATACTCAACATGAAGAAAAACATTCCTTAGATAAGCACGTAGACCAGAATAACGCTCCGTACCCCTATGTAATCTCAACTTGGAAGCTAATAATAATGTGTCTTGTGACCTTTGGAATCTATGAGATTTATTGGTTTTATAGACAATGGAAATCTTTTAATGCGGAAAATAAACTCAAGCATGGAGGATTTACGCTTTGGATGCTCGCACTTTTTTCTCCTCTAACTTCCTACTCACTATTTAAGCACGTCTCAGGAGATGTGAAAGAAGTGAACGATGGAAAGGGTTTGGAAGCAGGAGCACTTGCAGTAGTATACTTTTTTCTAACCCGATTCTGGCTTGGATTTTTGCCACTTATACCAGTTCAGAACAAGATAAACCTATATTGGGAGAAAAAGTACAAGGATAGGCTTGTAAGGTCTAATTTTGGTGTTTGGAATTGGATTATAGTCATTGCTTTCGCAGTAATAATGTTACTCGCATTTTACTCGGAGGACACTACAACTGATACTTCCTCAGTCATACCAGAAACTACCGTAGTTGAAAAAGATAGTCGAGAAGAAATTGCTTCTTCGGTTGTAAACATTTTTTGCCCAAGCACAAGTAATGCCAGAAACGAATCTTCAAGTGGGGGTTCAGGTATCATGTTGACTGAGGACGGAATAGTATTAACTAATTCGCATATTATTCCTCAGAATAAGACAAATATACTCGTAGATGAAACAGGATGTTTAGTCGTGCTTCCAGACCCAATTACGGGACAACCTTCAGAAATCTACTTGGCGAACCCCATTGTTATACCAGGCATAAGTGATAATTACGACCTAGCATACATGCAAATATATGCAGCTTACTATGATGAAGAAGCAAAAGAGTATAAAGGAACATATCCAAAGAAATTCCCTGCTTTTGATGACACAACACGATGCAAAAATGAAGATATTAAGCTGGGTGAGCCAGTAAGAATTTATGGCTATCCTGCTATCAGTGGAGGGTATTCACTAACTGTAACTGATGGCGTTGTTAGTAGTTTTCCTAGGGATGGTTTAATAGTGACGTCAGCTAAGATTAGCTATGGAAACTCTGGTGGTTTAGCAGTAGATAAGGATGGATGTATGCTTGGAGTGCCATCCCTTGTAAGCTCTGATGATAGTGAAAGTTTGGGGATAATTTATTCAATGTCTTTAGTTCGTGAGTTTTCATCAGAAGTATCTACTTATTTAGATGTAAACAAATGAAGGCAATAATAATCGCAAGAGTAAGCACGGAAGAACAAAAAGAAGCGGGCAACTCCTTACCCGCTCAAACAGCACGACTTAAAAAGTATTGCCAAAATAAGGGATTTGAGATCATAAAAGAGGTTAGTTTTGATGAGAGTGCATATAAAGAACAACGCAACGACTTCGATGCTATCTTAGATTTTGTTATCGAGCAAAAAGAAAAAGTAGCTGTTTGTTTTGATAAGGTTGACCGACTATCCCGCAACATTTTTGATAAACGGGTTTCTACACTTTACGATAAGGCATTAAAAGACGAAGTAGAATTACACTTTGTATCAGATGGGCAAGTTATCAATAGTCAACTTTCCGCAGTTGAAAAGTTTAATTTCAGCATCAGTCTTGGTCTTGCTAAATACTACTCTGATGCTATTAGCGACAATGTAAAACGGGCACAAGAGCAAATGCTTAGAATGGGCACATACCCAAGTAGACCATCATTTGGATATAAAAGAGTTCCTGTAAGCAAAGACAAGACAGAAATAGTGGTTGATGAGTTTGCTTCCCGTATTGTTCAAAAAGCCTACGAATGGTATGCAACGGGTAGTTTTTCAATGGATTTATTACGCAAAAAACTAAAAGAAGAGTATGGCGTAGAATGGTCGCATGGCTGGACTGACAAAATCCTCAAAGATACATTTTATTATGGAGTAATGAAGTGGAATAAGAAATTTTACCCACATAAGTATTCCCCTATCATTACCAAAAACTTATTTGACCAAGTGCAGAAAGTAAAAGAGGGTTTTAATAAAAAACATTTCAAGTTTGCTGGTTTACCATATATTTACAGAGGACTATTACGATGCGGTAGTTGTGGGTTATCCGTAACCCCTGAAAAGCACAAAGGGCACATTTATTACCATTGCACGCAATACAACGGCAAGCACGGGGCTAAATGGTTAAGAGAAGAGGACATTACAAAACAACTAGGAAGCGTTTTTAAGCGGTTGCAAGTGCCGGAATGGATAGTAGAGCAAATTGTAGAAGCACTACGGACTACTCACGAAAGTAAAATTGAGTTTAGAGATAAACAATTCAACAAGCTGACAGAAGAACACGAAACTTATAGCAAAAGATTGGAAAAACTTTACCTTGATAGACTAGACGGGCGTATTACTGACAATGAGTATGACAAGTTTTATCAGTCGTTCCGTGAACAGATAGCAGATATTGATACCCGACTAGGCATATTACAAGAAGCAGAAGATAACTACTACATCACGGCTAGATACCTGCTGGAATTGGCAAATAGAGCGTTTGAGCTGTTTGAAAGTTCGGAAGTTGAAGAAAGAAGGCAGTTAATCAAACTCACACTTCAGAACCTTAGGGTAGAAGGTAAAATAGTCCGATATGACGGGCTAAAACCCTTTGATACGATACTAAATTACGCAGATAATCAGCTTTGGCTCCGCGGCTAGGATTCGAACCTAGAACCTTGAAATTAACAGTTTCCTGCTCTACCATTGAGCTACCGCGGAATAAAACATTCCTTACGGAACGTGCTTATAATTTTACCATGCCTGTGAGCTTAAATCCAGTACTACAG
>ORMF010864518.1_pt1 | contig 10039 bp, 6 predicted proteins | sample 1779871 | NCBI WGS metagenome assembly ORMF01 (sample SAMEA104232316, study PRJEB22302) | groundwater metagenome | biome: forest; feature: aquifer; material: groundwater | place: USA | collected 2011-08-07 | depth 5.4 m | reverse complement strand
GGATCTGCTTTCCGTCACGCGGCGGAAAAGCGGATTCTTCGGGCTGCGCCCTCGGAATGACCGTCCCCACTGACGCCCTCCGTCCTTGTTCTCCGCCGCCGACAATGACTTCATGGCCCGCGCGCTTGCGCTGGCCGAGCGCGGTCTGTACAGCACCACGCCCAATCCCCGCGTCGGCTGCGTGATCGTGAAGGACGGGGAGGTCGCGGGCGAAGGCTGGCACGAGGCGGCGGGCCTGCCGCACGCGGAGGTCCACGCGCTGCGGGAGGCCGGGCCGCGCGCACGCGGGGCGACGATGTACGTCACGCTGGAGCCCTGCAGCCACCACGGGCGCACCCCGCCCTGCGCCGGCGCGGTCATCGAGGCGGGCGTCGCGCGGGGCGGCGGCGCGATGGAGGCCCCCAACCCCGCCGTGGCAGGCAGCGGTTTCTCCGGGCTGCGCGCCGCGGGCATCGACGTGGCCAGCGGGCTCATGGAAGAGGAGGCCCGCGAACTCAACATCGGTTTCATCTCGCGCCTGACCCGCGGCCGCCCGTGGGTGCGCATGAAGATCGCCGCGACCCTCGACGGACGGACGGCATTGGCGAACGGCAGGAGCCAGTGGATCACGGGGGAAGCGGCGCGCCGCGACGGCCACCATTTCCGCGCCCGCGCCTGCGCCGTGCTGACCGGCATCGGAACGGTGAAGGACGACGATCCCCTGCTCAGCGTGCGGCTCGTCGATACGCCGCGCCAACCGCTCAAGGTGCTGGTCGATTCGAGGATGGAGGTCAGCCCGGATGCGCGCATCGTGCAAGGCGGCAGGCTGCTGGTGGTGGTCGCGCGCGAGGATGCGGCGAAGGCCGACGCGCTGCGCGCGCGGGGCGCGCAGGTGATTCCGATCCCGAACCCGCAGGGCAAGACCGACCTCCCCGCGGTGCTCGCCGAGCTCGCGAAACGCGGCGTGGGCGAGCTGCACGTCGAAGCGGGAAGCCGGCTCAACGGATCGCTGCTGCGCGAAGGCTGCGTGGACGAGCTGCTCCTCTACCTCGCGCCCAGCCTCGTCGGCGATTCCGGGAGGGGCATGTTCAGCCTGCCCGAGATCACCGACCTCTCGCTGATGACCCCGCTGGCGATCCGCGACGTGAGCCGCGTCGGCGAGGACATCCGCGTCATTGCGCGGATTCTGCGCGCCTGACCCTCCCCCCGGACCCGCCCGTGGCGGCGCTCCTCGGGACCTACGGTTCATGGGCAGCGGTCGGGCCGATGATCCCCGGGGAGGCCACATTGTTCTTCAGAAGCCGCCCGCCGGTGTCGTAATAGCGTGCAGAGGTCAGCCGGAAGGACTTCGACCGGGTCCGTAGTGCTGATGCTCAGCCGCTCGGATACCGGGGTTTCTCGGGGGTGCCTGACTTGTCCACGTCTCCATGCCAGACATGCGAGTAGACCGGAAGCCAGAGGGCCTGCCCGAACGCCGGGGCAATGGAGAGCACGATGAGGAATCAGGCCGGAGAAGGCCATGACGGAAGCATAGTCGCGGCTCCCGCACGGGCGGGGCGCGGCGGGAGGCGTTCCTTCCCGTGGCCGCGCTCCCCAATCGGTATAGACCATAACGGATACGCCTGCATGGCGCCGGGATCCTCCGGGCGCGGGGGGAGGCCCCTGCATCGCCATGACGGATATGCTTTTCGCATTGGCACGCCCAGTGTAATCTTCGACAGGGATCAACGACGGGAGGAAGCCATGTTCTCCGGAATCGTCGCCGCATTGGGCAAGATCAACAAGGTCGAGCCGCGCGAAAACGGGGTGCGCCTGACCGTGCACGCGGTGCGTCTGGACCTGGATGACGTCGCGATCGGCGACAGCGTCGCGGTCAACGGCGCATGCCTGACCGTGATCGCGAAGAGCGCCACCGGCTTCCAGGTGGACGTCTCCGCGGAATCGATCCACTGCACCGTCGGACTGGACCAGCCCGGCGAGGTCAATCTCGAAAAGGCGCTGCGGCTCTCCGACCGGCTGGGCGGACACCTGGTGTCGGGGCATGTCGACGGCGTGGGGGAAGTGACAGCCTTCGAGCCCCCGGGCGAAAGCTACCGCCTGGCCGTGCGCGCGCCCGCCGAGCTCAAGAAGTACATCGCCCGCAAGGGCTCGATCACGATCCAGGGAGTGAGCCTGACGGTGAACACTGTGAACGGACCCGAGTTCGACGTCAACCTGATTCCGCACACGCTGCAGGTTACGACGCTCAAACACCTGAAGAGGGGAAGCCGGGTCAACCTCGAGGTGGACCTGGTGGCCCGCTATATCGAAAGGATACTCGCCGCGTCGGAATAGGCTCGGCGACACTGCAAAAGGGACGTGGGTAACGGATTTCTTTGATATTTCGTGCTGATTTCTGCTTGTACGCAGGGTAGTACATCGACTGTCGGGCCATAGGGCAAGGTATCAACTGGGCATGCAATGGGTGAATCAATCGAAGTAGGTTGTTCTTTCTTGTTCATAAAAACGGAGGTTGGGACATGAACGCACGTCTGAACGTGGAAGCAATGAACAGCGGTCTGGTGGCAAGCATTTCGACGCAGCAACACGCCTTCAAAGCGCTACGCTCGAAAGAGGAACGGATGCCCTTCACCGTCAAGATCGTCCGCAGCGACGACGAACTCGGAAAAGCCGTCCACATTCGGCATGCCGCGTACGGGCGTCACCTGGAGGCGCTCGCGAGCGTACTGAAGGTGCCGGAGCCCCATGATCGCGAGGACGGGTCGGTGGTACTGCTGGCAGAATCTAAATTGGACGGATCCCCTCTCGGGACAATGCGGATTCATACCAATCGCCACAGGAAGCTTCCCCTCGAGGGCTCGGTGGTCCTCCCCGATTGGCTGCAGAACAAGAGTCTCGCCGAGGCAACGAGACTGGGTGTTTCCCTGGGCCGGATGGGGCGGGTCGTCAAGACAACGCTGTTCAAGGCATATCATGACTACTGCGCGGAACACAATATCGACTGGATGGTCATTGCCGGCAGGTCGCCGCTGGACCGCCAGTATGAAGCGCTTTGCTTCGAGGACGTCTATGCGGGTGGGGATTTCATTCCGATGCACCACGCGAGCAATATTCCGCACCGGGTCATGGCGCTTGAGGTGGCCATGGTGGAATCTCGGTGGGGCGCGACGAATCACCCCCTGTACGACTTCTTTTTCCGCACGTACCATCCGGACATTGCCGTCAGCGACGAGAAACTCGTGTCGCCCGAAATCGGCATCCGGCACGCGAAGTCGTTCGACGAAGTTGCGATGGCTGCGTAGTTTGGGGGGCGGCGTGCGGGTTGCATGCCGCCCGTTTTTCCGCAAGGCGGTTGACGGACTGTGATGGCGTTCAGGAATTCCTTGCCCTATCGAGCGATGATCCGGGCCAACACGGCGATAGATTCGCTCGTGTACGGCTTTGCGATCTACGCCGTGCCTGTCGCGATCGGCCTGATGTCGCTCTTCGCGCTGGTGGCTTTTGACAGCGAATACGCCAGCGACGGTGGGACAGCGATCAAATTCCGGCCTCTGGAACAAACAGGCGCCGAACTGACGCCCGCACAGGCGTTGGCGCAACTGGAGAACCGATCGGCGGTCCGACACCTGGATACGAAACTGTCGGAATCGCCGTTCTGGTTCGTTTTCGAGGTGGCCGAGAACGAGAGTGAAGTAACGCAGATAGAACTTCCATCAAGACACGCCGTAGGCGCCGCCTGCTGGGACGCGGCAGGTCTGCGCGCCTTGGGTGATGCAGACCGGCGAGGGGCGCACGGTCAAATGGAAGCGGTGAAAGCAGGATTCGCGTTCAAGCTAGGCAGGCTGCGGTCCAACATGAAGGTGTTGTGCAAGGGAACGTTTGCGGGCCCGGCCCGCATAACCGTCGTGCGCTGGTCGGAGGACCAGCTCGAGGCGTCGATCAAGAAGTTCCACCGCGAATCGGGGCTGCTGGATGGCGGCTTGATCGTACTCTCGCTTTTCGTTCTGGTGACTGCGATCATCAATCGGGAATGGCTGTACGTGCTCTTTGCGGTCTGGCTGGTCTCCAACCTGCGCCTCGCGGCGATTTCTGCCGGGTGGGACACGCAGTGGCTTGGACGGACGATACCGCCGGATTGGATGCTGTCGATGCGCAAGGCGGCGGTTGCCGCCTACTACGTCCTGACGATCACGCTGTTCGGCCGGCTGTTCCGAAACGAGCTGGCGCGGGTCGGCTATGCGAAGCTGCTTGTCATTGCCCAGTGGTCATGCGTGGCGGTACTGATTGTCGCGGTCGTGCTGCCGTTTTCGAGATTTCTCCCCTTCGTATGGGTGTGGGCGACTTACGCGATCGCGGTGATGATCTTCTACATGGTGCGCATCCTGTTCATCACGCGTTCGACGGTGGCGATCTGGTACAGCATATCGCTTGGAATCGCGCTGTTTGCGAGTCTATACGAGGTGATTTCCGCGGCCCTGGGGATCAAGACATTCATCGGGACCATCAACAGCGTCACGGCGGCCTTGGCATCCAGCCTGATGGCTGCGCTGGCGCTCGCGGAACAGATGAGGCAGGAGCGGTACGAGAAAGTGAGGGCACAGGCGGAGTTGCGGAGCACTTACGAGGCAATTCCCATCGGTCTTTTCACGCTGGACGAGAGCGGTGCATTCATGCGCGTCAACCCCGCCCTGCGCGACATGCTGCGCGTGAAGCCCGGGGCCGGCAGGATGGATCACTGGGGCGACTACTTCGAACCGGGCGCATGGGACAGACTGCGGGAAATCGCTTCGGGCGAGGCTGGCCAGGAGATGGAGATAAGAAGCCCGGGCCGCGACCCGCGTTGGTTCCTGGTCAAGGCCACGCTCTCCCAGGATAAGATCGAAGGATCGCTGCAGGACATCACGGAGAGGACCAAGGCTACGGATCGGCTGCGATTCCTGGCCGAGAATGATCCCCTGACCGGCGTGCTGAACCGCCGGGGGATCGAGAAGGTCCTCGACGAGACGATCGGCAGGTTGGACAACGGAAAGCCTCTCGCGGTCGCTTACCTGGACCTGGACCGGTTCAAACTGATCAACGACCTGTTCGGCCATCTGGCGGGCGACGAGGTCCTGAAGCAATTGTGTATGCGCGTCAAGGAGACGATGAGGATCCATCACGACATGGGGCGGGTCGGCGGGGACGAATTCGTCATCGTGTTCAAGGACACGTCGATCCAGTCGGCGGCGGAAGTCTGCCGGGCGATCGTCGAAAGGATAGGCATGCACCCGTACCAGATCGGGGACCGGGCCTTCCAGGTGAAGGGCTCGATCGGACTGATCGAGGTGGCCGGCGGCATCAAGGTCAAGGACGCGATATCGGCGGCCGACCGCGCCTGCCGGGCGGCCAAGGGCGGGCACCACGATGGCCTGGTGGTGTACGAGAAGAACGCCTCGCTGTTCAAGGAGCGCGAGGAGGAGCTGCACCTGATCGAGCGTTTCGGGGTGGGCGTTGCGCCCGAAGGCCTGTTCCTCCTGATGCAGCCCATCATGTCCCTGCGCGCGCCCTACGACTCGCTGAACTTCGAGGTGCTGCTGAGGATGCGCGAGGCCGACAACACCATCACGCCCGCCGGGAAAATCATATCCGCCGCGGAGAACAACGGCCGTATCGCCGTGATCGACAAGTGGGTTCTCTCGAACACGCTGGAGTGGGTCGACGCGCACTACGACGAGCTCAAGAGGACGCAGTTCGTGTGCGTCAACTTGAGCGGTGCGTCGCTGAACGACGAAAGGTTCATCCAGGACGCGTTCGCGATATTGCGCGAGCACGGGCGCACCGTGGAGCGGCTGTGCGTCGAGATCACCGAAAGCGTCGCGCTGCACGACATGGACAACACGAGGCGCTTCATCGACAGGGCAAGGACCGTCGGAGCCAAGGTGGCGCTGGACGATTTCGGCGCGGGATACACGTCGTTTTCCTACCTGAAGGAGCTCTCGGCGGACGCCGTCAAGATCGACGGCTCGTTCGTCAGGGACGTGAACCGCCATCCGGCCAATCTCGCGATCGTCGAGGCGATCGCGGACCTCGCCGGCAACCTCGGAATGAAGACCATCGCGGAATGGGCCGAGGACTGCGACACCGTCGAATCGCTCGCCAACATCGGCATCGATTATGTCCAGGGATGGGCGATCGCGATGCCGCAGGACCCCGCGAAGATACTGGTCGCGCACTCGGCGGCGAGCTTTATCGAGGATGAGAAGGTATCCCTCTTCGTCCGCGACTCGCTCGCGAGCGTGCAGGCGATAGAACTGTGGGACCAGTTCGGAGGCTACGTCGCCCGCTCGTGAACGCGGACCGATCGGCGGTGCGCATGGAAATCCTGAGAGCCGATCTCGACAGCTGTTCCGGGCTGACCGGCACCGTCGTCGTCATCGACGTGCTGCGCTCCTTTTCGACGGCTGCCTACGCGTTCGCCGGCGGAGCGCGGACCATCTATCCTGTCGATTCGGTTGCCGGGGCCCGCGCCCTGCAGATCCGGATCCCGGGCGCACTCACGATGGGGGCGGCCGGGGGCGGTGCGGCGATCCCCGACTTCGATTTCAGCAATTCTCCTGCGGCGTTGGCCGGGCGCGACCTGCGCGGACGCGACATCATCCACTGCACCGCGGGAGGCGTTCGCGGCCTCGCGTCTTGCCGCGGCGCGGCCCCGCTCCTGGCGGCGAGCCTGGTGTGCGCCCGCGCGACCGTGCACTACCTGCGCCGCAGCGCGCCGGCGGCGGTGACGCTGGTCGTGACCGGCGATTGGGCCGACCGCGACGGAGACGAGGACCAGGCATGCGCCGATTACATCGCTGCGCTGCTGCGCGACGAGCCCGTGGATCCGGCCGCCTACGTCCGTCGAGTGCGGTCTTCCGATTTCGGTCGTCGCTTCAATGATCCGGACAGCCCGGACCTTCCGGCGGCGGATCTGGACTACTGTGCAGTTGCCGACCGGTTCGAGTTCGCGATGCAGGTGCGCTGGATCGAGGGCTGTCCGACGCTGTGGCCCATTTCCTGCCGGAAGAACGAACGGGGAGCGATCCTATGAGCACGAGCCAGGACCACGAGTTCATCGAGAACAGGACCTTCGACGAAATCGCGGTCGGCGATTCGGCGACGCTGGTGCGCACGCTGCGGTCCGAGGACATCCAGCTGTTCGCCATCATGTCCGGCGACATCAATCCGGCGCACGTCGACCCGGAATACGCGCATTCTTCCATGTTCCACGAAGTCATCGCCCACGGCATGTGGGGCGGCGCCTTGATCTCGACCGTGCTGGGCACGCAGTTCCCGGGGCCCGGCACCATCTACATCGACCAGACGCTGCACTTCTCGCGTCCGGTGAGGCTGGGCGACACGCTGACCGTGAGAGTGACCTGCCAGCGCAAGTTCGAGCACAACCACCACATGGTCCTCGACTGCGCGTGCACCAACCAGGACGGGCACAAGGTGATCGGCGGCACCGCCGAGGTGCTGGCGCCGACCGAGAAGATCAAGCGCCACCGGGCGGAACTGCCGGAATTCAGGCTGGCCGAATCCAGGCAATCCCGCTACCAGCACGTGCTCGACATCGCCAAGGGCTTGGGCGCCATCACCATGGCGGTGGCGCATCCGTGCGACCCGGATTCGCTCAAGGGCGCGCTCATGTCCAGGGACGAGGGGCTGATCGTCCCCACGCTCGTCGGGCCGGAGGAAAAGATACGCGCTCTCGCCGAACGGGAGGGCTTGAGCCTGGAGGGTTGCGCAATCCTCAACGTGTCCCACAGCCACGCGGCCGCCGAGGCCGCGGTGGCGCTGGCGCGCGAGGGCAAGGTCCAGGCGCTGATGAAGGGCTCGCTGCACACCGACGAACTCATGAGCGAAGTCGTATCGAAGAACGGCCTGCGGACCGCGCGGCGCGTGAGCCACGTGTTCCTGATGGACGTGCCCACGTATCCGCGCACGCTGATGATCACCGACGCCGCGGTCAACGTGGAACCCACGCTGGAGGACAAGGTTGACATCGTCCAGAACGCGATCGATCTGGCGCGGATATTGAAGATCTCCGAGCCCAAGGTGGCGATCCTCGCGGCGATCGAGACGGTGAACCCCAAGATGCGGGCGACCCTGGACGCCGCTGCCCTGTGCAAGATGGCCGACCGGGGACAGATCACCGGGGGCATACTCGACGGGCCGCTCGCCTACGATAACGCGGTGTCGCTCGTCGCCGCGCGCACCAAGGGCATCAAGTCGGCGGTGGCCGGCCAGGCGGACATCCTGCTCGTTCCGGATCTCGAGACGGGCAACATGCTTGCCAAGCAGCTCGAGTACCTCGCCGACGCGCTGGCCGCGGGCATCGTGCTCGGCGCTCAGGTGCCTATCGTACTCACCAGCCGCGCGGATTCGGCCCAGACGCGCGCCGCCTCGACCGCGGTCGCTGTGGTCATGGCCCACGCGAAGGCCAGGGCGACATAGCGCCGGCCAGGCGGGGAGCGGCGGCGCGATTCAGGGGGCGCCGAGGTCGACGGCGCGCGTCAACAGGCCGGCATCGCCCTTGAGCTTGAATTTCGCCACCCTGTGGGTGGGCGTGTGCGGCAGCTCGTCGACGAACACGACGTAGCGCGGCACCTTGATGGGGGCAAGGCGCTCGCGGCACCATCGTGCGATCTCCTGCGCCGAAACACTGGCGCCAGCGCGTCTCACAACGGCGGCGAGGATCTCGTCCTCTCCCAGTTCCGCGGGCACTGCGATCGCGGCGGCCTCCAGCACGTCGGGGTGCTCGCCGATCACGCGATCGAGTTCCGCGCCGGAGATGTTCTCGCCGCGCTTGCGGATGATGTCCTTCCTGCGCGCGACGAACCAGTAGAACCCGTCGGCGTCGCGCCAGACCATGTCGCCGGTCCTGAACCAGCAGTCGTGGAATGCGGCGGCCGTCTGATCGGGGTCGCGGTAGTAGCCCTGCATCACGACGGGCGTCCGCACCTCGAGCTCGCCCGTCGCCCCGTCGGGCAGTTCCTTGCCGGCGTCGTCGACGACGCGCGCCCGCGCGAATTCGATCCCAGGATCCGGATGGCGCGACAGCCGCCCCATGCTGCCGACTTTGTGGGGCCCGTTGAACGGGTTGTTGAACACGCCGGGTATCTCGCTCATGCCGTAGCCCTCGATCAGGTGCGGCACGCCGAATTCATTGCGGAACACCTGGAAGATCTCCGGAGTGAGCGGGGCGCCGTAGAGCTTGCGCAGGGTGTGCCCCGGAACGAACTCGCTGCGCGGCCGCCGGATCAGGATCGAGGTAGCCGCGGCGATGGTGTTGACCTCGGTCGCTCCGGTCTCGGCGACGGTCCTCCAGAACGTCGAAGCGGAGAACTTCGGTGCCGCGATGAAGGTCGCGCCTGCGGCAAGGGCGCCGGAGAGCGAATACAGCACCGCGTTGATGTGGAACAGCGGCAGGATGGCCATCAGGCGATCGGCCGGCTGCAGCATCATGCGCTCGACGAACCCTTCCCCCGCGAGGACCACGCTGCGCTGGCTGTGCATCACGCCCTTGGGGAAGCCGGTCGTGCCGGAGGTGTAGATGAACAGGCAGGTGGCGTCGGGACTTCCTTCCTCCTGCGGTGCCGGTCCGGACACGCGCGCAAGCTCGTCCTCGAACACTGTCAATTCCGGCTCGCCGGGCTCGTTCAGCATGAACCACGGCGGGGGCTCGAGCCCGCTGCAGGCCTCGCGCGCGATCGCAAGCGTCGCCGGCGAGCAGATGAGCCCGGACACCTCCGCGTGCGTAAGCACGTAGCGCGCCTCCTCGAGGCGGTAGTCGGGATTGGGCGAAACTATGATCGCGCCCAGGCGCGCGAGCGCGAATAGGGTCATGACGGTGGCCGGATGGTTTTGCGACATCACGCCGATGCGATCGCCCCGGCGTACCCCGAGTTCGCGGAAAAGCGCGGCCGCACGCTCGACCGCGGCGCCGAACTCCGCGTAGGTCCAGCGGCGATCGCCGACGACGAGAAAGCTGCGCTCCGGCACCGCCGCAATCCGGCTCGCCAGGATGCCGGAAAGCGTG
>ORMF011440743.1_pt1 | contig 10040 bp, 12 predicted proteins | sample 1779871 | NCBI WGS metagenome assembly ORMF01 (sample SAMEA104232316, study PRJEB22302) | groundwater metagenome | biome: forest; feature: aquifer; material: groundwater | place: USA | collected 2011-08-07 | depth 5.4 m | reverse complement strand
GAAGTCATTGAAGCCGGCGTGCGTCAGGATGAGCCGGCGCTGACGCTGCTGGATACGGGCTGGCACTACGGTGGATAAGCTGTACCACCTGTTATGAAAGTTGCCCGTTTTTATGGCAGCGCGGCTATTTTGTTATTGTTTGTTTTTTCGCCGGCAGTGTTTGCGGCTGAAGAACAGCAAGCTGACCCCAGTTTTCTGCACGGGTTGGGCAAGATGATCGATGGGCTTGTGCTTGAATTCCCAAAGACGGTTCTTGAAGGCACATTAGCCGGGCCACCGGTTGTCGGCACTGTGCTTGCTGCGTTAGGGGGCATAGCGAGTGCCGGACAAAAGACTTTTTCCGGATTGATGGAGATGTCTGCCGGTTTTGACCCTTGGGGGACGAAACGAAAGCGGTAAGAAACTATAAAGTAATCGGGTTTTTGGCGGTTTTATTCCTGATTTCTCCGCATCCGGCATATGCCAACCCGGTTTCTGCAGTAGCTAAAATGGTTGCAGGCGTTCTTCAAGTGCCGGTGTCGCTTATAGTCGGTACCTTTAGTGGCCCGCCTATCATTGGAACCCTTTTTGGTGCTGTTAACGGAGCGATAAAAGGGGTCGGCATGGTTGCCGGCGGTGTCTTAGAATTGGGTATGGACGGTATCGGCCTTGCCAAAATGGCCGCTCCGTACGTCCTGCCGTTTGTCCTCTAGTTGTTTTATTTTCCGAGCATGAAAAACAACCGATTGAACCGTTATGCCAGCTTTGTGAAGCTGGAACATTCCCTCTTTTCGTTGCCGGTTGTATTTGCCGGAGTACTGCTTGGGCTTCGCCGGTGGCCGTCGCTGCGGCTGAGCGCTTTGATCTTGATTGCTGCTGTGGCTGGGCGCGTGCTTGGCATGGCGCTGAACCGGTTGGTGGATGCCAAGATCGACGCGCGCAATCCCCGCACAAAAAACAGAGAATTGCCGCGTAGGGCTATTACAAAAGCAGAAGGCTGGGCCGTTGTCGTGGCATCCGGTGTTGTTTATTTTGTTGCTGCCTGGGTGATTGCGCCGGTTTGTTTTAAATTTTCACCGATTCCTGTTTTCTTATTTTTTATCTACCCCTATTTAAAGCGCGTAACAGCGCTGGCTCATCTGGGATTGGGCTTGGCCTGGTCGATGGGCCCTGTAGGCGGCTGGTTGGCAGCGGCGCAGGATTTAAGCCGTATTCAGGAAGCAGCCTGGCTTTGGTTGTTTTCGGTTTGCTGGGTGACCGGTTTTGATATCATCTATGCGACGATGGATGAAGCTTTTGACAGAAAAGAAGGGTTGCACTCCTTGCCGGCCGCAATCGGCAAGCGCCCGGCGCTGCGCGCTGCGGCTTTGCTGCATGCGCTGGCCTGGATTGCGCTGGCACTTCTTTGGCAGAAGCAGCTTCACGGTGATTTTGCCGCAATTTGGCTCTTGGCCATCGGCGTGTTGCTTGTTTGGGAGAATGTCGTGGCTGAGAAGAAGCCCGAATTTGCCTTCTTCAAACTCAATGGTGTTATCGGCTTCTTAGTGTTTGGGCTGATTGCCGCCGGGATCTAAGGCCGGAATAAGGATGGGTATGCGCGTTGAAAATCTCTACGCCGCTTTTGCCGGCGTTGAAAAACCGGAATCGGCGAAAGGCTGTTCCCAGGGCTGCTGCATGGAAGACGATGACGTACGGGCGTTGTTGGACTTCGATCAGCGGTCACTGAGTGCCAAGCAACTTATGGCTTACTTAGACGGAGCTTTTGTGACACTCAGCAATGTGCGGGAGTTTACCTACTTATTGCCCGGGATGTTGAGAATCTGGGCAGAAGAAGTGATGAAGCCCAGCGGCGCGTACACAGAATACTTCCATGCGGCATTGGGACAACGATACGAAGAAGTTGCACAGCTAGCTCCCTCGTTCATCACAACACAGCTATCACCGGCATTGCAGGAGGCTGTTATTCAATTCATGCATGAAGTGATGCTAAATCGCATCGGTTTTGAGGAGTCGCTTTCCATCAAGGGGATGTCCACCACACACTATTGGTTCCGGGTGTTTGCCGCCTATGGCGCATTGGTTCCGGATTTGGAAACTTTATGGCAGCAGTGGTGGGCATTTCCCACACCGGGGCATGGGGTAGCAGCTGTCCAATACGCTTCTTGCCTGATTTTCGGACGGCAGGGCAACCCGGTTTTTGCTCCCTGGGACAGAAATAAAGGGGGTGGGTCGCCTTGCTTGTGGGACTATGATGCGTTCAATGACGAAGGTTGGCTCTGGTTTTCGGATAGCCGGGAATTTTTGGAGAAAACCCTCACTGTCCGGTATTTGGAGCAGAAACTTACCGAAGTTAGTGGGTGCATTTCTGACAGCGCGCCTACAGTTACGCTCCTTCAGAAGGCGTTGAAGGAAGATCCTGCGTTAGTTGAATTGCGCATTGGCCAGTTACTTCAAATGCTTAATACGAAAAATAGCCAGGTGCGCCTTGAGGAGTCTTTGCAAAACCGGTTATAAGCGTGCGATGGAGGAATCATGAGAATAGTCGTTGGAATGACCGGGGCTTCGGGATTCATGTTCGGCGTGGACTTTCTTCGCCGCTGCCAGGCTGAAAAATACCTCGTCCTTTCCAAGTGGGGCCGCTATACGCTTAAAGAAGAAACCGGTTTGACTGAGCACCATCTGGCCGAACATGTCAAAAAAACATTCAGTGATGATGATCTCGCAGCACCTTTTTCCTCTGGGGCGACACCATTCGATGCTATGGTGATCCTGCCTTGTTCAGCCTCGACTATGTGCAAGATCGCCAGTGGTATCAGCGATACGCTGATTACGCGCGCAGCATCAGTGGCGCTGAAAGAGCGGCGGCGGTTGATCGTTTGCGTGCGCGAAACACCGCTCTCTACGATTCACTTGGAGCAGGCACACAATCTTTCGGTGGCCGGGGCTATCGTGATGCCGCCCCCCCCGCCGTTTTACCACAAGCCGCAAACGATGGATGACATGGTTGAACAATTCACAAGCAAGGTCTTAAGCCTGCTCGGTTTTGAGACCCAGTTTGCATGGAAACCCGAAGCCCTGGAATAAAAATAAGACCCGATGAGAGATTTGCGCTCTTTTTTGAATACGCTTGAACAGCAGGGCGAGCTTGCGCGCGTGCGGGCAGAGGTGGATCCCGAATATGAGATCACCGAAATCGCCACGCGCGTAGTCAGGCAGCAAGGCCCGGCCTTGCTTTTTGAGAACGTAAAAGGCTCGTCCATTCCGCTGGCCATCAATTTGCTTGGCACTGACAAGCGCGTTGAGCTGGCCCTCGGCCGGCATCCGCAACAGGTGGGTAATGAACTCAAGCGCCTCATTGAAGCGGCCACGCCGCCGCGGCCTAAGGCCATCCTCAATGAATGGCGCACGATCGGGCGAATTTTAAAGGCCCCGCCGAAGCGCGTGCATTCCGCTGTCTGCCAGGAAGTCGAGCAAGCCCCTGACTTAAGCAAGCTTCCGGTTTTGAAATGCTGGCCGAAAGACGCCGGCCGCTTCATCACCTGCGGTATGGTGGTTACGTATGATCCGGATACGCAGGGGCGCAATCTCGGCCTCTACCGCATGCAGGTGGTGGGCCCTGATCAGGTGTTGATGCACTGGCAGATTCAAAAGGGCGGGGGTTTTCATTACTGGAAAGCGGAGCAGCAAAATAAGCCGCTTGCGGTTTCTGTAGTTATCGGCAGCGACCCTATCCTCTATATCGCCGCTGTTTCTCCGCTTCCCGAAGGCATTGATGAACTGGCCTTTGCCGGCTTTCTCGCCAACCGGCGCGTGCCGGTAACGCAGGGTGCCATGCCCGTGCCTGCGGAAACCGAGATCATTCTCGAGGGGACTGTGGCCCCGCATGAGCGCATGCCCGAAGGCCCCTTCGGCGACCACTTCGGCCATTACTCGCATGCGGCCCCGTTTCCTGTTTTACGGATCAAAAAAATGACCTCGCGCGCGAATCCTATCTATCAAGCGGCTGTTGTGGGCAAGCCGCCGCAGGAAGACCGCTATATAGGAAGCGCTGTGCAGGAAATGCTGCTTCCTATGATCAGGCTGATGCACCCGGAAGTCAAAGATGTCTGGGCTTATTATGAAGCAGGCTTCCACAGCCTTGCGGTGATTGCCGCGCATCAGCGTTTCGGCAAAGAGGGCATGAAGGCGGCGCTGGGTTTGCTGGGCACCGGCCAGATGTCGCTTACCAAATGCGTGGTGGTTGTGGATGCGGATGTGAATGCGCGTGATTTTACCGCGGTTTTGCAGGCCATTCGCCAAAACTTCGACCCTGCGCAGGACTTTCTCTTGCTTCCGGGTGTGCCTTTTGATACCCTTGATTTCACCAGTTTTACCCTGAATGTGGGCAGCAAAATGGTTATCGATGCGACCCGTTCAGAAAAGGCGCCGGCTGCCGCGCCGGCTGCTTTAGAGGAATCCCGGGTGAAAGCCCTCCACTCCCGTATCCGCAAGGTGCGTTGGTTGGACCAAACCTTGCTTGCGGTGCAGGTGGAAGGCGAGGGGCGGGAAGTTATTCAAGCGCTTGTTAAGGCGCCGTTCTTGGCTGGCGTAAAACTCGCTGCCGCAGTCAGCGGTGATGTTGATTTAAGCGACCGCGAGAATTTGCTGTGGGGCATTTTTACGCGGTTTGACCCTGCCCGCGATATTGTTTTTTCAAACGCAGAATTAAACGGCGCCTGGCCGGTTTACCGTGGCTGTTTGGGCATCGATGCAACGTTTAAGCCGGGTTATCCTGACCCGGTTATCATGGATCCGGCAGTCATTAAAAAAGTGGATGCGCGATGGCAGGAATATTGGAAAGAATAGCGGTTAAAGTCCAGCAGCAAGAGCGGTTGACCCGCGAGGACGCCCTCGAACTTTATCAAACCGAGGACGTTATCCGTTTAGGCCGGCTGGCTGACCAGGTAAAACAGCGCCGCTGGCAGGATAAAGCGCATTTTGTGATCAACCGCCAGATCAACCCCAGCAATGTCTGCGTGCTTTCCTGCAAATTCTGCGATTTTGCCACCAAGCGCGGAAGGCCCAACGCTTATGAAATGACCATTGAGGAAGTGCTCGCCAAGTGCAGCCCCGAACTCCATGAGGTGCACATCGTAGGCGGCCTGCATCCTGACTGGCCGTGGAAGTATTACATCGATATGTTCAGCGCGATTAAAACAAACTTTCCGCAAATCCAGATCAAGGCGTGGACTGCGGTTGAAATCGATTATTTTTCCAAAAAATTCCGCCTGACTGTCCAGCAGGTGCTTGAGCAGCTGCGCGAAGTGGGCCTGGCTGCCCTTCCGGGCGGAGGCGCTGAAGTTTTTTCAGAGCGCGTGCGCAAAGCCTTGTTTCCTTTTAAGCTCGGCGCTCCGCGCTGGCTTGAGATCCACAAGATCGCCCACCAGATGTCAATTCCCACCAACGCCACCTTGCTTTACGGCCACATGGAAACGCTTGAAGAGCGCGTAGACCACATGCTGAAATTGCGCAACCTTCAGGATGAGACCAAGGGATTCATGAGTTTTATTCCGCTGGCTTATCAGCCGGGCAACACCAAGCTGGTGTTCCGCCAGGCTTCCGCGGTTGACGATCTTAAGACCATTGCGATTTCACGTTTGCTGCTGGATAATTTTCCCCACATCAAAGCCTACTGGGTGACAATGGGGGAGGAAATTGCTTCGGTCGCACTGCACTTCGGTGCGGATGATATCGACGGTACTATCGGGGAAGAGCGCATCATGCACGCGGCAGATGCGTCTTCACCGGCTAGCTTAACCCGCGACCGGTTGGTAGATTTGATCCGCGCCTCCGGCTGCAACCCTGTGGAGCGAGATGCCCTCTATCGGACCCTCCAAGTCTTCGACAACCACGCGCATTGCGAAAGTCCCGTTTCTTAACAGCATTGCGTTTTTCCGTGAGTTGGATTGGCAAGAGCGTTTTGAGATGGTGGACTGCGTGCCGCGCGAGCTAGGCCGGCTGGCAGCTGCCGGTGAAATTACCGCCGGACTTTTGCCTGCCGTAGATTTTTTCCGGCTGGAAGATAGTTTCGAGCGGCTGGGCCATGTCGGCATTGCGGTACGCGGCCGTGCGCACAGTGTGCTGCTTTTCTCAAAGCGGCCCATCCGACAGCTAGATGGGGCCACGATTGCGCTGACCGAACAGTCGTCGACCAGTGTTGTGCTGCTGCGCCTGATCTTAGAGAAGAAATACCATATCACCCCGGCGAATTATGAGCCGCGCCTTCATAGCGAGAAGCGGCATATCGTGGTTCCGTTGTCCACAGAAAGGCGCCAAGAGCCTGAAGCTGATGCGCTGCTTTTGATCGGCAACGAAGCGCTTCAATTTAAGCAGGTCAACCGCCAGTATCCTTTTGAAACTGACCTTTCCTTTGAGTGGTGGTTGTGGCAGCATCAGCCTTTTACCTTTGCGGTTTGGGCTGTGCGCAAAGACCTGGATGAGAAGAACAAGAAACAAATTGAAGCGGGCTTAGGCCGCGCGCTGTCGATAAACAGCAAAGCCTTCGAAGTGATAGCCAAAGAATGGCAGGAAGTGCTGGCAGTGCCTGCTGAGCAGCTTCAGAAATACCTGGAAACGTTTGTTTACCGGTTGGGCCCCGGTGAAGAGGAAGGATTGCAAACTTTTAAGGCGCTTGCCAATGAGCACCACCTGCTCTGAAGTCCTTGAAGAGAAAGTCCTTTCCGGCAGGCGCTTAAGCCGCGAGGAAGGGCTCCAGCTGTGGCAGAAAGCAGACCTGCTAGAGTTGGCTTACCTGGCTAATCACGTGCGGCAGCGGCACAATCCGGGGAAGGTGACCACCTTCGTTATCGATTCCAATCCGAATTACACCAACGTCTGCATCACTGACTGCGTCTTCTGCGCTTTTTACCGCAAGCCAGGCCAGAAAGATGCTTATACACTTAACTTAGAACAGGTGATGGAGAAGATAAAAAACGCAGCAGATCTGGGGGCTACCACCGTTTTGCTGCAAGGCGGCCATAATCCCGCGATCCCACTTCAGTATTACCTGGATCTGATTCATGAAACACGCAAGCGGTTTCCGCAGGTAACGCCGCACTTCTTTACCGCCTCTGAAGTGACCAATATGGCGGAGGTAGCGGGAATTTCGATTCGCAACGTGCTTGAGCAACTGAAAGAAGCTGGCCAAAATACGCTGCCGGGCGGCGGCGCTGAAGTGCTTTCCGACCGCATCCGTCGCAGGCTCGCTCCCAAAAAAGGCGGTGCTGAGGCGTGGCTTTCCGTTCACCGCCAGGCGCATCAATTGGGTTTTAAGTCGACAGCCACGATGATGTTCGGCCATATTGAAGAAGACGAAGACATCATGGACCACATGGATCATATCCGCAGCCTTCAAGATGAAACCGGCGGCTTTACCGCTTTTGTGCCGGGGACGTTTAAGCCCGGCAATACGCCGCTCTTAAAGGTAATCCACGAACATGCAGGCCCCACGCATTACCTGCGCATGATCGCTTTCTCGCGCATCTACCTGGACAATTTCCCGCACATTCAGGCTTCGTGGTTTTCCGAAGGCAAGAAGACCGGCCAGATTGCGCTTCACTTCGGTGCCGATGATTTCGGCGGCACGCTTTTTGAAGAAAACGTCCACGCAGCGACGGGATTTGTGAACAAGACCGCGGTCGATGAAATCATATCCATTATCCAGGAATCCGGCTTTCAGGCGGCCCAGCGCACGACCCGCTACGAAATCTTAAAGCGCTTTGATCATGAGCCTGCCCAACATATTTAAGTGGGACGAAATTACCCGCCGCTCATTAAGCGGGGAAAGCATTACCCGTGAAGAAGGCCGGCTTATCCTCAGCCTGCCGGATGAGGCCTTGCCTGAGCTGCTTCAGGCGGCTTTTGAGGTAAGGAAAGCCCGCTTCGGCAAGCGCGTGAAGGTGTGTGTTTTGCAGAATGCGCGCAGCGGCCTCTGCCAGGAAGACTGCCACTACTGCTCACAATCGTCCATTTCAAACGCCAAAATCGACAAGTATCCGATGATGGACAAAGAGCAGCTTATCGAAGGTGCGCGCAAGGCCCATCAGTCCGGAGCCAAGCGCTACTGCATGGTAACCAGCGGCCGCGGCCCGGCGCAGGAAGATATTGAGCATTTTTGTGAGATTACCCGCAGCATCAAAAAAGAAATGCCGCTTGAGATTTGCATTTGCGCGGGCCTGCTTTCGGAAGACCAGGCCAGGCAGTTGAAAGATGCGGGTGTGGGCTGGATAAATCATAACCTGAATACCAGCGAGCGTTTTCACCCGGAAATTTGCACGACGCATACGTATCAAGACCGCATCGAAACTCTGCGTAATGTGCGCAAGGCGGGCCTGATGACTTGCAGCGGCGGCATTATCGGCATGGGCGAGAATGACGACGATATCCTCGACCTTGCTTTCGCTTGCCGTGAACAGCGCATGGATTCGATCCCCATTAACTTCCTTCATCCGATCAAAGGCACTCCGATGGAGGCATATCAATTCCTGACCCCCGCAAAGTGTTTGAAAGTGCTGTGCTTGTTTAGGTTCTTGAATCCCACCAGCGAAATCCGCGCAGCCGGTGGGCGCGAGGTCAACTTGCGCTCGATGCAGGCAATGGCGCTTTATCCGGCCAATTCCATTTTTGTGGAAGGCTATCTCACCACGCCCGGCCAAAAAGCCCAGGAAGCCATGCAGATGATTCAGGACATGGGTTTTGAAATCGAATCTTCGGAAGTGGTTACCGCCCCGGCATGAGCCGGTAATTTTTTAAGGAGAGTCGATGGCAAAACGATGGATTGTCACAGCGCTCGGAAAAGACCAACCAGGCATTGTCGCCGGAGTGACCGAAGCGCTCTACCGGTTAGGCTGCAACCTGGAAGACTCCTCGATGACCCGCCTGGAAGGGGAGTTTGCCATCATGCTCATCTTCTCGGCGAAAGATTCAATTTCGATAGAGGCTTTGCGCAAGGCTTATGCGCCGGTTGAGCGGCGTTTGGGGCTGGTCGTCTTGCTTAAACGATTGTCCCGCCAGGAAGCAACCGCCAGAAAGCGCGGCAGGCCCTACATGATTTCGGTTTACGGCTCTGACCGGCCAGGAATCGTATTTCGCGTCGCTGATTTGCTCGCCCGCGCAGGGGTAAACGTAACTGATGTGCATACGCACCGAAGCGCAGGCAAGGGCCCGTCGCTGTATTTAATGCTGCTTGAAATCGAAATCCCCAACAAAGTCACGATTCCCACCATTGAAAAGCGCTTGCGCACTTTGGGGACAACGATGGGCGTGCGGGTCAATCTTCGTGCTTCAGACACGAATATTCTTTAGTTTGCATGCCTGCACTTTCAATCCGCCGGGTTCCTGACCCGGTCCTCAATCAGCCGACACGCCTTGTTTCGCATGTGGATGAGGCGGTTTGGCGGCTGATCGATCAAATGACAATCACCCTGCGCCATCATCCGCATTGCGTGGGCTTAGCCGCTCCCCAAGTAGGCAGTGGTTTGCGTATTGCGGTGATGGATGCGTCAGCCCATCCTAAAGCAGGGAAAAACCACGGTTTCTTGGTGCTGATCAATCCGAGCCTAGCTCATTTAGCGGGTGGCGCAATCGGGCGGGAAGGCTGCCTTTCGATCCCTGATTTTACCGGCAATGTAAAGCGTGCAACCCGGGTGCATTTAAAGGCGCAGGATATAAACGGCCGCTGGTATGAGCGCTCGCTGGAAGGGTTTGAAGCCATCGTTGCCCAGCATGAAGTGGACCACTTAGACGGCAAGCTTTTCCTCGACCGCGTGACCAACCTCAAGACCGACGTTTTCCGCCGCAAGACCTACCTCTAAGCGTTGCCGCACCGCAATAACAGCGGGTGACCAACGGGCGGGTCCGCGTGCCACCCCCACGTCGTCCTCGTGGGGTTGCTTGATCAGATGTTTCTCTTGCCCCCCATCCCCCCTGCGACCGAGCCGCTTGCGGCGAGGAAGTGTCGCAGCGCAATGGTGATGCGACCGGGCGCCGTGGGGGTGCCCCCGGCACGCGTCACCCGTTCTGAT
>ORMF012451374.1_pt1 | contig 10041 bp, 4 predicted proteins | sample 1779871 | NCBI WGS metagenome assembly ORMF01 (sample SAMEA104232316, study PRJEB22302) | groundwater metagenome | biome: forest; feature: aquifer; material: groundwater | place: USA | collected 2011-08-07 | depth 5.4 m | reverse complement strand
CCCCGGATGCGCCGCGCGGGACGGGCGCCGCCAGGTCGCCGTCGCTGCACCACTCCCAGACGTTGCAGTGCGTTTCGAACAGACCGTAGGCATTCATCATCCCGGCAGGAGACGCGACCCGTAGCGCGCGGTTGCGGCGAGCGTCGTGCGGCGAAGCGGGCTCGGGCAACCGGCTGCCACACCAGTACGCGGTCGACGTGCCGCCGCGCGCCGCGCATTCCCACTCGGCCTCGCTCGGCAGGCGCAGGCCGACGGCGCTGGCGAACGCCACAGCCTCGTTCCACTCGAGTGTCTCGCGCGGGTTCAAGGGATCCAGAGCCGCGCACGCCCACGGCGCGACGCCGCCAGCGGCGTCGAAGACGCGCTGCGTCAGCTCGGTGCGGGCGATCAGGAACGGGTGGACCTGGACGTCGCGTTGCTCCTCGTCGTCGTCACGGTCGGGCTCGCTCTCCGGCGAGCCGATCCGGCAACGCGCGTCGTACCCGTCCGGCGGACACAACACGAACTGCGTATCGACGGCATCGTCGCCCGGCGCGAGGCGGTCGCGGATCGCCGTGTACAGGCGATCGCAGCGATAGACGGCCATCCGCGAAAGCGTCGGACCGCGCTCGTCGTTGGCGGACGTGAACCCGCTGCGGCCGAGGAAGGTAAAGCCGGCGATCTCGAGCTCGCCCGTCGGCGTCTGCGGCAGGGACTTGCGAGCCGCGGGCCAGTACCCCTCGTTCGCCACGCCCCGCCTCCCCGCCCCGCGCACGAGCGCGCTCGTCGAACGGACGACCCACGATACGGGGACCACCACCAAGAGCAAGGCGACCAGGCAGCCGATCGCGCCGCTGACACGTCCCGGGCCATTGCGTGCCGGCGCCCTCGTGAGGAGCTCGATCGAGGGGAGGAGCGCGCGCGCGTTCGCCGGCCGATGTGAACGAGTGTCGAGGCAGCTTTCGATGAGCGTCAATGCCTGGTTCGTGGGCAGCCGCCCTCCGGCCTCGAAGGCGCGCCGGAGGTTGTGCGGCGGTGTCGCGCGCGTCGAGCCGACCAGCATCTGGAACAGGATCACGCCGAGCGAGTAGACGTCGTCGGCCGGCACGGGTGCCGCGCCTTGGCGTTGCTCCGGAGAAGCGTACAGGTCCGTTCCCCACCCGCCGCCGGTCAGCGCTCGCGTCGCCAAGCTCGCGAGCGAAGGTGCGGCCAGCGCCCCGATGCCGAAGTCGGCGAGCTTCGGCGTGCCGTCGCGCTCGAGGAGGACGTTGGCCGGCTTCAAGTCGCGATGGACGAGACCCGCGTCGTGGGCGGCGGAGAGGCCGCGCGCGATGGCCAGCAACAGCCGCAGCGCTCGGGCTTCGTCGAACGCACCGTTCGCGTCGATCCGCGCCGCGAGCGTCCCGCCCTTGACCACCTCCATCGCGATCCACGCTGGCGTCGAGCAAACGTTGATCGCGTAGACCCGCACGATGTTCGGATGCCGGCCGAGCGCGCCTTCGAGCGCGGCCAGATTGCCGGCCTCGCGCCGGAGCTGGCCCCTCGCACCTTCGTCGTGGCACAGCTTCAACGCCTGGCGCTGGCCCGTGAGGTCGTGCGTCACGCACCAGACCTCGCCCTGACCCCCGGCGCCGAGGAACGCGGAGAACGTCCAGCCCGGGCGGCTCGGTACGGCCTGGCCGGCCCGGTAGCGCGCGGCGCCCGGCAACAGCCGGAGCGCGAACGCGGCGCGCTCGGCGTCGGACTCGGGCCGGGGCACCGTGGCCAACAGGCCCGCGATGTGCGCGGGTGCGAGGCCCAGGTGCTGGCGCACGACGGTGGCGTCCGCCGCGAGCAGCGGTCGCGCGACCTCCGCCGCGATGGATTCCGCGTCGCGCGCCGAGACCCGCGCCGCCTGCTCGATCGCCTCGAGCTGTTCCTCGGGCGAGCCCGACCACTCGCTCCGGCACAGCTCGCCGTAGATCTGCGTCCACGCGTCGGCCAACGCGAGCGGGCCGCGTCCCGCGGCGAGGACGAGCGCGCGCGCCATGCCGCGAAGCAGCACCGTCACCGCACGACACCCGTGAAGCGCGCCGTCGTGCTGACTTTCGGTCGGTCCGTCTCACCCCAATTGCGATCGGAGGAACGCGAGAGCCAGGCCACCCATGGGACCGAGTAGCCCCCGCGGATCGGGCGATGCAGGATCGCTCCGGTCGGCCAGAGAAATGGCGCGAAGCCCCGGAAGGTGTCGCACCACTCCCAGGCGTTGCCGTGCATGTCGAACAGCCCGAAGGCGTTGGCGGGAGGCCACTCGATGGACGCGACGGGTCGCGCTCGATAGACAAGGTCGCGGTCCGAGCCCGACCTCGACGGCAGGGAGTTGCCGAACGCGTAGGCGGTCCCGGTGCCGCCGCGACAGGCGAATTCCCACTGTGCCTCGTTGGGGAGCCGCAGCCCAAACCGGGCGCCGAGCGCGACGGCCTCGTCCCAGCCGATTCCGTCACGCGGGTACGTCGGGCCCGCGCCCGGGCCGCGCGAGGGCGACGTCCTGCCGCCGAGCGCAGCGAACACGCGCCGCGTGAGCTCGGTGCGGGCGATCAGAAACGGCGTGATCATGACCTCGATCCGATGCTCGTCGAACTCGCGATGCAGCTCGTCGTCGGGGGAGCCCATCATGAACCGCGTCGAGCGCCCCTCCGGCGGGAGGAGGACGAACTCGGTGTCGATCGCGGGGTCTCCGGTCGCCAGCTCGCCGCGCAAGCCCGCGTACATGGCGTCGCAGCGATAGACCGCGATCTCGTATTGCCGCAGCCCCTCGACGTCGTTCGGGCAGGCAAAGGGACAGCGACGGAGGAAAGTGAACCCCGGTACCTCGATCTCCTTCGCGAGCGGGCTCGGCGCTGCGACGGCCGGCGGCGCGGGATCGACCGGTATCGACGCCGCCGGGACTCGATCCGGCGGGGCCGTCGAGCGCCTTGCAAACGTGCCGCCGGCCACGGCCAGGCCGAGGAGCACCGCGACGAGCACCCAGCGGGAGGGAAAGCGCGAGGGCGCGGGGGGCCCGAGCTCGCGCCACGAGCGCCACGGCATCTCGTCGAGCGCGCGCGCGGCTTCGCCATCGAGGATTTGCAGCAAGGCACCGGCGTCGCGCGGGCGGTGTGCGCGGGTGTCGATGCAGCTCTCGATCACGCGGAAGACCACGTCCGAGGGCCACCGCGCCCGGGTCTCGAAGGCCCGCGCGATTCGGTGTGGCGGCACGGCCCGAGGCGAGCCGACCAGCATCTGGAAGAGCACCACGCCCAACGCGTAGACGTCGTCGGTCGGGTCCGCCGGCGCGCCGAGCCTCTGCTCGGGAGACGCGTAGAGCGCGGTGCACAGCCCGTGCACGCTCTGCGCTCGCGTCAACAGCGTGGCGATCGACGACGTCGCAACCGTGCCGATCCCGAAGTCCGCGACGCGCGGCGTACCGTCCGGGTCGAGCAGGATGTTCGCCGGCTTGAGGTCCCGATGCACCAGGCCGCGCGAGTGCGCTGCGGCGATGCCGGTGCAGACGCGGCGCCACAACTCGAGCACTGGCCGCTCGTCGGCCGGGCCGCGCGCGCGGATCCAGTCCTCGAGCGTCCCGCCCGACACCAGGTCCATCGCGATCCAGGCCGGACTCGAGGCGACGTTGACCTCGCGCACGCTGACGATGTTGCGGTGCTCGCCGAGCGTGCGCTGCAACGTCGCCAGATTGTGGGCCTCACGGCGAAGCTGGTCGGCCGAGACCTCGTCGTGGCAGAGCTTGATCGCCTGGGGCTCGGCGTGGTCGGGGTGCGCGACGCGCCAGACCTCGCCCTGTGAGCCGGCTCCGAGGAATGCCTCGAAGGTCCACCCCGGCCGGTTGGGCACGCGCTCGCCGGCGCGATACCGCGGCTCTCCGGGCACGAGCCGCCGCACGAGATCGCTGCGCGCGGCCTCGCCGTGGAGATGGACGTCCAGCGGGAGCACCGTCGCGAGCGAGTTCCCCGGCAGCACGTGCCGGCGGATCGCCGCGCACTGTCGCGCGATGTGGGCCGGGGCGCTGGCGAGGTGTTGGTGTAGCCGCTCGGCATCCGGACCGCTGACGCCGGCCGCGGCGGTCACGCTCCGGCCGATCTCCAGGGCCTCGTCGGCGGAGACGCGCGCCGCGTGCTCGATCGCGTCGAGCTGCTGCGTGGCCGAGCGCAGCGCCTCGGTCTCGCAGAGCTCCGTGAACGCGGCGTGCCACGTGTCGACTAGCTCGGCCCGCCCCAGTTTCCGGGCCACGAGCATCGAGCGGGCGAGCGATTCGAGCAGAGCGCGCGCCGCGGCATTCATGACCGCATCGTGCGATCCCGTTCGTTTGGCGTCAACCGACGCAGCGGCTTCATCATCGGGAGAGGCGCGCTGGGCGCCGTGGCGGCGATTGCGATGGGGGTGCCGCTCGATGGGGACCTCGCCGACGCGGTGGATGTCGGCGGGATGACCGGGTTGGCATTGACGGCCGTGCTCGCGTTCGTGTGCGTGCTCGTGCTCGAGTGAGCCGCTACCTCCACGGCACCCATTCGGTGAGGCTCAGCTCGAGCTTGCCCTCGGCTCGCACGGCCCAGCGGGCGCGGATCACGCCGACGTCGGCTCCGCGCTTATCTCGCGCCACGATGCTCAGCTCGTCGATCCGGAGCTGCACGCGATCGGCGTCGAGCGCGGACACGGCTCCGCAGGTGCTGTCCCGCGTCGCCGCCAATGTGGCGAGGTCGTCCAGCAACCGCTTGTGTGCCGGCGCGAAGCCGACTACGGCCTTCACGGCCTCCGGGTCGGCTGGGCGGAGCAGCGTGCGGTCGCGCTTGCATGCCTCGAGCACGGCGCGCCCGGCCTCGCCGAACGGCGTGAGCTGGTGAGTGAAGGCGGCTTGCGGGTGGCCGGGGTTGCGGTGCTGGCCGTCGCGCGGACGACCGGTGATCGCGAGCAGCGCAGGGCTCGTCTCGTCGGCCATCGCCAGCGTGTGCAAGTAGTAGATGGCGCGGTCGGCCTTGGAGAACAGCAGCTCCAGCTCGATGGTGAAGCAGTGAGCGCTGGTGACGCCGGCCCGGGTCAGATCGTCGCGCAGCGTGGCTGCGGGCTCGACGACGACCCAATTCCGGAACGCGTCGGCGGCGGTGGCGCCGGCCAGGAAGCGGGCCATGCCGTCGTCGACGGATCTCACGACGGGGCCGAGGGGGGCGAACGCGCTGGGCGGTCCCGGGACGCCGGTCCGCCACGAGGTCTCGGCGGCAAGCGCGGTCCGGGCCGCGTCGTCGGCGGTTGCCACGCCGCCGGGCACCTTCGCCGTCCACACCGTCCAGTCGACCACGACCTCGATTTGCGAGGCCGCGCGGGCGGGCGGGGCGAGGGGGGCGATGAGCGCCGGGCGAGACGGCGGCGCACCGCCGCCAGGAGGCGGGTGGCGCCACACGTCGATCGCGAGGCGCGCCTGCCGCCCGCTCCACGTGACGCGGCGCAGGCTCATCGCGTCGAATCGGTGGAGCGCCGGGCCGACCACGTACGCATGGGGCCCGTGACGGCCGCCAACCGGCGGAGGATCGGCGCGTGCGGCCTCCTTCGCGAGGAGCCAGGCCTTGTCGTCGTAGTCGCCGATGCTCACCTTCCCCGTGCTCCCGCGATTCGAGCGGATCGCGCACCGCGGCATTTGGTGCACGGGAAGTGAGGTAGGGTCGTCCGTGCCCGCGCACGGGACGTGGGCGGTGGGGACGACATCGGGCTTGGGTGGTACCGCGAGGGTGTACGGCGGCGGTGCAGTGCGCTCGGCGTAGCGATCGTCGCGTCGGGATTCGTCGCGGAACAGCAGACGCTGGACCACCACCAGGTCGAAGCCTACGGGCGGATGCGACCCGAGAGACAGCAGGTGCACGAAGCGTCGCCGCTGTTCGGCGCGCATCGGGGCGTTGTCGGTCCAGGACTCGACGAGCACGGTGATCGTGCGGCCGCGCCGCTGGATCTCTACAGGCCCCCATTGTCCGGTCACGTCGCTCACGAGCGGCCCCACGAGCGCCACTGCGACGGGCTCACCCGCGACTGGCGGCAACAGCACGAGTTTGCCGGCGACCAGGTCGGTTGCCAGCCACGGGCGGTCGGACTCGGAGTTGAACACGTCGGGCCAGCCCGAGGCGCGCGCATCGCGCTCGACCGTTCGGGCCGCGTTCCAGTCGTCGGCGGCACCCTTCGGCAAGCGTCCCACGATGACGCGGAACGCGTCGGTCGTCGCTCCGAGCGTGCCATCGTCGCGTTGCGACGCGGCCGCGAGCCGCAGTAGCGGCAGACGTTCGATTCGGGCGTCGTCGGCGCAAACGCTGCCCGATCGCACACCGATCGCCAGCAAGACCGCCAGCAAGCCGTTACGCATCCGCGCCTCCCGGGGCTTCGGGCCGGTTGCGGCGTAAGGTCTTGACCTCGATGCGCGGCCCAGGTCGATCTTATAGCCGACGGAGACCGCCCGATCGAACACGCCTCGCAAGAACGGCGTTTGTGCCAGAAACAGGTCGACGTGCACCGCGCGACCGCCGACCCACTTCTTGATCACGACCATCGGATACATACCGCCGACCCGCTCGGTAAGGCCGCGCACGTATGCCACATCCACCAAGAAACCCGCTCGATCCGCCCCGGCGAGCAACTGGCTAAGCTCGTGCTCCGACAGGTCGACATCGAAGTCCAGGCCGAACGTGGTGCGGGGAACACCCCAGCCGAGGCCGGAGAAGCCGGCGCCGCCCCCGACGTCCGAGACGGATGGGGCGCGCTGCACCTCAGCGCTTGGGCGCGAGGGGCGGCCCGAACGCGCGCACCACGCCGGCGGAGCCGCTCGCCACGAGAAGCGTTCCGTCAGGCGTGAAGGCGATCGTATGAACCTCGGGGTCGGCCGGGAACCGCACCAGCACCGCCCTCGCGACCGCATCCCAGATCGTCACCTGGCTTGCCTCCGACACGGCCAAGAGGCGGCCGTCGGGGCTGTAGGCGATCGCGAGCCAGGCGGCATCGCCCACGGGGATCACGAACCGCGGAGCACGAGATTTCGCGTCGAGCATCACGATGCGGCACGCATTCGGCGCCCGGACGGTAACGGCCACTTCGTGCCCGTCCGGTCGGAAGGCGATTCCGGTCATCACGGCGCCCGCCAGCGGTCCATCGTTGGTGTCGCGCTTCCGCGTGCCGAAGCTCCACACGAGGATTCGGCCCTGTCCGGTGGCCATCCACACCTGCTGCCCATCCGGGCTCCAGGTCAAGGCGGTGACGTGTACCCCGTCGTCGTTGACCGGCTCGAGCTGCTCGGGCAGTGAGTGACCCGTGGTCGCGTCCCAGAGGTGGGTACGAGCGTGCCCGCCCCCCGCGGCCAGGGTCTGCCCATTCGGCGAGAAGGCGAGGAGCGGCATGGGCATGTAGATCTGAGCGCCCTTGAACGCGGGTGCGCAGCGCAGGGGCGTCGCGGAGCTCCACAACCACCACGCCAGCTTCTCGTGACCCGACGCAAGGAGCCCGCTGGGGTGAGTCGCGAGGTGGCTCACCCGACCGCCCTCGGGGGGGGCAGGTCTTGCACCCACGCGCCGGTGCTCAGCCGGTAGAGCCGGATCACACCGTCGGCCTGGCCCGCCGCGACGAGCTGGTTCTTGGCGTCGACCGCCGCGGTCAGCACGGGTTTTCCGCCGTGCTCGGCGGTCCATCGTGGAATCCACCCGGCGGCGAATTCGGCGGCGGTGAGCGCGCGACCTTCGTGCCAGTAGTACCCGGCCTTGCGTGCCTCGTCCGCCCTCGCGGGACGTCGGATTGCGCCAAGCACGCGCAGGCTCTTGCCCCCGATGTCGGCGATGACGATCGATCGGCCGTCGGGGGCGAAGGCGAACGGCGGCATGCCGTCGGCGACGCCATGGGCGAGCGCGGCCACCTCGGCGAGCGTGCCGGCCTCGCGGATCGAGATGTCACTCGCTCCCGCGATCGCGACGAGCTGGCCGTCCGGGCTGTAAACCGGGCCCGACCACCCTGGCCCGGGCAGCGCGATCTCGCGCGGCTTGGTCTGCCCGAGCGTGTCCCACACGACGAGCCGGTCCGGTGCAGTGACGATCGCCGCGCGCTCGCGCCCCGCGGGCGGGCGAAGTGCTGGCGTGCCAACGACGTTCACGGGGAGGGCGATGGGCTCGAGCGTGCGGCCCGTTGCTGCGGTCCAGCCGTGCAACGTTCCGGGCGCTCCCGAGGCCCACAGCGCGAGGCCGTCGGGGCTCCACGCCACGGAGGACAAGTCGACGGCGCCCGGTGCGGGGTCGAGGGCGCGCCGCTTGCCAGTGGCGACGTCCCAAGTGGCGACGACCCCGCCAGCGCCGGCGCCCGCGAGCGTCTTGCCGTCTGGCGCGAACGCGAGGGCACGCCCCTCCGGCGCGCCGCTCTCGAGCGGGATTCCGGGCTCACCCGCCTTCCACAGTCGCACCTTCCCGTCCGCGCCGCTCGACGCCCAGAGGTCGCTCCACAGGGCGAGGGCGAGCACGGCCTTCGCGTGGGCTTTGTGGCTATGGGCCCACTTGCCGTCGGCCAGGCGGTGGATGCGGAGCGCACCGTCGTCGGCACCGATGACGATGCGGCCCGCTACGCCGTCCACGACCAGCGCGGTAGGCTTGGCCTTGAGGTCGATCGTCCAGCGCTCGTCCCAGCGGCGGAAGTGCTCGACCCAGGTCACCGCGACGCCGTCGTCCCACACGTACCCCTGAGCCTCGGCCTCCGCCTCCGTCCGGGGTCGCTCCGCGAGGGGGAGGACGGGCGCGGTGACTGCGAAACCGCGGCCCTTGAGATAGCGTCGTTGCTCCGCCTGTAGCGGTCCCTTCGCCGCCTCCGCGAGCCGTGCGAAGCCCGCGTCGTGCTCGCCGCACAGCTCGAGGTAGATCCCGAGATCGAGCTCGGCCGTCGCGCCGAGGTGCGGCTGCGCCCACGCAATGCGCTCGTTCGTGGAGAACCGGGTGAGGGGCCGGGGAAAACGCGCCAGCGTCTCCGTGTGCTCGAGCACGAGCTGATCGGGCTGGACCTCGACGATGCGGAAACGCCGCATGGGCGCGTCGCCCGCCGAGCGAAGCCCCAGCTCCCTTCCGACGAGGGCGGGCAGTGCGAGCCGCATGGCGTCCCACACGCGCGCGAGGCTCGCAAGCTCGACCAGGCGCGGGTCGTTGCCGTCCGCGACCAGCCGCTCGCGGTGGCGGGGGGCGGTGAGCAGGCGCGCGTAGGCGCGGGCCGCGTGGGGTTGGCCGTTCGGCGTTCGTGCGAGCAGCGACATTGCGCCCAGCGCCGTGTTCCAGTCGGCTGTCGCGGCCCGCACGACGAGGTCCACGGTGCGCGCGAGCTCTGTCTTGACCGGCTCCAAGTCCGCCAGCCCGGCGCAGTCGAGGGCGGCGAGCGCCTTCTCGGCCACATCGAAGCGCTCCTCGACAAGCGCGCGCTCGAGCGCCGCGACGGCCTCGAAAAAAGCTGTCGCGGCGCGAGCGAGGCGCCGGGCGTCCTCGATCGCTGCGGCCTTGCGCTCCCCGAGCTCGGGCGAGGTGCCCGTGAACGCCGCCTCCAGCCGCGCAACGGCGGCCTCGAACTGGCGCCCGGCGACCTCTCGCCGCGCGGCTTCCAGCGCGCGCCCGAGCGCCGCTGTCGCCGCGCCGTCGATCTTGCGGGCGAGCTCCTCTTTGCTCTTGCGAGCGGCGTCGGTGTCGGTGCTCGCGCCTTCGACGAGCTTCCAGGCCTCGGCTAGCCGGTCCTCCGCCACGAGCCCCAGGACGTCCCGGACGAACGACGCCAGGTCGCCGTCGTTCGCGCCGGAACCCGAGCCCGGCGACGCCGTGCGGTCGAGCTCGGCGAGCGCCGCCTCGACCTCGGCCATGTGCGGGTCGGCGGGATGGCGCGACAGGTAGCGCTCGAGCCGCTCGCGGCGGCGTCGCGGATCGATCTCGGCCGCGAGCTCGGTTTGGAGCTCGGTCCAGGGGTCCGTGACGCGCGTCTCCACCGGAGGGACAGGCGGCGCAGGGTCGAGGGGCGTCGTCCTGCCGACGACCGGTGCTGGGGCCGGCT
>ORMF011472559.1_pt1 | contig 10041 bp, 10 predicted proteins | sample 1779871 | NCBI WGS metagenome assembly ORMF01 (sample SAMEA104232316, study PRJEB22302) | groundwater metagenome | biome: forest; feature: aquifer; material: groundwater | place: USA | collected 2011-08-07 | depth 5.4 m | reverse complement strand
TTCCGGCCGATCCTGATGACCTCGATCGCCTTCATGTTCGGCGTGCTGCCGCTGGCGGTGTCCACCGGCGCCGGCGCCAACAGCCGCATTGCGATCGGCACCGGCGTGATCGGCGGCATGTTCACCGCCACCGCGCTGGCGGTCTTCCTGGTCCCGGTATTTTTCGTGGTGGTGCGACGCTTCTTCCCTGGCCATGCGCGCCATCACGCGGAGCAGCATGATGAATAAGACACTTCCCCTGGTGCTGGCCCTGGCTCTCGCGGGCTGCTCGTTCACGCCGGATTACCAGCGCCCCGCGGCGCCGGTGCCCGAGGCCTGGCCGGCAAGAGTTGGCGCTGGCGATACGGCGCCAGGCGCGGCGATCGCCGCTGACTGGCGCGCTTTCTTTACCGATCCGCGCCTGCAGGCCCTGATCGCCGCGGCGCTGGAACACAACCGCGATCTGCGCATATCGGTCGCGCGCGTCGATGAGGCGCGCGCGCTGGCCGGCATCGCCCGCGCCGACCGCTTGCCGACCGTCGATCTGGCGGCCCAGCGCGCCGCCTCGCTGACACCGGCCGATGTTTCCGGCAGCGGTCGCCAGGTGAACAGCCAGCGTTACGACGTCAATCTGGCCGTCGCCGCCTTCGAGCTGGACTTCTGGGGCCGGGTCAGGAGTCTCGACGACGCCGGGCGTGCCAACTTCCTGGCCAGCGACTACGCGCGCCAGGCCTTCCGCCTGTCGCTGATCGCCGATGTCGCCAATGCCTGGTTGAGCCTGCTGGAACTCGGCGAGCGCCGTGCACTGGCCGTCGAGACCCTGAAGAGCCGCGAAGAAACCCGCAACCTGGTCGGCCGCCGCCGCGACGTGGGTCTCGCCGGCGATCTCGATTACCTGCAGGCCGACGGTGCCTACCAGAACGCGCGCGCCGAAGTCGCCAGCCTCGCGCGCAGTCACGCCGCGGCGGAAAACGCCTTGCGCCTGCTGGTTGGCGCGGCACCCGCGGAAACCGCGGGCGGCAGCCTGGCGCAGAGCGGGCTGGTGGCCGAAGTCGCAGTGGGTTTGCCCAGTGAGGTATTGCTGCAGCGACCCGACGTCAAGGCCGCCGAACAGAAGCTGATCGCCGCCAATGCCAACATCGGCGCCGCGCGCGCCGCCTTTCTGCCCAAGATCGTGCTGACCGCTGCGCTGGGCACCGCCAGTCACGGCCTCTCGGGTCTGTTCGAAGCCGGCAGCGGCGCCTGGAGTTTCATTCCGGCCCTGCGCCTGCCGCTGTTCGACAGCGGGCGTACGGCTGAAAACGTCGACCTCGCCAGCGCGCGCAAGCTCATCGCCGTCGCCGAATACGAGAAGACCATCCAGCAGGCCTTCCGCGAAATCGCCGATCTGCTCGATGCGCGCCGGCAACTGGCCGAACAGTTGCAGGCCCAGGAAGCCGGCGTTGCCGCCCAGGGCCGGCGCCTGACGATCGTCGATGCACGCTACAGGGCCGGCGTCTCCAGCCACCTCGAACTGCTCGATGCCCAGCGCGAACACTTCGCCGCGCAACAGTCGGCGCTGGCGGTACGGCGGCAGTTGCTGTCGACCGCGGCAAGTTTTTACAAGGCACTCGGAGGCGACGACGGGAAGGAGGCGCGGGACTTGTGACGACCAGTTGCCTTGCACACGTTGCAGCGACAGAATCGGAAGGCTGCACGGGGTTGCTGGCCTGCTTCGATCGGATCGCTTCATGCGGAGAACGGCGATATGTCCTCGCCACGCCATACCTGAACGACGGGTTGCTCCCAAGAGACCTGTACATCCAGGAGTCGCCGTTCCATGACTGATGCCGTTACAAACACTCAATCGCCCACCATCGGGTTGCCGCATTTAAGGACACGCCGCGTGAAGCGGCTCCTTCTTCTGGTCGTAATACCGGCCGTCGCTGTTCTAGTGGGCGCCACCCTGTATCTCAGGGGCGGACGGTATGTCGAAACCGACAATGCCTATATCAAGGCGGACAAAGTTCCGATTAGCGCAGAGGTTTCGGGCGCAATCAAGGATGTGTTGGTGAGCGAGAACCAGACGGTTGCCGCGAATCAGCCGTTATTTCGTCTCGATCCCGCACCGTTCGAGGTTGCCGTTGCCAAGGCGGAAGCCAAGCTCGCGCAGGTGAAGACAGATCTTTCTGCACTCAGGGCAAGCTACCGGGAGAAGCAAGCCGAGATTGCCTTGGCACGCTCGAAATATGCCTTTGCCTTGAAGGATCAGCGGCGGCAGTCCGATCTGGTGGCCAAGAACTTTATCTCCGCGTCCAGATTTGACGACGCCAAACAGGCGTCCGACCTTGCCGGGCTGCAGATCGGCGCTTTAGAGCAAGACTTGAAGCGCATCGCAGAAACCCTGGGAGGAAGTGTCGATGCGCCGGCAGATCGTCATCCAAGCTATCGCGCCGCGCTAGCCGAACTCGAACAGGCCAAGCTCGATCTCGCGCGCGTCGAGGTAAGGGCCTCGTTGCCCGGCACCGTGAGCAAACCGCCCAAGCCGGGGCAGTACGTTACGACAGGTTCCATGGCGATGGCCCTGGTGGTCAGCGGCAATCTGTGGGTCGAGGCCAATTTCCCCGAAACCGATCTCACCTATGTTCGCCCCGGACAACCGGTCACGATTCATATCGACACGTACCCCGATGCGGCATGGAAAGGCGAGGTCGACAGCCTGAGCCCGGCCACCGGCGCCGAGTTCTCGGTCATCCCCGCCCAGAATGCCACAGGCAACTGGGTCAAAATCGCCCAGCGAGTGCCTGTGCGGATCAAGCTCGAAGTGGCGCAGGGTATGCCGCAACTACGCGCGGGCTTGAGCACGATTGTGGAAATTGATACCGGTCATCGCAGGCGCATTCTGGGCGTCTCCCTCTGAGGGCAGGACAATGACCGCCGCCATGACTACCGCCAACCCGGAAGGCACGCATCGCGGCTTGATCACCGTGTCGGTCATGCTGGCGACCATCATGCAGGCGCTGGACACCACGATTGCCAACGTGGCGTTGCCGCACATGCAGGGGACGATGGGTGCAACGCAAGATCAGATTTCCTGGGTATTGACCTCCTACATTGTCGCAGCGGCCATTTGCATGCCCCTGACCGGTTTTCTGACGGCACGCTTGGGACGCAAGCGGGTCTTCATGTGGTCGGTGGTCGGCTTTACGGTGGCCTCGATGCTCTGCGGCGCGGCGCAAAGCCTGAACCAGATTGTGCTGTTTCGCCTGCTGCAAGGGATATTCGGCGCGAGCCTCGTGCCATTGTCGCAAGCCGTGCTGCTCGATACCTATCCGCGCGAGCGCCATGGATCGGCGATGGCGATGTGGGGCGTGGGCGTGATGGTGGGGCCGATTCTCGGCCCGTCGCTCGGCGGCTGGCTAACCGAGTATTACAACTGGCGCTGGGTGTTCTACATCAACCTACCGTTCGGCCTGCTGGCATGGTTCGGTCTGGCGGCATTTGTGCACGAGACGCCCACCGACCTTTCACGGCGCTTCGATCTGCTCGGCTTCGGGTTGCTCAGTCTGGCCATCGGCGCGCTCCAGATGATGCTCGACCGGGGCGAGTCGCTCGACTGGTTCGCCAGCCCGGAAGTCATTGCTGAGGCGATACTCGCAGGCATGGCGCTCTATCTCTTCATTGCGCACATGTTCACCCACGAGCACCCGTTCATCGAGCCCGGTCTGTTCAAGGATCGCAACTTCAGCGTCGGCCTGCTGTTCATTTTCATCGTGGGCGTCATTCTGCTCGCCACGATGGCCTTGCTGCCACCATTCATGCAAAACCTGATGGGCTATCCGGTGATCGATGTCGGCTATCTGCTGGCCCCTCGCGGCGTCGGCACCATGTTCGCCATGATCGCCGTGGGCAAGTTATCCGGCAAGGTGGACGTGCGCCACATGATTTTACTGGGCCTCATGCTGACCAGCCTGTCTCTGTGGGAGATGACCAATTTCAACACCGATATCGACGGCTGGGACATCGTAAGGACCGGCATTACACAGGGGTTGGGGCTCGGGTTTATCTTCGTGCCGCTGTCCACCATCACCTTCTCCACCCTGGCGCCGCGCTACCGCAACGAAGGCACGGCGCTGTTCAGCCTGATGCGCAACCTCGGCAGCAGTATCGGCATCTCGGTGGTGATTACCTACCTGGCGCAACGTACACAGTCCAATCATGCGGCGTTCGCCGATTACATCAACCCCTTCAATCTGGCGTTGAGACAGGCGGTCGAGGCTGGTGCCTACAATCTGACCACGCCCGAGGGGCTGGCGGCCATCAACGGCGAGGTGACGCGCCAGGCCGCCACCTTGGCCTATTTGCAGGATTTCCGGCTGATGATGTGGATTACGCTGGCGGCGATCCCGCTGATTATCCTGCTGCGGACTCCGGCAAAGCAAGCTGCTGCCAGCGGGACTCACGCGGCGATGGACTGACCTTTTTGACGCTATCGGACGAGACCTCGCATGTTCAAATCCATTATTTTTGCCTACGACGGCAGCGCCGAGTGCCGGGACGCGCTCGATGAGGGGATTGCCCTGGCAAGCCGTTTCAACGCCCGCTGCTATTTGCTGGCGGTGATTCTGCCGCTGCACCCCTTGGCCTTGGTCGCCGGACCGCTACCCGATGAAGTGATCGACGAAGAACGGTCTTACGTCAGCACCATTCTTGAGGAAGGGCTTGCACGGCTGAGGCAGGCCGGAGTGGAAGCGATAGGCATTCTGAGGACGGACGAATCGCCGGTCGAGGCCATCGCCGCTGTTGCCCGCGAGACCTGCGCCGACCTCGTCGTTATCGGCCATCATCGGCGCTCGGCCTTTGGCCGCTGGTGGCGCGGGTCGGTCGGCCACTCCCTGCTGGATCAATTACCGTGCGGCCTGTTCGTTTCAATGCCGAAGGGACAGAAACAGTGAGCCAAGTTGAAAATATCGGACGCCATAGCATCGTTGACATGGAATTTATCTGGCTGAAGACGTGGGTCATGTTGGCGGCCATTCCCTTGATCGTGTTATTGCGCGTTCCGACTGAAAGCGCTCAGCCGGCCGAAGCGTATGCGGCGATGGTCTGAGGAGCGAACGAATGCCTGACAATTCGCCAAGCAGTTCCATACGTGAAAGCGGATCGGCAATGAGCGTCTGGACCAAGCTTATCGGGCATCTCGGCCATTCCGTCGCCGCAAGAATCTGGCGCCTTGGTTTTGCCACCCGTTTTCTGCTGGCGACGCTGTCGCATTCCGGGACGGCATTGAGGCGTTTACCGCTGACGATCCGCGAGATCTACTTCACCGGCGTCCTGTCGCTGATCATCATCATGGTTTCCGGTCTTTTCGTGGGCATGGTGCTGGGCTTGCAAGGTTACGACACGCTGCAACGCTACGGATCTTCCGAGGCGCTGGGCGTGCTCGTCGCGCTGTCTCTGGTGCGTGAACTCGGTCCCGTCGTGGCGGCGCTGCTGTTCGCCAGCCGCGCGGGATCCGCAATCACGGCCGAGATCGGCTTGATGAAGGCGACCGAGCAACTCTCCGCGATGGAGATGATGGCCGTCGACCCCATCGCCCGGATCGTGGCACCGCGCTTCTGGGCCGGCGTGATATCGATGCCGCTGCTGGCGGCGCTTTTCTCGGCCTTGGGCGTTTTCGGCGGCTATCTCGTCGGCGTGCAATTGATCGGCGTCGATGAAGGGTCATTCTGGTCGCAGATGCAGGCGTCGGTGGATTTCCGCGAGGACATCATTAACGGCGTCATCAAGAGTTTTACCTTCGGCATCATCGTCAGCTGGATCGCGGTGTTCGAAGGGTATGACTCGGACCCCACGGCCGAGGGCGTTTCGCGCGCCACGACGCGTACCGTGGTGACGTCGTCGCTGGCGATTCTTTCCGCCGACTTCATCCTCACCGCCCTCATGTTCAGGGGAGCTTAGCAATGGATCGCGCCACGATCGATCTGTGGGTTGGAGCCATCATCGCCGTCGGGCTGGCGTCGCTTCTGGTCTTGATCCTCAGGATAGGGCTCCTCGCGGACTCCGGCGCCGATGAAACCTACCGGCTACGAGCCGAATTCGACAACATCGGCGGCTTGAAGGTGCGGGCGCCGGTTAAAAGCGCCGGGGTCGTCGTGGGGCGGGTGTCCGACGTCCAGTTTTCCTCGGAGTCCTATCGGGCGGTGGTCACGATGACCATTGGCGCCCGCTACAAATTCCCCCGTGACACCCTCCTGACCGTCAGCACCTCGGGGTTGCTCGGCGAACAATACGTCAGCGTCGAGGTGGGCGGCGATCCCGAGATGCTTAAGGACAATGCCATGGTCGGAAAGACGCAGTCGGCCATGGTGATGGAGAAGGTCATCAGCCAGTTCATGTTCAACAAGGCGGCGGAGAATGACGTCGGCACTGGTATCAAGAAATGAGGAGAAACACGTGAAAAAGCAGATCGGAGAGCAAATCACATTGTTTGTGTGCGCCGTGTTGTTGCTGAGTGGCTGCGCAACCACCGGCAATCCTAAGGATCCCATCGAGGGTTTCAATCGCGCCGTGTTCGGCTTCAATGATGCACTCGATCAGGTGGTGGTGAGACCTGTTGCCACGGGATACGACGCGGTCTTGCCGTCGCCGGTGAAAAACGGTGTAGCCAACTTCTTTGGCAATGTCGCTGATGTCTTCATTGCGGTGAACAACCTGCTGCAGGGCAAGGTACCCGAGGCCGCGGGCGATGCCGGACGCTTTGTTGTGAACAGCACCGTCGGCATCCTTGGGCTGTTCGATGTCGCCACCGATTTAGGTCTGGAGAAGCACGACGAAGATTTCGGCCAGACCTTCGGTCGTTGGGGCGTAGGCAATGGAGCCTATGTCGTCGTTCCGTTTTTCGGCCCGCGAACGGCGCGTGACGCGGTTGCACTCGTTCTCGACGTGAAGACTGACCCCGTCGCCAACGTCGGCCACATTCCCACCCGAAATACGCTATTGGCGGTACGTGTCGTTAGTGATCGTGCCAACCTCCTGCCGGCCGACAAGGTCATTGAGGAGGCTGCCCTCGACAAGTATTCGTACATCCGGGACGGCTATCTACAGCGCCGCCGCAACCTGATTCACGACGGTAACGCGCCGCGCGAGCAGGACGACTGATCTCAAACAAAGGGAGGAAATCTCATGAAATGGTTGTTTGCCATGGTGGCCGGACTTGTCCTCGCTGCTGGCGTATCTGCCCAGGAAATGACACCTGACGCCCTAATCAAAAGCGTGACCAGCGATGTCCTCGACATCGTGCGCAAGGATAAGGATATCCAGTCGGGCAACACCAAGAAGGCGATCGAACTGGTCGAGGCGAAGGTGCTTCCATATTTCAACTTCACGCGCATGACAAAGCTGGCGCTGGCTCGCGACTGGCGCAACACCACGCCAGCACAGCAGAAGATACTGACCGACGAGTTCCATGTGTTGCTAGTGCGGACGTACTCGAAGGCATTGACCGAGTACAAGAACCAGACCATCGACTACAAGCCGTTCAAGATGCAGCCGGGCGATACCGATGTCAAGGTGCGCACTGAGATCAAGCAGCCTGGCGGCAAGCCGATCCAGCTCGACTACTACCTCGAAAAGCAGGAGAAAGACTGGAAAGTCTATGATATCGAAGTCGGCGGCATCAGCCTCATTCTTAATTACCGCGAGTCCTTCGCCAATGAAGTGCGCCAGCGCGGCATCGACGGTCTGATCCAGTCGCTCCAGGCCAAGAACAAATCCGGCGAGGCGGCGTCTGTCAAGAAGTGATGTGCAATCTCAGCAGCCGGATCGCACTCACCGGCGCCAGAACCATACATAGATAGGCCCCCGCCGCGGGCCTGCTTGCGGATGGCGCTCCGGTCTTCACCCGTGCCGATATGGTTTTCATCCCTTAACACTGCTGTCCGGTTAAAACGCGAACAGATTCAATTGGTTGATGGTGATGTTGTCGGAACTAGAGTCGACGCCCGGAAAGGCTTGCTGCAAGGGCATCTTCTCGAAAAGCGTGACCGACAATATCCGCCATCAGCGAAGACCTTCTGGATAGTGGGTGTCAGGCGGAACAACCGGATCAGTAGTGCACCGAAGGCATTCCCCACCGGACATGCCCAAATCCGGCGGCGCGGACACCGAAACAAGAATTTCCGTCGGCAACTTGCCAATAAATAGCACACCGGTATATTATACTGAACGTTCGTTAAGTTTATCGTTTAGAGCCTATCCATGGGTAGTCAGATGATTAAAGGCATCCCCAAAAGGAAAACGCGGGAAGAGATTCTTGAGCTATCGGCGCCTCTATTTGCCCAGCACGGCTATGACGGCGTTTCGATGCGCGATGTCGCTGCCGTCGTCGGCCTCACCCAAGCGGCGCTTTACTACTACTTCTCCGACAAGGATCAGCTCTATCTGGATGCGGTGGCATGCCAATTCCGGGAAAGAGAGCTGGCGCTGAAAGATCTGCTGGCCGGCAACGGTGCCCCATGGGAGAGGCTTGAACGCTTTGTTGCCGGGCTTGCCCGGATGATGGCCACGGATAAGGACTTTCTGCGGCTGATGCAGTGGGTACTTCTTGACACCGACGAGACGCGTCAGAGCACCTTGGCCAAACACGTTTTCAGGGACATGTTCATTGCCGTCCATGATCTCGCCAGCGAGCTGGACCCGCATCAGGATGCTCACCTACTTGCGATGTCGATCTTAGGCTTGGTGATCTTCCATTTCCAGACCGGTGCAACCCGTAAGTTCATGCCAGGGCATCGGTCCCATCAGGACAAACCCGAGGTATTGGCACGCCACGTATGCGAACTGCTGAGACGGAGTCTAGCCGCAGCCGATGGGGATGCGGGCTGACGATCAGCTTCCCGGACGAGCTCATATCGATACCTGTACACGCCGATTTATTCACACTCTCACTTTGAAAAGGAGCAGCGACCATGGCAAAAGCTAAATCCACTACTGCCCGGCATGTAACGCAGGAATGCGTTGCGGAAAAGAATTCGCCCGTCAGCGCGGAGGAACGCTATCGAATGATCGCGGAGGCCGCCTATTTTCTAGCGGAAAAGCGCGGCTTTCTGGGCGGCGACGTGGCAGAGGACTGGCGACAGGCCGAGACCGAGATTGACCAGATGCTCAAAGAGCAAGGACGCCTTCCCTCTATGACGCCAGAGGAAATCGAGCAACGAGTGCAAGGTGCCCTTGCCACCGATCCGGCAACGATCGCCGCCCAGGTGCGCGCGGTCACACTTGATGCGCTCACGCGCGGGAGTCTCGACGCCGATGCGCTCAAACGTGTGACAGCAGCCGTAGTCAAGGGCGCCCGCGAAGGCGCTGCTCCGCTCGGGGAGCACGGCAAACAAGCGCTGAAGAATGCGATGCGTGGCCTGGACGACGCGCTGGCCGGGGCAGCTGAGGCTGCTCAGCTAGCCATTCAAGAAGCAGCGGGGCGCACCAACGAGTTCTCCCGGCAGGGGCTGAAGCAGGCGGCGGACGATCTCGCCACGCTCCAGACGCTGTTCATCGAAACACTGCAGGACGCCGCGCGCAATACTCAGGGCGTCGTCCAGGCTACCCTCACTGAGCTTGCCGAACATGCCCGCACCAGTGGCTCGGCCGTCGGACAACGTACCCGAATCGCGCTCGACCAATTGGCCCAGGCCATTACGGTAAGCGCTCGCGATCAGGCCAAAAAGGGGACGGAAGTCCTGCGCCATGAAGCCGCGCTGCTAGCCGGTTTGGCCGCCGGCCTGCTCCAGGGCATCGCTGCCCGCCTGGAATCGAAAGATACTGACAAGGATGATGTTTGATGCTGTGGCAAGCCATGACTGCAGTGCGTGACCTCAGTCGCCTGCACAACATCGCCTCGATCCTGATCCGCTACGGCTTCGGCGACATGGTGCGCCGGATGGGGCTGGCCAACATGCTGGAGCGGACCGGGCGGGCGCTGCACTGGAACGAAGCGCAGGAACTGGCGCATCTTGAACCGCCCGCGCGGGTGCGCCGGGCGCTGGAAGAATTGGGGCCAACTTTCGTCAAGCTCGGCCAGATGCT
>ORMF010960850.1_pt1 | contig 10041 bp, 5 predicted proteins | sample 1779871 | NCBI WGS metagenome assembly ORMF01 (sample SAMEA104232316, study PRJEB22302) | groundwater metagenome | biome: forest; feature: aquifer; material: groundwater | place: USA | collected 2011-08-07 | depth 5.4 m | reverse complement strand
GCGCGCCCGCTTCAACTTTCTCAGCAGCGGAAAGGCGAGCTCCAGGAGGCGACGGCCAGGGCGGCCGACGTATCGGCCCAGCTGACTGATCGGCTCCACGCTTACCTCGCGAGAACGGCGGGGCGTAGCGCCCCGATTCGTATGTTTTTTCGGAACACCTCCAGGCTGTCTTTGGGCTGCCCGCGGGTGTCATACATGCCAAGCGTCTGCAGCACGCCACGGAACGCCGGGACGCCGGTCATCCCATAGAAGGACACCCACCATTCGGCATCTTGATCCGACAGGTCTGCGAGCATCATGAAGTTGGCGGCGGCGATCGTGTTGCCCGCGGCGGCGAACTCATCGAACGCGAGCTGATAGAAGCGGGCTTGCTTTTCTTCCGAGGCGTTTGCGGAAGGCGCGGTGGGGTACGCAACCTCCTGTAGCACGATTTTCCGGCCGGCTGCCGCGCGTCTCATCGAATCGAAGTCCGAGGGCACGACGGATGGGTCCTTCATCGTGAAGTTGTGCTCGACCGGAATGTAGGTCAGGGCCAGAACGTCGATCTGGTTGTTGAGTGCAGCGAGCGGTCCTGTGAGATCGGGAACGCCGGTTGAAAACGTCACGGTCGTGGAGACTTTGATGCCCGGCACGAGCTCCTTCATGCGGGCGGCCGCGACGCCGTAGAGCTCGCCGAACGCGGCGACTTCATCGGGATGCCGCGCAAAATACCCGTCGATCTCGTATCCGAACATGAACCATTGCACGTGTCCTCGAAGCGCCGGGGCCATTGCTTCGATCAGGCGAACCGTGCGCGCCTTCATGAATGGATGGTTCCACGGGAGATCGCGAAGATCCGCGGGGACATTCTTGTAGATTGTGTCGATGACGTGCAGCGTAAACGACGCGCTCAGCTTTGCCCCGGCAGCCGACGCCACGAAGAAGTTCAGGTCGTCGAGAGAGTAGACGCCGGGCCGGGGTTCCAGCTCGGTCCATGCGCCGTTGCCCACCAGAAACGACACACCGAGCGACAGCGTCTCGTTGAATCGCTCGATCAGGATATCCGGACGATTGGGTTCCGTCGCACGGCGGTTTGGTGTGATGCCGACCAGTACGCGATCGCGGATCAGCACCCAGCCGGGCGGACGAATGGGAGCGACAATCGACAATTCGGGCCGGGACTGTGGCGCCGCGAAGGCGACGGACGCAGCAACCGAGACGCCGAGCAACCATCCTGCCGACCCGAAGCGTCGTCTGTTCCCCTGCGTCGTTGGCATGCACCAGTTATCGTGATCCCGACCAAGCTACTGTATGACCAATTCGGCCCAATGGACCCAGTCGTAACTCGAATTGCTCTGTGAATCGGCCTCGATCTCGATGATGACGTTCTGTCCTCGCCACTGTGACAGATCGGCCCAGTGACTGAGCCAGCGATTCGTCTCGACGACGCTGTCCCACACCAGTTCGCCATTCACACGGATGGCGACGCCGGCCGACGTGTAGTCGACGGTTGGAGGAAGCGGCGGCCCCGAGTCCGCGAGCCCGACGGCGAACGTCAGCCTTGACGCTGAGTCAGGTAGCCGTAGCCGATAGCTCGCCACGGTCTTGCCCTTCGACGGCGGGATCGTCGAGAGCGCACGTTCGACTCGTCCGCCCACGACGATCGGACCAATCCGCCCGCTCGTTTCAACGCGCCCTGGGATGGGCCACCCGCCATATCCCACGCGCCAAATGTCCACAGGCAGATCGAGAAGCGTCTGACCGATGGTGACTGACGGAGGCGCTTTCGTAAAGACGGCGAATCGCGCCGGCGTTGAAGACTCCACGTGCGCGACACCAGCTTCCACACCCGAGGAACGCGCCGTCCCGTTTAAGAAAACCTGCGGCGAGCCGTCGGGGACGACGATGTTGAAACTCACATTGGAGTTCCGGGGCCGATACGACACTTTCAAATCCGTCCAGTTGGCAAGATCTGAAATGGGATTGAGGCGCGTGCCTGGGTGCACGATCAGCCGCAGACGAACCGTCCGCCCCGCCCAGGGCGTCAGGTCGATCTCGCGGGTCACGAGGCGCGAAGTGCCAACCTCCTCGCGGAAGACCTCGGTCCCATCGATTCGAATGACGAACAGCGCGCCGTCGCTGCGCGGCCCAAAATCGCTCAACCCCACTCCGAACGTGAGCACCGCCGGCCAGTCGGGTGCGGGAAGCGCGAGAGGGTACTCGACGAAAGTAGCGCCCCCACGCGCGCGGGACGGCGGCTGCATCAGCAGCACGGGGCCCTTCACCTCGCCGGCAATCAGCGTGCGCGTCTGCTGAACAGCGGCGCCAAATCCAAGCTGGTAGTCCTTGCCGTCGTAGATGACGCCCTGTTTCGCCTCGGCGAACCCACGCACGAAGTCGTAGGCCGGGGGCGTAATCCGTTCGAGCTCGAACAGGCCGTAGTCGCGCAAGGCGAAAAAATTCTCGCCAAGCTTGATGTCGGGTGGGAGGTTCGCGAGATGGATCCTGTCTTCCGGCCATGGCGATCGAGCGTCCAGCCAGTATTCGCGGTTCGGATCCAGGCCGTAGATCGTCGTGGAATCGTAGGCCGGCCACCCCTTGATCGACGCCACGCTCTTGAACGTCGACGCCTGTCGAATGCGCTCGTAGATCACCTCGCCGTCGACGTTCACCTTGACCGAGGTCCCGGTGTCTTCGACAAGACCTGCATGACGTCCGTCCGGACTGATGTACCGAAACAGGAGGCCCGTCCAGTTTCCGTCCCAATCGGGCTGCAGGTCCAGTTCCTGGAACCGTCGCATCATCCGCAACACGCTCTGCGTGACCGGTAGGTCGTCGCTGAGATCGGCCATCATGGCGATCTGCAGCGTCGGCATCACGCCTTGCGCTTCGTACCGCTTGACGAAGTCGACGAAGCCCGGTTCATCTGGATTCGCCTGATCGAGGAACCCGTACCAGTTGACTTCGCGCCCCATCAGGTACGTGTTCACCGGGTGCGGGGGGAAGTCCGAGTTCCACCGCTGGGCGAGACCGTAGAACGGCGTCAAAATCTCGGTCATGCTTTCATAGCTGAGGACGACATCGGGGAATGCCGCAAGAACATCCTGGCTGAGGCGCATCATGCCTTCGATCGACGTCAGGCCTTCAATGAGACCGTTCGAGTCGTTGAGCATGACGCCGCCGGCGTCGAGGTGCACGGCGTCCGGGCGAAGCGACCGGATCGTCGGCCCGATCGCGTCGAGGAGCGTTCTCCGATAGCCTGACGAAGCGGGTGAGATGAAGGCAAAGCTTGGCAGATACTGGGGCGGCGGGACGTTTCCCGGCCAGAGACCCCAGGGCCAAAAAATCAGTTCCTCGGTCTCGGGATCCTTCAGCTGAAACGGCGCCATCGACGGATAGACGCGGTGGTAGGGTGCCACCCCGAGCGCGTTCATGTGCAGGAGCACCCGGAAACCGAGCTGTCTCGCGCGGGTCATGAACGGACCGGTATTCAAAGCCGGCGTGTAATCCGGGTAGTTGACGTCGAAGGAATCGTTGCGCCAGTTCACAAGGTAGATGAGCGTCTTCGACGGGACGACTTTGGCTGCCAGCGCATCGAGCAGCGAGGGCTCCGGTGAGAGGACCTTGACGACGCCCCTGATCGATTTTGCCCAGTCGCGGCGCGAGTCTGGTGCGGGACGCGCCCAGATGCCTTGGCGCCAGTTGCGGTAATGCTCGACCCCGGCTCTCCAGGTGCCGCGGTACCCTTTCAGACGCCACTCGACTATCGGAGCTTCGGTCGCTGTCGTCCAAGGCGCCGTCGTAAAGACCTCGACCCCAACGTCGAGCGTGCCCAGCTCGCGCGATGCGATTGTCCGCTTGAAGTAGGGCTTCGGATCGCGCGCGTAGAGAAGCAGACCGCTGGCGACGCGCTGATATAACACGAATTGCGCCTCCCAGTGGGTCGGGTATTCGAGGCCCAGGCGAGTGGGCACCGTCTGTGCATCGAAGGAAATGCCCGCCTGCCCCGGAAAGATGAACCCCCCGCCAGCGGGATTGAACCCTTGCAGGCCCCAGAAAATGCTCCTCATGCCCGGTTTGCTGGACCGCCCTTCGAGGCGGAAGAAGATTTCGTCGTTAGCAGTGCCGACCGTGAGTTGGGCAGTGCGCACCGCGTCGCTCGCGGTGATGCGACCGACCTGGGCGCCGCTGGCGTCGGTCTCGAGCCGCCAGGCCGCCGGTGTCAGGATGGTCTCCGTCGGGTCTTTCAGGTTGAGATCGAGCCAGCCCGGGCCGGGCTGGGAGATGTAGATCTCATTGGTGAGGAGGTTTCGCAGCGTCTGGATATTCCAGCCGGAAAACGTGATGGACAACTCCGATGTGGAGACAGTCAGCGTCGTGCCCCTGAGCTCGACGGCGGCAGCGGCTGGCGCAGCCGGCAGCATCACGAGCATGAGCACAAACGCCAGACGCTTCAGCGCGGTCACATGCTTCATATGTCGGATTAGGGCCCGATCTATTGGGACGCGTTCGACCGCGCGCGTGGGGCATGGGCACTACCGGCGGCGACGCGCGCGGCGATCTCGTGCCCGGCCAAGTAATGGCCGCGCGCGTTCAAGTGCAGCTTGTCCACTGACCCGGCCTCGGGCCACCAGTCGACATACAGGCCCTCCCGCCAGTGCGCCTGGAATGCGGGAAAAAGATCCAAGACCTCGATGCCGTGGGCATTCGCAAAGCCGGCCAGATTATCCTGGGCGTCTCGCTCGCCAAGGCGAAGCTGCTGCTCCACCGGAAAAATTACCAAGAGCAGCTTCGCGCCGTTCCGCCGTGTGCTTTCCTGGATCCGAAGCAGAGCCTCCTGCGCACGGTTCCACCCGGGCCGCTGCGTAAGGTAGTGGATGTCATGCGTCCATACCGGAAACCATTCAGGATAGGTCTTCTGCAAATCCTTGATTTTCTCCTTGGCGAACACCAGCGTCCTGCTGCGCCAAAGGTACGATGTGAGCGGCATCGACCCATTGGAGGCCGGCGCTGTCGCGTCCAAACGGCCACCCTCTGTCAGGCGCGGAGGATCCAAGTAGTCGTTCATACAGAACGCCACCAGCACCAGATCGGGCCGCACACGAGGCGCGAGCGCATCCAGCATCACGGCCTGCTGCACGGTGTTGTAACCTGGCACTGCTCCGTTCCACACCGCGACCGGCCGCCCGATCGCCTCGCTCAGGCTGGCGGTCATTGCGGGCGTGAGCGTCTTGTCGTAATCGACGCCACTGCCGAACGCGACGGAGTCGCCTACCACGAGCACCCTGTAACCGTCGCCCTCCAGGCGCCGGGATGGAATGGGCAGGCCGTCGTCGTCAGTGCCGTACGCGCCCTTCACGTATCCGGGTGCCATCTGGTAACCAAGTCCCGGTATCGGACTCGGCATCAAAGGCGATTCGGTCGCAGCCGTGAAGACCTGCGCGAGCAGCACTCGAAGCGCGACCTCCACTCCGGCGAACAGCACGACCGCTGTCAGCGCGAACGTGATCGCACGAAAGGCGAATAGCCTGCCCCGGGAGAGAGGGACGGCACCGCGCCGCGTTGCGCGGCTAACGGTCATATGCGCACCGCCGCGGGGCGCGGCGCAGTCTCACGATCCGCGAACCGCGCCCTGGCGAGGTCAAGCATGACGACACCGAGGGCCGCCGTCAGCCACCAGCCCTTGAGAGGATAGTGAAAGGACTCGCTCTGCACCGCAAACAGCAAACACCCCATCGTCAGCACTTGGCACGCGAGGCTGAACACGTACTCATCTCGTGCGTCGGGGAGCTGTCGAAACCGGGCGGCCGCCCGGAATCCCGCCGCCGTGACGAAACCGACAAACCCCCAGAAGAACAGATAGCCCACCAGTCCGCTCTCGGCCATCACCCAGATGTATTCGTTGTGGGCGGAGGCACGATGGCCCTCGGGCGTCAGGTTGCCGGTGGTCTCGTCCGTGATCATGTCGACAATCGCGGTTTGGTTGCCGACGCCAATACCATGCCACCACGTCTGCTGGATGATCTCCCAGCTCTTTCCCCAGAACTTGAGCCGCACGCGGAGACCATCGGCGCCTGTGAGCGTATAGAGCGCCGGATCGAACGTCCGCCGATACACGTCCTCGGGGATGAACGGCGTCACCGACAGCACAATAAGCAGGAGCGCCGCGGCGGACTGCAGGCTGGGTCGCCACAGCCGCCTCCAGAAGCACATCACGACGGTGGCGCCTGCGAGGAGAAGAACTGCTCGCGTGTTGCTCAAGATGATTGAAAACCCGGCGACCACGAGTCCGGCCGGCCACAAAATGTGGAGCCATCCGCGGGCCGTCCTCTGAATCCAGAGGAGGAACGGCACGGTCATGAGCATGTTCAGGCCGAACAGCGTTGGATGGGCGGTAGGCCCGAACAGCCGCTTGACGTTCGTGCCGAGCGCTCTCGACTCGGCGCCGTCATCGAGGACTGTCGCCCGGCGCTCACTCGTGAGCCCCATCTCCTGTGAGGTGACCATCGACGCGCGCGAAGACAAGTAATAGTCGCTAACGGAGAACGCCCCCGCTGCAACGGACGCCAACAGCCAGACGAGGATAACGGTCTTCGCAAACGCGTAGGTTCGAACAGCGTTGACGATCTGGAAGAAAAACAGCAGGTTGCCGAGGACATGAAACGACTCGCGATAGGTCTCTTCCGGCGACCAGGCCCAGGCGTTGCCGACCAGGGAAACCCCCGTATATCCGGCGTACAGCCAGAACGGAACACCGAACTTCGGCTTCTCGCGGCGCAGCGCCATGTGGAGCATGAGGCTGACAAGCGCCAGGACGCCGAGGATGCGGCTCGCCGAAATAGCCACGGGATCGGCGTCGTCGGTGAGCCGGCCTATCCGCTCGAAGGGCAGCGAAGCGCAGAGGACCAGCACCGCGAAGTCTGGGGACGCGAACATCCCGATCACGATCAGGACGCCGATCACCCCGAGCCCCGCCGGTATCGGGGAGAGTTCGAGAGCAAGCCCCGTCAATACGGCGGTCCCGACTATGGCAACCCCCGCGCCGAGGAGCAATGCCCGAACGCCGGGACGCGATATGGGGGCCTGCCGCGGATAAACGAGCGCGGTATGGCTGCTCATGATCTGCGGAGGACCTCTATTTCGAGCGCACGTCCCCCACAGGGTCGGCGGGCGCAGCCTGGACGGTAACGGTGGTTGTGATGCAACAAGAGTGCTTGGGGCAGGTGACGGTCACGTGACCAGGCAAGATTCGCCGCAACAACGAGTTAGCCGCAGATCACCAATGCGGAAATGCAGATTGGAGTCTGCCTCTCGAGCGATAAAAGATCCGTGAAACAACGCACGTCGGTGTAATCGACTCCGGGCCACGATATTTTCTTCCCCCACGCGTCGGCGCCGACTTTCGTCGCGCTGCACGCAGAAATCGCCGCGGTCCCCCGCTGAGGTGCTCAATAAATAGTGGCATTGCCTTTGGCGCTACTGTTGCCAGCGGCGCGCCGCTGCGCTCCCGTGGGATAAGGTCTCGCTTCTCCAGGACCTGCACATCACGCTCAATTTCCAACGAGGAGACGCGATCATGCACATGGACGCAGGTGCGGAGCCCTCGAGTGGCACGAGGCTGAAGCTCCTCTCCGCTACCGACGCAGTGACGTGGCGGGGTCCCGCCCGCTCATTGAGCGTCCTGCTCGTATTGCCCATTCGCGAAGGCAATTTCCAGATCACACCTGACGTCGGCATCCTGTATCTCGGCACTGTTCTACAGAATGCGGGCTACAAAGTCACCCTGCTCGACTGTCCCAAGGAGCGGTTCACCTTCAAGCATTTCAAAGCCTTTATCCGGGAAGGCGACTTCGATGTGGTCGGCTTCCGGTGCTACAGCCGCGACCACAACTACGTGCGGCATCACGTGCGAATCGTGAAGGCGGTCACGCCGAACGCGCTGACGCTTGTAGGCGGCCCGCATCCCTCGGCGCTGCCGGAGTTCGTGCTCTCGAGCATGCCGCACCTGGATTACGCGTGGAAAGCCGAGGCAGAAGAGGGTCTGCCGCCACTGCTCGGCCTTTTTGGTGAGTACGGGCGGACGATTCCCGAAAACCTGCTCGAGACCGTTCCAGGGCTCGTGTGGAAGAGCGAGGCTCAAGATCGGATCGTCGTCAACAAACCGGGGTTTGGCGTCGATCTCAACAGCTTCACTCCCGCGTGGGAGCTGCTCAAGCCGGACACCTATCCTGGCTTCGACCACCGCAAGGAATTCAGCACCCGTATCTGGGACGGCTTCTTTCATGTGTCGACCACGAGAGGCTGCCCCTACCCGTGTACCTACTGCAACGCACCGAATCTCTCGGGCAAGAAACTCCGGCATCGAAGCGTCGAGCGAGTGATCGAAGAGCTCCGGATGCTGGTCGCACGGTACGGCGCGAGGCGATTCAGCATCATCGACGATGAGTTCACGTTGAACAAGAAGTACGCGACGAGCCTGTGTCACGCGCTGATCGACGCGAAGCTCAATCTGAAATGGGACTGCCCGAACGGCGTCCGTATCGACACGCTCACGCCCGAGCTGTTGCAGTTGATGGAGAGGGCTGGGTGCGACGCGTTGTGCGTCGGCATCGAGTCGGGCAACGAGCGCGTGCAACAGATCATCAAGAAGCGGGTGACCGTGAAGACGATCCGAGATCGGGCGAAGCTGATCGCGGGCACCACCAATATCCGGATCACCGGATATTTCATGATCGGGTTCCTCGACGAAACGGAACAGGAGATCCGCGACACAATCAATCTGGCGTGCAGCCTCCCCCTCGTCCGGGCGGCGTTCAACGTCGTGATCCCGATCCCTGGTGTGCCGATCTTCGACGAGCTGATCGAGAAGGAGCGCCTGAAGATCGACGAAATCAACTGGGATACGCTCACCAACGACCAGGTCGCCTTCAAACGCGACCACGTGACCGGCCGGCGGTTGCTGCAGCTTCAGCGCGAGGCGTTCCTGCGCTTCTATACCCGCCCCACCGTGATGTGGCGCGTCGCGAAAGAAACGCTCAACGACCCGCAGGTGCTCGCCGCAAGCGTCGTGAAGCTGCGAAAGCTTGCGTGGCGGTCAGAGACCTATCAGTTCACGCCGATGTACCGACGCGAGGAAGCCCTCGCCTACTAGCGCGCTCGCCGACTCCTTTGCGAAGAGCTGTGCCCGCCACCTCCTCAAACAGGTCGAGCGTCCTCCTGGCAGTCTTTTCCCAACTGAAACACTGAGCGCGATTCAAGCCGCTGGCGCGGAGGCGCTCGCGCAACGCCGGTTCGGTCGCGATGCGGTGCAAGGCGTGGACGATGTCTTCTGTCGAGTAAGGATCGACCAGCAGGGCGCCGCCGCCGGCGGTTTCCGGCATCGCCGAAATATTCGAGGTAATCACGGGCGTTCCGCAGGCCATCGCCTCGGCGATGGGCATGCCGAAACCCTCCCAGAGCGACGCATAAACCACGGCGTCCGCCCCGCCGTACAAGTACGGCAGATCGTCGATCGATCCCTTTCCGACGTCGACGACGGCATCCTCGATGCCCAACCGCCTGATGACGGCCTCCGCTTCCGATGCGCCCCAGCTCCGCCCGCCCGTAAAAACCAGCTTGTGCAGCGTGCCAAACCTTCGCTTGAAGCTTGCAAAGGCTTCGAGCGTCCGCACCACGTTCTTACGCGGCTCCCAGCGTCCCGAGAACAGGAAGTACGGAAACCGGAGTCCCAGCCGGCCTTCGACGTGCGTTTCCTTTTCCTCGTCGTCAATCGGACGGAAGATCCGGCTCAATCCGGGATGGATTACCTCTAGTCGTGCTGGATCGATGTCGAAGCAGTCCTGTACAACATCGCGTACATGGACAGAGGGACAGATGACTCTGGCCGCTTTTGGAAGCGCTCGATGAAGCAGGAACCGCAATCGCATCCGGATGAGCGGTGGATAGAACTCCGGCCTCCGCAGGAGAGACGAACACGGCATCGCCATGATCGTTCGCTCCGGGCAGAAAGGCGGAGGGACGATCGGTGCGTAGAACACATCAGGCTTGGTACGGGAGATCGCG
>ORMF010330867.1_pt1 | contig 10041 bp, 7 predicted proteins | sample 1779871 | NCBI WGS metagenome assembly ORMF01 (sample SAMEA104232316, study PRJEB22302) | groundwater metagenome | biome: forest; feature: aquifer; material: groundwater | place: USA | collected 2011-08-07 | depth 5.4 m | reverse complement strand
CGGGCGGGCTCTGTCGCGGCCCCCTCCCGTCCCCCCCCCGGGGGCCCCCGCCCCGGGCGCAACCCCCCCGCCGTTCGCGCCGCCGTTCACCACGACTGTTTTCTTTTCGGCCATTCTCAGTACCAGTGTACTTCCAAAACCGCTTGGCAGCCCTTAGTGCACGCCGGCTCCAAGCGTAAAGATCGGCAGATAGAGGGAAATAAGTATCCCCCCGACGACTACCGCCATCACGATTAGAATCATGGGCTCAATCAAGGCCATGGCCGCGCCCAGGGCGGTCTGTACATCTTCCTCATAGAACTCGGCCACCGAACTCAGCATCGCCGGTAGAGCTCCGGTGGATTCACCCACCTCGAGCATTTCCACCGCCAGGTCGGGAAAGATTTTCTCTGTTTCCAGGCTCTTGGCGAGGCTCTGACCTTCCTTGACCCGCTCGGTCGCGCTCAGGATGCCGTTCAGGATCTGTCGGCTCGTCATAGAGGCCCCGGCGGTTTCCATGGCCGGCACCAAGGGCAAACCGCCCTGGAGCAGGGTGGCAAGAATCCGCGAAAAGTTAGCGACCTGGTATTTCAGCCGGATGTCGCCCAGGAGGGGCAACGACAAGAGGAATCGGTCGACGCGCTCGGCCCCGCGATCGCTCTGCTTCCAGCGCCACAGCAATGGAATGCCCACAATCATCGCCAGAGCTACCGCCCAGGCGTACTTCTGAGCATTCAGGCCCACGGCCAGCATGAACACCGTGATCGCGGGCAACTGTGCTCCCAGGTTGTTGAAGAGATCGGCAAACTTGGGCACGACGTAGGTGACGAGAAAGATCATCATCACCGTCACCACCGAAATCAGCAGGGCTGGATACACCAGCGAAACCGCCAGCTTCTTGCGGAAAGTCTGCACCAGCCGCTGATAAGAGATGTAACGGCTGAGTACCTCTTCCATGTTGCCGCTCTTCTCGCCCGCCAGCAGGGTGGTGGTATAGATCTTCGGGAACACGCGCTGGGCCGCGAAAGCGTCCGACAACAACTCGCCGCCTTTCACTCGTTCGCGGACGTTTTCCAGCAGTTGCAGCAGGAATTTGTCGCGCTGGCGCTTGATGAGCAGGTCGAGCGATGTCAGGATCGGCAGCCCGGCCTTCATCAGGGTCAGGAACTGCTGGTTGAAGATCAGGAAAGTGGTCGCCTTCAGCCTGCTGCGCCTCAGGGGCATTCCGCCCGTGGTGAGCAGGCTGCGGGGCTTCACCCAGTACACCAAGTATCCCTGCTGGGTGTAGCGGTCGTGGACCTCGGCCTCGGAGTAGCCGTGCTCCACGTGTTGCCGCAGGTGGCCCTGCTCGTCGGCGACTTTGACCAGGAATTCAGCCATGGTTACGGTCTATATCCGGTGCCTAGCGCAAGTCTAACACTCTATTTCGCAAGCAGTTACCGTACCGCACCCGGTACTGGTACGCAAGTAACTGGAAGCCTACCTCAAGACCTACGGTCCCAGCTCTCCTTCGACCGTTTCCACCCCTGGGGGAGGAGTGAACTGAAAGAGGTGATCGCTTACTTCGAGATTCTCCTTCAGGCTGCCAAAGCGGAATTCGGTGGTGGCTCCGTCCACCTCGGTCAAGACAATACGTGCCAGCTGGCTTGAGGGCGTAATCTCCAGCAAAACCTCGCTGACCCGGTCGGCCATCGCCTTGGGTACCCCTCGGAGAAGGGTATTGGCCGGGTTCAGCGGGGCTTGATCCACGACCTTTGAGAGTCCCTGCAACTCATTCTCCAGCTTGGTCTTACCCAACAAAAATGCGATCGGGGAACGCACGTCGTCTAATTTCTGAAACTGAGTCTTCCGCAGTTGCCGCTCCGCTGGCAGGTAGAACCAGACCGCCTTCCCGTCGCTGATAAACAGCTTCTCTTTGGGAGAACGGTATTCCCAGCGCATCTTGCGTGGCTTTTTGAGCCACAGGGTCCCCGATTCCACCCGCTCCATCCCAGCCCCCCGGTAAATCTCGGTAAAGGCGGTCTGGAGGGTGCGCAGCCGGTTGTAGTGCTCGTCCACGGCACGGGCGATGGCGCCCACGTTCGGCTGCGGACTGGCCGCAAACACGGTGGCCACTAGTATCGAAACCGCAGCTTGCAGCAGAACAAGATGTGCTTTCACAGGTCGTCCCCTCATTCGGATGCCTGGCGCAACCGAGATGCCGGAATGTTCTTAGCAAATTAAAATGTCCGCTTTTTGTAGCAAGTGAAATGGTGGACTTGACAATATCGGTCCGCTCGGGACATTATGCGCGAATCCAAAAAAAAGTGTCGCGCCTCATGGGCGCCGGTTTTTTGTTTCTATACAGGTTGTTGATCCCAGTGGATTCGCAGCTCTGCAAGGAGGAGACTATGCGTTCAGTACTAAGCCTGGGTTTGATAGCAGTTCTCGCAATCGCGGTATCCGCACAACTTCCCACCTCGACGCTCAACGGCACCGTTACCGATCCGCAAGGCGCGGCCGTAGCCAACGCGAAAGTTAGCATCGTCAGCCAGGCTACAGGAGCCGCGCGCGACACCACCACCGACACGCAGGGCTTTTACAGCGTCCCAAATCTGATGCCGGGCGACTACACGGCCCGCGTCGAGAGCCCTACTTTTGCCAAGTCCGAAACAAAAAATATCCGGCTGGAAGTGGGACGCGCCTCCACCGTGGATGTGAAGCTGGCCATCGCCAAGGTGGGCGAGGTGGTGACGGTGCAATCCGAGCAAGCGCAGGTGAATTTGACGCAGTCCGAGGTGCAGGGAGTGGTGGAGTCCGAAACCATCGAGAACATTCCGCTGAATGGGCGCAACTTTCTGGAGTTGGCCTTCCTGATCCCCGGCAACCGGCCAGCGACCAACTTTGACCCGACGAAGACGAACACCTTGGAGGTGTCGTCGGCGGGCGCCTTCGGCCGCGGCGGCAACATCACCATTGACGGCGGGGACAATAACGACGAAGTGGTGGGCGGTACGTTGTCGAACCTGCCCGAAGACAGCGTACAAGAGTTCCAGATTGCCACTAACAAGTTCACTGCCGAGGTGGGCCGGTCCGGCTCGAGCATCATCAATATCGTCACCAAATCCGGGGAGAACGCGTATCACGGCACAGGCTTTTTCTTCTTCCGGCACAAGGCACTACAGGGCTTGCCGGCGACCTTCGACCGCAGGAACCCCACGCCGCATTTCGCGCGCGAGCAAGTCGGCGGGTCCATTGGCGGACCGATCAAGCGCGATCGCGCCTGGTGGTTCGTTTCCTCGGAGTACCGCGATCAAGGCCACGCCGTGTCGGTCGGCGAGCGCGACTTTGCGACCAGCGCGATTCTCGGCGGCTCAGGGCCCGCATTTGTCCATGATTTTCTCCTGAACGCACGCACTGATTTCAAGGCAACGAGCCACGACAACATTATGGTGCGCTACTCCTTCAACCGTTCGCTCGATATCGATAACGGCAGCCTGCGCAGACCGCAGGGGACGGCGGCCAACCGGCAATCCTCGCTCAACCGCTTCAACTCGCCGCTGGTGGACTGGACTCGGATCATTTCATCGCGCGTAGTCAACAGTCTCATCTTCCATGGAGACTGGTTCTTGAACTCCATTCCCGCTTTCAGCCCGAATGATCCGGTAACCGATCCTGCGGGACTAGCTCCGGGCAACGAAATCCGATTCCCAAGCCTGCAAGACGGCGGCAACTTCCGCATTGCACAGAGCACTAAATTCAACCGCTACCAGATCCGCGATACGCTGAGCTGGGTAGCAGGAGCCCACACCTTGAGGTTCGGTGGCGAATGGCAGCATTTGAATACCTTCGCGCTCTTTGACCTCTTCGGCAGTGGCAGCATTTTCCTGACCGAGGACTTTGCCGGGGACACCTGCCGCACGGCCCAGGTTTCGGTGTTGCTCTGTGACCGTAACCAGGACGGCGCGGTGGATGATCGCGACATCCCGATTGCGGTGGCGATCCAGAGCGCCGCCCCCTCCTCCCCGCCCATTGTCCCGTTTTACCCCAACTCCTACTTCGGCGCATTTATTCAGGACGATTGGAAGGTGCGTTCCAACCTGACCTTGAACCTGGGCTTGCGCTGGGAGTCCGACGACGTAGTGGGGCAAGCCAGCAACTTGCATGCCTGCAACCCGATTGATGCCGCCGACAACACCTGTAACTTCGTGCAAAATATTTTAGGTGGGCATCCTGGCCGGGACTTCAAGCAGTTTGGACCCCGGGTGGGCTTCGCCTGGGATCCGCTGAAGCGCGGGACTACTGTGATCCGGGGCGGCTATGGCATCTACTATGACCGGGTGGTAACGGAAGTGCCGCTGCTGGAAGCTCTGCTGAACGGTCGGATCTTACCCCTCGCGGCTTTCAACGGCTCAACCTGCCACAACTTGTCCGACGACAGCGGGATCGACTGCTCGGCGACACCGGACCCGAATGCAGACCCCGCCATCCAGCCAGTCTTCGATACGGCTACACCGACCCTGGTTGCGCCGTTCTCCGGAGGCAGCGCGACCTTCGGCATCGGCATCAACCACATCGACAACCGCGCCAAGCATCCCTATACCCAGCAATTCACGTTTGGCCTACAGCAGCAGTTGGCCGAGCATTGGGTACTTACTGCCGACGGAATTCACAACTTTGGGCAGAGATTCATACTGGGCCGGTTCCTCCGTAGCACGACCAGCACGTCGCCGCTGATCAGTTGTCCGAACGGCTTTGATCCCTGCACGGTTACAGACCCTCTGACGGGGCGGTCCGACAACGTGACCGAGGTCCAGTCTGTGGCAAAAAGCTGGTATGACGCTCTGCTGCTCAGCCTGCGAAAACGGCCCACCGGCGGGCCCAATTTCAAGTGGGGCTTCAACGTTAACTACACCCTCTCGAAAACTTTCAATTATTCCAATGACGATCAGATTCCCTTCAACGGCGCCGAGGACGCTGTAAATCTGATATTCCGCAGCAACAGTTTGCAACTGGAGAAGGGATACTCGCCGACCGACGAACGCCACCGCTTCGTGTTTTACGGCGTCTTCGATCTGCCGTGGAAGCTTAGTGTCTCGCCCATCTGGACGTTAAGCTCGCATGTGCCGATGGATTCCTCTGTCCCGGGTCTCAACGCCCGGCTCCCGATCCTGCGGCGCAACGCGCTGGGACGCGAGATTTCCAACGGCACTCAGCTCAATGCCGCCATCGACACGTGGAACTCGCTGCCGGCATGTGACGATGTCAATCAGATTCCCTGCCACGCCGGAGCGACTCTGGCGCATGTAGATCCCAACCTGAAGTTCGGCGACGACTTCAATTCGTTCGACATGCGTGTAACTAAGACCTGGATTTTCTTCAGCGATCAGAAGCTTCAGGTCATCGGCGAGGTTTTCAATTTGTTCAACATCACCAACATTCGTGGCTTCAACAACAACAACTACTCGGGCTTCAACAACAACATCACGTCGCCCGACTTCAACAAGCCTCTGCGCACAGCCGGCGGGTTCTTCGGCTCCGGCGGCCCGCGAGCCTTCCAATTTGCGCTGCGCTACTCTTTCTAGAAACCAGCCCGGGGAGCGGACGGTAGTCCGCTCCGTCTGTTCCCACCCGGCACCTCGCCTCAGCGAGCATTGGAGTAAACCGTGTATTGGCCCGTTCCGCCCGATTTCCGTAAAGCCTCACTCCCCGCCCGCACGTGCTCCAACAGCGGAGTCTGGTACAGCACGTACACGGTTCTCGGATGCTGGCGCAGCGAGCTCTCCAGATTTGCAAGCATCTGCCTCAAGCCCTCTTCCGGCATGGGATTGAACAGGTAGAGCACCAGCGGCTCGGGCGGTGGCTCGAAGTCGCGCGCATCGGCGCAAATGGACTCAATCTGCGCACAGCAGCTGGGTCGGTGGGCTGATAGGGGGAGTGAAACACTCCCAGCAGGCGCTCGCGCCAGCCGACGGTCCCGCTGGTCGTATTGACGCGATGTTCCCAGTCGTACTCCATGTCGCCATAGCGGCGCCGACGGCGTTCTGGAGTGGAAGTCGCGCAGGAAGATCCACAACTCATGAACCAGCAGGGCGCTCGCAGCGGCCGCGCCTTTCTGTCGAGACTGCTCCCGCCACCAGCCGCGGAGTGCGCTCCAGAGTTGTCGGTGAAAGCCAGGTGGCGCCACGCCTGCATGCTAACAAATGAGTCCGCGAGAAATTTCCGGAGTCTCAAAGCAGACTCATCGCGGGCTGAAGCCCGCTCGGAAAAGTAAAGGACTTAGTGGCACGAGTAAACTCGTGCCCTTCCAAAACCGGCTCCAAACCAGAGTTTTCCCGCAAGCTGTGAAGCCGCTCTGCCCGCCATCAACGGGCCTAACGGAATTTCGGCAGCCCCGGTTCGTATCCGGGCGGCAGCCCCTTCTCCACGAACGGGAAATCCTCCGGGTTTCGCAACTCGATGCGGCCATCCACCAGTTTATATGGTTTCCCATCTGGGTCCACCGGCACCCCGAGCAGCATGCCCGCGGTGATCAGTACGTTGAAGCTCGACGGCAGCACCCCCGTCTGTTCCCGGTAGGCAGCGACCATCTTCTCAAGTTCCGTGATGTCCTGATCCACCTTCAAGGCACGCAGGTGCGTGACTGCGTTTTTCCGGATGAGATCGTCCTGCGTGGTTGCATAGGCAGTCTGCCACAGCATGCGTGCCGTCTGGATCTCGCCCGCATGCTGCGCCATCTGGGCTGCCAGCATGCGCAGGAACGGATGCGCATTCGGCACTTTGGTGCCACGCTCGAATGCCTCGGCGGCCTTCGCGTAGTCCTTTGATTCCATGTAGTAGTAGATGAAGCCCAGCTCGTAATACAACTTCCAGTTGTCAGGATTATTCCGGATGCCGTACTCGACCAGGGCGATGGCCTTGTCGGGCTGGCCCGCCCCATTCGGCGGCTTCGGCGCCAGGAAGTTGGCTCCGAACTGGTACGCCACGATCAGCTTGGGATCGAGCGCCGTCGTGATTTCCAGCAGCGGGTACAGCAGCCTGTAATCCCTCGCCGCCAGCACGTGCTTGCTGCCAAAATACTGCACCGCGCGTGTCCAGTAGATGTCGGCCAGCAAGCCGGTGTAGCCCAGGCTCAGGCGCTTGACCCACTTGGGCGAATTCAGATACAGGACTTCTTCCAGCGTAGCGGTGGTGCGCACCTGGTCGAGCCGTCTCAGCAGGAATACCGAGCTGGCCAGGGAAAACAGCAGGACCACGCTCGCCGTGACCGTAACTTTGCGCGAGCCGCTCATTTCAGGTTCCTGCGCTCGAAAATCAGCACCGCGCCGCAGATCGCCATCGCCGAATACGCCAGCGCATAGGCCGTGTTGTAGGCGATCAGATGCGCGGAGATGGGTTGTTCGTGCGCTACCTGCCCGATCACGTTCAGCGCCGAGAAGTTCGGCACCAGATACGCCGTCGCCGTCGCCAGCCCTTGCGTCAGCCCCCGCGACATCCTGGCAAACCCGCGCAGATCCTCGGCGAAGCTGCCAATGACGAACAGCGAGAAGGAGAACACGGCCGCCAGCAGCGGCGAGGAGAACGACGAGAACAGCAGCGCCAGCGAGCACAGAATCAGGAATTGCAGCACGATGAAGAACAAAGCGACCAGGATCCAGGCATCCGACGATTGGAACTTGTGCGAAACATACAGCAGGGCCGCAAAAACGCCGACGGCCATGCACAACGTATTCACTACCAGCGTCCCGGTGAGCCCCAAGAACTTGCCGACGATGAATTCCCAGCGCCGTACCGGGCGCGAGAGCACCGTGTATAGCGTGCGCTTCTCCATCTCTTTCGAGACCAAGCCGATGCCAATGAAGATGGCGATGACCACGCCGAACAACGACACCGCAGTCAACCCCAGGTTCACCACCACCAGCCGCTCGATGCCCATGGAGATCTGTCCCACCAAAATCGCGGCCCCCGAAAGCAGCAGGGCGAACGCGATCAGGTTATAAAGCACGCGGTCGCGTACTGCTTCGCGGAATGTGTTAGCGGCGATGTGCAGCACTCGACTCATCTCGCCACCCCCGCCGGTTTGGCCGCCGGGCTCACTTTTTGCAAGTAATATTCTTCCAGCGAGGAGCGCACGGGGGTCAGCGAGTTCAGCCGCAGGCGCTCCCTCCTTAGGATTTCCAGCGCCGCCTCCTGCTGCACCTCTGGCACCACCGCGCGCATCGTCTCCCCGCTCATGTGGCACTCCGCTCCCAGTGCACTGAACCCAGCCGGAACCGCGCTTCCATTCCAGATCAACTCCACCTTGCCGGCAACCGACGAGGTCAGTTCGGCCACGTGGCCAACCCCCCGCAGTTCTCCCTGGTGAATGACCGCGACCCGGTCGCATAACGCCTCGGCGTCGGAAAGGATATGGGTCGAGAAGAACACGGTCTTGCCTTGCTGCTTGAGTTCTTCGATCAGGTCGCGGACCTCGCGGCGGCCCATTGGATCCAGTCCCGACATGGGCTCATCGAGAAAAACCACTTTCGGGTCGTGCAGGATGGCCTGCGCCAGGCCCACCCTTTGCAGCATGCCCTTCGAGAACTTCCGCAGTTGGACCCGGGCGGCGTCTTTCAGGCCCACACGCTCCAGCATGACCACGATTTTTCGGCTGCGTTCCTTGGCCGCTACCCCGGAAAGCCGGGCGTAGTATTCGAGCAGTTCCTGCGCTGTCAGGTAATCGTAGAAATAGGGCTGCTCCGGCAGGAAGCCGATCTGCGCCTTGACCTCCGCTTCGTTGACGTCCTTGCCCAGGATGCGAGCCGTCCCCCCAGTCGGGATGACCAGCCCCATCAGCAGCTTCAGCGTGGTCGTCTTGCCGGCGCCGTTCGGCCCCAGGAAGCCAAAGACCTCGCCTTCCTCGACCGTCAGGTTCAGCGGCCGCAGCGCCACGCGCGGCTTCTTCCGCCAGAAACCCACCGCGTAGGTCTTCTCTAGATTGATCGTTTCGATGGCAACCATGGCTGCGTCTGAATTCTTCAGCGGTAAATAATTATAAGCAAACCCGTGACGCCCAGGGGCTGGCAGTGACAGAACCCGCCTATCGGAGGTAACTATGTTGTTGGCTTTGCGAGGCGAAAGCTATGGATCCGCTCTGGCAGCCAAAAGAAAAGAGCCCGGAATTTCTTCCGGGCTCTCTCCGGCTTGTACCCTCCCCCAGGTACGTGCCAAACTTTTTCTACTGCGCGATTGCATAGGCCAGACAAGCCGCGAGCGTATTCGGGGGAACTCCACCTGCGGTCGTTTGGCTGCGCAACGCTCCATCCGTGATCGAGCAAAAATCGCGGGTTCCTGAACTGCTTGGAGTTACCGGAGTCGCTCCGGCCACAAAAGCACTGTTGAGCGCGCTCCCAAAATTGAGTCCGGTGGCGAGGAACTGATAGCCAGAGTGCCCCGCGCTTCCCGGGACGGCATTGGCAATGTTGTTGTCGAGAAGGCAAGCGCTAGTCGGCGCCGGGACGCACGGGGCAGTGCGCCCGAGATCCTGAAGTTGAACTGCATACCCGATGGTCGGAAAAGCGCCGTAGTACGCAACCTCAGCCGATGTAATGCTCCGTATCCCCGCGGCGGCGGATGACTCGTTGGCGGCCATCCTGGCCCGCAGCAAGTTCGGGATCGCGATAGCAGCGATGATCAGGATGATCGCGACCACGATCAGCAGCTCGATTAACGAAAATCCATTCTGCTTTCGCATAGCGTTTCCCAAAATGTAGCTCCTGCTAAGAACCGGGCCAGTCACTTTTTTCAAATGCATGCGCAGGGCCGTTCCGCAGGGCATCTTCGGCCAGTGGGGCGAACCCGTAAGCCATTGCTACCACGGAAGTTCATTGCGCCTGGGAAGAATGATGAGGCACCTCCCATCCGAGCCAGCGCGCCGCCTTGACAGAAAGTGTCAGCCCGGAAGCCGCAGTTCGATACTTTGCTTTTGTCCCAAAGGAGAATTTCGGCCCAAAAGAAAGAAGGAGCATCGGATTGCTCCGATGCTCCCATGGCTTGTACCCTCCCCAGGGACCTCGCCAAAGCCGTTCTTTAGAGCGGGAGCGT
>ORMF010128759.1_pt1 | contig 10041 bp, 4 predicted proteins | sample 1779871 | NCBI WGS metagenome assembly ORMF01 (sample SAMEA104232316, study PRJEB22302) | groundwater metagenome | biome: forest; feature: aquifer; material: groundwater | place: USA | collected 2011-08-07 | depth 5.4 m | reverse complement strand
TCGCGGCGGCCTTCGGCCGCGGATCGCGCGGGGCTGCGTTCGGCTCGCTGCGGAGTGCTCCAGCACGCCTCGCTCGCCTGCCTTGCCCCGCCCGATCCTCGGCTCGAAGGCCGCTCGCGTACTTTCACCACAGGCTCCTAGGAACACCGATGGGCACCGAAGACCCCGACGCCATCGGGCGCTCGTTCGCCAATTTCAGCTTCGACTCGGTCGCTCGTTACACGATTCTCGAGCACCTTGGCACGGGCGGGATGGGCATCGTGTTTCTCGCGCAGCGCGAGACGAGCGGCGTGCACGACAGCGTCGTCCTGAAGACGATTCGCGACATGACCCCCGAGACCTTGGACGAGCTGCGCCAGGAGGCGAACCTCGCGACGCGGCTGCGCCATCCGAACATCGTGCGCACCTACGGCCTCGAGACCGTGCCTTACGACGAGCTTCCGGCCGTGCTGCAGCGCTCGCTCGCGTCCGTCGGTGAGCCCGACGTCGAACCAGAGCGCCCCACGCCCGCCCCGCGTCGGCCATCGGGTGTCGCGGGCCGCCGGCCGCTGCGTCGTGGCGGTCGCGGCAGCCAGCCGGAGATCGTGTTCAAGGATCCCAAGAAGCCGCCCAAGAAGCGCGAGGGTCCCGGCTTGTCGTTCATCGTGATGGACTACATCGACGGTCTCGACTTGCTCGGGCCCCCCCCCCCCGACGTCCGCCGCGGGCTCCTGATCCCGACGATCCTCGGTGCCTACATCGTGAGCCGGGTTGCCCGCGCCCTCGAGTACGCGCACAACGTGCTGATCCACCGCGACATTTCACCGGGCAACGTGCTCATCGACTCGCTCGGAATGCCGCTGCTCAGCGACTTCGGCGTCGCGGTCGTGAGCGGCTCCGACGGCACGCCCCGCGCCGGGAAGCTGTCGTACATCGCGCCGGAGATCCTCGGCGGGGCCGACTTCGACGCGCGCGTGGACGTGTACTCGCTCGGCATGATGGCGTACCTCCTCGCGAGCGGAATCCAGCTGCAGCGCGTGCCCAAGACCGGCACGCTCGATACGCGCCTCGCCACGATCCTCACGCAGGTCGACGCGGGCTTCCCGTCTCTTTCCGAGGCGCTCGTCGACGTGGACGAGTCGTACTCGCAGATCGTCCAGCGCATGATCGCCGCCGACCCCGAGGATCGCTATCAGCACGCGAGCACGATCGCGAGCGACATCGAGCAAAAGGTGCTGTATGCGAAGGGTTTCGGCCCCACCAACAAGAGCCTGGCGGCGTACATCGAGATGTTCGAGCGCGGCTTCGACGACTACTCCTTCGACCACGTCGACCAGCTCTCGTTCCTGCGCGACGACAAGGGTGAGGTCCAGCTCGAGCGCCCGCTCGTGCGCGAGATGTACAAGCCCGCCGGCCAGCAGCTCCTGAACGACCGACCCGAGGGACACACCTCGATCCGCGTTCGCGAGCTCGAGCACGAGCGCAAAGGGGAGCGCGCGGCCGCCGCCAAGCCGACCGCCGTGGCGCAGCGACCGATGCTCAAGATCCGCTTCGGCGACAACTGCATGGAGTCGATCGAGCTGCGCGGCGAGCTCACGATCGGCCGCAGCGCGCAGGCCAGCACCGTGGTGCTGGTCGACGCTTCGGCCTCGCGCCGCCACGCGCGGATCCAACCGGTGCCCGAAGGCGCGCTGCTCGAGGACCTGGAGAGCGGCAATGGCACCTACGTCGGCGAGCGCCGTATCCAGCGCATCCTCCTCGAGAACGGCGGGCGGTTTCGCATCGGCGGGACGACCTTGTACTACGTCAACGAGCCGCGCTTGGCTCGGCCCGTCGCGGACCACCAGGTCGGCGTCGGTCCGCTGCCGGCGGGTCTCGTGGACCGCATGCTGTTCGCGCTCGAGGTGCCCGCAGGCTCACAGCACCACCTCCAGGGCTTGTGGAGCGAGTTGGCGACGGGGGCGGGGCTCGCCGACCGAGCGGGATACCTCCTCGCCCAGGCGCTGTTCGAAGCGTGTGGAATGATGGCGTCGGTCGAGGAGCCGCTCCTGCTCCAGGTCCTCCGCGAGCGCGCCGCCCTGCGGTTCCTGTTGTGGAGCAGCCCCGCGAGCAAGCGCGCCGCGGATACCCTACTGTCGTTCAAGCAGGTGCTCGGGCATCGCGCGGGCGAGGGGGACGCGTCGGCCGAGCAGTTCGCGGTGACGCTCGTACGCCAGGTGTTCGACCGGATCGATTTCTACGCGGACGATGGCTTGTTGTTGCTATCGAAGGGGATATGATCCACCGCGTCATGCGCCGAGGCGGGACGGCGCGTAGTGCGTTGGGCGTGCGCCCGTGAAGGTCGAGCGCGCAGCTGACGCTGCGTTGTCTGGTCCAGGTGGCGTCTCCGTTTGCACAGATTGACGAAGCGCGGAGTTCATTGACGAAGCGCGGGGTTCATTGACGAAGCGCGGGCATCCGAGAAGCGTGGCCCGTCGCGCCCACCATCTCGCCCCCCTACTGCAATTCTACGAGGAACGTCGCGATGCGCAGCGCCTGCGGCTTTCTGGCGGTCGTCTCACTCGTCCTGATCGCTCTGTTCGTGGCTGTGCCGGCCGCGGCCGAGGATCTCTACCGGGTGCAGCGCGGCAACCAGTGGGGCTACATCAACAAGCAGGGCAAGCTCGTCATCAAGGCCCAGTACGACGACGCCTACGACTTCGTCGATGGTGCCGCCGGCGTCCGCAAGGACGGCAAGTGGGGGCTGATCGGTGCAGGCGGGCGCGTCGTGGTCGCGCCCAAGTACACCGCGATGGCGCCCTTCTCCGAGGGGATGGCTCGCGTCGAGCTGGGGGGCAAGCACGGCTTCCTCGACACTCGGGGCCGGGTCGCGATCGCCCTCGAGTACGAGGAGGCCGGTGACTTCAAGAGTGGCCTGGCACGGGTCAAGCTCGGTGGGAAGTGGGGCTACGTCGACGCCACCGGCAAGCGCGCCATTGCGCTGCGCTACGACGCGACGAGCGATTTCGACGACAAGGGTGAGGCCCGAGTCACGAGTGGCGGCAAGACGCTCTACATCGATCGCGCCGGGCTGGAGCGCGCACCGCGGACGCCGATCGAGGAGGTCGGCGAGACCAGTGAGGGGCTCGTTCGCTTCAAGCGCGGAGGCGCGGTCGGGTTCCTCGACCCGCGCAAGGGTGGCATCGCGATCGAGCCCACCCTCGCCGACGCACGCGACTTCGCCGGTGGTCTGGCGGCGGCGCTCAAGGGCAAGCTCTGGGGCTACATCGATGCCGACGGAACGTGGGCGATCGAGCCCGCGTACGAGGATGCGGGGTCCTTCGGCGGGGAGGATCTCGCGCCCGTCAAGATCGCAGGCTCGTGGAGCTACATCGGCAAGAACGGCCAGGTTCGGATCAAGGGCAAGTTCGCGTCCGCGCTGCCGTTCGTCGGCGGACGTGGGGCCGTGCTCGTCGACAAGACGTGGGGGTACGTGACGGAGACGGGCAAGCTCGTGATCGAGGCCCGTTTCGCCGAGGCAGGGCCGTTCACGGCCGACCTCGCTCGCGTGAAGCTCGGCGCGGGTCACGGGTTCGTGAATGAATGGGGGCGGATGGTCCTCGAGCCGAACTTTGCGGCCGCGGGGGACTTTGCCGACGACCGCGCGCGCGTGCAACTGGGCGGCAAGTGGGGCTTCATCGATCGCGATGGCCGCCTCGTGATTGCGCCGGCGTTCGACGACGTGGGCGACTTCTCCGGTGGCTGGGCCCGCGTCAAGCAGGGCGCCTCGTGGGGGCTCATCGATCCCAAGGGTGGGTTCGCGGTGCCCGCGAAGTACGACGAGGTGCGCGACTACGTCCAGCCCCGGGGTGCGCTTGCGGATCGCGGTCGGGTCGCCGTCAAGCAGGGCGCCTCGTGGGGGTATCTCAACGGCAACGGCACGATGGTGATCGACCCCCGGTTCGAGTCAGCGGGGAACTTCGATGCGCTGACGGGTATGGCGCGCGTGCGCGAGGGCGGGCGCTGGGGCTTCATCGATCACCTCGGTCGCTACACCTGGCGCGAGGGTGAGCGGGATCCCGAGGCTGCGCCTCCGAGCAAGTAACGACGCGGTAGGAAGCACGGCGAGGAGCGAAACCGACGACACGACGTCGGGGGTTCGTGCTCATACTCATCGCGATCCTCATCCGTGACCGAGCCCGTGCCACCGATCGCCACCCAGCCCGCCGGGTACCTGTCCAGCGCGCGTTTGCTCGCCGTGCTCACGTTGCTGTCCCGGATTCTCGGGCTCGCTCGCGACGTGTGCATGGCGCGCGTGTTCGGGGCCGGCAAGCTGCACGACGCCTTCGTGCTCGCGTTCACGATCCCCAACTTGTTTCGCCGGTTGTTCGGCGAGGGCGCGTTGTCGGCGGCGTTCATTCCCGTCTTCGCGCGCACGATCGAAGCCGAGGGCGAGGCGCGCGCGAAGGGTATCCTCGTCAACGTGGCGTTCGCGGTCGGTGCCTTGCTCGTCGCGACCGCGGGGCTGGGTGCGGTCGCCGCGCTGGCCGCTCGCGCCGCGTGGGTGACCGAGCCGCGCGCGCGGCTCGCGCTGCTGCTGGTCGCCGTGCTCTTGCCGTACCTCGTGTCGATCTGCTTGGTCGCGCTCCTGGGCGGCGCGCTCAATACCATCGGCCGCTTTGCCGAAACCGGGATCTCGCCCGCGACCTTCAACCTCTACTGGTTGGCGGGCTTGTACCTGGTCGTTCCACTCGCGGGAGGCGCGACCGAAGGCGGAATCGTCGCGCTCGCGTGGGTCCTGGTCGCGGCTGGCTTCCTGCAATTGGGCGGGATGCTGTGGCCACTATGGCGGCGGGGCTGGCTCGTTCGGCCCCGCGGCGTGCGTGCGGACCCCGCGCTCGCCGAGATCGGCCGGGCGATGGCGCCGATGCTGTTCGGGATCGCGATCTTCCAACTCAACGTGCTCGTCGACCGTCTGATCGCGTGGTGGCTCGTCGAGCGCGAAGGCGCCGTCAGCGTGCTGTACCTGGGAAACCGCGTGATGCAGTTCCCGCTGGGAATCGTCGGCGTGGCGATGGGCACCGCGGCGTTCCCGCTTCTCGCGCGGCTCGCCGCGAGCGACGCGTCGAAGGAGCGCTATCGCGAGGTGCTGGCCGAGGCCATGGGGGTGACCTTGTTCCTCGCCGTGCCGGCATCGCTCGGCCTGGTTGCGATTCGCACACCGTTCGTGGAGCTCTTCTTCGCCGGGCGAGCGTTCACGGCCGAGGACGGCGCGCGCATGGGCGCGGTCTTGGCCGTGTACGGCCTGTCGATCTGGGCGGCGTGCTTGTCGAACCTCGTCACGCGTGCCTTGTACAGCCAGCACGAGCAGCGCGCTCCGGTGCGGATCGGCGCGTGGATGGTCGTGCTCAACGTCGTGTTGAACCTGGCTCTCGTGTTCCCGCTTCAGGAGGTGGGGCTCGCCCTCGCGACGACGCTCGTGTCGGTAGCGACGGTTGCCTGGCAGCTCGTTGCGCTCGACCGCGTGCTGGCGCGTCGCGGGCATCCTCGCCTCGCCTGGCGAGGGTTGCTCCGGAGCCTCGCGCGCACGACGGGCCTCGCGCTTGGCATGTGCGGGATCGTGTGGGGGGCGCTCGCGCTGCTCGAGGGGCGTGCGCTGTGGGAGCGCTTCGCCTACCCGCTTGCGGCGGGCACCGTGGCCTACGGCGCGCTCGCGCGGGTGTTCGAGCCCGCGATGTTGCGCGCGGTGTTGCGGCGGGGCTAGCTTAGCTAGTCCACCTGCGTGGCCGACACCGCCAGGCGGAAGCCGATGTAGTAGCTGGCCTGACGGGGCGGGTGGTGAAACCGATAGTGCGCGCGCAACGCCTCCTCGAGCGAGTCGAAGGCGCCGCCGCGGATCACCTTGTCCTTCCCCATGCGCGGTCCCGTGGGATTCTGCGGCGTTGCGCGCGTGTAGTAGGCCTTGTCGTACCAGTCTTCGACCCATTCCCAGACGTTGCCGGCCATTCCGAGGCAGCCGTAGGGCGAGGCGCCTTCGACGTGGGCGTCGACGGGGCCGATGCGGTTCTCCGAGCGGAGGTAGTTCACGCGCTTGGCGTCGAACACGTGCCCCCACGGAAAGATGCGGCCGTCGTCGCCGCGCGCCGCACGTTCCCATTCGGCCTCGGTAGGCAGTCGCTTGCCCACGAACTTGGCGTAGGCCGCGGCCTCGTACCAGGTAACGAGCACGACCGGGTGCTCGTCGGTGCCGGCCGGGTACATGCCCTTCTTCCAGTTGTAGTCGGCGGCCCAGGGAGCTTCGACATTCGGTGCCTTGTGCCCGGTCTTCACCACGAACTCGCGGTACTGGCGATTGGTGACCGCGCAGGTGTCGATGTAGTAGGCGTCCAGGTGGATCTCGTGGCGCGGTGAGGCGCCGGGGTCCTCGTCGTGGCCCATCGCGAACGTGCCCGATGGAACGTACGACATGCCGGGCGGTGGGCCCTTGAATCGGCGACCGACCTCCGGGGTGGGCGGTGGCGTCTTCGTGGTTGCCGACGGCCGCAATGCCGGGCGCGCCCCATCCGGTGGCGTCGGCTCCGCCGGAAGCGTGTCCGACTCCGGTGGCCCGAAGGTCGGCGCGCTCGCCTCCTCCGAGACGGACGCCAGGTCGAGTCGCAGCGATCGCGTCTGCTGTCCCGGAGCGAGCTCGCGCAGGAGGACCAGCAGCTCGCTGGCTGTTGGGCGGGCGGGGGGGCTCGGGCTCGTCGCGGCGTTCAGCAACTTCGCGAGAGCCGGATCGATCCCGGAGCTACCACCTTCGGGGAAGGACAGTCCCGGTTGCCAGCGCGCGGCGAAGATCATCTCGTAGAAGATCATCGCGATCGCGAACACGTCCGCAGGCATCGAGGGCGCGAGCGTGGACTCCTGCTCGGGAGCGAGGTACTCGGTGGCCATTCCGAGCGGCGCGAGCTCGGCGGGGTCGAAGCCGACGAGCCCCATGAGGGCGAAGTCGCCGATCTTGATCTCCTCGCCCTTGTGCACGAACACGCAGCTCGGGACGAGGTGGTTGTGGACCACGTCCTCCTCGTGGGCGCGCTGGATGCACTCGACGATCTGGCGCAGGAGGGCGATGGCGCTCCGCGGGGGAATCGGTCCGACCTCGAGGATCTGGCGCAGGCTCTCGCCCGGCGCGTACTCGCTGAACAGCAGATGGTGATTCTTGAACTTGCGCAGGTCGTAGCTCTTGAGGATCGCGGGAGAGTCGATCTTGCGCAGATCCTTGAGCCCCTCGACGAGTCGCGTGAGACGTTCCGGTTGCGCGGTGAGCGACGGCTTGATCACGCGCGCGGTGCACGAGCGGTTGCGCTTCGTGTCGTTGACGCGGAACAGGATCCCCATTCCGCCCGCGCCGAGGATCTCCTCGATCTCGAACTCGGGGGGGGCCATGCGCAGGCGGTTATCGCAGAACACGGCCTGCTGGTAGCTGGCGAGCGCGTTGGCCCACTTGCCGCGGCGCAGGTAGGCCTGCGACAGGTTGAAGTGCGCGGGGGCCATCGTCGGGTCGAGGTCGATCGCGCGGTTGAACAAGCGGATCGCCTTGTTGTAGTTGCCTCCCATGAACTCGGTCGTGGCGAGCTTGAACACGATCTGGGGGTCGTTGGGGAGCGAGGCGTCGATGGGGAGGAACTCGCCGGTGGCGTTCCCGTCGAGATCCTCGAGCGGCATGGCGTAGCGGTCCGTCGTTTCTTCTTCCGGTGCGCCGCCCTCCAGTGGCCGGCCGTCCTCGGGCACCGCCGTTGCTTCGGGGCTCGCGCCCTCCTCGAGCGCGCGGAACAGCGTGTCGAGCGACTCGACGACGGGGTGGACGAGGGCACGCCACTCGGTGCGGAGCGCGATCAGGTGGTGGGCGATCGCCAGCTGAGTTCGGACCGTGAGCTCGAGGTTCTCGAGGCCGCTGATGCGCTCGGCGAGCACCTGGCGCTTCAAGTCCGAGCCGGTCTCCGCCTCGAGCTTGGCCGCGAGGCGTGCGCGGCGCGACGCGACCTCCTGCGTGAGGCCGTCCGCGTTGGTGTTCGCGACGCGGAGCAGCATCTCGCCGACGGCTGGAATCGTGGCGAGCTGCTCGATGAAGTAGTACAGGATGCCCTCACGGAGAAGGTCGCGGCGCTCGAGCACGCCCACGAGCGGCGCGGCTTCGCCGAGCCGGGCGCGGAGCGCGTCCAGCAGGTACGAGCTGGCGTAGCCCGCCTGCATGTCCATCGCGCGCGGGGAGAGGATGGCGTCCGAGTACGCCATCGTTTGGTACAACAAGTCCTCGTCCAGGTCGTCGAAGGCGAAGATCTCGTCGCAGCGCTCGAGCACGGCGTGGCAGTCGAGCGCGGCGTCCGCAAGGTCGCGCGGCTTGCCGACACCGGCCAGGCGGCTCGCGAGCTCCGCGGATTGGGTCGCGGTGAGGCCCGGGAGCCCTGCACCGCTTGCCAACGCCACGCGTAACACCCGGAGGCTGTTGCGGATCGCCTGGCGCAGGGCGGCAAACGCGTGGCGCGGATGCAGCCCGGCGTCGCCGAGCTTCTCGTCGAGGGGGGCGAGCGCGAGGGGTTCGAAGTCGCGGACGACGAGCCCGATCGAGAGCTCGTAGCTGACCCAGGTGAGGAGAGCTTGCAGCGGCTTCATCGCGAACGCCCTAGACGCGGGATGGCTCGCGGCTGCCGGACGCCCTGGCGGGGCCTGGCATTGAGGCGAGTCCGACACTGTAGCGCTTGCCGAAGGGCGCGGTCAAGGCGCCCTCCGTGGGGATTCGGAGGAGAAACGACGTTGAAATTCAAGGCGCGCCCGCTTCGGAGTTGGTTGGCTCGTGGCCCGCTCGCGATCTCGGCCGGGCGACGCGGGCCGTGGGTGCTGCTCGGCGTCGTGTGCTGGGTTGCGTGGTCCGACCGCGCGTGGTGCGACGACGCCGCGACCCACCGTGCGCGGCGGGATGCGCTCGTGGCGTCGCTCGCGACGACGAGCCCGGGCGGCGTGCTGGTGCTCGGCAATCGACCGACGGACCACGACCCGTGGCCGAGCCCCGACTTCTACTACCTCACCGGGATCCATCGCCACGACGCGATTCTCGCGCTCACCTGGTGCGACGGCGTCGTCAGGCAGTTCCTGTTCGTGCGCGGCCAGTCCGACGACGACGAGCTCTTTCATGGCGCCCGAGTGCTGCCCGGCGACGGCGCCGCCGCGGCGTTGCGCTACGAACGGGTGCGCGACCTCGGTGACGCCGGGGCAGCGCTCGATGCGCTCGTCGTCGCGACGCGCCGGGACTCGCGCTTGTGGCTCGGTACGCAGGCGTGGCCCGAGTGCACGCCGCCCGTGTCGACGACGACCCTCGTCGCGCGCGCCGCCGCGCGCGGCGTGGACGTACGCGATCCCGCGGACGTGATCGCCGGGCAGCGGATGGTCAAGGACGCGGGGGAGCTCGCGCGCATCGAGCGGGCGGTCGAGCTCACGTCGGTGGGCCTCCACGAGGCGTTGCGGAGCGTGCGCCCGGACCAACGCGAGCGCGAGCTCGCGGCCGTGGTGGAGTTCGTCGCCCGTCGCAACGGGGGCGACGCTCGCATGGCGTTCCGCTCGATCGTGGGCGGGGGTCCGAACGCATGCGTGCTCCACCACGAGGCCGCGGAACGCCTGCTGCGGGGCGGTGAGCTCGTCTTGATCGACGTCGGAGCGCAGTACGATGGCTACGCCGCGGATCTGACCCGCACCATACCGGTGAACGGGCGGTTCACGGACGAGCAGCGGGCGCTGTACCGGATCGTGCTCGCGGCGCAGCGGGCCGCGATCGCGCGGGTCCGCCCTGGGGCAACGCTCGACGACGTCGAGCGCGCCGCACGCGACGTGGTCGCGGTGGCGGGCTACCCCGACCAGCCGCCCCACCTGCTCACGCACCACGTCGGGATCGAGGTCCACGATCCGGGAGACCGCGATGTTCCGCTTCGCGCGGGGATGGTGATCGCGGTCGAGCCAGGGATCTACCTGCGTGAGCGAGCCATGGGCATCCGCATCGAGGACAACGTGCTCGGCACGAAGGATGGGTCGCGGGTCCTCTCGTCGTGG
>ORMF010808517.1_pt1 | contig 10042 bp, 8 predicted proteins | sample 1779871 | NCBI WGS metagenome assembly ORMF01 (sample SAMEA104232316, study PRJEB22302) | groundwater metagenome | biome: forest; feature: aquifer; material: groundwater | place: USA | collected 2011-08-07 | depth 5.4 m | reverse complement strand
TCGGTCCCGGCATTAATCGTGTTGGCAATCACTAGCAGGGAGACGGCACCATAAACGACCCAGCGGGCATAGTGTTTTCGCAGCACGGCGGAGAGGCCCATGCCACTGACCATACCGATCTTGGCGCAAATGAATTGCACCGCCGCCATCATCGGCAGCGTCACCGGGGCCATCCAAAGCGTGTTAAAACCAAACGAGGCGCCTGCCTGCGTATATGTGCCAATACCGGATGGGTCGTCGTCGGAAGCTCCGGTGATCAGTCCCGGTCCGAGGACCATTAGCAAACGTTTGATGGGATTCTTCTCGCGCTCGAGTTTTGACTCGAGCGGTTCTTTGCTTGACGTCCGACTTTGGCTATTCGATGTCGTGCCGGCCTCCAATGCGCGGGTTGAGCAGCATTCTATCAGTGTCGCGGCAAGGTGACGCAATCCAAAACGTTATGAAAAGGGGGGTGGAGGAGCCTAAACCAGTGTTCGCAGGCCTTGGACAATTTGTCCTGGTTAGGCAACAGGCGTTCAGAGTACCGACTTTAGTCGGGCCTTTGCTGAGTAGGAAAAGACCCAACTAAAGTTGGTACTCTAAACACCCGTAGAAATGGGACCCTACCCAGCGCCGGCTTGACAAACCGCCGCATTGTAACTAAAGTGGTTACAAATGAAATCATATCTGCTCCTGAGGTTTTAAGCTGTATGTCGACCAGCAGCCGCTTCGCGGTCGCCGTGCATGCTCTGACTTTAATGGCCTGGTCTGACGATGAGCCCCTCAAGTCAGAGCAGATAGCTGTGAGCGTGAACACGAATCCGGTGGTAATCAGGAGGATGTTGTGCGAGTTGGCTGACGACAATCTGGTGGTTTCGCACACGGGCGCAGCGGGCGGTTCGCGCCTCGCGCGCAAACCGGAGCAAATCAGCCTGTTGGATGTCTACCGGGCTGTTGAGTGCTCGGACATTTTCTCTCTGCATCCGAAACGTCCGAGCCATCGTTGTCCGGTGGGCGCGACTATTGGGCCTGTGTTGAAGAATGTTAGGGGTGAAATCGACTCGGCGATTGAAGATGTGCTGGGCAAGATTACGATAGAGGACGTTGTGCTGCGGTTAAAGCCGGGTATTAAGAAGAAGTTAGCCGGCCAGAACATCGCACAGCGGACCGTCGTATTAAGAAAGTAATTTCGTAATTTTGGATTATTTTATGCAGTCTCAAATTGAATTGCTCAACGATAAGGTTTTTGGGTCTGAAATGGAAGCAAGCCCGACCGCCCCTGTAAGGCAGTCGGACCCGGGCGAAGAGGTGATGGATGCGTATTCGCGCGCAGTCATCACCGCGGCTGAACAAGTCAGCCCCTCGGTTGTGTTTATAGAGGTTCAGCAAGCTGGTCAGAGCAGGAGCGGAAAAGCTCCGCGAGTGCGGCAGGAAGCTCGGGGCAGTGGCTCAGGCTTCATCTTCACCCCTGACGGTTTCATCTTGACCAACAGTCACGTTGTGCACGGGGCTAAGCGAATCGAGGTAACCACTGCGGATGGAAGACATTTCCTGGCGGATTTAATCGGAGATGATCCGGATACTGATCTGGCTGTGATCAGGATCAATGCGCCCAATCTCGTGCCGGCTAAACTGGGCGACGCGCAAAAAATCCGCGTTGGGCAATTGGTCGTGGCCATCGGAAATCCGTATGGCTTTCAGTACACCGTGACCGCCGGAGTGGTCAGCGCCCTCGGGCGTTCCCTGCGGGCGCAATCGGGACGTCTGATGGACGATGTGATTCAAACGGATGCCGCCCTTAATCCCGGTAATTCGGGTGGGCCGCTGGTTAACTCGCGCGGAGACGTAATTGGCGTGAACACGGCGATGATCTTGCCGGCCCAGGGAATCTGCTTTGCTACTTCGATTGATACCGCCAAATTTGTCGCCAGCCGGCTCATTCGGGATGGCCGGGTCAGCCGCAGTTATATCGGGCTCGCGGGACAAAACGTGCCGCTCCCGCGCCGCATCGTACGCTACTACAACCTTGCGGTTGAAACTGGAATCCTAGTCGTCTCGTTTGAGGGTGATAGCCCCGCGAGAAACGCAGGAGTGCTGATGGGTGATATCATTGTGGGTCTTGACGATAAGCCGATTGCCGGGATTGATGATCTTCATAAGCTTTTGAGCGAGGACCGCATCGGGCGCAAATCTTCGCTGGTGGTAATCAGGCGCACTGACAAGCTGACCCTTGAGGTAATTCCCAGGGAGTCACAGAGCGGAGCAACCAAATAGGATTTGAACAGCAGTAAAGATTTCAAGGCGCCAAGCGGCGCGTTTTATAAGGTCAAGGGCGTTTTGCGTGGAAAAAGGGAGGGTTTTTAATTGATTAGGCTTGAACAAGAACAGAATGGGATTGGATTGATGGGCGCCGTTGCGCCAACGTTCACGAGCCTCGATGAGGGGCTGCTGGAAGACTCTATTTCGCCGGATGACATAAACGAGGTTCTCCAGCAACTCGAGACTCCGGCGGCCGGCGCGGGAGATCTAAATGAAGAGGTCGCTTTCTCCGCCGACGAAGATGATGATCGTCTGCCAGAAGATCCGGAACTGGATCTGTCAGCGGGTACGTTGGATAAGGCATCGGATCCGGTCAGGCTCTACATGCGCGAGATGGGTCTGGTGACCCTTTTGACTCGGGAACAGGAAGTCTCGATCGCCAAGAGAATTGAATGGGGACAGAAACGGGCTCAACGGGCGATTACCCGTTCTCCGATCGCGGTCGCTGAACTATTGCGGATCGGTAAAGAGCTGGAAGCTCATAAGATTGGTATTCGCGAGGTCGTTACCTTCTCTGACGAGACAGAAATTGACGAGCAGGAAGACAAAGCGGCGGAATATCTTCAGCGGACCGTTACAAGTATCCAAAGTATAGGCGAGCTCTATCGCCGCGGGCTTAAGGAATTCCAACAACTCAAAGTCGAGCACAAACTCCGCGGCAAAAGTGTGAAAAAAGTGCGGCGGCTCAAACGCAAACTGGCGCGCACTCGACTTGAAATGGCGCGGTACATCTTACGACTTGGGTTGAAAGAACCAGCTCGCCAACGGCTGGTGGAGGCGGTCAGCGCGGTCCAGAAGGAGACCCGCGCACTCGAACTCCAGATTCAGAAAAATACTGAGAGGCTCGGTGCTAAGCGCATTAAGGAGCAAGAAAAGAAAGAACTCAATAAACACCTTAGGGCAGCCAGGAGTCGTCTCAGAGAGCTTGATGCTGAACATCATGTCTCACCGGCAGAGATCAAGCGTTCTCATCGAATGATTGCTATCGGCGAAGCCCAGGCTGCCCAGGCCAAGCACGAACTGACTGAGGCGAACCTGCGTCTGGTCGTCTCAATTGCCAAGAAGTACCAGAATCGCGGCTTGAATTTCCTCGACCTTATTCAGGAGGGGAATCTCGGCCTCATGAAAGGCGTGGATAAGTTCGACTGGCGTCGGGGCTACAAGTTCTCGACCTATGCGACCTGGTGGATCCGTCAGGCGATCACCAGGGCGATTGCCGATCAGGCACGCACCATCCGCGTTCCGGTTCATATGATCGAGGTGCTCAATAAGGTCCGGACCGTGTCGCGCGACCTGGTGCGGGACCTGGGACGCGAACCGACAACGGAAGAGATCGCACACCGGATGGGCACCTCTGTCGAGAAGGTAAATAAGGCGTTGAAATTGACGCAACAACCTATCTCGCTGGAGACGCCGATTGGCGAAGCCGGGGATTCACAATTCGGTGATCTTATCGAGGACAAATCAACCGTCAGTCCTGCCGAGCGGGTGATCACTGCTAACTTGCGTGACATCGCCGGCGATGTGCTCCAGACCTTAAGCCCGCGAGAGGAAAAGGTCATTCGCTTGAGGTTTGGATTGGACATCGAGGGCCGGGAACGCACCCTGGAAGAGGTTGGCGAAGACTTTCAGGTCACCCGAGAGCGGATTCGGCAGATTGAAGTCAAAGCTCTCAGGAAGCTGCGACATCCTTCGCGGGCGCGCGTGCTCAGGAACTTTATCGAAGGGCAAAAGGACTAAACTCCAAATGCTTCCTCGCATTTGAGCAAATGGTTAGGGAGGACGCGCCTCCCTAACCATTACCCCAATCTCATTCATTTCACTTTGTTAACTACGCAGCGCAGGTACGGTAGTGGTGCGTGCTGTGCGCGCCTGACCTGGGGCAGAAGAGTTTTTTGGCTGGGAGGCAGGGACTCGAACCCCGATAGCCAGATTCAGAGTCTGGAGTCCTACCATTGGACGACCTCCCAGCAGCGAAATCGAATTTACGAAACTCCGCTGATCAAGTCAAATGCGCCTGCTTGCATCCTCGATTCTTATCGCCCACCCAATTTTTGGCGATGGAGAAAGCAGAGTTTCCGAAAATAGTTCTTGCGCTTGGTGCATCAATAAAAGCAAAATAGACGCGCTTGGCGGCATCCCTCGCGCTCGTGCCGTTACTTCACGTTCTTGCTTTTATCATAACCGACATCCGCAGGGAGCTAATGAGCGCAACACAAACGCCCCCAGAACCGAACGAATTGGCACGTCTGCGCGCGCTGGTCGCTGACTACGAAACGAAGCTCACCGACGCAGCTTCGTTGGTCGCGCACGTCAGACACGAAATTAACAATCCGCTCGCTGCTTTGCTTGGACAGGCGCAACTAATGTTGCGTGAAGAGCTCGGCGATAAGGCCCGCCGGCGCGTCGAGACAATCGAAAAGCTGGCAATCAGGATCAAGGAAACTGTGGCTGAGTTGCGCGACGTCCAAACGCCGGTGGCCGCGGTAAATCGCGCAAAAGATTAAATCAGCAGACTGGTATTGGCTTAGTTAGTCGCGGCCCGCGCAGCTTGTGCACGATGCAAGACGCGCGACTCTTCGAACTGAGTCGATGCTGACTGTCCTATTGGTTAGGCAAGATCGAACAGCAGAACTTCTGCCTGGTCGCGAGCTTTGATCGTGAGTTCGCTTTGGTTGCTGACCGCAGCCCCGTCGCCCTCCTTCAATTCCACTTCATTCAAACTGATGGCCCCGCGCGCAATCTGAAGCCAGGCGTAGCGGTCCTCGGCCAGGGTGTGAGTTACTGCTTTACCGGCATCGAGGAGGGCCGCATAAACTTCGGCATCCTGATGAATTGTGACTGAGCCGTCGCGTCCGTCATTTGAAGCTATCAATCGCAGCCGGTCGCGCCGTTCCTCGTCACTAAAATGTTTCTCTTCATAGCTCGGCGGCAAATCCTGACTCTCTGGCAGAATCCAGATTTGCAGAAGATGAACCGGCTCAATATTGGAAGCATTGAACTCGCTGTGCGAGACGCCAGTGCCGGCAGTCATCCGCTGGACGTCGCTGGGGCGAATGACGGAACCGTTGCCCATGCTGTCGCGATGCTCGAGACCGCCTGAGAGAATGTAAGTAATGATTTCCAGGTCGCGATGTGAGTGTGTGGGAAATCCATGGGCCGGCTGCACGCGATCCTCGTTGATGACCCGCAGACTGCGAAAGTGTATGTGCGCGGGATCGTAATACTGATCGAAAGAGAAGGTGTGATAAGTGTCCAGCCACCCAAAATCAAAGTGGCCGCGATCTCCTGCTTTGCGAATATTGATCATGCCGGGAGCGCGGACGTCCCGTCTGCACTGAGCGCCGCCCGGCGCGAACCAGCGACGTTTCTGAACCGGCAGCGGTAGCGACCGGTCCAACGCTCAGCCTTGAACGCCGCGCTTGGAAACTAACTTGAGTTCATTAAATGAAGCATGCGCTCGCCAGTTCCGACTGTCGCCCGCTTCGCGGGCTTTTAGATTTTTATTGGGGCCTGATCCCCGGGCTTACGCCCGGGGCTACACACTGTCGCCATCTTCGATGGCTCGTCGACCAGCTTTTTGCACAGGTACCGGAACTGTGCGATCCCAAACCGATACTGAATTTGCTTGATGATCGCGGGAATATCTTCCTTCGTGTACACCGCCGCTCCATCAAGCTCTAAATCAATCGACAAATCTGCCCGCCATTCGTCAAATCGGATTCGAGCCCTCGCGCCGTCCGACTGGTCAATCGTGGAAAGATAGACCGCGTCGGCTTTTGCCACGGTCCTGCGCGCTGATGTCTTCATCCGATTCTCTCCCGCGCGCGCGCACATGATCGCGAAATCAGCTTCGATGAAATCCAGAAAGCTGTTGCCTTCCACGATGACGCCCGCCGATTGCACCCGCGACAAAGCTCGCCTAATCCCGTCTTCGACCTGGTCTTCGCCGGCAATTACCCAGTGCACATTCGCGGCGCCTGCATCCCAGAAGCGGCCGGTGTCTTTTCCGGCTTCGTAATTCTCTTCGCGGCCAGAGCGTACCAGGGGCTCGTCGCGAATCAGGTCGCTGACACAGCAGCCCTGCGGATCCTTGCCGCACGAACGATAATGCCCACGGGTTAACTTGATGGCTTCCCAGCCCGGCAAACGCTCCAGCAGCTCGCACATGAGCGTCGTCTTGCCGGTGTTAGACGACAAGCCACTAACGGCAACAATTGCTGGTCTTATGTTTCCCGTCTCTTTCACTTGCCGCAGACCTTCACGCATTTCGATTAGCTCGCAGGCCCGTTAGGACCGAAATATTTATAGACTTTAGAACTTGATTTACCGGAGCTCCTTTAGGAGTGGCAACGACGCGGCCAATATATCGCTCCTAAAGGACCTTTCAATCTACGTTCGGTTGGCAACTATAAATATTTCGCTCCTTAGTAACTGCGCGAAAAAGCCTTATTTTTCGCGGTTCGCCCAGTTTCTTCATGGCAAACGTTCGTCGCCGCGACGGACTGCAGAACTCCTACGGAGCCAACTAAAATGGGGCACTCGCTCGAATCAACCAAAACATATATCAAACGGTTCAATCCAATCGCATCCTCGTCATCGAATCGTCCCAACACAGGGCTATCGAGATCGAGCACACCGATCAAACGTTCAGCCTTCATCAACGGTACCACGATTTCCGAATTCGAAGCGCTGTCGCAGGTGATGTGCCCGGGAAACTCATGGACGTTGGGAACAATAGTCGTAAGACGCTTTGCTGCCGCCGTGCCACAGACGCCCTTACCGATCGCGATTCGCACGCAAGCGGGCTGGCCCTGAAACGGCCCAAGCACCAGTTCGTCGTCTTTCACAAAATAGAATCCGGCCCAGTTCAAATCGGGAAGCGAATGAAAAATCAGCGAAGAGAAGTTGGCCGCGTTGGCAATCAGATCGAGTTCGCCGGCGAGCAAGCTGGAAAGTTGCGCTTCGAGCTGAGCGTACAATTCGCGTTTTGACATCTCTTGCGCAATCGGCACGTGCATTTTCAGTGCTCAAGGAGCTGGCGAAGCCAGCGATCTAACATTAGCCCACAGCGCGAGCTGTGGGGTTAAGCCAAATATGTGAGTCAAAGCTCGCAAAGCGAGCGATATAGATTCCTCAACATTCCATTGCCTTCTGTGCTCGGACTCATACCGCCCCTCCGGGGCTTGGCTCTTCCTTCACGACCCCTACCCACAGCTGGCGCTGTGGGCTATTGATATTTCGCCCGCTCCGCGGGCTGGTCGACCGATGCCTCTGGATTACAGGGCCTGATACTAATCACCACCGACTTCGATGCCGGCGTATTGCTCTTGTCTGCAAAGTTGCGCACCGGCACCAGCACGTTCGTTTCCGGATAGTAAGTCGCGGCGCAGCGACGCGGAATGCTGTACTGCACAATCCTGAAACGAGGCGCCATCCGCTCCTCACCTTCAAAGTGGCTGATCAGGTCCACTATCTGCCCGTCATGAAACCCGTCCAACCGAATATCATCCGGGTTGAGAAACACCACGCGGCGGCCGTCATGAATGCCTCGGTAACGATCGTCCAGCCCATAGATCGTCGTATTGAATTGATCGTGACTGCGCATGGTCATCATCAAGAACTGGCCCGGCTGCAAATCGTGCCGCGGCAATTCATGAACCGTGAAATGCGCCCGCCCATCGTTAGTGTTGAATTTCAACTCGCGAATCGGATTAGGCAGATAGAAACCGCCGGGCTCCCGCGCGCGCCGGTTGTAGTCCGCAAAGCCGGGCACGACATGCTCGATGTGTTCACGAATCCGATCGTAGTTCGCCCCCAGGCCATCCCAGTCAACGCGCGATCGATCGCCGAGAACCGCTTTCGCCAGGCCGGCAACGATTGCCGGCTCGCTCAAGAGATCTTTCGAAGCAGGCGCCAGGCGACCTTGCCAGCCCTCAACCACAGCCATCGAATTCTCCGTAGTGACCATCTGCGGACCGCTTTCCTGTAAATCAATTTCCGTGCGTCCGAGGCACGGTAAAATCAGCGCCTGCTCGCCAGTAATTAAGTGCGCGCGATTCAGTTTGGTCGAGACCTGCACCGTCAGCCGGCAACGACGCAGAGCCTCGGCGGTGTATTCAGTGTCAGGCGTCGCCGAAAGAAAATTTCCGCCTAATGCAAAGAATACTTTCGCCTCGCCGTTATGCATCGCCTGAATCGCGTGCACGGTGTCCCAGCCGTGCCGTCGCGGTGGCCTAAAACTGAATTCTGTGCCCAGCCGATCAAGAAAATCCGGGCTCGGCTGTTCCCAGATGCCCATGGTGCGATCGCCTTGCACATTACTGTGGCCGCGCACGGGACACAGGCCCGCGCCCGGCTTTCCCATCTGTCCGCGCAGGAGCATCAGGTTGACGATCTCCTCGATGTTGGCCACGGCGTTCTTGTGCTGGGTCAGACCCATGGCCCAACAAAAGATCACCCGCTCGGACTCGATGAAAATTCGCGCGGCATCTTCGATTTTGACTGTTGTGACGCCGGATTGCTCGAGGATATCTCCCCAATGGCTGCGCGCGAGCGCCGTCTTAAACTCCTCAAACCCGGTGGTGTGCCCATTGATGAAATCATGATCGAGAACATTGCCCGGCCGGCGCTGTTCGGCGTCGAACAGTTCCTTCATGATCCCTTTCAGCAAAGCCACATCGCCATTGATCCGCACTTGCAGAAAGAGATCAGCCAGCTTCGTACCCTTGCCGAGCCAGGTCCAAACTTCCTGCGGATGTTTGAAGCGCGCCAGTCCCGTCTCTGGCAACGGATTGATATGCACGATTTTGCAGCCGCGCCGCTTTGCCTGCATCAGCGAAGTCAGCATGCGCGGGTGATTGGTCCCCGGGTTTTGACCGATGACGAAAATCGCGTCGGCCAGATCAAAGTCGGCCAGCGTCACCGTGCCTTTGCCGAAGCCGAGGGTTTCCTTCATTCCCGTGCCGCTGGATTCATGGCACATGTTCGAGCAGTCCGGCAAATTGTTGGTGCCAAACTGTCGCACGAAAAGTTGATAAAGGAAGGCGGCCTCGTTGCTGGTCCGGCCCGAGGTATAAAAAATCGCTTCGTCCGGCGAGGCCAATGAGTTCAATTCACCAGCGATCAACGCAAACGCGCCCGGCCAATCGATAGCTTCGTAATGATCTGCGCCCGCGCGCAGGACGAGCGGATGCGTGATGCGGCCCTGCGCGTTCAGCCATTGATCGGGGTGATGTGAAAGCGCGCTGACACTCCACTGTTTGAAAAATTCAGGCGTGACTCGCTTCGTCGTGGCTTCGTCGGCGACGTGCTTGGCGCCTTCTTCACAGAATTCGAAATGCGAACGTTCGCCGTCGGGTTCAGGCCAGGCACAGCCGGGACAATCGATGCCCTGCTTTTGATTCAATTGCAAGAGCGTGCGGGCGCCGCGGATCGCGCCCATTTCTTTAAGAGTATATTTCGCCGTGCTGAACACCGCCGGAAAGCCGCCGGGGAATTTGCTGACGGGTTTGATGGTCGGAGGCGCTATTTCTTCTGGAGGAAGCGCGTCCGGCAGCGCCGAGTCACGCGCACCCGGTCGCGGCATTCTCTCAACAAACTTTTTTTTATTTTGATCCGCTGCCATTCGTTTATTGGTTGAGTTTTTGATTTTAGAACTGCCACAGGATTTTGCAAGATGAGAATCCTCGGCTTCGGGGCAGTAGCCCGACCGTGAGGGAGGGCATATCTCTGGCCAAGCACG
>ORMF010136870.1_pt1 | contig 10042 bp, 8 predicted proteins | sample 1779871 | NCBI WGS metagenome assembly ORMF01 (sample SAMEA104232316, study PRJEB22302) | groundwater metagenome | biome: forest; feature: aquifer; material: groundwater | place: USA | collected 2011-08-07 | depth 5.4 m | reverse complement strand
TGCAACAAGCAAATGGTGGAGCTGACCAAGCTCGAAAAAAAAGAAGAGATCGAAGAGCTGCGTAGCATGATACAGCGCCACGTGCAATACACCGGCAGTGAACGCGCCAAACAAATACTGAATCTCTGGGAGGAGATGGTGTCCCAATTCGTGAAGGTGCTGCCCAAAGATTACAAGCGTGTGCTGCAGGCGCTGGAGCGCGTGAAGAGCGCGGGACTTACCGGCGACGAGGCCATTATGGCGGCGTTTGAAGAAAACGCCCGCGATCTCTCCCGCATTGGTGGCAATTAAGTCTGTGAAAAAGGCTCATCTGCTGCGTTGCGTGCGGCGCTCCCTTGTGCGGCGTATTGATTATACGCCTCCGCGGTCGCTTGCACGCGCCTTGCATCTGAACCTTTTTGACAGACTTAATGGTTTTAGGAGGGTTGATGGGTAAACCTACGGGTTTTAAAGAGATCCCGCGCGAGCTTCCGCAGGACCGCGACCCCCACGAGCGGCTGCGCGACTGGGACGAGTTCCATCTGCACATGCCCGAAAACAAGCTGCAGAGCCAGGGCGCGCGCTGCATGGACTGCGGTATCCCGTTTTGCCACAACGGCACTCTATTGGCCGGCATGGCCAGCGGGTGTCCCGTCAACAACCTCATCCCCGAGTGGAACGACCTGGTTTACAAAGGACTTTGGCGCGAGGCGCTGGACCGGCTGCACAAAACCAACAATTTTCCCGAATTCACCGGCCGTGTCTGTCCGGCACCCTGTGAGGGCTCTTGCGTGCTGGGTATCAATGAGCCGGCGGTGACCATCAAAAACATAGAGTGCGCGATCATAGACAAGGGTTTTGATGAGGGGTGGGTCACGGCCCAAGTCCCCGCTGTGCGCACCGGTAAAAAAGTGGCTGTCGTCGGCTCCGGCCCGGCGGGTCTGGCCGCGGCCGCGCAGCTCAACCGGGCGGGGCACACAGTCACCGTATTCGAGCGTGCCGACCGCATCGGAGGACTTTTGATGTACGGCATCCCCAACCCCAAACTCGACAAGAAGGTCGTGCAGCGGCGCGTGGACTTGATGGCCCAGGAGGGCGTGCGGTTTTTGACGCGCACCGAGGTGGGCAAGGATTATCCAGCGGAAAAACTTTTGAAGGAATTTGACGCGGTGGTGCTCTGCGGAGGCGCGACCAAACCGCGTGATCTCCCTATCGAGGGCCGCAGCCTCAAAGGCATTCATTTCGCCATGGAATTTTTGCACGCCAACACACGCAGCCTGCTCGACGGCCGCCGCAACAGCGACTTTATAGCGGCCAAAGGCAGGGACGTGGTTGTCATCGGCGGCGGAGATACCGGCACCGACTGTGTCGGCACCGCGATGCGCCACGAGTGCAAGAGCCTGGCCCAGCTTGAAATCCTCGCCAAGCCTCCGCTGGAGCGCGCGCCGGACAACCCGTGGCCGCAGTGGCCCAAGGTCTATCGTCTCGACTACGGTCAGGAAGAGGCAGCCGCCGTTTTTGGCGAGGACCCGCGCCGGTATCTCGTCACCGCCAAGAGGTTCATCGGCGACACGCAGGGGCAGGTGCACGGCGTTGAGATAGTCAAAATCGAATGGCAGAAAGACTCGAACGGCCGTTTCATACCCAAAGAAATGGCCGGCACGGAAAAAACGTTGCCCGCGCAACTGGTACTTTTGGCCATGGGCTTTCTTGGGCCTGAAGAGACTGTGCTCAAAGGGCTGGGCGTCGCGCAGGACGAGCGCTCGAACGCCAAGGCCGATTATGGAAAGTTCGCCACCAACATCAAGGGCGTGTTCGCGGCCGGAGACATGCGGCGCGGCCAAAGCCTGATCGTGTGGGCCATCAACGAGGGCCGCGGCGCCGCCAGAGCCGTCGATGAGTATTTAATGGGCTCCAGCGATTTACCTTAGTCTCTAGCGATTGACACCCTTATCAATTCTTGTTATTCTTAATTTTCACAAGGAGACAATGAGCAATGGCAGACAAGGCAAACAAGTACGCAGACAACGCGGCAGGCGCTTTTTACGTCGATACGCAGTGCATCGACTGCGACCTGTGCCGGCAGACTGCGCCAGCAAATTTTGACAGAAACCAAAGCGGCGGCTATTCGTTCGTGAAGAAACAGCCGACCACGCCCGAAGAAGAGGCGCTTTGCAAGGAAGCCAAGGAAGGTTGTCCGGTGGAAGCGATCGGAAGCGACGGGGCCTAAAAGTAAATCACTCGGGGTCAGGCCCGGTTGTCCGGTCCTGACCCCTCTTTTTTTTGGGGATTGCAATGAGCGATATCCATGACATGATTATTATCGGCTCGGGTCCGGCGGGCTTCCCCGCGGCGATCTACGCCTCGCGAGCGAACCTCAAGCCTCTGCTTTTTGAGGGACTTGCGCGCGGCGGCCAGCCGGGCGGTCAGCTGATGCTCACCACGGATGTTGAAAATTATCCCGGTTTCCCAAAGGGTGTCTTGGGTCCCGAGCTCATGGAGCTTTTTAGGCAACAGGCCGCGCGCTTCGGCACCACGCTGGTGCAGCAGGACGTGACGGCCGTAGACCTGTCCAAGCGCCCGTTCAAGGTCACTGTGGATGACAAAGAGCATTTTGCTAAGACGCTGATTATATCCACAGGCGCCTCGGCCAACTGGCTGGGCCTGCCTTCGGAAAAGGCGCTGCAGGGCTACGGCGTCTCGGCCTGCGCCACCTGTGACGGATTTTTCTTCAAGGGCAAGGAAGTGGTGGTGGTCGGCGGCGGCGATTCAGCCGTCGAGGAGGCGACGTTCCTCACCAAGTTCGCCAGCAGAGTCACGCTGGTGCACCGGCGTGACGCTCTGCGCGCCTCCAAGATCATGCAGGACCGCGCCCAGCAGAATAAAAAAATCGACTTTATCTGGGACTCCGAGGTGATAGAAATCAAAGACCCCGCGCAGAAGAAAGTCACGGGCGTGGTCATGAAAAACCTCAAGACCGGCCAGGTCACCGAGAAAAAGACCGACGGCGTCTTCATGGCCATAGGCCACACGCCGAACTCGGAGCTTTTCAAAGGCCAGCTGGACCTGGACCCCAAGGGTTATATCAAAGTCCATGACGGCACGCTGACCAGCGTGAGGGGTGTTTTCGCCTGCGGCGACGTGCAGGATTTCAAGTACCGGCAGGCTGTCACGGCGGCCGGCACCGGCTGCATGGCCGCGCTCGACGCCGAACGCTGGCTCGAGCACGCGGAGCACGGCGCGTGAGGGGTCTCATACAAAAACCGCGTTTTTTTTCTTTTGGTTTCAAACCAAAAAAAGACACGCTGCCCAAGAGCCTAGCCCCCAAAATAAGGACCAAGACGCTGCCGGGCCCCAAGTCGCTGAAGCTCATCGAGTCGCTCAAGCGCTTCGAATGTCCGCAGGTGACTTTCATCAACGAGTATTTCCCCGTATTTTTTCACTCGGGCCGCGCCTGCAACCTCACCGACGTCGACGGCAACCGCTTTCTCGATCTGACCAGCTGCTTCGGCGTCTCCAGCCTGGGGCACAGTCACCCGGTGATACTGGAGTCCATTAAAAAGCAGTCGCGGCGCATGGTGCACGGCATGGGCGACGTGCATCCCAACGAGGTAAAGGTCGAGCTCGCGCAGAAACTCAGCGAGATCACCCCCGGCAACTTAAACCAAAGTATTTTCTCCTGCACCGGCAGCGAGGCCGTCGAGTCAGCGCTCAAGACGGCCGTGATGCATACCAAAAAAACAGGGGTGATCGCTTTCACCGGCGCCTATCACGGCTTGGGCTACGGGGCGCTGAGCCTCACGCACCGCGCGGATTTCAAAAAACCCTTTTTAAAACAGCTGGGCGCCTTCTCCTACACGGCGCCTTTCCCGGACGCGCGTATTTATGAGAGCAAGGCCTCGCAGGTGTCTCTGAAGGCCGTGCAGTCGCTGATCAAAAAGGCCCGGCGCTCCAGGCATCCGGTCGGGGCCGTGATCATCGAACCGGTGCAGGGAAGGGGAGGTGTGGTGCCGGCGCCGCCGGAGTTCCTGAGGGCCCTGCGTGCCCTGTGCGACGAAGAAAAGATTCTGCTGATCGCCGACGAGGTGTTCACCGGTTTCGGCAGGACCGGGGCTATGTTCGCCATAGAAAAAAGCGGCATCGTGCCCGATCTCCTTTGCCTGGGTAAAGGCCTGGGCGGCGGTTTTCCCATCTCGGTGTGTATTGGGACCACGCGCGTCATGCATTCCTGGGGGCAGTCCTCGGGCGACGCGATACACACCAGCACCTTTCTCGGCCACCCGCTGGCTTGTGCGGTCGCGCTGTCGGTGATAGAGGAGATACGCCGGAACAAGCTGGTCGAACACAGCAAGGCCATGGGCGACAACTTCAGGAAAGCGCTATGGAAGCTGAAAGAAAAATACCCGCTGATCGGGGACGTGCGCGGCGCCGGCCTTATGATAGGCATAGAGTTTTCAGAGACCTCGGGCAAGAAGCGTCTGCCCGCCACAGACAAGACGCGCCGCTTCATCGTTGATGCGCTCAGGCAGGGCCTGGTAATTTTGTCCTCGGGCTCCGACCACAACGTGGTCTCAGTCACGCCGCCGCTGGTGATCTCGGACAAAGAAGTCACACTCGCGATTCAGACCTTCGACAAGCTGTTTCAAAAGCTGGTTTATTAATTTTAAATAAAACTTATCAATTTTAATAAATTTTATTGCAAACAGGCCATCAAAACGCTATAATGCCCTTGAAACCCCTGTTGTAAGCTCTTTATATTGAGGAGGGAGTCGCGTATGATGAAGCAGAATTGCCTGGTGTGCAAGATCGTGGGGGCGCTGGTGATTATAGGTGCCTTGAACTGGGGGCTGATCGGCCTCTTACAAAAGGACGCCGTGGTGATGCTGCTTGGCAGTATACCCAAAGCGGTTCGTATCACCTACATCCTAGTGGGCTTGGCCGGTGTGTTGAAGATCATATGCTGTTTCAAAGACTGCCCTGCCTGCTGCAAAAAATAAGTAATTAACGTATCTAACTAACCGCGCCGCCTTCGCTTCCGGCGAAGGCGGTTCGTTTTTTAATCCCATGGACGACGCGACTCAACAATTGGACGCCGCGATCCTGGCGTTTATCCGGCGCCATTCGGGCAGACCCTCAAGCGAAAGCGATTTCGACGCGCTGGCCCTGCGCGTATTCGACTATCAATTCCACAGAAACGCCAATTACCGCAAATACTGCCTGATGGAGGGCAAGCGGCCAGGCGCTGTGCGGAGCTGGAGGGACTTGCCAGCCATGCCCACCGCCGGTTTCAAGGAACTGGTGCTCAGCACATTTCCCCTAAAAAACACCTTGAGAGTATTCAAAACCAGCGGCACCACGGGCCAGGCCCATGGCGCGCATTTTTTTGATACGCTGGCGCTTTACGAGGCCGCCGCGCTGCCCGTGTTTCAACGCTATTTGATGCCCGACGGCGGAAAGCCCGCGTTTTTCTTCCTGATCAGCCCGCCACGCGAAGCGCCGCATTCTTCTTTGTCTTACATGATGGGCCTGGTGAACCGCCGCTTCGCGTCGGGTCGCGGGCGTTTTTATGTCAAGGGCGGGGAGGCGCTGTATCAGCGGCTGTATGACGACCTTCAAGTTGAAAGGCGCAGAGTTTTTATGCTGGCGACGGCGTTCGCGCTCAAGGGTTTTTTGGATTTTTTAAAGGCTAAAAAGGCCACGCTCCGGCTGGCGTCAGGCAGCCGCCTCATGGAGACGGGGGGTTTCAAAGGCAGGGTGAAAGAGGTTTCCAAGGACAGGCTTTATGCCGAATGCCAAAAAAGGCTGGGCCTCAAAAAAACTTTTTGTGTCAGCGAATACGGCATGACAGAGCTCTCCAGCCAGTTTTACGACACGACGCTGGCCGATGCCATGATGAAGATTAAGAGGGCGCCGTTTAAGGAGGGCCCCGCTTGGACGCGAACGCTGGTCACCGACCCGCGTACGGGCAGGGAGGCAGCGAGGGGTCGGCGGGGTTTACTGAGGCATATTGACTTGGCCAACCGTGGCTCGGTACTGGCCGTGCAGACCGAGGATAGGGGCCGCCGCGCCGGCGAAGGCTTCGAGCTTTTGGGGCGCGCGCGCGGCGCCGAGACCCGGGGGTGCTCCCTGAACTATGAGGAATTTTTAATGGCGGCGGACGCGGTTGATGAAGCCATCGCGCGCTGAAATAAACGCCTTGCTTGGCAGGCGCGCGAAATTTCTGGAGCGTCGGCCCGTGATATCCATCGCACGCTCGCTCGGCGCGCTGTCCCGGCGCTGGCTGCGGAAAAACGATGTCTTTAGAAAAAAGGCGCTGCGACGCCTGGTCAAGGAATCCGCTTTTTCCGAGGCCATGGCCGTCGCGCTTATCGACGCGTTGTTCGGTGAGCTGACCACAGCAAAACTTTTGCGACTGCTCAGATCTGAATTCAGCGATCCCCGCGCGCTGGACACCTTCCGTCCCGACGCCGTCACCGGTCACAGGCACCGCGCCCACGGCCCGCGCCTGGTAACGCATATTTTTTCAGGCAACGTGCCCAATCCGTCCCTGGTTAGCTTCGTTTGCGGCATGCTTTTAAAAAGCGCGAACGTGGGCAAGCCCTCGGCGCGTGACAAGGGGTTTATAGACATTTATCTTGAGTCTTTGCGCGCGCACGACCGTAAGCTGGCCTCCACCAACTTGCTTGTCAGCGGCAAGCAGGCGGCGATCGAGTGGTCCCGGAACTCGGACCGCGTGGTGGCCTACGGCGACGATGCAAGTCTTGGGGCGATACGTCGTCAGATCCCCGACCGCGTGCCGTTCTCAGGCTACGGCCGCCGCGTGAGCTTCGCGCTTTATGCGGCCGAGGCGCTTAAAAAAAACAAGCGTTTGCTGGCACGAATGACCGCGCGCGACGTTTGGATGATGGACCAGCGCGGCTGTCTTTCCCCGGTGACGGTGTATGTCGAGTCCGGGACCAAAGACGGCGCGCTGGACTTTGCCGGCCTTTTAGCGCATGAGCTGCGAAAAAAGGCGTCGCGTTCCGCCCGTCGCGTGACGCTAGAGCGTGCGTCCGACACTCAAATCCAGCGCTGGCGCCACCAGGCAAGAAAAATCGCCGGCAAGGACGCGCATTTTTGGGAAAGCCCGGGAAGTTGGGCCGTTGTTTATGAAGAGGGCACGGACTTTTCGCTGTCGCCCGGAGGACAGATCGTGCACGTGAGGGGATTTAAAAGCCTCGACTCGGTGTGGAGTGCGCTGTGGCCGTTTCGGCGCCATCTCCAGTGTGTTGCGCTTGAGGCGGGGACGGCGCGGCGACGAAGTCTTGCCGAGCGGCTTTCGCGGCTGGGGGCCAGCCGTGTTTGTCGCGCCGGCCGCATGCAGGTGCCGCCGTCGACCTGGCACCACGACGGCCTGCCCAACCTCGCCGGCTGGGTGCGATGGACGGATTTGGAAGGCTGATTTTATGGTAAAATACCCGTCATGAAAAAATACGTTTGCGTCCATGGACACTTTTACCAGCCGCCGCGTGAGAACCCCTGGACCGGCGAGGTGGACGCCGAGGAATCGGCCAAGCCGTTTCACGACTGGAACGAGCGTATCGCCAAAGAATGCTACGAGGCCAACACGCAGGCGCCGATCATGGACGCCAAAGGCGAGGTGGTCTCGCGCGTCAACAATTTCGAGAATATCAGCTTCGACATCGGGCCCACGCTGCTTTCGTGGATGAGGCGCAAAGACCCGGCTACGTACAGGGCCATCGTTGACGCCGACAAGCGCAGCGTGCTCAAGCGCGGCGGGCACGGCAACGCGATGGCGCAGGTCTACAATCACATCATCATGCCTCTGGCCAACCGGCGCGACAAGGTCACGCAGGTGGTTTGGGGGATACGTGATTTCGAATTCCATTACGGCCGCAAGCCCGAGGGCATGTGGCTGTCCGAGGCGGCCGTCGACAGGCAGACGCTTAAAGTCCTGGCCGACAACGGCATCCTGTTCACGATACTTGCGCCGCATCAGGCCAAGCGCGTGCGCCACGTCGGTTTCGGGGCGCGCTGGCGCTACATCCACAACGAGGCTGTGGACCCGCGGCACGCCTACCGCATCGTGCTCGACGAGGGCAAACACTTCCACATCTTTTTTTATGATGCTCCGGTCTCGCGCGCGATTGCGTTCCAGGGGCTGTTGTTTAGCGGCGACCAGCTGGCGCAGCGGCTCATGAACGCGTTCAGCCATCGCGACCGTGAGCAGCTGGTCTCCACGGCCACGGACGGCGAGAGCTTCGGCCACCACCACAAATTCGGCGAGATGGCCGTCGCCTACGGCCTCAAGAAAATCCAGGACCAAAAACTGGCGCGCATCACCAACTATGCGGAGTTTCTGGACAAGAACGGCTCGTACTGGGAGGTGGACATCTCCGAAAACAGCTCCTGGAGCTGTTCGCACGGCGTGGAACGCTGGCGCGCCGACTGCGGCTGCCGCATCAACCGCGAGATGAACCAAAAATGGCGCGCACCCCTGCGCGACGCGTTCGATTTTTTGAAGGAGATCGTTGACGAGGTGTTCGAGACCCAGACCGCGCCGATAGTGCGCGACCCGTGGCAGGCGCGCAACGACTACATCCACGTGATCCTCGATGACTCCGAGAAAGAGAGGAAAAAATTCCTGGCCAAAAATCTCAGGAGGCAGGGCGGCTCGGTCGACGAGAAAAAACTGTGGGAGTTGTTGGAGGCCGAACGTTACGCACTGTACATGTACACCAGCTGCGGCTGGTTTTTTGACGACATCTACGGCGTCGAGCCCATACACATGATGAAGTTTGCGCTGCGGGCCATGCAGCTGGTGCAGCCGTATTATAAAAAAGACATCGAAGGCGTATTTACGAAAATACTGGCCCACGCCAAGAGCAATCTGCCCGACCAGGGCACCGGCGAGGATATTTTCCTGAACTACGTGAAACCCTCAAAATTAGTGACAAGCGGTAAGTAGACATGGGCTTTAAATGCGGTATCGTCGGACTGCCGAACGTCGGCAAGTCCACCATCTTTAACGCGCTGACGCGCGGCACGGCTTTGGCCGCCAACTATCCTTTCGCCACCATCGACCCGAACGTGGGCATCGTGCCGGTGCCTGACAAGCGTCTGGATATACTTACCGAGATCGTCCCCACCAAAAAAATCATCGCGACCTCGATAGAGATCGTCGACATCGCCGGCATCGTCAAGGGCGCCAGCCAGGGTGAAGGCCTCGGCAACCAGTTTTTGAGCCACATCGCCGAGGTCGACGCGCTGATCGAGGTGGTGCGCTGCTTCGAGGGCACGGACATCGTACACGTCAGCGGCAGCATCGACCCGCTGCGCGATATCGAGGTGATACGCACCGAGCTTATCTTGAAGGACCTCGAGATCCTGTCCAAGCACAGGGCGCGCGTCGAGAAGGGTGCCAAGGCAGGAGACAAAAAGGCCGCGCAGGTTATGACGTTCATCGAATGTTATGAAAAGGGCTTCAACGAGGGCCGGTCCGCCCGGCAGATCCCGTTCAGCGCCGAAGAGCGCGCGCTGATGAAGGACCTGCGTTTTCTGACAGACAAGCCGGTGCTTTACGCGGCCAACGTGGCCGAGGAGGAGTTGGGCCATCCCGAGAGCGCGCACGTGGCGGCTGTGAGGAAAAAGGCCGCCGCCGAAGGCTCGGCGATGATAGTGATCAGCGGCAAGGTCGAGGAAGATATATCGAGGCTCGAGGCCGGCGAGCGCGAGGAATTTTTAAAGGCCATGAACTTAAATGAATCCGGCCTTGACCAGCTGGTGCGCGAAGGGCACAACCTGCTTCACCTTATTACGTTTTTCACGGTGGGCGAGACAGAAAATAGGGCCTGGACGGTGGAGAGCGGCGCTTACGCGCCGCAGGCCGCCGGCAAGATACATTCGGATTTTGAAAAAGGCTTCATACGTGCTGAGGTCGTGGCCTACGCCGATTTTGTCGCCTACCGTGGTGAGCAGGGGGCCAAAGAAAAGGGCAAGTTCCGCCTTGAAGGCAAGGAGTACCTGGTGCAGGACGGCGACATCCTGCATTTCCGCTTTTCTG